>Ga0116227_10004807_pt1 | contig 29041 bp, 19 predicted proteins | sample S1TSphgellanicum_FD_89693 | JGI IMG/M metagenome (GOLD analysis project Ga0116227, IMG submission 89693) | Host-associated microbial communities from peat moss isolated from Minnesota, USA - S1T2_Fb - Sphagnum magellanicum MG | ecosystem: Host-associated > Plants > Peat moss > Unclassified... | reverse complement strand
TTCGCCATGGCGACAGGCGTCGGGCTGCAGACGCTGGCCAGCGTGATACATGCCTATCCGACTCAGGGTGCAGCCATCCGGCAGGCGGCGGATGCCTATGTGCGGACCCGCCTGTCGCCATGGCGGCTAAGGCTGGCGCGCCGATGGTGGCAGCGTTGATCCGGGGCGCCTGGATGATGGGGCAAGCGCCCGTAGCGTCTGCCCCGCGGCGGGGCATATCGTCGCGCCGCGTCACGCCAGGGGAGAGTGCCGTGCCTCGGAGCCACTCACCGGCTGCGAATCCAGGAGCCTGGACTGCCTGACGTTCAGGCTGTACAGCACCAGCGTCGCATCCTGCGGATCGCGCTGGTGCTGCATCTGCAGGTGCTGGGCAAACTTGCGCATCAGGTCGTTGTCCGCGGCGTCACTCGAGTGCATGGCATCCATGCCGCGCGCCCGCGCTGCCTCGACCAGGCGCCGCATCAGCAGCGTTCCCAGGCCTCTGTTCTGCCAGGCGTCGCCGACGGTCACTGCGAACTCGCAGTCCAGCTCGCCGCCCGGCGCGCTGAAGCGTGCAACGCCGATCTGCTGTTCCCGCGCTCCCTCACCGATGACGGCAACGTACGCCACGCCCGTCGCCGGATCGACGACGGTCATCTGCCGCAGCAGTTCGGCGCTTGGCGTGTTGATGGTGTCCAGAAAGCGGAATCGGCGTACGCGCGGCGATAGCGACCCGATGAAGCGGCGTTCATGCTCGATATCGTCCGCTCGGATAGGGCGTATTACCACCCGTGTGCCATCGCGCAGCACCTCCTGGCGCGCATCTGCCCGGCCTGCTGTAGGAGGTGGCACGGCTTCGCTGGCGAGCGGGGCGGCTGGCGGCAGTGTGGTGGTCATGGTGGGCTTCCGTGTAGTGGCAGGGGGATGGGCGGCTCCGGCAGGGTCAGTCCAGCAGGACCAGGTGTCCCTTGTCCGCGGCGTTCTTCATCTCTTCGACCGGCAGTTCGGCAGAGTGCTGGCCCGATGCGCCCCAGACGATGGCTACGCGCCGGCCCCCGCTCTGCTCTATCAGGCAGGGGCCGAGGGGGATGGCCTTCCGCTGTCCTGCCCGCGTCCTGTAGACCACAGGGCCTGTGACGCGGGCGCTGCGCGTGTTACGCCCGACGGCAACTGCAGAGCGCGGTGAGCGCTCTGGCAGGACCGGAGGAAGGGGACTGGGCATGGGGGCATGATGACCGCGGGGGACGCCATGTTCCGTTCGTCAACGCACGTAGCGTTGTGATAGCAGGTAACAACTCCTGTGCCACAGCTACGAGGCCCGATGGGGCCGAGCAGATATCGCCGCAAGCGGCTGCGGTCCGTCACAACGGCTTCTCCGTCGAGGGGCCATCTGGCCGCGCCTTGGTCAGGCCTTGCCGTGCTGGTTCGGGTTGGAGCGCTGTGCCGGCTTGGCGCCGCTCTTGTCGGGCGTCTTGGGTTTGCCTTGCTGTTCCTGCTGCTTGGCGGGTTGCTTGGCCGGAAGGTCTTTTGGCATGTTGGACATGGAAAACTCCTGATGCGGGCGAGATGGCCCGTGTGCCCATTCAGCGCGGTGGCAATGGGCTGATGTGTAGGGCTTTGTCGGGTGAGCCGTAGGGACGGCAGCTTGCGTCTTCAGCCTGCGCCGCCGGCGCGTCGCCATGTGATGCAGAGCGAGTGCAGTCCGTCCTGCAGCGGCGCGCGAAAGCCGCTCGCTGTCACCGGAAGTTCCACGCCATCCAGCAGCGCGTGCGACGTGGCGCTGCCGTGTCCTGATGCCCCGGCTGCATGGGCTAGGTGGATCTTCAGGACCGCCCGCTCCACGGTGACCGTGGCTTCGAATCCCGGCCAGTCTGCCGGAATGCGGGGCTGGACCACGATGCAGCGGCCCTCGCGCCGGATACCCAGGATCGATTCGAGGGCGGCGCGGTACATCCACGCGGCAGAGCCGGTGTACCAGGTCCAGCCGCCACGCCCCTGGTGCGGCGCGACCGAGTACACGTCGGCAGCCACGACATAGGGCTCGACCTTGTAGCGAACGACGTCGGCCGGGGTGCGTCCGTGGTTGACAGGGTTGAGCATGGACCACAGCGCGGCCGCTTCGTCGTGCCGGCCCAGATGTGCGAAGGCCATCACGGCCCACGTCGCGGCGTGTGTGTACTGGCCTGCGTTCTCGCGCAGGCCCGGCGGGTAGCCTTTGATGTAGCCGGGGTCGCGAGGCGTATGGTCGAACGGCGGCCAGAACAGCGGCGCCAGGCGCGCTACGGGGCGTACCAGATGTGCCTGCAGCGAGGCCATCGCAGTGGTGGCGCGTTCGGGCTGCGCCGCGCCGGACAGCACGGCCCACGACTGCGCGATGGAGTCGATGCGGCACTCGTCGCTGTCCTGTCCGCCGAGCCAGCTGCCGTCGTCGAAGGTGGCGCGGCGGTACCAGGCGCCGTCCCAGGCGTAGCGTTCCAGCGCAGTGCGCACGACCTCGGCATGGGCATCCCAGCGTGCGGCCCGGGCGTCGCCCCGTTGCCATGCGAACGGCGTGAACAGGGCCAGTGTCTTCAGCAACAGCCAGCCCAGCCATACGCTCTCGCCCTGGCCGCCTGCGCCGACACGGTTCATGCCGTCGTTCCAGTCGCCGATGCCGATGAGCGGCAGGCCGCGCGCGCTGGTGAGCTGCAGGCACTGGTCCAGCCCGCGCGCGCAGTGCTCGTACAGGGTGGCGGCCTCCTGGGAAGGCTGGGCCTGGAAGAACGCATCATGCTCGCCATCGCGCAGTGCAGGCCCGTCTATGAAGGGCACGCGCTCCTCCAGCACGGCGCCATCGCCCGAACTCGCGACGTAGCTGGCGGCCGCGTAGGCCAGCCACACGCGGTCGTCCGAGATGCGCGTGCGAACGCCCTGGCCTGAATGCGGCAGCCACCAGTGCTGCACGTCCCCCTCGGGAAACTGGCGGCCCGCCGCACGCAGCAGGTGAGCGCGGGTGGCGCCTGGCTGAGCGAAGGCCAGCGCCATGCCGTCCTGCAACTGGTCGCGGAACCCATACGCGCCACTGGACTGGTAGAAGGCCGAGCGCGCCTGCAGCCGGCACGCCACCGTCTGGTACAGCAGCCAGCCATTGAGGAGGATGTCCATGGCGCGGTCCGGGGTCTTCACCTGCACGGCGCCCAGCAGCGCGCGCCAGTGCGCGTTGACCTCGGCCAGCACGGCGTCCAGGTCGGCTGCGCGGTAGTGGGCGATGAGCCGTGCAGCGTCCTCGGCCGACGCCGCCTGGCCCAGCAGCGCCACCACTTCCACCGATGCGCCAGGTTCCAAGGTCAGGCGGCATTGCAGTGCCGCGCAAGGGTCGAGTCCCGCGCCTATGCTGCCCGATAGCGTGCGGCCCTGCAGCAGCGCCGCGGGTGCACCCGGGTGGCCGCCCGGGCCGAGGAATTCGGTGCGGTCGGCTGTCCAGGCGCGCTGCCGGCCGCCCAGGTCAGAGAAAGCGACGCGCTCTCCGAATGGCACGCTCCATGGCCGGCGCGCCAGCAGGGCGCCGTGCTCTGCGTCGCGCTGGGTCACGATGAAGGGGGCACAGGCCGCGCGCGAACTGCCCAGCACCCATTCGGCATAGCTCGTCACCGACAGCCGGCGGGGGCGGTCCGATACGTTGCGCAACGTCAGGCGCGACAGCTTCACCGGATCCGCCAGCGGCACGTACTGCAGCAGATCGAGCGAAATGCCATGTGCCTCATGGCGAAAGCGGCTGAAACCATGGCCGTGGCGCGCCTCGTACAGGCCGTCGTCCCGGATGGGCTGGGCGGTGGCGGTCCAGACTTCGCCACTGGCGTCGTCCTGCACGTACAGGGCTTCGCCGGCCGGGTCTGTCACGGGATCGTTGGACCAGGGGGTGAGCTGGTTCTCGCGGCTGTTGTCGGCCCAGGTGCAGCCGCTGCCGTCGGCCGACACCTGAAAGCCGAAGCCCGGGTTGCTGATGACATTGATCCACGGCGCAGGCGTCGTCTGGCCTGCGCGCAACTGCACGACATATTCGCGACCGTTGTCGTCAAAGCCGCCGAGGCCGTTGAAGAATTCCAGAGAGGCGGCGGTCGCTGCCTCTGTCGATGGCGACGGCGCGGCTGCGGCGGCGCCGGCCGAGCGCAGTAGGGCGAGCCTTGACGTGGCTGACGCAGGTTGCGTTGCCGGCGCCGGAGCCGTCGTCCGGTCGAGTTGCGCGCGCAGCGGCCCTCGGCTGCTGGCGATCACCACACGTGCCGCTGCATGCAGCAGCTGGCTGGCCGCCGGCTCCATCAGCTCCGCGCGCAGCACGTGCACGCCGCCACGATCGAAGCCGGTCACGGCCCGTGGACGGGCCTGGCTGCTGCGTACGGCGGTGTCGATGGCGTCCTGGAGCTCCTGCGTGTAGGAGATACGGCGCTCGTTGACGATCACCAGGTCTACGGCCAATTGCTTCAGGCGCCAGTACTCGTGCGCACGCAGCAGCTGGCGGACCTGCGGCAGATCGCTCACCTCCGAGATCCGTAGCAGCACGATGGGCAGGTCGCCCGAGATCGCCAGAGGCCACAGGCCTGATTGAGGCGCGGCGCCACTCACCAGCGCAGCCTGTGGCGCACGGAAGCGTGCGTCGGCGTAGAGGATGGGCGCTGCCAGCCGCTGGAAGTCGCCGGCCTCGTCGGCGTGTATGGCCAGATGGTGCAACTGCACCTGGGCTTGGGTCCATGCCAGGGTCTTGGCACGTTCGAAAGCACTGCGGTCGTGGTGCCGATCGATCAGGTCGATGAGCGCAGCGCGCGAAGACGCGACCAGTGTCCAGAACGACACGCGCGCCAGCCCGCCTGGCGGCACGCGTACCCGCCGGCGCAGCGAGAACACGGCGTCCAGCACGGTCCCGGTGGTGCTGTCCAGCGGCGTGTCGGCCGTGATGGCCTGCGGGTGCCGCGCATCGCGCCCCCGGCCCAGGAATCCGGCACGGTCCGAGGTGTGCTGCGGCGCCGCCATGAGTTCGGCCTCCACCACCGCGAAGTGCCCGGCCCACATCGAGGGCTCCTCCGGCGTCCGTGGCCGGCGTGTTGCGATCAACGCGCCGAACTCGGGCAGGTGCTCGGTGATGACGAACAGCTTGGAGAACGCCGGGTGGGCATCGTCGGCGGACTGCGGGGCCAGCACGATTTCGGCATACGAGGTGATGTCGATGTCGCGTGCGCGCCGGCCGCTGTTGGCTACCGAAATGCGGCGCACCTCGCCATCGTCCTCGCCGGACACCAGCACATCCATGGTGGTCGTGAGGGGGCCGATGTGCCGCGTGAAGGTGGCGTGGTCTTCGCCGAACACCACCTCGCAGGCTGCGTAGTCGGCCGCCGGCAGCGCCAACGGCCTGGCGCTTGCGCACCACGGCTCCCCGCCCAGGGCGTCGCGCAGGTAGATGAAGCTGCCCCACGGGTCGCGCGTGGCATCTTCCTGCCAGCGCGTCACGGCCATGCCGCGCCAGCGGGTGTAGCCGGCGCCGGCGGCTGTCAGCATCACGGCATAGCGGCCGTTGGACAGCAACTGCGTGACCGGTGCGGCCTGCAGCGCGGCGCCGGTCAATCGCCTGACCACGGCCAGGCTGGTGCCGGCCTCGTTCGCGGCCACGCGGACTTCCTCGGCGCGTGGATGGGCCAGCGCCACGTCGCGCGGCATGCGCTCCTGCAGCAGCAGTTCGACCGAGCGGATCAGCGGCTCGCGATGGAAGCGCGAGCGCATGCGGCCGCCGTGCAGGGTATTGGCCAAAGCCACGATGGTCATGCCCTGGTGGTGCGCCATATAGCTGCGCACGATCGCGCTGGAGTCGCCCTCGGGCACACGCGAGGCGGTGAAGTCCAGCGCCTCGTAGAAGCCATGGCGGCCCAGCATGCCCAGCGCGGCCAGCCGTGCATAGTTCTGCCGCGCCAGCCGCGCGTCGATCATCGCGGCCAGACCGGTGGCATAGGGCGCGATGACCAGGTTCTCGGCCAGGCCGCGCTTGAGGCCAAGGCCCGGCACCCCGAAGTTGGAGTATTGATAGGTGAACTCCAGGTCGCGTGCGTTGTACGAAGACTCCGAAATGCCCCATGGAACGCCCAGCTGGTGGGCATACTCGATCTGCCGCTCGACGGCCAGCCGGCTGGTCTGCTCCAGCAGGCTGCCGGTGGGCGCACGCATGACCAGGGGCGGCATCAGGTACTCGAACATGGAGCCCGACCACGAGATCAACGCCGAACCATGTCCCACTGGTGTGGCCGCGCGCCCCAGCCGGAACCAGTGGCGCGTGGGGACGTCGCCCTTGGCGATCGCGAACAGGCTTGCCAGCCGGGCTTCGGATGCCAGCAGGTCGTAGCAGTTGGTGTCCAGCGTCTGCGTGGCTGCGGCGTAGCCGATCGACAGCAGCCTGCGCTCGGGGTCGAGCAGGAAGGCGAAGTCCATGCCCAGCGCAATGGCCCGCGCGGCTTCGGCGACGGCCTGCAGACGGGCGGCGGGAGCGGGCGAATCGGCCATGCCTGATGCTGCCGCGTGGGCATCGCGGATGTCGCGTCCATGCGAGGCAGCGCAGCGTCCGATGGACTCGATCCACCAGACCAGGTCGGCGCTGGCTTCGTCGTCTGCGGGTGCCAGCGCGCGGGCGGCGCTGGCGGCCTTGTCGGCCAGCCTTGCCAGTATGGGTGCCAGCGTATCGATCGACAGCGGGCTGTACAGCTGTTCCTCGATGTCTGCCAGAAGCTGCGCCAGCCGCGCGCCGTGGGCGCCCTGCGCGGACGGCAGCGTGGCGATGGTCTCCAGTGCGACCTGCAGGCTGTCGCGCATGCCGGCGCGCGCATCCGGCAAGACCGAGGCGGGTTCCAGCCATTCTTCGCAGGCATTGGCCAGCGCAACGAGGTGGCCAGCGAGGTTGCCGCTGTCCACCGAGGACACGTAATGCGGATCGAGCGCGCGCAGGTCGGCCGTGTCGTACCAGTTGTAGAAGTGGCCCTTGAAGCGCGGCAGTATGGCCAGCGTGGCGAACGTGGCTTCGAGACGCTCCACCGTGTCGCGCGTTCCGGCCCAGCCGAAGTCGCGGGCCGCCACCGCGGACAGCAGGTAGAGACCGATATTGGTGGGCGAAGTGCGCCTGGCCAGCGCGGCGCCCGGCTCCTCCTGGAAGTTGTCAGGCGGCAGCATGTGGTCGGCCGGTGTCACGAAGGTCTCGAAGAAACGCCAGGTGCGCCGGGCGATCAGGCGCAGCGCGCGTGCATCGTCAGGCCGCAACTGCCCTCGCAGGGTACGCCGTGGGCGGCTGACCTGCAGGGCGATGGCCGGCGCGGCCAGCCACGCCAGTGCGAACGGCAGTGGCAGCAGCGCCGACCAGCCGCCGGAGGAGGGCGAGAGCAGGGCCGCTCCGGCCGCGAAAGCCGCAATGCCCGCACCCGCTGCGGTGCCCCCGGCCATCTGCCGGTAACTCGCGCTCAGGCTTGGGCGCGGGCCGCGTGCGGACTGTGCGGCTGCAGTCCATTCCAGCAGGTGGCGGCGTGTTGCGGCGAGGCGCCAGAGTGTGCGGATGATGGCGTCGGCGGCCTGCCAGGCGCGGTCGCCCAGGAATGCCACGGCGAGCACGGTGCGCAGGCCGGCCAGTTGCAGCTCTGCAGAAGCCCTGCGCGCATGGGCGCGCCAGTGCATGCGCGTGCGCCATGAGAAGGCATCCAGCAGCGGTCCAAGCAGTGCGGGCGCTGCAATGAGCGCCAGCGTGACGAGCGTCGCCGTGGCGGCAGCCGGCAACGGCAGCAGCCAGCTGAACCCCAGTGCCAGCAGCGTTGAAGGCGCGATGAGCGAGCGGCGCAGGTTGTCCAGCATCTTCCAGCGCCCGATGGCCGGTGTGCCGCTGCGCGCTGTGCCCGGCCATGCCAGCAACCACGGCAACAATTGCCAGTCGCCGCGCGTCCAGCGGTGTTGGCGTCGGCGGTCCACGTCATAGCGCGCGACGGCCTCTTCGACCAGGTCGACGTCGGATGCAAGCCCCGCACGCGCGAAGACGCCTTCGAAGAGGTCGTGGCTCAGCAGGGTGTTGTCGGCCACGCGGCCAGCCAGCGCGGCCTCGAACGTATCGACGTGGTAGATGCCCTTGCCGGTATAGGAGCCTTCGCCGAACAGGTCCTGGTAGATGTCGGACGCGGTGCGGGCGTAGGGGTCGAGCCCGCCCGGCCCGGACGACGCACGCTGGTACGGCGATGTGTCGCCCGCGAGCGGCAAGGACGGCGTCACGCGCGGCTGCAGCACGGCATGGCCGCCGACGACGCGGCGCAGCGCCGTACTGAAGCGTGGCCGGTTGAGAGGGTGCGCCATCTTGCCGACCAACTGGCGCGCCGCATCGCGCGGCAACTGCGTGTCGGCGTCCAGCGTGATGACGTAGACGATGTCGTCCGGCAGTCGCTGGTCTGGCGCGAGGGGCTCGAAGCTGGTGTCCCGTGCACCGCGCAGCAGGCGGTTGAGTTCATGCAGCTTGCCGCGCTTGCGCTCCCAGCCCATCCAGCATTGTTCAGCCGCATTGAACAGCCGCTTGCGGTGCAGTAGCAGGAAGCGGCTGCCGCCGGGTGCGGTGCCGTGGCGCAGGTTCAAGGCGGTGACCGCCGCCACGGCGGTGCCGAGCAGCGCCGCGTCGCCGGGCATATCTGCCTGCGGTGCATCCAGTCCGTCCAGCAGCAGGGCGAACGACATATCGCCACCCCCGCTGGCCAGGTAGTGCACTTCCAGCCGCTCGATCTGTTCGAGCAGGTCAGCCGGCGTGCTCATGAGCGACGGCACCGCGACCAGGGTGCGCAGTGGCGCGGGCACTCCCCCGGCCAGTTCCATGGCAGGCAGCGGTGTGGACACGCAGCGCCAGGCGATCCAGCGGTTGATGCAGGCCGTGGCGACCTCGGTCGCAGGCAGGAAGGCGGCTGTCAGCCACAGGGCCGGGAGCCACCAGCCCAGCGTTGCGTTGGCAGGCGAGGCCGCGGGCAGCATGCACCACGCCAGCCAGAGCAGGGCGCCGGTGGTGGCGAGGATGGCGCTTGCGTAGCCTGCAAGGCCCATTCGTGTGTACAGGCGGCCCAGCCACAGCCGTGCGGGAGAATGGAAGCCGATACTGCTTTCCAGCGCAGCGCGGCCTTCGGCGATCAGGTAGTAGCCGGGCTCCTGGGGGCGATCGTCCGCAGCCGCGTCCGGCGCGCCCAATCCCGCTGCGTGCCGTGCGGCCTGCGCCGCTGCCAGCACCTGGCCGGCAATCTCCAGTTCCGGCCGTGCCGAGCCGCGCGCCAGCTGTTCGATTGCGCTGCGATAGAGATCACGCGTGCTGAAGTCCATGGCGTTGAAGTCGCTCGCGGCGCCCAGCCGGGCGTCCACCAGGCTCACGCTTTCGAACAGGTCTGCCCAGTCGATGTCGGACATCAGCCGCAGGCTGGTGATGGCATTGCGGACCGTGACGTTGGACGCTCCCTGGCGTTGCTGCGCATGGCGCACCACGCGCTCGACCGTGGTGTCCTGCGCGGCGAGCCGTTCAACGAGCCAGCCGAGCGCCGGTGTCGTGCTGGGGTCCTGGTCGCGCAGGCGCTGCGCCAACTGCGCGGCGAACAACTCCGACAGCGGCCCGGGTGCGCGCGACGCGATGTCCCGCCGCAGCGCGGCATAGGCCTTGCCCGGTACCAGCAGCCGCGCGGCCAGCTCGTCTGCATCGGCGCGCGCCAGGCGCCCTGCGCCGATCTGGTCGGCGAGCCGGCGCAGGTTCTCGATGAGCACGATGCGCAGCGTGATGGCCACCGCCCACAGCTCGCCGATGGTCAGTGGCTGCACGCGCTGGTAGGCGTCTATGAAGCGGCGCAGCGTGGCCGGCTCGAAGTGGCTGTCGGTGTGGGCGACAAAGGCCCATGCCAGGCCGAGTACGCGCGGATAGCCCGCGAGCGGCCCGGTTGCCAGCTTGGGCAACTGGCGGTAGTAGCCCGGCGGCAGGTCGTCGCGGACTTCGCGTACCTGCTCCTCGACGACGTGGTAGTTGTCCAGCAGCCATTCCGCAGCGGGGACGACTTCACGGCCGTGTTCGAGTTCGCTGGCAATGGCGCGGTACGCGGCGAGCAGCACGCGGGCGTTGTCGCTCAGGCGCACCTGCAATGCGAGTACGCGGGGCGGTGTGAGGGTGATGGACTGCGCGACGGCCAGGCTCTGCGCGTGCTGCTCGAGCCGCTCGATACCGAACAGTTCCTCCCTGACCGGCGCGCGGTCCGTCCAGGGGGCCGAGGGCACGCAGTGGCCGAACAGGCGGGCAAGGGTGATCATGTTCCACCGGCCGCCCTGCCATCCCTCGTCTTGTGATGGGCTATCGGCGCGGGCCGTCTCATGACAGGGGCTTGCGCTCACGGACGGTCTGGCACGCCGTGCAACGCAACGCCTGCGGTTCTATGCTCAAGCGCTCGAAGGGGATGCGTCTCCCGCAATCGACACAGACGCCGTAGCCGGCACCATGGATGCGCTGCAAGGCGTTCTCCAAGGCGGCGAACTTGGTGTCTTCCACGGCCGACAGGGCGCCTTCGACCTCCTGCGTGCCACTGCGCTCGTAGGGATCGCCTTCGTCCTCCAGCAATGCCTGGCGTGCCGATTCGGTCTGCGAAAGCCCGCCACTCTGCACCGCATGCCTGCGTTCGAGCGCGGCCAGCCGGGACTGCAGCAACTCCAACAGAACGCTGAGCTGTGCATGTGAGAGGGCATGGGTCGATGACATGGGGCAGGTTCGGGAGGGGGGGGATAGCAAGATAGCCCTGGCACGTGTCCAGGTCTGTGCGGCACCAGACCGACGCGTGCCACCGGCGCGGGCTCTGCGCCCAAGGCCTGGGGCGGGATGCACCTTGCATTGACAAGACATCTGACTCGCATGCCGCTGCACACGGTGCGCCATCGAACAGACAGCCTGAGATGCGCATGCCCAGAATGAAGGCGATAGCGCGTGTGGACGCTGTCTTCTCCAGGCGGAGCACCGAGGTCCCGTGCCTCCAGATCCGCCTTGTCCACCTGTCACAACCCTGGGAACATCATGAAACTATTCACTCGCCAAGCCGGTCTGCGTGCCGCAATCTTCTCCACCCTGCTCGTGTGCGCTGCGGCCGCGCAGGCTGCCGGAGGATTCATGGTGCAGCCCGCGCAGGAGTCTCTCGTCAAGGTCGGCATGACCCGCGCCGAAGTCCGCAGCGCGCTGGGCCGGCCTGCGCACAACATGAAGTACCGCGCGGAGCCGGGGCGTACCTGGACCTATGGCATCGTTGGGGAAGACAGCAAGGTCTTCGACGTCGACTTCTCGGCCGACGGACGTGTCGCATCGACCAGCGAGCGCGTTGAAATGATCGAATGAGCGGCCTTGGCGCCCTGGCACATCGCCATACGGGCGCGGATTCCTCTGGCGGCTGGCCCATGGAGGGGCGCGCCAGCGCCGTATTGCCGGGCGCCATGCCTTCACGGGTCGCTCCCATCCCTGCAACTGCACGGTGCCTGGCGTCGTTTTAGCTGTCTTCAGTGCAGGTACGTCGCCATAGCTCTCGTGCGGCCGATGCTGCCTGCGGCCTTGGTCACCGGCGCCGGGGCGACACCGCCATGGCAGCGGCTCAACCTCTGAAGATGTCGAAGGGCTCGATCATGTCGAGAGTCAATTCGAGCGATGCGATGGAGTGCTCCTTGACTCGAACGGAATGATCAGTGCATTCCACGTCAGCGACGGCGCGACCGTAGCGGTCCATATGGATGACGCGGCAGTGCAGGAGTCGAGCCGGTGGAACGGCGTCGAGAGGTGCGCTAGGCCGTAGAGACGAATGCCGAGATCGCAGAGATCATGCGTCGGTCAACCTTCAGGGCGCCCGCCGCACCTGGAAAGGGGTAGGGCGCCTTGGCTAGCTCGGCCGGCGTAGTGAATTGCGGAACGCGTGCGGAAAAATATGCTGAACGGTCCGCAAAATCCATAGCAAGAAAGCCATGGTGCCCGGGGCCGGAATCGAACCGGCACACCTTTCGGTGGGGGATTTTGAGTCCCCTGCGTCTACCAATTTCACCACCCGGGCGCTGGGAGCGAAGTCCGAAATTATGGCACAGTGGACCCATGCAATATCCCACCATCGAAGACACCATCGGACGCACGCCGCTCGTTGCGCTGCAGCGCATCGGGGCCGCCGAGGGCGCGGTTTCGGGCAACGTGGTGCTCGGCAAGCTCGAGGGCAACAACCCGGCCGGCTCGGTCAAGGACCGGCCGGCGCTGTCGATGATCCAGCGCGCGGAAGAGCGTGGCGACATCCAGCCCGGCGACGTGCTGATCGAGGCCACCTCGGGCAACACCGGCATCGCGCTGGCGATGGCGGCGGCCATCAAGGGCTACCGCATGCTGCTGATCATGCCGGAGGACCTGTCCATCGAGCGTGCGCAGACCATGAAAGCCTTTGGCGCGGAGCTGATCCTCACGCCCAAGAGCGGCGGCATGGAGTACGCACGCGATCTGGCCGAACAGATGCAGAAGGACGGCAAGGGCCGGGTGCTGGACCAGTTCGCCAACACCGACAACCCGCGCATCCACTACGAGACCACCGGCCCCGAGATCTGGGAGGCCACGCGTGGCCGCGTCACCCACTTCGTGAGCGCGATGGGCACGACCGGCACCATTACCGGCGTCGGCCGCTACCTCAAGGAGAAGAAGCCCTCGATCCGCATCGTCGGCGCGCAGCCGGCGGAAGGATCGCGCATCCCGGGCATCCGCAAGTGGCCTGCGGAGTACATGCCGCAGATCTACGACGCCAGCGTGGTCGACGAGACGGTGCTGGTCAGCCAGTCCGATGCCGAGGAAATGTGCCGCCGCCTGGCGCGTGAAGAGGGCATCTTCGGGGGCATCTCGGCGGCGGGCGCCTGCTGGGTGGCGCAGCAGATCTCGCAGCGGGAGCAGAACGCGACCATCGTCTTCATCGTCTGCGACCGTGGCGACCGGTATCTTTCCACGGGCGTGTTTCCTGCCTGATTTTCTATAAGAAATCGGCATGTAGCCGGCGCGGCACGCCGGCATCCAGCTATTGAAAGCATAGCAATGCAGTCTGGCTACCGCTTCTGCCCGCAGTGCGCGGGCGCCCTGGCACCTATCGCGCAGATGGAGGATGGCGGCGAGAAGCTGCGCCTGCGCTGCGCGGCCTGTGGCTGGACCCACTGGAACAACCCTACGCCGGTGCTGGGCGCCGTCGTGGAGGTGGGAGGCAAGGTGCTGCTGGCCCGCAACGCGGCCTGGACGCACCGCATGTTCGCGCTGATCACCGGCTTCATGGAAGCTGGCGAGACCCCGGAGGAGGGCATCGCGCGCGAGGTGAAGGAGGAAACCCACCTCGACGCCCAGGCGGTGAAGCTGATCGGCGTCTATGACTTCCAGCGCATGAACCAGGTGCTGATCGTCTACCACGTCCAGGCGCAGGGCGAGGTCCGGCTGTCGCCGGAACTGGCGGAATACCGCCTGTTCGAACTGCAGGACCTGCGCTGCTGGCCCGCGGGCACGGGCTATGCGCTGGCCGACTGGCTGCGCTCGCGGGGCCACGAGCCGGTCTTCATCGACTGGCCGGCGCGGCCGGCCGTGGAGGCTGCGGCCTAGAATCCCGTCCTCTGCACGGAACCCAGCATGGACGTCAACAAAGAACTCGATACCCGCGGCCTGAACTGCCCGCTCCCCATCCTCAAGGCCAAGAAGGCGTTGTCGGAGCTGCACAGCGGCCAGCTGCTGCGCGTGGTGTCGACGGACGCAGGCTCGATACGGGATTTCCAGGCCTTCGCCCGCCAGACCGGCAATGAGCTGGTGGAGCAGCAGACCGTGGGCGAGGAATACATCCACGTCCTGCGCCGCCGCTGAAGTCGTGCTGCGTCACCGGCGGGCCAGACCTTGACCGGCCCCGGGCACTGACAACGAAAAAGGCCTGCAGATGCAGGCCTTTTTCCTGGATGACCACTCTGTGCCCGTAAAGGCCCGGCCCCTACGGGGTGGCGACCAGCGGTCTGGCTCAACGCCTCATATCTCCAGCTGGCGCAGGTACTCGCGGAAATTCGCGCCCACCTCTGGATGCTGCAGCGCGAGTTCGACGGTGGCCTCCAGGAAGCCTTCCTTGCTGCCGCAGTCGTAGCGCTTGCCTTCGTACTGCCAGGCGTAGACCCACTCGCTCTTCATGAGGCCGGCGATGCCGTCGGTGAGCTGGATCTCGCCGCCCACGCCCTGTTTCTGCTGGCGGATCTGTTCGAACACGGCGGGCGTGAGGATGTAGCGGCCGGCCACGCCCATGCGCGATGGGGCCACCGCCGGATCGGGCTTCTCCACCATGTGGTTGACCTTGAGCAGGCGGTCTTCCACCGTGTCGCCCACGACGATGCCGTAGCGCTTGGTCTGGTCCTGGGGCACTTCCTGCACGGCCAGCACCGAGCCGCCCGTGCGCTCGAAGACCTGGGCCATCTGGGCCAGCACCGGCGGCTTGCCCACCATCAGGTCGTCGGCCAGCAGCACGGCGAAAGGGTCGTTGCCCACCAGGTGCTCGGCACAGAGCACGGCATGGCCCAACCCCAGCATGCGCGGCTGGCGCACATAGGAGAGCACCATGTCATCGGGCTGGATCGACTTGACCAGGGCCAGCAGCGCGTGTTTGTTGGCGGCCTCGAGCTCGTTCTCCAGCTCGTAGGCGGTGTCGAAGTGGTCCTCGATGGCGCGCTTGTTGCGCCCCGTGACGAAGATCATGTGGCGGATGCCTGCGGCGTAGGCTTCTTCCACCGCGTACTGGATCAGCGGCTTGTCCACCACCGGCAGCATTTCCTTGGGCTGGGCCTTGGTGGCCGGCAGGAAGCGGGTGCCGAGGCCGGCGACGGGAAACACGGCTTTTTTGATGCGACGGGACGAAGAGGTCATGTAGGCGGATTCCTTCCAGTGTTCGACGGGTTGCGGCGGTCCAGCCGCAGCAACAAGCAGACCATGCTAGCGCCTGGCCGGGTGGGTGTCTGTCAGGCCAGTCGTACAAGCTGCGCGCGCAGCCGCTCCAGGGCCGCGCCGAAGTCGGCCAGGCGCTTGTGCTCCTGCTCGATCACGGCGGGCGGCGCCTTGGCCACGAAAGCCTGGTTGGCGAGCTTGCCGTTGGCCTTGGCGATCTCGCCCTCCAGGCGGGCCACTTCCTTGCCCAGCCGCACCTTCTCGGCGGCGATGTCGATCTCCATGTGCAGGCAGATGCGTGCATCGCCCACCACGGCCACCGGTGCGGCCTGGGCGGCCTGCTGCCAGGCGGCTTCGTCGTCGAAGACCTTGATCTCGCCGAGCTTGGCCAGCGCCTGCAGCACCGGCATGGCCGTGCGCAGGAAGTCTGCGTCACCCACGGCGTACAGCGGCAGCCGGGTGGCGGGCGAGACGTTCATCTCGCCGCGCAGCGTGCGGCAGGCGTCGACCACGGCCTTGAGCTTGGCGACATGGGCCTCGGCCGTGGGGTCGATGCGCTCAGGCTGGCTCTCGGGGTAGGCCGCGATGCTGACGGAGGCGCCGGCACGTCCCGCCACGGGGGCGACCTTCTGCCACAGCTCCTCGGTGATGAAGGGGATGATCGGGTGCGCCAGGCGCTGGATGGTCTCCAGCGTGCGGATCAGGGTGCGGCGGGTGGCGCGCTGCTGCGCCGCGTCGCCGGTCTGGATCTGCACCTTGGCGATCTCCAGGTACCAGTCGCAGAACTCGTTCCAGACGAATTCGTAGATGGCGCTGGCGACGTTGTCCAGGCGGTAGTCTGCAAAGCCCTTGGCGACTTCGGCTTCGACGCGTTGCAGCGTGGAGCTGATCCAGCGGTCTGCCTGGCTGAAGCGCAGGTAGCCGTGGGCACTCCCACCCGGGGCGCAGTCGGCCTTGCTGTGCTCGACCAGGCCGCAGTCCTGGCCTTCGCAGTTCATCAGCACGAAGCGGGTGGCGTTCCAGAGCTTGTTGCAGAAGTTGCGGTAGCCCTCGCAGCGCTTGGGATCGAAGTTGATGCTGCGGCCGAGCGAGGCCATGGCCGCGAAGGTGAAGCGCAGCGCATCGGCGCCATAGGCGGGGATCCCCTCGGGGAATTCCTTCTCGGTTTGCTTGCGCACCTTGGGCGCGGTCTCGGGCTTGCGCAGCCCGGTGGTGCGCTTGTCCAGCAGGGGCTCCAGGGCGATGCCGTCGATCAGGTCCACCGGGTCGAGCACGTTGCCTTCGGACTTGCTCATCTTCTTGCCCTGTGCGTCGCGCACCAGGCCATGGATGTAGACGTCCTTGAAGGGCACGCGGCCGGTGAAGTGCGTGGTCATCATGATCATCCGGGCGACCCAGAAGAAGATGATGTCGTAGCCCGTCACCAGCACGGAGGAGGGCAGGTAGAGGTTGAAGTCGTCGGTCGCCGCCGTGCCCTGGTTGGGCCAGCCCATGGTGCTGAAGGGCACCATCGCCGAGGAGTACCAGGTGTCCAGCACGTCTTCGTCGCGGGTCAGGGTCTTGCCTGGCGCCTGGGCCTGGGCCTCGGCTTCGTCGCGGGCCACGTAGACCTGGCCGTCCTCGTCGTACCAGGCCGGGATCTGGTGGCCCCACCAGAGCTGGCGGCTGATGCACCAGTCCTGGATGTTGTGCATCCACTGGTTGTAGGTGTTGACCCAGTTCTCGGGCACGAAGCGCACCGCGCCGCTGTCGACGGCGTCGATGGCTTTTTGCGCGATGGATTTGCCGGTGGCGTCGCCTTCGCCCACTTTGTTCATGGCCATGAACCACTGGTCGGTCAGCATGGGCTCGACCACCTGGCCGGTGCGGGCACAGCGCGGCACCATGAGCTTGTGCTTCTTCACCTCGACCAGCAGGCCGAGCGCGTCCAGGTCGGCCACGACCTGCTTGCGCGCGTCGAAACGGTCCAGGCCACGGTACTTTTCAGGTGCGTTGTCGTTGACGGTGGCATCCAGCGTGAGGATGCCGATCAGCGGCAGGCCGTGGCGCTGGCCGACCGCATAGTCGTTCACGTCATGCGCGGGCGTGACCTTGACCACGCCGGTGCCGAAGGCCTTGTCCACGTAGTCGTCGGCGATCACGGGAATGGTGCGGTCGCACAGCGGCAGCGTGACCTGCTTGCCGATGAGGTGGGTGTAGCGCTCGTCTTCCGGATGCACCATCACGGCCACGTCGCCCAGCATGGTCTCGGGGCGGGTGGTGGCGACCACCAGCGACTCGCCGCTGCCATCGGCCAGCGGGTAGCGGATGTGCCAGAGCGAGCCGTCTTCTTCCTCGCTCTCCACTTCCAGGTCGGACACGGCGGTTTTCAGCGTCGGGTCCCAGTTGACCAGGCGCTTGCCGCGGTAGACCAGGCCCTGCTGGTACAGGCGCACGAAGGTCTCGGTCACCACGGCGGAGAGCTTGTCGTCCATGGTGAAGTACTCGTGGCCCCAGTCCACGCTGTCGCCCATGCGGCGCATCTGCGTGGTGATGGTGTTGCCGGACTTTTCCTTCCACTCCCAGATCCTGGCGACGAAGTTCTTGCGGCCCAGGTCGTGGCGGCTGAGCTTCTGCTCCTGCAGCTGGCGCTCGACCACGATCTGCGTGGCGATGCCCGCATGGTCGGTGCCCGGTACCCACAGCGTGTTGGCGCCCTTCATGCGGTGGTAGCGCGTGAGGCTGTCCATCACCGTCTGGTTGAAGGCGTGGCCCATGTGCAGCGTGCCGGTGACGTTGGGCGGCGGCAGCTGGATGGAGAAGGACTCGGCACCTGCCTGCGGCGCCCCTGTGCCGCGGTAGCCGGCGGCGGCGTAGCCGCGCTGCTCCCACTCGGGTCCCCAGTGCGCCTCGAGGGCGGCGGGCTCGAAGGACTTGGACAGGCTGTCGAGCCCGGGTTGGGCGGGCTGGGAGGCGGGGGTGTCGCTCATGGCGTGGCGGTACTCGAAAAGGCAACGGCACCCTGGGGTGCCGCTTGCATGACTGGGGGAGCGGGGATTTTACTGGCGCCGCCCGAGGCGGCCCCGCCAGCCCGTCAGGTGCCTGGTGCGCCTTGTGGTCGCTGGCGCCCGACATATCGGGTTGAGCATGCCATGCAGCCTGATTTATGCCGCATGCCCAGGTGCCGCCTTGGCTTTTTGCTATTAAAAAAGAAGCATCACGCGTGGCTGCCGACCTCGGGCCGGTCGTTCTGCTGCGGCTTGAGTTCGGCGACAGGTTTGCCGGCCGCGCGGTCGCGGCGCCACTGCTCCTTGCGCGCGGTCCATTCGGCCAGGCGTGCGTGGGCCGTGGTGCTCTCGCGCTGCATCTGCACCGCATCGGCGAGCTGGGCCGTGAGTTCCAGGCGGATGCCGTTCGGGTCGAAGAAGTAGATGCTCTTGAATATGTGGTGGTCGGTCACGCCCAGCACCTCGATGCCATGCGCCTGCAGCCGGGCCTTGGTGTTTTCCAGCTCCTGCACCGTGTCCACCCGGAAGGCGATGTGGTTGATCCACAGCGGCGTGTTGGGCGAGGGCAGCGCGGCGGTGTCGTCGCCGATGTCGAAGAAGGCGATGAAGGAGCCGTCCTTCAGCCGGAAGAAGAAATGCGTGTAGGGGCAGTACTCGCCCGTGCTGGGCACATGGTCGCTCTGGATGATGTGGTAGAGCGGCAGGCCCAGGATGTCTTCATAGAAGTGGCGGGTCTCCTCGGCATCCCTGGCCTTGTAGGCGTAGTGGTGCAGCTGCTGCACGGCGGCGGGCGGTGGCAGGGCTTCCAGGCTTTGGGGCGAGAGGCGGGCAGGGGCGTTGAGTACGGCGGACATGGGGTCTCCTGTTCCTCGCGGTGGAGGTTGGTGGTTCAACTATTCGTAATTCATTTACTTTATCGTAATTGCTTGGGCCTGCCAAGCTGAGGGCCGCACATGTGGAAACGCCCCGGGTGCCTAGGCACTGCGGGGCGTGTGGCGCAGGGGGAGAGCGCAGATTCAGCGGATGGCTGCGGCCTGGCGCCAGGCGGCGGCGGCGGCCTCGGCATCGTCGCGCTGCTCGGCCAGTTCGGCCAGGGCACGCCAGGCGCTGCTGCGCAGTTCGGGCTGCACCAGCTGCTGGCTGGCCTGGTTCAACAGCTGCTGCGCCTTGCCCCAGAGCTGGCGGCGCAGGCAGGCCATGCCGGCCAGGTACTGCAGGTGCGGGTCGCGGGGGTTGTGCTGCTGCGCGCCTTCGATGCGCGCCAGCCAGGCGGCGTCCACCGTGTCCATGTCGGCCTCCAGGGTGCGTACCAGCCGCACCTGCAGCACGGTGGGCAGGGCGTCGGCGTTGGCCGCCATGGTTTCCCAGGCCGGCAGCAGCCAGGCGCGCACCTGGGCGGGGTCGCCCTGCAACTGTTGCAGGCGGCTGGCGGCGTGGATGGCCAGCTCGGGCGTGGCGCGCTCGGCTGGCTCCAGCGACTGCCAGGTCCGGGTGAGTTGCGCGGTGTCATGCGCACCGTTGAGCAGTTCGGTCGCCAGGCCGCGCACGATGCTTTGCGCCGCCGCGGTGGAGAACGCGCGGTGCTTGGCCAGCAGGCGGGCGGTTTCCAGGGCGGTCTGCGTGTGGCGCGCCAGCCGTGCCGCGCGCAGCCGCAGGCGCAGCGCCAGCGTGCGGCGGCCGGCACCCTGGGGCAGGCCTTCCAGCCATTCGAGCGCGGCGGGCGCATCGCGGTCCTGCAGCGCCCAGCCCGCGGCGCGCAGCTGCGTGCCTTCGCGCACTTCTTGCGCGGGGCCCGAGGGGTTGTCGGCGGTCTGTTCCAGCGCCTGGGCCAGATGGTGGTCGCGTGCCGGGCGGTCCTGCAGCGCGTGCGCGCTCTCGGCCGCCAGCAGGTGCGCCAGGGCCCGGACCTGCACCGCATGGGCCAGCGGCTCGCCGGAGCCGACCAGCGCCTTCTCCTGGGCGATGGCGGCCTCGGCCGCCTTGCGCGAACGGATGAAGCGCCCGGCCGTCAGGTGGGCCAGCGCGTCGAGCAGCGCCACGTGCATGGCGCGCTCCTTCTGCTGGGTGCGCCAGCGGCTGGCCTGGACCGGCAGGTCCAGCAGCGCGGCCAGCGTGCGAAGGGCCAGGTGCAGCAGCGTGAAGCCGCCGAACAGCAGCAGCAGCACGAGGTTCAGCGACAGGTCGACGCGGTAGGGCGGCCAGAACACGGTGATCGTGCCCTGGTTGTTGCCGGCGAACAGTGCCACGGCGACGGCCATGCCGAACAGCGCGAGGAACCAGAGGGCAGCGCGCATCGCCTTACCTCCCCGCCGCGGCCGTGGCCAGCGCCGACAGGGTGTCGTCCAGGCGCGGCAGCTCGGTGGTCTTCAACTGGTCGCGGGCCTGCTGCAGCAGCGTGCTGGCGTTCTGTACCCGGCGCGAGGTCGGGTCGAAATAGCGTGCCAGCGCCGCGGCAGCGGCCGCCAGGTCGGCGCGGGCCGAGTCGGGCTGGCGCGCGAGGACGCCCAGGCGGGCGTTGAGCAGCTTGAGCTTGAGGTTCTCGCGCAGGAAGAAGGACTGCTCCGGCGCCAGCAGCACGGCTTCGGGATGGTCGATATGGCTGACCCGCACCAGGCCGCGCACCTCGTCGCGCACGGCGGCCCAGCCGTTGCGCAGGGCACGGCGCCACCAGGGCGCATCGGCGTCCGCCTGCGCGGCCGGCGCGGGCTCTGCCGCGCCGATGCCTACGCGCACCGGTGCCAGGGTGCGGGCGTCGGACACCCGGGCCACCGCGTTCTGCAGCGGCAGCTCGTCCACCTGGCGCACCAGTTCGTCCAGGCGCGACAGCAGGCCCGGCGTGTCGAGCGTGCTGGCCCCCTTGACCCGGTCGATGTCGCGGGTGATGGCGCGCTGCACCGGCGCCAGGCGTGGCTGCGCGGCGCGGCCGATGCGCTGGTCGGCGCTGCGCAGGGCGGCCAGCATGGGCTCGACGCTGCCGGTCAGTTCGGTCTGCTGCTGCGCCAGGCGCAGGGCCGATTCGATGTCCACCACCAGGTTTTCGTCCCGGGTGCGCGACAGGCTCTGCATCAGCTCTTCGAGCTGGGTGCGCTGCAGGGCGACTTCGGCCACGCGCGCCTCGGTCACGCCCAGGCGCGCCGCGGCATCCTGCGCCGTTTCCTGGGCCTGGCGCGCCATGGTGCGGGCCTCGATGGCCTGCGCGCCGGAGTCGGCACTCTGGCGTGCCAGCTGTTCCTGGATGGAGGACAACCGCTGCCACAGCAGTACGCTGGCAGCCAGCGCGCCAACGGCGATCAAGGCGGCCACGAGGCCCAGCGGCCGTGCGAACCCGTCGCGCAGCCCGGCGGGCTGGAGCAGGGGCGGGGACGGCGGCGCCGCGGGGGCGGAAATCGGCTCGGAACTCATGCGCGGATTCTATCGACGCGCCATGCCGGTGCGCGGTGCCGTGTACCCGTCTGTTCAGCCTGCACCGGCCTGGCGCAGCGCCTGGGCCACGTGCGGCAGTTGGGGCCGCGTGGCGATGACAGGCGCAAAGCCCGCGCGGGTGGCGGCCTCGGCAATGCGCGGGTGCGTGGCGACGGCGCCTGAGCGGCGCCAGTCGGATTGCGGCAGCAGCGAGCAGAGGTTGGCGATTGCCTCCGAGCTGCTGAACAGCCAGACGTCGCCGGCCGCGGCAGCCGCGCGCGCCAGCGCGGCGTCGAAGCTGCCCGCCGCGGGCGCCAGGCGCTCGTAGGACACGACATAGTCCACGCTGCCGCCGGCCTGCAGAACCTGCTGTGCCAGCCATTCGCGGCCACTGCCGCGCTCCGGCATGGTGGACGCCTGCGCTCCGGTGTCGGTCCCGCGCACCAGCAGCAGCCGCAGGCCCGGCCTGGCGCGCCCCTGCACCTGTTGCCAGAGCGATTCGGAATCGAGCTGTGCTGCGTCCTCCGCCGGGGCGTCGATGAGGTCGGGCGCCAGGCCGCAGCGCACCAGTGCGGCGGCGGTGCCGGGGCCTGGAGCCCAGCCGCGCGTGCTGCGCGGCCAGCGGGCGCCGTCCGGGCGTGCCGCAAAGAAGGCCTCGGCGGCGTTGGCACTGACGAACATCAGCACCTGGTACTGATCCAGGTCCTGCCAGGCACGCAGCAGCGCTTCAGGCGCGGGCGGCGGAGCGATCGCGATGAGCGGCAGCGCGTGCGCATCGAAGCCCTCGGCGCGCAGCGCCTGCACCCAGTGGGCCGCCTCGCGCGCGGGGCGTGTGACGATGACGCGCATGGGCCTGCCCGACGCCACCGGCCGCGCTCAGCCCGCGCCCTGGGCCTGCAGTTGCGCGGCCACCCGCGTGCCCAGCGCCTCGGCGTCGGCGACCGTGGCCACCGTGGCCTGGCCGCTGGCGCGCACCAGCAGGCCGGGTCGCTCCGGGTCGCCCCAGGCCGCGTCCAGCTGCAGCCCGCCGGGCGTGGCCTGCGCATAGGCCGCCAGGGGCATGGAGCAGCTGCCTCCCATGGCGCGGCTCACGGCGCGCTCGGCCGCAGCCGTCAGGGTGCTCGGGGCATGCGCCAGCTGCGCCAGCAGGGTTGCCAGGTCGTGCCGGTCGGTGCGGATCTCGATGCCGAGCGCGCCCTGTCCGGCGGCGGGCAGCATGGTCTCAGGGGAAAAGGTCTCGCGGATGCGATCCTGCATCCCGAGCCGGATCAGCCCGGCGGCGGCCAGCACGATGGCGTCGTATTGGCCTTCGTCGAGCTTGCGCAGCCGGGTGTCGAGGTTGCCGCGCAAGGGCTCTATGTGCAGGTCCGGCCGCAGCGCCTGCAGCAATACCGTGCGGCGCAGGCTGGAGGTGCCCACCACCGCGCCCTGCGGCAATGCGGCGAGCGTGGCGTGGCGCGGCGAGACGAAGGCATCGCGCGGGTCTTCGCGCTCCAGCACGCAGGCCAGCATGAAGCCCTCGGGCAGCTCCATGGGCATGTCCTTGATGCAGTGCACGGCCAGATCGGCGCGGCCGTCCTCCAGCGCCGTTTCCAGCTCCTTCACGAACAGGCCCTTGCCGCCGACCTTGGACAGCGTGCGGTCCAGGATCTGGTCGCCGCGCGTCGTCATGCCGAGCAGCGTGACGGACCGGCCAAGGGCGGCAAGCAGCGTCTTGACGTGTTCCGCCTGCCACAGCGCCAGGCGGCTCTCGCGCGTGGCGATGACAAGGGGGGCGGGGGCGTGACTCAAGGGCGTAACCTGCTGGTAATTCGGCGGAGCCGACGATGCTAGCATGCTGCACCGCACAAACATGACGGCCACGAGGAGACCCAGGCGATGACGAGCACCGACCGCGACAGTACGGCACCCCGCCGCCGCAAGGACATCGAGCAACCGCTGGTGGACGACATCCGCCTGCTCGGCCGCATCCTGGGCGACGTGATCCGCGAACAGGACGGCATCGCCGCCTACGAACTCGTGGAGCAGGTGCGCAAGTTCTCGGTGGCCTTCCGCCGCGATGCCGACCAGGAGGCCGACCGCGCGCTGAAGAAGCTGCTCAAGTCGCTCTCGGGCGACCAGACCGTGAGTGTGATCCGCGCATTCACCTACTTCAGCCACCTGGCCAACCTGGCGGAGGACCGCCACTACATCCGCCGCCGCACGGTGCACGAGCGCGCCGGCGATACGCAGGAGGGCAGCGTGGAGGTGGCCATGGCGCGCCTGCGCTGGGCCGGCATCTCGCCGCGTGCGATCTCGCAGACGCTGGCGTCGAGCTACGTCTCGCCCGTGCTCACCGCGCACCCGACCGAGGTCCAGCGCAAGAGCATCCTGGATGCCGAGCGCGACATTGCGCAGTTGCTGACGGCGCGCGACGAGATCAAGGCGCGCGCCCAGTTCCACGGCGGCACCAAGGACGCGCTCACGCCGCGCGAGCTGGCCGCCAACGAGGCGCAGCTGCGCGCGCGCGTGATCCAGCTCTGGCATACCCGGCTGCTGCGCTTCTCGCGGCTCACCGTGGTGGACGAGATCGAGAACGCGCTCAGCTACTACGAAGCCACCTTCCTGCGCGAGATCCCCAAGCTTTACGCCGGCCTGGAGCGCGAGCTGGGCGCCTACCCGGTCGCCAGCTTCTTCCGCATGGGCCAGTGGATCGGCGGCGACCGCGACGGCAACCCGAACGTCAGTGCCGAGACGCTGGAATACGCGCTGCGCCGCCAGTCCGAGATGGCGCTGCGCCACTACCTGACCGAAGTGCACTACCTGGGCGGCGAGCTGTCGCTGTCGGCGCGGCTGGTGGAGGTGCCCGCGGCCATGCACGCCCTGGCCGAAAGCTCGCCCGACACCAGCGAGCACCGGCGCGACGAACCCTACCGCCGCGCGCTGACCGGCATCTATGCGCGGCTGGCCGCCACGCTCAAGCAACTCACCGGCGGCGACGCGGCGCGCCATGCGGTGGCGCCGCAGAACCCCTACCTGCGGGCCGAGGACTTCCTGGCCGACCTGCGCGTGATCGAGGCTTCGCTCGGCGCCCACCATGCCGAGGCCCTGGTCGTCCAGCGCCTGCGGCCGCTGCTGCGTGCGGTGGAGGTGTTTGGTTTCCACCTTGCCACGGTGGACCTGCGGCAAAGCTCCGACAAGCACGAGGCGGTCGTGGCCGAGCTGCTGGCGGTCGCCCGCATCGAGCCCGACTACCCCGCGCTGGACGAACCGGCACGCCAGCAACTGCTGCTGCGCCTGCTCAACGAGACGCGCCCGCTGCGCGTGCTGGGGGCCGAGTACTCGGCCCTGGCGCAGCACGAGGTCGCCATCTTCGAATCCGCCCGCAGCATGCGCGAGCGCTATGGCGCCCAGGCCATCCGCCACTACATCATCAGCCACACCGAGACCGTGAGCGACCTGCTCGAAGTGCTGCTGCTGCAAAAGGAAGTGGGCCTGCTGCGCGGCACGCTGGATGCGGCGGCGGTGGCCGACCTGATCGTGGTGCCGCTGTTCGAGACCATCGAAGACCTGCGCAATGCCGCGCCCATCATGGGCGACTTCTATGCGCTGCCCGGCATCGCCGCGCTGGTGCAGCGCAGCGGTGCCGAGCAGGACATCATGCTGGGCTACTCCGACAGCAACAAGGATGGCGGCATCTTCACCAGCAACTGGGAGCTGTACCGCGCCGAGATCGCGCTGGTGGAATTGTTTGACCAGCTCTCGGCCAGCCACCCGATCCAGCTGCGCATGTTCCATGGCCGCGGCGGCACCGTGGGCCGTGGCGGCGGCCCGAGCTACCAGGCCATCCTGGCGCAGCCGCCGGGCACGGTGCGCGGCCAGATCCGCCTGACCGAGCAGGGCGAGGTGATCGGCTCCAAGTACGCCAACCCCGAGATCGGCCGGCGCAACCTGGAGACGCTGGTGGCCGCCACGCTGGAGGCCACGCTGCTGCAGCCCACCAAGCCGGCCACCAAGGCCTTCCTGCAGGCCGCGGCGCAGCTTTCAGAGGCCAGCATGGGGGCCTACCGCGCGCTGGTCTACGAGACCCCGGGCTTCACCGACTACTTCTTTGGCTCCACGCCGATCCGCGAGATCGCCGAGCTCAACATCGGCTCGCGCCCGGCCTCGCGCAAGGCCAGCCAGCAGATCGAGGACCTGCGGGCCATTCCCTGGGGCTTCAGCTGGGGCCAGTGCCGGCTCACGCTGCCGGGCTGGTACGGCTTCGGCTCGGCCGTGGCGGCCTTTTTGGCGCCCACGGAAGGCCTGGCCGTGACGGCCGCCAAGACCGAGCGCAGCACCCGGCTGGCGCTGCTGCAGAAGATGTACCGGCAGTGGCCGTTCTTCCGCACGCTGCTGTCCAACATGGACATGGTGCTGGCCAAGAGCGACATGGCGCTGGCCTCGCGCTATGCCGAGCTGGTGGGCGATGCGCGGCTGCGCAAGAAGGTGTTCGCGCTGATCGAGGCCGAGTGGCAGCGCACCACCGACGCCCTCGCGCAGATCACCGGTGACCGCCAGCGCCTGGCGCACAACGCCGCCCTGGCGCGCTCGATCCGGCACCGCTTCCCCTACATCGATCCGCTGCACCACCTGCAGGTGGAGCTGCTGCGCCGCTACCGCGAAGGGCAGGGCGACGAGCGGGTGCAGACCGGCATCCACATCTCGATCAACGGCATTGCGGCCGGGCTGCGCAATACGGGTTAGGACGCGCAGCGGTCGTGCGCTTCATGATTTTGGTGAAATAGGCCTTGTGCCCAGGTTCTGCCTGGGCTTGTAGCTATCTATTTGGTAGCTTTGGCGCCCGGGCTGGCTGGCCTGAGCGCAGCGCCGCCTCGTAGGCGCGCCGGCCCCACAGCAGGGCCTGCTCGCGGTCGTCGAACATGCTCTCGGGGGCCTGGCGGTACGACATGGCGATCGGCTTGCCGTCGCGCTGGATCTCGAACGCCGGCAGGCGCAACTGGTCGAAATACGGCGCGCTCTGGGCGTCGGCCTTGAGGTAGAGCGTGTGGGCCGTCACCAGCGCGATCATGCGGTCGCCATGCCACACGCCGTGGCCGCCGAACATGCGGCGCACGGTGATGCGTCCGAGCGGTGCGAACACTTCGTGCAGGCTGTCGACAAAGCTGCTCATGCAGGTTCAGCCGCGCAGCGCCTTGGCGTGGTGCGCCAGGTGGTCGGCCATGAAGGTCGAGACGAAGTAGTAGCCATGGTCGTAGCCCGCATGCCGGCGCAGCGTCAGGGGCTGGCCGGCCTGGGCACAGGCGGCTTCGAGCAGCTCGGGCCGCAGTTGCTGCGCGTGCAGGAATTTGTCGTCCAGCCCCTGGTCCACCAGGATGCCGTGCGGGAAAGGCGCAGCCGTCTGCCGCTGCAGCAGGGCGCTGGCGTCGTGCTCGGCCCAGGTGCCGCGGTCGGCGCCCAGGTAGCCGCTGAAGGCCTTCTCGCCCCAGGGGCACAGGCTGGGCGCGCAGATCGGCGCAAAGGCCGAGACCGAGCGGAATACGCCCGGGTGCCGCAGCGCCAGCGTCAGGGCGCCGTGGCCGCCCATGGAGTGGCCGAAGATGCCCAGCCGCGTGCCGTCCACGGGCAGGTGCGCCTGCAGCAGCGGCAGCAGCCCATGGACCAGGTAGCTCTCCATGCGCCAGTGCGTGGCCCAGGGCGCTTGCGTGGCGTCGAGGTAGAAGCCCGCGCCCACGCCGAAGTCCCAGCTGTCGGACTCGCCGGGCACCTGCGCGCCGCGCGGGCTGGTGTCGGGTGCGACCAGGGCCAGGCCCATTTCGGCGGCCAGGCGCTGGGCGCCGGCCTTGGCCGGGAAGGTTTCCTCGTTGCAGGTCAGGCCGGCCAGGTAGAGCAGGGCCGGCACCGGGCCGTGCGCGGCCGCGGGCGGCAGGTAGACCGAGAATTTCATGGGCAGCCCGATCTCGCGCGCGTCGTGCTGGTAGAAGCGCTGCCGGCCGCCGAAGCTGCCGTGTTCGGATAAAAGCTGGAGAGAGATGTCTGGCATGTCGTTGTCAGTGGGGTGAAGAGGCGTGGACTAGCTCCATCACCGCGTCGGCGAAGACCTGGGGTGCCTCTTGCGGCATGTTGTGGCCCACGCCCGGCACGATGCGGTGCGAGCGTTTGCCGGTGAAATGGCGAGCGTGCGCGGCGGGCTTGGCCACCGGGCGCACACCGTCGTCGGCGCCGTCGAAGGTGATGGCAGGTACGCTGATCGGTGGCTGTATCGACAGCCGCAGCTCAAGATCCGCATAGGCCGGATCGCCCGCCACCAGGCCGAAGCGGTGGCGGTAGGAGTGGATCACCACGTCGACGAAGTCCGGGTTGTCGAAGGCGGCGGCGCTGCGCTTGAAGGTGGCCTCGTCGAAGGCCCAGGTCGGCGACCAGAGCTGCCACAGCAGCCGGCAGACGGCGCGCCGGTCGGCGGCCAGGCCGTTGCGGCCGCGTGCGCTGTGGAAGTAGTACTGGTACCAGAGCCGGTGCTCGTTCTCCGGCACTTCGGGCTTCATGGCCTGTGCGATGTTCTGGATGTTGTAGCTGTTGAAGGACAGCAGGCCGGCACAGCGCTCGGGCCACAGCGCAGCCACCACGCAGGCCGCGCGCCCGCCCCAGTCGTAGCCGGCCAGCACGGCGCGCGGGATCGCCAATGCGTCCAGCAGCGCCAGCAGGTCCGCGCCCAGTGCGGCCTGTTCGCCCGAGCGCGGCGTGGCCGCGCTCAGGAAGCGCGTGGCGCCAAAGCCGCGCAGATAGGGCACGATGACCCGGCAACCCTCGGCCACCAGCCGCGGCACGACACCGGCATAGGCGTGGATGTCATACGGGAAGCCATGCATCAGCAGCACGGGCGGCCCGCTGGCGGGGCCGGCCTCGAAATAGGCCACGTCCAGCACGCCGGCCTGTATCGATCGCAAAGGCTGCATGGATTTCATCGCAAGCTTTCAACAGTCCATAACCATACCAAGGACACCGCGGAACTGGCTTTGCCAGGCCGCCGGTGCCGCCCCCTGGCAAAGGGGGTTGGCGAAGACACGCGGTGCGAAGCCTGGGGTTAGTAGATGACCACGCCCCGGATCGACTCGCCCCGCTTCATCAGGTCGAAGCCCTTGTTGATGTCTTCCAGCGGCATGGTGTGGGTGATCAGGCTGTCGATGTCGATCTTGCCTTCCATATACCAGTCGACGATCTTCGGCACGTCGGTGCGGCCGCGCGCGCCGCCGAAGGCCGAGCCTTCCCACTTGCGGCCGGTGACCAGCTGGAACGGCCGCGTGCTGATTTCCGCTCCGGCCTCGGCCACGCCGATGATGATGCTGCGGCCCCAGCCCTTGTGCGTGCACTCCAGCGCCTGGCGCATCACCTTGGTGTTGCCGATGCACTCGAAGCTGTAGTCGGCGCCGCCGTCGGTCAGTTGCACGATCGCGTCGACGATGTTCTCGTGGTCCTTCGGGTTCAGGAAATGCGTCATGCCGAACTTGCGGGCCATGGCTTCGCGCTCGGGGTTCAGGTCGATGCCGATGATCTTGTCGGCGCCCACCATCTTGGCGCCCTGGATGACGTTCAGCCCGATGCCGCCGAGGCCGAACACCACCACGTTGGCGCCGGCTTCCACCTTGGCGGTGAAGATCACCGCGCCGATGCCGGTGGTCACGCCGCAGCCGATGTAGCAGACCTTGTCGAAGGGCGCGTCCTCGCGGATCTTGGCCAGCGAGATTTCAGGCGCGAC
>Ga0116227_10004803_pt1 | contig 29063 bp, 20 predicted proteins | sample S1TSphgellanicum_FD_89693 | JGI IMG/M metagenome (GOLD analysis project Ga0116227, IMG submission 89693) | Host-associated microbial communities from peat moss isolated from Minnesota, USA - S1T2_Fb - Sphagnum magellanicum MG | ecosystem: Host-associated > Plants > Peat moss > Unclassified... | reverse complement strand
CAAGTCCCGCATAGTGCTCACATAGTGCACCAGCTTGGCATCATTAGTCTGGTGAACTTGTGCTGCTAATAGCCTCCTCAACCGGAGCTCTGCCTTACTCATTCCCATACTCGACAGTCCCATATATTCTGCTGCTGCTGCTGCTGCTGCTCTTACACCTTGTGTTCTGTCCCTTTAAGCTTTCTTCACCAACATCTTCCTGCATCCTCCTCCATCACCGTGTAAACCTAAATTCCCTTCAATCGCATAATATTTGTTCTCTCCTTTCACACATCAAAACTACGCCACCAAAGACTCAAACTGCAAAACTTGAGCACAAATCTAACCCCTCGAGACTCCAAACAATGTCCTAATAAAGCACTTCTTAAAGGGCAGGCGAGCTCTCATGGAAGCAAACCCTAATGAACCCTAGTGTACTTCTTCCCTCCTGCTATTACTACTGATGGATCAATCCTCAATGAACTGATGCATCAGGCAAGCACATGTGGTTGTGTAATCTCTTGTACTGCTTTGGAAAGTCGCCGTGTGCATCAATGCCATTTGCAGCTGCAAATCGAAATTCTGAAATAGGGTTTCAGTTTAGAGAGGAGAGGATCTACAGATCGGAATGAGAGACTGTTGTTGTCTTTGGAGGACGATTGATACACATGCTTTTGATGAGGCTCCTCCCCTTCTTACTGTCCTCGCATCTGAGAACATTCTTTTCATTCTTCTTTTCACCAAACAGGCCAAATTCATTGGCTTCAAATCACCCGAGAAAGAGTAGGTAACAGAGACTAACTAGCAAGAGAAGTGCAATGGAATTAGAAGAGAAAAATTCAACAGTTCCAATATCGCTCTCACAACATCAAGGACCAAGAAAAAGTCTAGGGCTTGCATTAGGGTTCGGTGGTTCGCGATGATGTATCTCTTTTCTGTGTCCTTGAGCTGTTGTCGAAATCCTCGGATCTTTGGGTGGGTGCATAGGTAGTAGAGCAGAGCTCTCTGTTTGCTCTAGACAATTTGTCGCCATCTCTAGACAATTTGTCGCCTTATGGCAGCAAATTTGCAGCATGAAAAACGATTGAGAGTGAAGGATGTGTGCTATTCGTATGCATGGAGGTGTCGGCGCTTGGGTGCTATAGGCAGGTGATGGGGTTCACAGTGTCAGGCTGAAACGTTCTTCTCCTAGGAGTGGTGTGTGTTTTCTGGATTTCTGCGAAGGGGAAGCAAGGTTTTGCAGACCGAGGTGTACCACAGAATCAGAAGGAGCTGCAACAGAGGGTTTGATAAAAAGCAAGTATGTAATTGTCGGAGCAACAGCATACTCTGCCTTGTTTTAGAGATCTCTTTTGACTCTTTAGAGCATCCTCTGTCTGCCTTCCTCCTCGCATCGTGATAATAATTTAGAGTTCAAATATCAATTTTTAGATGAAATAAGTTTTTTGAATTTAAATATAAAATATCATATTCAAATAATGTTTTAAACAATTGAAATAACAATTCCAGATTTGAATAAAAAATTTCAAAGCTCAAATATTAATTTTGAAATTCATTATATGAACAATATATATATGTATGCATATTATATATATATATATATAGAGTATATATATTAAAATACATTTCTATGTCATTGTAGAATATTTTTAGGATGCAACTAATTTGGTGATTATTGTGATTAATGGGACATATTAACTTATTAATGAATGAAATAAATGTAAAATCGACCCGACCAATAGGATGAAATTTATAATAGTTGTATCATACTTGTGAGAATGACCAAAATAGTTGAAATTTTGTCTTGTAATTGCAAATATTCTCAAAGTTAGTCACAAATGATTACAAGTTGCATGTAGTCATAAATGGAGTGTTACATTTTGACTGATTCCTGCTAATGCATTGATGCATTTGGTTGAATATATAATAACATCCATTACAAAAAAATCCATTTGAATCATTTTTCAATTCAAATTAAAAACATGGTATCTGGACTTGTTTCTTTAGTATAATTATGTCAAAAACTTTTGTTTTGCTTTTGTAAAGAATAAAAAGCCTTTTGAATTGTTTCTTATGTGTGTTTATGTTTTCTATTTAATGGACTTCAACTTTGTTTTAAGAAATTTGAATTAACACTTAAAGATTTTTTAATAAGAAAGATAAAAAAATGTAATGCCCTTTCAAAAAACATAATGCCTTCCAAAAGAATGTGATGCCCTCTCTTAAAATGGATGCAAAATTTTGTTACATAATAGGCCCTTGAAATACATTAGAATAAATTCTCATAAAAAATTAAATATGGACCTTTAAGTGGAAAAAATTGGAGTTTACTTTCATATATCATAACGAGCTTATTCAGTTGTGGATGAACTTCAACTAAGTTAAAAATTGTTTTCACCTTGGTGACCAATTCTATAAGGAATATATATCATATATAGGTAGATAGGTAAGTAAGAAAAAAAAAACAACTAAGCTAACCACCATGGTTAGTTAGGGAACTTGAAACCAATAGAAAATTGTTTCCTAACCACTTACCATTCATCCTTCATGGCACCTTAGTGGGTGTTGGTTCATTGTGGCCCCCATGGACGGCTTGTAGTTCCAAAAAAAAAATGTGGTGCTTATGCAATTCCTATTAAATTTAGTAGTTGCCATTTTTTAACAACAAATTTTGGGACATTAATAACCATTGGAGCCTCATTGTGTGTAAAAGAGACGGCGTTCATTTGTGATGATCAAGTAAATTGTTGTGAATGTTTTTTCTTAATAAATCTTTTTGTTTTAAATATTTTGTAGATAAATGTTTTTTTCTAGTGAAAATTTGAATATTTTTTCTAATTCATGGGACAATTTACTTGAAGGAAGGGGTTTTGGATTTTTTTAATTTCTTTCCTCATCAAGTTTCCAATATCTATGGCACCATTTAATAAAATAAATTAAAACAAGTGAATTTTGTGTGTGAGGCACATGGACAACACATGTGACTGTGTGCCTACCATGCTAGATGCAAAAAAAATCCCATGTCCACCGAGTCCACCATAACCCATGTGTGCTAACCTTTTGCTTGCCTCTTCTTGGAAGATCACGGGCTTTTTGCATGGTAGTTTGGGGTTTTCTTCCTTTAGGTGGGTGGTCATTAATAGGGCGGTGTAGGGGGGTTTCATATGGGTGATCATCAGGAGGTTGTAATTGTAAGAAATCTAAGGAAAGGCTTGTAGAGATTCTTTGGATTTCTTTGTGTAAGGCATTCAAGAAAAGAAAAGGTAACTTCTACTATTGCGGGCCCTAAGGAAGACCACTAGGGAAGAAGTTGAAGGTGAGGGTTGAAGATTGATGGATCTAGTAAAAGAAAATCACATTTATTTGGCAACTGGGTCCTTTTTTTTCATCTAGATACAACATTTGGTTTGAGATTGTGAATGCTACTCCATTATACAAGTGTTACCATTTCTTATGTTGAACCTTTTCATGTACAAATGTTCTCATCAATCAATGTTCATTGCTTCAACATGTTTTTTTTCCATGTTTCATTGATGTTGTTACAAACATTTTTTTTCCTTGAAAAGTTTTTTGATCAAACCATTTGTAGTTTGGAAAGGCTATGGTCTAGTGTGCATATGTTTTATTGGTGTTGAGGTTCAATTCATATTTTGTTTCTACATGTTGTAGCTTAAATGAGTAACAATGCTATGTTTGCAAACATAAGCTTGGACAAAAGCCTTATTTAGGTATGCGATGTCAAGTAGAACATATTGAACCAATTAAGATGACAATATCTAACTATTTTCTTCCCCTCAAAGAGGTAATTTCTATAGGGGTTTGTAATCATTAAGTTCAATTTTACAACTTGTCTTTCCTGTCTGTTTGTTGAATTTCCTTTTGATCATGAAGAATTGTTGATTATTATTCCTTTATGTTAAAAAACCATTCCTTCACATCTTCCTTAAACCATGAACTTGACAAACTCATGGCCATTCTTTTAGAGTTCAAAGCAAGTTTATCATTTGTCAAGATTTGAATTCATTGTCAACAAGGCCTCACCCATTGTTTTAATGTGCCAGTCACATGCATATGAAAGAGAAGTTGACCCTCAGAATCTCAGGGTGAAGAGTGGAATCTCCAAACCTCAATGGAGCACAACCTAATTGTCATCAATTTGGGCACCATTTTCCTCCCTTTCTTCAACATCTCTCTCTTTTTTCATCTCATTTTTTCTATCCATTTGTCTTCTTATTCTAGTGGTTTGGATTCTTCTTCAAAGCAAGGATTTATTTTCCTCTTTAATTTTTTTAAGTCTAGATAACCTTTTGCAATCTTTGGCGTTGTTGACGATTTCATTCCCTCAACGGAGCTCTTCTAAAAGATGTGAAGCATGTTGATTTACGGCATTGGTTCAGAAGCATCTAGGGTTGGATATGGGATTTTGACTTAGGGCCTTGGTAAAGAATGGGTAGCATTTCTTGGATGTACCTATGTGGAAGACCTGGAATTTGGGTCCCAGGCTTGGCTGCCACTTGATGTTGGACCAAGTGGACCCTCGTTCCAAGAACAACTCTATTCTTGATCCTTAGTCCTTACCCTACTCTTTTAATGGGCCTTCTGAGAATTTTGACAACACTTATGGTGGCTTGATTTCCTACCAAAAGTTTTTGGACAGCATTTCTAACCACCATCTACTTAGAGAAACCACAAAGCACATTATCAACCCACTTTAACTTTTATCATCCTTGAAGTTGAGTTCTTACCGGTGGCATAGTTGAATTATTGATTATCAGGCTTTGGCACCCTCAAAATTAAATCTAATTTCATGTTAATGCATAGGCATTTCTCATGGATATTTCAGTCCATCCTTTTTCCAACATCTTTTGAAAGTAGCCTCTAAGCCTTTTTCCGTCTCCAACCCATGTTTTGTTAAACTCATTGGTGAATCTGATGGATCAACTTGAAGACACAATTTTCCAACACTTGCACCAACATTTTGTGCTGCATCATTTAATCACCCTCAGATTCTAACCATTTTCTACAATTTGAACACCACAATGTGATTAATAACAAGAGTTTGTCACTCTTATGTTTCATTTGATCTCATCAAACTTTTCCAAATGGCTGAGGGTTTTTTCATTCTCTAATGCTTAAAATTTAGTCTACTTTGCATGACACATGCAAATTGTGTAGCAAAAAGAAATTATATCCATCAAATTTATCAAAGATGAACATGGAATCACAGATACGAATATGAATAAGATCATAAGACCATTTTCATATTGATGTTGACCAAACATATGCATTACACAATACATATTTAATTCCAATTTATGGCATTAGGCTGTGGAAATGTTTGTAGGGGACTAAGCTCACCATCTCATGAAGCACACTAGATAATTTTGGACATGATTCAAAACTTCATCCAATGAACCATAAGCCAAACTCCATAAAATAGATTTGACCTATCTAATGACCTATATAATTAAATCTCTACATTTTCTTCAAATGGCCTATCTGATTGACCTATATAACAAGGAAGGTCAATAAATGTCTTTAGTGACATTCCTTGAATTAGTTCTACATGTATACATCTCATTGTGTTAAGCCAAGCAAAGCAAATAAGTTTGTTTATGAAGTTAGTTTTGTGCACGTGTTGCGTAAAGCATTTTGTGATCATTTTATATTTTCAAAATTTATCTTTGACATGTCATAATTAGAATTTTTAAAGAGAAGTTGTATAGCCCTACCTTCGCACATATTGTTGATGGTGATCTTACCACATTTGATTATTCCCCTTCTTCAACATCTACATATGCTGTGGTGACACTGGAAGTGTCAGGCCCATGTCAGCAGAGTCACCTCGGACATGTAGGAGTTCCTTCGGTACTGGAAATCTTTGATTCACATCTTTTGTTGGCCTTGCCTACCGAGGCACAGATATTTGTGTTTAGATTCATTATAGAGTATAGTGGTTTACGGGATTTTGGCCCGTAGGTAATAGCTCTATTTTTATATGAGGATTTTTGAAAGATGATATTTTGGCTTGTGTTGAAACTTGAGATTAGTTACAGAGTTATAATATCTTGAAAGATTTTGGGTTTCTTTTAGAGGAGTTTTTGAAGATTATATTTTAGCATGGTGAAATATTTGAGTTTCCATAATTCTTCTTTTGCCTTAGGATACATTTTAATGTAAATGGCAAGGCCACAGTGTGACACACCCCTTGTTCAACATTACAACTGTAGAGTTATGTAACCCAGTTCAGTGTCTTATTCCTATACTTCTGGTAGGTTTTCTCTTGGTGACACATGCAGTAGTCTGCTGTTTCCACTTTTGGGTCTGCCGGTTCCACTTGTGGTTTGAATCAACTGTGAGGAACAGCAGTCATGGTCTGGAATAGGCCCTGGTAGAACCCACTACCACCTGATGGAATGGCATCCCACCCTACCGTAAAAACCTGGCAGGAATTTCCCGGTGTATTAGGAGGGCACATTACGGAGCATAATAACTCCTCTGCTGAGCCAAGGCACTTCCTTTTGTATACACTTACAGGGCTATGGGTCTCTATCACAAGCCAGCAATGGCCACCCATCTGACTTCTCTCCTCTTGTGACCTTTTACCCTTTTTGGAGGAGCTCTTTGTCTTCTTTCATGCTCATATTGTAGTACAGGGGCAGCTTTGCATGTCTGTGAAATAATTAATTAAATATGAATATTCCATGTCAAATAAATATTCCTGAATATTTTTAAAGAGTCTCTAGTTTCCTTCACACAATTTTGTCCTTTAAGAATTTGTTTTTTTAGAATTCGGGTACTTCTACAAATAATATTATCAGTGTGGAAGCTGCCAAGGTACTACAGTATCTACATGTTTCCTTTTCCCTTCAATAAAATGATAACACTTGGTATCATCATCAGCTGAGGCTCATTAGCATGGTCCCTGACTTCACATCCATGAAGATAAGTATGTTACCCATCTCAGAGTAGTACTCCAGTAGTACTTGCTATGGTTGGCAACCACCACATTTTAAAGCAATGCAGAAGCAAACATAGGGAGATTCAGCCCAAAGATTCTTCAATGGAACCCTTGATTAGACTTTAGACTTTCCCACAAACTATGGGTTGTTATCACCAGATGAGTGGGTTTGTTTCATTCACCTTCACGATGAGGAATTATTGTCCTTTGGCGAGTTTGTTTAGTTTGTTCACTTTCACAATGAGGAATTGTTGTCATTGGGTAAGTTTGTCTGATTTACCTTAACCCCTAAACATCATAGAAAGACAAACTAACACTGAAAGGCAGACCAAAATTGGTGCACTGTGACATTTAGGGGTTAACAAAGAGGAATTATTTTTATTCTCTACCTAGTAAGGTGTGATGATGAGGTTGGTGCTATTTGATGCCCCTTTCAACACAAAGACAAAAAGAGACCACTAAGTTCTAATTCATTAGGTGGCCCTTTCATGACAAAGTTACATCAAGGTTTGGTTCTATGGAATATTGAGTTTTGACAGAAAACTGATAATGTTTCGCCAGCTGAAACCATACTAGACTCAATGACCACATTGCCATCAGTTTGTAAGTTTGTTTGCACTTTGCACATGTTTATGTGTTTGACTCTCTCTCTCACTTAGTTGAAACTGGTGTGGAAATTTCTCCTTTTTTTTGAATGAGCACATGAGTAGCCAACTTTGTTCCAAGGGTCAAACAACACTAAAAAGTTTGACCTTATCTGAAACTTAGTAAAAACATTTTTCTAATTTGCTAAATGTTATGCACGGGCATCCATCAGACACAAAAACCAGGGAATTGTAGTTGGAGTAGCCATTATGAGTCAGTACTTACTACTTTCTACTAACCTGCAACCCCTCCTACTGCTGTATAGAATACAGTTTGATTGGTTATTGCGAACAATATAAAATTCCAAAGAAGTCAGTTTTGCCTTATCAGGCATTTAGGAGTTAGGCTTTCTCAGCTCTGGCTTTGAGTACAGGTCCTGGCTGGACAAAACCACAGAATCTATCATGGCTCTGGGGCCAAGTTTTGTTACAGCCCATAGGTATAGTACCTGCCTTACTACTACTACGACTTCAGTCTTCATCATAAATGGAGCTGCTATTGGGTTGAAAGAATGGCCTGGAATTTTACCTGCCATCACAAGAGCAAGCCTCTCGCTCTATTAAAAGGACCAGACTTCAGGGCAATCATGGTTTTCATAGTTTGGAAGGTGAGGGAAAGAGTTGGTAGTTTAGCCAGTTAGAGCATCTCCACCGGTGCTCAGTATGTCACTCTGGATAATAAAATTAAATGTCTAAGTTTAGTTTTTTTTCTTTTGGCAACCCCACCAACAAAACTGTAACTGGAACTGCATATACGCGGGGACTACTAATAGCAAACCACATGGACCAATCATTATGATCGACCAATCAAAAATACTGAGCCGCAATCAGGCCCAATTTATTACACTCTTTTTGGGAGGTGCACAACTGTGTTGCGCCTTTTACCAGCCACGGCAAGCTGCATGAATTTGGTGCAGAAAAACCAATTTCCAGGACTAAACCGGCACATTTTGACTTTTTCGCAATAAATTTTACTGTCGGGAGTCACATACTGTGCACCGGTGGAGATGCTCTTAGACCAGTGTTGGGCATGTATTAAAATCCGCACCAAACATGCCAGGTAGTAGGATGGTTCTTAACATTTATAATTGCAGTTCATTGTCATGCTATACAAGATCAGTGCACAACGCTATGAAATTAACAAAGTCATGCACATGAAATCATGCACACAAATCAAGAAAATTCATTTATAAATCAAAAGAATTCAAGTTCAAAACACAGGCGGTGAAATGGCTTGGAGTAAATATTTGTGTTTAAAACATGATGTTGCAACTGTTTTAATGACTATTGTTGATTAATGAGATAGAATGGTTGATTGAAACCCCGAGAAACTCCATTAAACAAAGAACCTAGCAAAGGGGGAAAATTTAAGGACAAAAAGGGCGGACCCAACTCCCAGCCAAAAGGACAAACCCGAATGTGGGTCACAAAGGGGCAAAGGAACAAATCATGTTCCTCAGGCCCGCCACAAGGGGTCCAGGATAGAAGGATTGGTCCAGGTGGTTTGCTATTACTAGTCTCCCACTTACTTTCCATGTTTTATGGGTGGGTCTTGTGAAAGAGTAACCAGATTTCAGTCAGACTTTTGTACAGGATTATTAAAACTGTAGCTAGCAGACAGACGACAATGTGGCGACCCGCCCCCAAAGAAGAAGGGTGAAGTTTGGCGAATTCTTTTTGGGAAAAAGGGGAATTTTCGTCGGAAATTCCCCTGAGGCAGTGTCACCATTTGGCGATTTTTCACCGGAAAAAAAGGCTGCATGTTGGATGTGAGAAATATCGGATACTACTGTGGTACCTCAGTAACTTCAACAGAGTCTATCAAATAATTAATAATAATTTCGAAATTTTGATTTCGACAAAATAAAATAAAATTCTTGAAGGTTCTATATTTTCCTTCACAAAATTTTGATATTACCAAAAAAAAAATATTTTGAAAATTTCAAAATTTCTGACAATAATATGATTAGTGTTGAATCTGCCAAGGGTATGGATAGAACTAGTGAAATAGCTCATGAAATACCTAATATCTAAGTTGTAAAACTGGTAAGCACATCTTAGAGCATCAACCGGTACCTCGACACAACAGGGGGATTAAGGGTCCCTGAAAAGATACCTCTCTATTATGTGGGGAAATACTGGGGACTGCTGCAGTCATGGCCCGGCAAAGAGAGTTTGCCGGGATACTCTGATGAGAGTTAGGGCCTGCTGCAGGCCCAGTTCTGGAGGCTCAACACTTTTGTTGTTTTATGGCGCAATAGGGATCTATCTTTTGATCCTGGGCAATGGAAATGGGATTGTCAGGTTGACTTCATGAAATACAGTGCCATTTTGGGAAGAAAGCTAGTCAATCCAACATGTGAGCTTACTAGAAACGTGCCTGGGAAGTGGGAGCAGCAGGTTCTTCCACAAAAAACTCAGTTGATAGATAGATCTGGTGGAAAGAAAGAGTGAAGAAGGAGAAAAGGGCTGGGTTCATCTGGTTTGTTTGGCACCAGGCCGCACTTGCTGTAAATAGATGCCGAGCCAAGGTAAATCAAGGCATACCAGCATGCCGCTCCGGCTGTGCCTTAGGGACGTCAGGCATCTGTTGTACATAGATTTTTGCAGTGCTCCAGAAGCTGGTAGGGCCTGGGAGTTTGCCTTTTCATTTCTGTACCGCTTTAAGTTTCCTCCACATTCCAAAGGAAGCCTCGAAAACCCTCGACTTTGGAGCACTGTTTGTTTAACAATCCATTGCCCAGTAGAGTGAAGAAGTTGAGTGCAGTTTGGTCACTGATTATGGGGGTCTCTCTCTGGGCCATCTGGATTGAGAGGAATGAATTGGTTTTCAATGATGAAACCCTGCCAATAAAAAATAAACCAAAGCACCAAAAAAAGGAGGAATGCAAGGAACAAAATGGAAGGATCCACGTCCAAGAAGACAAAAGAACCACCTAAGAGGGTGAACCGCAAGGGAAACATCAAGTTCCTGAACCCCCCTCCTGTTGGGAGATGGCATTAGATGGCATGACCAAAAGCTGAGAAGGGTTGTGTGAGAAGGATTGATGGATTATGGTAGAGTTCAGTGGCAGCAGGTGTTGCAGCAAATCAAGAAGCACCCAGAAGATGAGGGGAAATCTGGAAGCTTTTGACAGAGTTTGTGGCCCCCATTATGCTATTAGTTCACATGATGGCAAAAAAGTGAGGTGGTGCTATCAACCCCCTTCTCATGATAAGTTTAGATACTGTTGTCGTTTTGGGTGCCTGGGGGTTGTGAACCCCCTCTGATTGCCTTGGTCTTTCCTTGTTTGAGTTCCTCCTTGCAATCAGTAAACTTTGGGTGTGCCTGTAGCCTTAGAGCCCCCTTTCAGAGTTCCACTTAGTTGTAAAGCTAGCCCAAACCACTAGCTTATATTTTTAATTCATTGAAGCACTAAAGAGAAAGAAAGAAAGAAAGAAAGAAAGAAAGAAAGAAAACTTGTCTTCATGCCAGGGCAATGGAGAGTAGCACCAGTAACTCTACAAATATTCTTTAATCCAGCATGAAACCAAAAACAACTAGAGAAGGCAACTCTTCCCACACAGCTAGTGTAATGAACCTTTGGTAAGGTTGTTGATCTAACCCTGCCATGGTTGTGGTTAAGATGTATAGTCCAAAACCATGTCATTCCATGATTTTAAATCAACTATGTAAATCATATGAATTATGGATTGATTTTTAAAATACCACTGGACTATTTGACATTACCCTGTAAAAAAGCTTGTGATTGGTACCCGTGTACCAGCACAACAATAATGAGTTACTCACAGCACCATGGTATTAAAATATTCCCAATATCAGTGTTTCCCTGATCTCAAAGTTTTCAGCAGGTCTACTTATGTTCCAATCCCAATCGAATTTTTTGTTCAATTTTGGCACATCATTAGTAAAGACTACTTCACCATGATCCCAGATTCTGTCAAGAATGGTAGGTTTTCAAGAGACGTCACTCAAGGTCTGATGACTTTGCTTTTCAAGGCTGGGGATAAGGAGGATGTGGGAAATTGGTGTCTTATCTCACTCCTAAACACAACATACAAAATCTTTGCAAAAAGCCTTGGAATTGCGTCTACAGCCAGCCCTCATGAATGTCATTAACAGCGATCAAAATGCCTTCTTCTCCCCCTCGAGTGCATTTTAGACAATCTACTTGTTACTCATGAAACAATAGATTGAGCAAAACATTCTAAACATGACACAATCTACCTAAAGTTAGATTTTGTTAAAGTGGGACTTTTTGTTTTCAGCTATCCAAAATTGGGAATAGCAAAGGAGTTTGTGGATATGGTCAAACTTTTATTGCGAGATGCAACATGCAATAGCCACGTTCCAAATCAAAAGAGGGGTGAGCCAAGGTTGCCCATTGGCTCCCTACCTTTTCTTGATTATGGATGAAGTGTGAAACATTATGATTAAGCAAGCTACAACTAGAGGTGAGATTCATGGAATCAAAATACCAAGTGCTGAAAAGGAGTAGATCATTTCACAATATGCTAACAATATTTCTATGTCACTTGTACGAGAAGAAGACAATATTGACAAGATGGTAGATCTCCTCAACACCTTTCTATGCATTTCAATGCTATAATTAAATTGGGAGAATAGCTTAGCATGGGATTTCAAACTTCAAGATGATTTGGCTAAGGAGATTTAAATGGAAATGGACAACAAAAGGTGATCTCTCAAAGTTGTTGGGTACACCTTTAGGTCTAAGCCTAGAAATTCAAGATTTTGACTTTTTTTTCCATGGATAAAATTAGGAAGAAAACTTAGTTTTGTTCATTTCCCTATCTACTTATATAATATCCTTGGTTTTGTCTGCTTGCGGTGGTGTCCGGTCGTCCTTTCCATCCATTCGTCCTGTCATCCGTCGTCATCCGTCCCCTCATAAAAAAGATAAAAGTTTTTTAAAAAAACTAAAACATGAATCAAGTTTAAAAAAACAGGGGGACTTCACCGTGTCCGAAGGTCATGGGTACCCACTAGAAACAAAATAAATAAATAAATAAAAATAGAAAAAAATGAAGATAGACAAAATAAAAATAAAAAAAATAAAAACATGAAACAAACATAAACAAAAAATAAATAAAAACGCAAAAACTATAAAAAAGGAATGGAAACAAATGAAACAAAGAAAGGGAAATACAATAAAAAAATTTTAAAAGAAAAAAAATTTACAAAAATGAAGAAACCAAATAAAAAGTAAAATGTTTTTTTTAAAAAAACTTATAATAATGAAAAAAAACCCTACTTGAAAAAGAATGAGGTGTATCTTCTTTCTCCAAACTCCAAACTTGTATCCAAATAAACTAAAATATAAAAGTGAAAAAGAAACACTTTATTTTTATTATACAAAATAATAATAAAAACAGAAAACACATTAAAAAAAAGAGAAAAAGATAAAAGTTTCTAAAAAAAACTAAAACACGAACCAAATTTAAAGAAACCGGGGGACTTCACAATGCCCGAAGGTCATAGGTACCCACTAGTTGTGAATTGAACAATGATAATTAACTTTGTTTTCAATTCTACCTTTTGATGTTTCATTGCAATTTGGGAATATTCAATTAAGGCCATAAATATGTGCAAGGTTATCCTTTGGAAATAGCTTTGGAGTTCCCAAGATCACAACACAAGGACCAAGGTCAATTGGATGGATTGTTATGCAAAATGAAAGATAGGAGGATTGGGTTTTGTGGATCTAGAAGAAATAATCAATGCATTGATGTGTAAGTGGATTATGGTGGCACTTGAATTAAGTGAATGTAAGTTCAAGATTTTTCTTAAGATTTTGCATGAGCAAATTCCATCCATCTGAACACAATGTGTGAATTTTTAATGTTCAAATTGGACTTTGGTGCAAGGTCATGTGTTTGTACCAAGGTCTATAATTTGGAATATAATTTCCAAGGTATGGATGTTGGTGAGTAGGTCACTTCAATTGAAAACCCCAACATTTGTTGAACATATTGGAAAAATCAAGATATGGTGGTCAACTTGCTTTCAATGAGGACATGAGTTTGGGGCATCTATCCTCAAGGTGGAACAATTCCATCAAGATGGGCTTTATATTGTTGAAGATTGGTGGAACATCCACATTTGAATTGGATAAAGGTTTAAAATGTTTACCATTTTGAGGAAGATGAACATTAGATATGGGGAAAGTTATTGCAAAAATACCTGAACATTGGAAGGTTGAATTATGTTCCCCCACACAACAATCCATTGTTGGAAAAGGGTGAAAACACATTCCAAGTGAACCACTTTTCATCACTTTTCACCCAAAGAAATCATGTATAACAAGTATGATAGGTATGTAGTAAGTTGAAATTTTAATGGCATCTTTTGAAAACACTAAACATAAGAAAAAAAACTTTAGAACATGCATAACAACATTTTGGAACTCAAAGCTCATTTTGAATCAAAGTTAAGTTTAATCCAATGTTTAAATTAAAAGGATTGGATAAAATCAATGTGCATAAAGTATATGATGTACATTTTTTCAAATGCCATAGGGCTTCATGTTTGTGGTTCATGACACATTACTAAACCAAAAGAAAAATAATTTAATGCCCACCTATAAATCTCTTCCTTTTCATTAAGGTAATGGTTTTTTTCCAAAAATAATAGTTTATTATGCATTTATTGTTCAAAAAGTGCCAAAAAACACATTTTTAAAATGGATTTTCAACCCAAATTTTCAACCACCTTTTAACATATATCGTGTTTTTGCTTTTTGTCTTTGTGTTTCTAATCTTGGATTAAACTTAGGTTTGCATTTCTTGTGATTTGTTTTCTTTGTTCTGTCCTTAGTTTAATTCTTGTTCTTGTAGTTTTCCATGCCTGTGATAGTTTGAATAGACTCCCATCAAACCTACATCTATTTTTGTTGTCATTATAGTAATTTTATTTTTCTTTCGTGGAAGCCAAGTGTGGACTACCCCTTTATTTCAAATATAAGAGTTTTAAAAAGGTTGTGGATTACACTACTAGAAATCTTGTCGTTTGCAACTAATCACTATGCAACTGGCATGCAATTGGTTATCATTTGCAACTATCTTAATCATGTTTGCAACTAAAAATTTGGGATTGTATAATTTTTGGGCCATACGGTTATGTGTGCAACTACCATGCAACTAAATGTGTACAACATGGACATGTGTCATAAAAATAATGGCTTAAATTTATACATACTTAAATTACTATAATTAACATATCTACATAGGTTATATATAATAGTATTATGTACCTTTAATATTAAAATTAACCCCATGCTAACTTAGGTTAGCCTAAATTAACCTAGGTTAAAATAAGTTAGGCTAAATTAATTATGGCTAATTTAAATTATGCTAAATTAAATCAAGTTAAACATATCATGGTTAAATTAAGCTAAACTAAATTTAATTAGATTATATTCATTATGGCTAAATTTAATTAAGTTAAAAATAAATATTGCTAAATTGAGTTAGGCTAAAGTAATTATGGCTAAATTAAATTACAATATATTTATTATGGTTAAACTAAATTAGGCTAAAATTAAAAATGGTTAAATTAAGTTAGGCTAAACTAATTATTGTTAAACTAAATTATGTTAAATTAAATTAAGTTAAATTAAACCATGGTTTAAATATGTTTGATTTATTTTATTCTGGAGTATTTTTTCAGAAAATGTAAATTTGGTCAAACAAAAAATTATTCAAAATCAATTAATATGATAATATTAACTTTTATTACAAATAATCATACTTATTAATTAAAAATTATTATAATTATAGTGATAATAAATTATATATATATATACTCAATAGGTATTATATATTTAAAATTTATTATTTATGTTAAAATATTAATGTAAACAGGTTACACTAATTAACCTACAAGCATACAAACATCGTAAGCTAATTTTTAATTTAATCTAAATAATAATATTAAAATCATATTTTCATTAAGTAATCATAAGTATTAAAAATATCTTATAATCATCTTTGAAGTGCAAAATAAAAAGATGAAAATTTAATAAGAAGAAAAATAAGAAAAATAAACTTTCCAAGTTGCAAAACGTTTTTTTTTTTTTTCTTTCTTTCTTTGGATCCCTCCTACTTTCAAACCTCATAACTTTCTTATTTCTTATTCATTTTAAATGAATTAAAGTGTTATAGGAGCACTACCTGAACTTCTACAAATTACATTGGAACTCTAATAGCAACAAAAAAACATAAAAGGAACTTCCTAGGTGTTTAAGAATCAGTCTTTGTAGTGTTCAATAGTTTTGTTTTTGAGTTTTTGACCCCGTTTACTTTGGGGGGCCATAACTTTCTCATTTCTAATCATTTTTCAATGATTCTTAATGTGTTAGATGTGCTAAGAGGAGGGCTTCAAGTTTTATTTGGACACCAGAAGCAATAAAGCCCTCCCCTGGTTGGTATACTCTAATACAGTAGTTGCATCTAATGTGCAATTATGTTAGTTCATGAGGTTTGCAATGGAATGTTTTAACCCATATCCCTTGGCTTCCAATTTTATTTGGATCAGCATATAAGTAGGAGCAATAGCTATGTAGCATTCAAATACCAAGTGCCATTAGGGATGAGTGAATGAAAGAAGCGTGATTTTTATGAAATGGTCAAACTTAAAAATAAAATTGGATTGTTTTAAATATACTTATATAGCTTAAGCTTAACTACTTTTCAATGTGCCTACATACGTAAGTAAACTTACTTACTTAATAGGGTTTAATTATTACCTACCTACCTAGGCACCACATGTCAACATTTTATTAACCATAAATTGGATGACTTAGATTTCATTAATTAATATTTAATTTAAAAAAAATAGGTGGGCCTTGATTACCACATGTCATCATATAATTGGTGTTAAAAATGAACACGTGTCAAATGGTCAATGAACATTCCATGGTGTGCCACGTGTCATCATCCTAATGGTGAAAACTTTAATAATTGAGATTAATCCAATGACTTTAATTTTGAAAACACAAAAATTCGTTGGAACAATTGGATCAATATGCCAGAGGCAAGGCAATTGGGATCATGTCGAAGTACTTGCATTCATCAAATGCAGAAAACAAGAACATGTTAATTTTAAACCTTTGGTGGATCCACATTCACAAATGCTTTCAACAACACATAAATGAGACAAGATTGCCAAAGAACTGCAAAAGCTCACCAAATCAAGAATTACATGCATTGGAAAATGTGCAAAGACAAATGGAATGAGTTAAATTCCGACTTCAAGAAAATTTCAAACTATCACACAAGGACTAACCACGACACATCATTCTAGGACTTGACAATGGAAAAAAGTGATAAACACCACCTTCCAAGGCAATTCAATAAGGAGTTTTACGATGCGATTGAATCATTCCAAGGAGAGCGAACAATGAACAAACCTTTGCATGTGCGAAACATTCATGTTGAAGGAGATGGCATCTACGTTCCACCACCAGAAGAACATACACCAAAGCTTCTTGTAGCTCAAACTTTTATGCTGTAAGATCTATCAGGGGACAATTACATTCTTGAAGAAAATGCAAGTCGAAGACAAGTAGCAGCAATGACAACTGGAATCCAATGGGGTAAATGTCACAAATGCCAATGCCATGGGGTTCATTCATTTGAATGTTCATCCATGATTTGTAATGAACTTGTACCTAATTTTTAGTTTAGTTTCAATCCACTCTTAGTTAACTTCTAGTTAAGTTTGAATTTATTTCTAATTAATTTTTAGTTCACTTTTAATTAATTTTAGTTCACTTTTAGTTTAATTTGAGTTTACTTCTAATTAAATTTTAGTTCATTTCTAGTTAATTTGTAGTTCATTTTTAGTTCATTTTTAGTTAACCCTTAATTAACTTTTAGTTAACTTTTAGTTCATTTCTAATTAATTTTTAATTAACTATCTATTCATTCTTAATTAAATCTAAGTTCACTATGAGTTCAATTTTAATTCACACATAGGTGCACATGGGCGCACATGGGCGAATATGGGCCACATATAGATTGGAATTTTTTGGAGAAATTTTTTTGAATTAGGTGCCCAATGGGTATAATAAAGGTAGAATTCTCCCTAACTTTTAATGTGTTCAACATTAGTTTTGGGCATGTTTTATTGTCATAATCTTTTTTTTTTCTTATTTTTTGTTCTTGCAATAAAATCTTGTTGAATTCTTGTGTTGCATTTGTGTTTTTGTTGTTATTTTTCTTCTTTCATGATTTGGATTTGGGAAGGCCTACTTTTGTTCTTGTCTTGATTCAAGAAATCTTGTAAACTTGGTTGTTTTCATGTCCATGACAATTTAAACAAACTTCCATCAGGCCTATTTTTGTTGTTTTGTTTTCATTTTCTTTTGTTTTGAGATCATGTTTACCATGTCCAAATCATGTTGTTCGCGAATGTTTAAATAAATGTGGTCCACATGTAGCATGTGCCATCTCTATTATTAATCCATAAGTAGAAAAGTTAGGAAATGAGCAAATCAAATCTTAATAGGGACCATGAGGTTGGATGTTGATGCATCATGTAATGATAATGGTCCCAACCTCTTTTCAGATTTAACATCATGTTTTTTGATACCAATCATTGTGAAATGGAGTAAGCTTGTGACAATGGAAGCCCAAACATTTCTTGATTTTGGCGCATTGATATGTTTCATTGAAAAGGAGATGGTGCAATAATATAAACTGGTTCTAGTGGAAAATAGAATAAGTCAATGTTAGTTGAGATCATTGATGTTCGGAACCTTTCATCAAGACTAATCACACATGAAACCAAGGCATTAAATGAAACTATTGGTTCTCACACCAACAAGGTTGTTTTCAATGTCATTCCATTCCAAGAAAATTTTATATTCATCATTGGACTATTTTAGTTTGTTTCACATAATCCACAAGTGGATTGGCATATGAGGAGTTTTCACTTTGAAACACACTACAACATGAGGCCTTAGAATGTGAAACTTTTGTCAAAAACATGCCTGGCAAAAATCAAGATGATTATGTAATTGGAAACAACATTAGAAGAATTCATGTCCTATGCAACCATTTTTTAAACAACTAGTGATCCTCAACAACTAAATAAATAACTATGAACCATATTTGCAACTATCTAGTTTATGTGACAACATGTGTAATTGCAATTTAGTGGTTATTACAATTAATGGATTAATGGAATGAATGTTTAACATAATGTGGGCATGCATTCAATTGTATATACTATCAAGTTAAAGATGTAAAATTGTTATAATGACTAACCAAGAATAATAATAATGACATTATGATATTGCATATGACATTAAAATGATTTGGTATCTTAGGCAACCACCTATTAAACAAGTTGTAATATTGTTTAAAATATGATGTGGAAAATTAATGTCCATCACTTTACATTTAACATGTGTAATTTTGCCACATGGTGTAAATATGTAGTCAAATTAACATAATTGTAGTCATAACCTAATTATATATTGTGAGTTATATAAAAAATATAAATAATAATTGACATCATACATCATAAAACATAATTTAACATGTACCTTCATAATTTTTTTCATAGGTCATTTCGTAATGGCAATAGTCACGTATGCATTACATGAAAACACATGTGTATATGAAGTTCAAGTGGAATCATTTTTTAAGGATTTATAAAAAAATTATATTTATATTTTTTATTTTTACAAATGGCATGCATACATGTATAAAGGTTTAACAAATGATAATTTAAATTTATTTTTAAAAATTAAATCATGTGATGTTTATGTGCATGTTTATAGTTAAAAATTACACTGATTTTTTTGAAATAAATATTCTAAATTGATATAATATATTTATTTCTAAAGATTTGAAAAGTACAATTTTTGTAGAAGTATGGAATAAAAAAATGCATTAAATTTAATTCAAAATCTTAGTTTTAATTTTAATATATGACCCAAAACATTAAATCAATTTAACTTAGTTATTAAAAAATCCAAATGTATGTACCAAATAAAAATGTTAAATGTGAAATATCAAAATGAATTACAAGTTATGAATTATATTTAATTTATAACTAAAATCAGAATTTTAAAACATTAAATTATAATATTTAATTAAAAATATTTATTGAAATAAATTATAACTCTCGCAACCCCACTTTGGGGCTAAGTGTGAGAATGCAACTCACACTCCTAAAAATGAGAAAATGGAGTCCTCCGGGACTCCCGAAAACTCAGAAGACCATTTGAGGGGTCAAATCTCCTCGCCTTGGTGTGTTATTTATATCAATGAAAAGGTCTTGAAGCGTAGATGCCCAAAATGGCCTCGCATGGGCCATTTGGACATTTGCAGCCCAAGTTATGGGCAAAAGAAGGGCCAAGAGTCAAACTACCAGTTTGACTCCCGACCACTAAAAGTCGGGAATCGACCTCTTCCCAACGTCGCCTCAAGGAGTACGACACGGCGTTAGAAAGCTCTCAACGAGAGCTACAACTTTGGTTTAGACCTCGTCCCAATCTGAGTTTGGGCGAGGAGCTATGAGCGTCCAAAGTCTCGGGACTCCAACCCGGGACAATTTTGGGACTCCAACTTGGGAGTCCCGGGAAAAAGAGCCATTCGGATGTAGCCTCCGCGGTGAGACGCAGAGAATACTATATGGGGGAAGGTGATGGCTTCCCTCGAGTCCGGGCCGTGGTGAATCTTGTGTGTAAAAGTGCCCGTGACTTGTCCCAACACCCAAAGGTGTTCTCGAATGCTAACTAACCCTCTTGTGGTTGGTTTTGGATGCAGATTCAAGCTTGATCTTCTAGTCCATCTTCCTAGTCTAATCCCGGGACTTCTAGCACGCCCCTCTACCCCCTTTTAGTGTTGGAAGTTGGGAGTGCCCCTCAAGTCCCAACTTTCCGTAACTCAACATAGTTGGACCCTCAAGTGGGTTCAACCTGGGACTTGGGAATGTGTCAATAACTATGTAATTAAAATTTGAACTATACATGTTTATATTTATGCAATGAAAAAATATATCACAAGTTGAAGTATTGGTTGGATGGTTAAAAAGTTGGTTTGTGGCCATGGAGATGAGGGTTCAATTCCCTTTAATGACATTCTAAACTTGGTCTCAAATTATTACAATGTGGACATTACACAATTGTTTTGGACACAACTTGACACCATGTCATGTTGAGTTGTTTAAACAAGATGTGTGGCACAATTGTAGTAGCCATACTCATTCAATTCAATATGATTATAAATATAATTGTAAACATAATTTTTTTTCTAAAATTTTACTAGTGTAAGCATGGGGATTAATGCATGAAAAATTTGAAGCAGAAGGAAGACCTTGGTAGTACAAGAAGGTTTAAATTCCCCAAGCCTTTGTTTGTTGGAGCAAAATTTTTTATGAAGGCTACTAAAATAGGAGATGCATTTTTGAATTACGTGATTCTTTCGTTAGATGTTGAGCCACATTCACCTAAGACCCCTCCTTACTACCAAGAATTCAAAGATGCATTTGAGAAAAAAAATGCAAACACCTTGCCCAAACATCGACCATACAATTGCACCATTGATCTTGTGGAAGGATCACAACCTCTTTTGTGCTTCAAAATGTGGAACTAATGGCTCCACATAACAAATAATGTGTTTTTTAACTTTCTTAAATCCTTAACAAACTTTGCATTTAAAAACAAATGTGTTAAAAATAGGTTTATAAATCTCTATTGACATTTTAAAGAAAAAACATTTTGAAGTTATAAAAGTTAAATTACAACATGAGTTGTACTATTGACAAAAAATATTCCACAAAAGTTAAGGTCTTAAATCAACAAAGGAGACATTTCTTACATCTTCATGGTTGGTCTTAGGCAAGCATTAATCTTGTGTTCCTAGGTGACTTTGCCCTGTGCCCACCATTGCAACATGGATAAGGGCTTTCATTGTTTTAGTAATCAATAATGGGTGCCAACATGACAAATATACAATGCACATGTCCATGCCACCAACACTTAAAGCCATGAAGCCATGTATGTTTATGACAACCACATTTGTGTTTCAAGTGTTAAAGAAAATTTAATAATTGATTATAGTGTATTTGCAACTTTTGAACAAGAATGCATATCACCTAAATGATCAAAGGTTGGTTTTGGCAAATTTGAAATATGTAAGTGAGGTTGAGGAGACATCAGAATTTAATTATAGGGTGCTTAACATGATTGTTTTATTGTGCAATTGGGTGAAATCAAACTAAAATGGGAGTAGTGCAACAATTAAACATGATGAGTATGGCTTTATGTTTGTAATTTTTTTCTTCCTTTATTTGTATTTTAGACCAATCATTTGTTTTACCCCTACATGCAAGACACATTTTTTTCCTAGTGACATGAAAGAAAGGGGCTGGAAAATAATATTACATAAAAATCCCCTAAGGAAATGAATAATAGACAATCCAAACTAACCCTACAAATTTTGATATATTTTAATTTCAAAATGTTGATGACTACACTTGTTTACAAGATCTTATTTCAATTAACAAGTCACTTCAACTTGCAACAATTGTTGGAGGATTTATTACATTGTTATAATAGATTTGGATGTTACTGATGTGTTGCCCAATGGAGGGGAAGATGGAGTAGATAATATAGAAGAATAATTGGATCCTAGTTCTAATTTTGATGGTAGGTAGTCTAGGCCTTTAAGGGATTCATTGGCGTATTTTTTGAAGGATAAAAAATGATGTCTAATTTAGACTTTAGGGGTGAATAATGTAAGGTGGTCACTTATGTTTTGTTTAGTTTGGAACTAGTTTAAGTTATTGGAACCAACACACCTATGTTTAATTTTGGAAGCTCAACCAATGATGGTTAATCTAGGTCAGTTTAGGGTAGGTGATGTAAGGTGATCATCGGTGTTTGATTTAGTTTGGATTTAATTTAATTTGGGGCTACATGTGTTCATTTGATTCATTATAAATATCCATTGATTCATGATATGTGAATAATTCAACATTACCATGTACATTTATTTGATTATTATGATTTATTTTGTATAATAAAAGCAAAACATTTAAAATTAATAATCCAATTTCTCATTGCATTTTGCTATGAAATTTTAGTTGTTATCTCTTATAATTTATTTATTTATTTGAATCATTATCAACAACAATTGAAAAAAATTCAAACTATATTAGTCTATTATCATCTTTTTAAAATTATAATAAAATAATATTGACATTTTTTTAATATTAATATTACCACATTGTTAAAAAAACGGTAACATTATAATCACCTCATAGTCTTATGTGTCATGCCTTGACAACTAGTTTTAGTCACGTTAGTCATATAAGTCAACATAAAAGCTACCACAAATGTAAGCATGTTATCTAATTTGATTACAATGTTATTTTTTTTAGTCATAATGAACATTATTATTTTGAATGATAATCATAATAGACATAATTGGTCATTTTAGACTAGTAGTTTTAACTATATGATCATTTTATTCATGATATTACTAATGTAAAAGCCATAGTTTTTTTATAGTGCACATGCATTAGATCAATGGAAAGACACCTGAAATAATTAATTTTGGCAAGAGCCACATATCTCACCTTCTATATAGTGAACTCTTCAACCTTTGCACCTCATCTTCATTTTCAAATGGTTGTCACACTTCTAACGCAATCTCATCAATTTCTATTGTGATCGTAATATCAACTTTTTCATCCCCAATGTAAGTTCCTCAAAATCTCATAATGAAATGCCTTCTATAGGCCCCAATGATTGTACCATCCCAAAATTTTGAATGACCATTTGAAACAAATAAACAAACCCTAAACACTAGTTGATGTACATTGCAAACAAATGAAGTTAACATTAAGCAAAATTTCATATAAAAAAAATGTTTTATTGAAAGCACAAACCTCATTGAAAGTTGAAGCAAGATTGGCTACAAAAAAAAAGATTCTAACCAACAATTTGGTGGGGAGTGACAAAGCTCTGTATTAAATAAATGGGATTTTTGCTTTAATAGTGTAATCATTCAATCCTAATATTCTCCCTAATGCCTTAGAGAACATAACATTATCTAGCTCTATCCATCACCAACAACACCAAATATTAATATTGAACACATTGTAAAATCACATAATACCTAGGTTGGTTTAGTATGGAAGTGACAAACCTTAATTTCATATCCACTTTAATAAGTATTTCACTTTGGTATATGTGTTAAGGTTTGGGATGTGAAAAGGGCAAAAAGAAAAGGCCAATATGAAGAAAAGGCATTTGACTTGTTGAAAAAATCATTTTTAATAATTTTAAATTAATTTCCAATGATGAAAATCCCTTTAAATTTAATTATTTTTGCTTTTTTAGTCCAAAAATTGTGCATGCTATCTTGTTGAGGGCTTTCTGACAGCACCAAAAGTATAGTGAGAGGCCTCAAGTTTTGGGAGGGTTAAGGCATGGTCACAAACAAAACAAAACAATGATTGATACTAATATATTGAAATCCATGTTGTGAATTATAATCTTTTTTCAAATTAATATGAAACTATAACTTAAAACTATGTACATGTGCTTTGGAGTTTTGAAATGTATTCACAACTCAGGTTGCCTATTCATTTCCTCAACACAAGCTCCCGTGCTAGAACTATTTTCAATTGGAAGCTTACACAGCCCAACATGACTTTGGTCTACATGATGGTTTCTTGACATGTGAACCTGTTTATCTTGCAATGAGTACCCACATCTTAAGTCAAGCACAAGCAGATTGAATCTGCTCACATAACAACCTCAGAGAGGTTTCGTAGTGGAAATTGAGGGTGCCTTACATGGCGCAATGGATCTTACACATAAGCACCCCAGGGTGGGGTGTAAGGTGATCTAAACCATCAGATTACATTCTTTGTTATAAAGGGGAAGGCACTCCTGTCAGCGCCTTGCGCCCTAGACCTCAGGCTCTGCCCTCAGTTCATTGACAGCAATGCCTTTCCCTATAAGAAGCCCAAGCTGAACTCCACAATGGGCATGTTTCTAATAAGTTCCCTTTGAATGCCTATCTGCTTGCCTCAAAAAGGATAGATTGTCAAAGTGATTGACATTGCATTATGTACTTGATTACTGGCTTTGGGCTTTGCAAACAGCAGATCTGCAAGCTCCAAACCAAGAAGACTCCTGTAGAAGAAGACTTATCACCACATCAACCCTTCTTGAAGATTTTAATGTTGTTGTAGTTTTGTGCAGCTTATGATTGTGTGAGTGACATCTGGAGAGTGGTGTAGCCAAGTACTGTCAAGGGTAACAAATAGACAGATTGGCAAGCAAGGCTACTTTCCATGTCTAGGTTAGGGACCATGAAGGGGGACTGTTTTGTGAGTTATGGCCTGACACAAGGCCAGAGTGGAGCACGAGATCCAAATTCCCAGACCCCTTCAAGGTCCTTACCTACCCAGCAGAAAGAAAAGTAAAATTTTGCTCTTACAAACAGGCAGCTATGATTAATTTGAGAAGAGGGGAGAGCACCTCTCATCCTCTGTTGAGGCAGAAATTTTCCTGAGGCTAAGGTGCCCTCGACATACACTAGAAGAATTCTAGCAAGGGGGCTGATCCTCCCACCCTGCTGATTTGCTTCTCCCACCCTCCCCCCCCCAAAGTCCCTTGGCCACCCACCAGACTTGCCGCAGTGCAGCAATAGGACGCCCATCTTGTAATCGGACCGCTTGGTGGTGACGCTATAGAGATGAGCGACGGCATGCTGTCTGCACGCAGCCTTCAAGGCATTGACATCGTCGTAAGTGGCCTCGGGAGGGGGGTTCATGGCGTGGCGGTACAAGGAATGGGGGGGAATCAGAAAGGCGGAGATGGAGGTGGTGAGAATTAAAGGGAGGAGACGAGATAAGGGGGAGGGAGGGAGGGTGGGAGAAGCAAATCAGCAGGGTGGGAGGATCAGCCCCCTTCTAGCAATTCTTTTGTGTATGTAAGAAGGTTTCAGACCTACCTGTAACCTTTTAGAAATAACTAAATAAATGAAAGGTCTTTCTGCTTGATGTCACTGGACAGATCCAAAATCCAATATGTAAAAGTTTCTGCTACCAGGCACATGTAGGCCACTCCTACAAGAAGTTTGAAGAGTGGGGAAGACCCACAATGCTTTGCCTTGGTTCATGCAATAATTGCCAACACAGATTAGCAGCACCCATGTTCTAAAGCATCCGGAGAAATTTCCTTGTATATTTGGAGGGCACCTTACATGAGTGAATATTCCATCCTAGAAAAGAGGAAAGGATATTATGTAAGAAGACTCCCACTCTTAAGGAGTAGGCACAAGATCTCTCCCCCTCCTATGGCTCATGGTTTACATGTGTTTAGGTTCATGATAATGTTCTCCTTGTGATGTCCAGTCCTTTTCATAAGGTTGTTTGTTTCTTGCAACACAAGGTTTTCCTATTTGTAAAAACTTAGATGAATGTTGAAAAGATTCATTGTTGGTTTCAAGCGATGTGAGGTTTTCCTATTTGTAAAAACCTAGATGAATGTTGAGAAGATTCATTGTTGGTTTCAAGCAATGCGAGGTTTTCCTATTTGTAAAAACCCAGACGAATGAATGTTGAAAAGATTGTTAGTTTCAAGCAACCCAAGATTTTCCTGTCTGTAAAAACCTAGACGAATGTTGAAAAGATTGTTGGTTTCTTGTGAAACCCATCTAGTACATGTCAGTTATCACAGGATAAATAAGAAAAAATAAACCAGGTTTTTACACTCAGTAAAGCCTGCTGCCTCGGACTTTTGAATACCCTCCTCGATAAAGAAATTGGATTCTCAAGCTTGTGTGCTAAGAGAATAACAAGTGAAAATCATTTCCATGAAATGAAAATAATTCCCCTTTCATGGAATGGGCCTAAAATGGAGTCCCTGTTGAGACTTGAAACTCAAAAGTAGTTTGCACTTGAATGCTTGGGCCATGGCCCATGGAACATGATTTACCTTGCTTTTTGTACAAGACCACATTGAAGCCCATATCAACACCCATAGGCCATGGCCCAATTGGGGTCTATTCCTTATGTAAACTTGCATGGGACCATAGAAGAGACCCTAGGAGACCTCACATTATTTTTATTTCTATACTACTAAATTGGTCCCCTTTCCAAGGGGAAAATAATCTTGTGGGCGAAGCCACCAAAAGTTGTCTCCAACTTCACATTTTGAATTAATAATAATAATAATAATAATAATTTAAATGGTAAAATCTAACAAATGTGAAATAATTTCCACCACCACGATCTGCCATGAATTCTATCAAGCCTACCTCAGTACTCAACCACCTAAAGAATTGCCTAACAATCCGAACCCACAATATCCACTTGTGGCATATACAATTCAAGGTAGCATCCTCATGCACAACCATTTCCTTGGGGCGATGGTCCAAAGTTGCCATTGTGTAAACCCAAAGGAGGACCCAAAGTAATGATATACCAATCAGCGATATGAAATTTTGATGGGCCATGACTCCAATGCCGAAGTGTACACTGTAAACTGCCCCTAATTAGGCAGTCTAAATCATGTGTAGTGTAATGCCCTGGCAGCATGGCATTCCACCATGTGAACCGATAGCTAGACCCTGAGGTCCAAGGTGCATTACCATGCTGCCATGGCATTACACACATAATGCAATGACTGATTCCACCTTGTTTTCCCAATAATTCCATAATGCAATTTGTTTTTTTCTTTTCCCAACGAATGTTTTAAATTTGTTGCTTTCGGATTCAATGAAGGGGGAATTGGTGGAAAGGTTTCTTTCTCTAGCGTAAATTTGACTAGTTTTGTTAGATTTTTGCGAAAATTATGCCAAATTTTGTATTTCACAATTCTAAAATAAAAACCTGATGACCATACACAGAACTTTTCATTGTGTTGTGTGTATTCTGTGTACACTACTTCTGCCTTCTGGGTATTCTAAACTAGAATAGGAAAAGGGCAGCAAAGCCTGGCGGTTGGATGTGTTGTGAAAGGAAAGGACAAATTTCAGTTATTTAGAACATTTTGGTCTCACATTCATTTGAATGCAAAGATGATAATAGAAAATGCAGCCTTTTCAAAAAGAGTTTAAGTCATGTGAACATTGAATATCCTAAAAAAGAAAATACATGTGAAAGTATGGATTCAAATACCTTCCATGGCAAGTTTTCTGAATCAAGTAGTGTAGTCCAATTTTTTATTAAATCATTATAATTGCTTTGATACTTGCAAGGTGCTGATGATTTATATGCATTATTAGTTCATAAACAAACTAATGTTTGCATTGTGCAATATCAAGAACAACCTTTCTTGTATTCAATAATCTCAACAACTACCAATCTTGGGCCTTGATGTGCACCCAAAAGAGTTTTTGTATGATACCAAAACAAGTCATCCAACCTTTAAATTTTCAACCAATGCTTTGCCCTAACAAAAATGAACAATGTTCAAACATTAACAATTGAAAGATTTCTTCCCATGTAACTAGAGATTCTTTACAAACTAGTTGCAACATGAGTCTGGTTGAAGATGAATAGCTACTGTAATATTTTACAATATTTTTGTTTCTTCTTGGTTTCTTGGTATAATTACAACCCAGTTTTTTGGAGCAATCAGCTATCATATCTAAGTTACCCACACATCACCCAATTCGTGTTCTTTTTTGAGCAAAAAATAATTTATACCCAACTTAGTATCATAGGCCTTGTTGATGTATATAAGATTTATTGAACCATATTTCCATAAGCTAGCCACTAGTTGCCTAGACATTAAATTGTCAATGAGTGCACAAACCTGATATGATCCTAGTAGGGAAATTAAACTTAGATTGTAGCCCCTAGGATCTGTCAATTGTCATCCTCAACAAAATTGGCACCAGTATTTTAAATAAATAAATAAGTAAATGATTAATTATTTAATTAATTTTAAAATAATTTTGTGATGTTGCTCAATTGGTGACCATCCGTAAGAAGATTTAGCCATATTTGCAATAAGAAAATATGAAACTAAAAAAAATCTAGTATCCTTCTACCTGTTGGAACTTAGGATAGAATTTGACTATTTTTACAAAAACATTAGTTTTTTTTAAAAAACTTGGCGACCAATTGTTTTTAAGACACTAAAGTTTCACCAAATAGTGTTTATGTCAGTTTTTAACAGGCACGGCACACCAAGGTATCACCCTTTGCTCCCATCAGTGAATTTTCCATTTTTTTCAATTTTGTCATGCATCAAAAGAGGTGATCACCCACAAGAAGATGCAGCCAAATTTAGCTATAACATAGACGTAGAATTTGTAAGAAAATAAGCATCCTTATATAATTTGACTACATGCTGCAACTTATTGGTGAATCTATTTTTATATCAAAATTTGGCAAATTTGGGGCTTTTTTCATTAAAAGTCCTTCGTATGGGTCAAAATTAGTGGTTGTTTTTTTTTTTTTTTTTTTTTTATTTTTT
>Ga0116227_10004802_pt1 | contig 29070 bp, 22 predicted proteins | sample S1TSphgellanicum_FD_89693 | JGI IMG/M metagenome (GOLD analysis project Ga0116227, IMG submission 89693) | Host-associated microbial communities from peat moss isolated from Minnesota, USA - S1T2_Fb - Sphagnum magellanicum MG | ecosystem: Host-associated > Plants > Peat moss > Unclassified... | reverse complement strand
TAAAAAAAAAAAAATAAAAAAAAAAAAAAAAAAAAAAAAAAAAAAAAAAAAAAAAAAAAAAAATAAAAAAAAATTTTAAAAAAAAAAAAAAAAAAAAAAAAAAAAAACCCCAAAAGTAATGGATAATTCTACCTCTATATATACATATTGGGCACCTAGCTCAAAAATGTTTATCAAAAAACTTCCAACCTACATGTGGCCCATTTTTGCCTTGAGTGCCTATGTGCACCCATGTGTTAACCATGAGTTAACTAGAAGTGAATTAAAAGTGAACGAAATTTGAATTAAGAATGAGCTGTGAATTAATTAAAAGTGAACTGGAAGTGAATTAATAGTTAACTAAAAATGAACTAATATTTAACTATGAGTGAATTAATGGTTAATTAAAAATGAATTATAAACGAACAAAATTTTAACTAAAAGTTAATTAAGAGTGAATTAAGACTATCTAAGAGTTAAGTACAAGTGCATTATAAATTATGAATGAACTCCATGGTGTTGGCATTCATAACATCACTTCCCTTTCTAATGATGAATCTCATGAGGAACGAACTTGGGCTTGTTTGGATATTATCGATGAAACTCATGCACTTTCTCCATGACATTTGATAGGTTTTTGATTGGTTCCCAAGTGCATTCACTCCCATCATACCCATGCCAATGAACAAGATATTGGAGTTGATGATTAGAAATCTTTGAATCCAAAATGTCTCCCACTTTGTATTCATGTTCACCATCAACTTCAATAGGTGTAGGGGGATCATGGATTCTTTTTGGAATGGTAGATGTGTGGTAAGGTTTTAACATGAAACACATGATGGATTTTCATAGAACTTGGAAGCTTAAGTTGAAAAATCATGACATTGATTTGTTTCACAATGAGAAATGGACTTAGCTCATGATGATCCAACTTCTCTAATGGCCTTGTTGTTTTGATATATTGTTGTCAAAGTTAAACTTGGTCACTAACCTAAAAGCTAGGTTGTTATTTTCGATGTTCATAAGCGTTCACCTCGTATCCATTGCTAGAATTCACGATTTAATTGATCGAGAAAATTAGTCAAAACCCCATTTTGAACAACCACCAAAAAAGTCATCTAGTCATTTTGGACATGTTTTGTACACATCCAACATGACCAAAATGGTTTTTTTTACCAGTCTTAGGGTGGCGTTTTTTATTGGTCATTTTGACCTGTGATTATTTGATTGCTAATCAAATTGAACAATTTCATTAATTTAAATTGAGTATTAAAAAATTCAAAATTTATTTTTTATATCTACGTATTTATATATTTATACATATTTTGACCTACCAATGTGTATTTTAAAATCGACATCAATCGACAAAGTGTGTTGACTAATCAACGGGCAACCAACATTTAATTTGTTGGGATCAAACTTCAAACCTTGGTTTCCAAAGTGGCACACCAACAATTTTGCCACCCAACTACCACTTCCTTTTATTACATATGAAGCTAAATATTAAACTTATTTGACATTATACTAATTTGTGCTAAAAATCATCAATTTTAACATCTGATTTATTTTTCATATTTTGTTCAAATGACAAAAATCAAATTTCAAATTTGAGATTTTTCATAAATCTACACATTTGTAATAAATGGAAACCAAAAATTCAATATCATTTTTATAAGTGTTTTTTGAATGTTATTGTTAATAACAATTCAAACACAAAATTTCATCCCATACTTTGGACATGTAACTATGTATACATATATATGTATTCTTTATAATAAAATTTGGACTAATATTTTTAATAAAAAAACAATGGTTAATAAAATTTACGACTTAAATATTTCATAGCTTAATCATTTTATGTTAATTCTTTGTAGCATACATATAAATTTCTTTTTATAACATGTCAATAATAATTACAAAGTTGACACCATGTTACACCTCAACATCTATTATACATATTGAATGACATATATATAATCGTATTGAATACATGTTGTGATGTATGTATATAACAAGTTTAATAATAATAATAATAAATCATAGTGTTTACAAAATTTGACTTTAATTATTTATCTCAACTGATTTTAATACTTCAACATTATGTGAAATCAATTATAGAAAATTTTTTTGTTTCAATATTTCAATAATATTACAATATACATTTAAAAAATACCTGAAAAAAATTCGTTCAATACATTCAAATATTTTTGTAATTTATTATTTTCAACATTTATCACAATTTCAAATTTATTATACCTGAATATCTTTTGAACTATATATTAAAAATAAAATAAAATAAAAATTTTAATTGCAAAAAATTTATCATAAATACAATTTCTAAAGAAAATTATATAAAAAAAATTTCCACAAAATTCATATATTTAATTCATTTCAAGGTAATATTGTAACTGAATAATTTCATAATTTTACCTTACTTAAGTAGCGAAATAATTCCTAAAAATTAATGTAATTAGATTTTCAAAAAATTGTGCAATTAAATAATTAAAACTATTAAGGTAATACAATAATCATAAAAGTAATTATAAGCACACAAAAAAATATAACTAAATAATAACATAATTTTACTATAATTGAATTACAAAACATTATGATGATTATATTATTTCAGAAAATAATCAAATAATTATAGTAATTTTTGTGATTAAATATTTTTTGAAAACCCAAAAAGTTTCTCAAATAATAATAAAATAATTTCCACTTTTTTTTATCCTATAACTACAAAAAATTACTATAAAATATTATAAAATATTTTCAGAAAATTTGTATAATGAAATAAACTTTGTAAACTTATGTAATTAAGTACATAAAAAACTATTGTAACTAATAGTTTTAAAAATAGTTGATTAATAAATAACCATGATAATTATAATCAATTTAAATCATCAATTCAAATTCTAAAAACCTTAACATCACATCAATTGAAGATTTTGAAAAAATGATATTTATAACATTTGTCCTAAAAAAATGTAAACAACAAATTGATTAAATAAAATTTGGTTTACATAATAATGTAATATGTCATATTGTTATTAATTAACATGCTAAGGGTTATAATAAATAACTTTACAGATGAAAGATTTAAAATATTAACTAATAATTAATTATAAAAAGTTCAAGATTGAAATTTTAATTTTAATAATATAAAAAAATTAAAGATAATATGTTTTAGTATATACTAAAATAAACATTAAAAATGTTTGTTCAAACTATATTTGGTATTAAACCAAAATTATGAAACATACATTATTAACATTGTATATGTTTAATTTACCCAAAATAAAACCTGGGGCACATAGTTTGTATATATATATATATATATTTGGGACCAAACCAAATGCCATTTTGACCAACAAAACCTTTAGGGTACTTACATAGCATAGGTACGCCTTGTCACTTTTGATTAGGCTAAATGCTATTTTGACCAACCAAACCAATAGGGTATTTAAATAGTATAGGTACCCCTTGTCATTTTTGACAAAATCAAATGTCATTTTGATTGAGATATTCATTTTAAAATGCATTTTGACCAAATGTTCAATTTGACACTTGGTCAAATAGGTCATCTTGGTCAAATTGCTTAATAAAAAATTACATATGTCATTTAACATTCGAGCTTTTGGTCAAATTGGATATGTTTAAGGGTCAAAAAAGATCATTTAGTCAAGTTGTATGGTTTGATAAACCATGAATTCTAGTAGCGATTGTTTTATGCTTCTTCAAGGTTAGATACAAGTTGAGTTCAAACATCAATTAACCACATGGTTCAACCTTTAGTTATTGGATTCACAATTTTGTTCACACTTTAGATGTTAAACTTGGGGTGCAAACCATGATTTGCGAAGAAATGTGTTTATTGAGTTGATGAGTGCATTATGTTGTTATAGACAAATTCTACCATGGTTAAAAAAATTAACTAATTATTTTGATGATAATTGGTTACACATCGTAAATATTGTTCCAAAATTTGATTGACCCATTTTGTTTGCCCATTCATCTCCAGGTGGGAAAATTGATGACAATTTCACCTTCATATCTAAAGCTCAAAAAATCACCTCCAAAACTTGGATGCAAATTAAGGCCCATGATTAAAAATGATATTTTTAAAAAGGCCATGATACAAAAAAACATGATCAAAGAATAACTTGGTGGTTCTTTTGCTAATTATTGTTTTGGTACACATAATGAAATGAACCATCTTTGTCAAATGGTGCACCACCACAAAGATGGAGTCATAAGAATTAGAAGGTGTAAGGTTTATAACAAAGTCCATGGAAATTAAAGACCACAAGATATAAAGATTGGCAATGGTTAAAGGAAACCATGAAGGTGATGACAAGGATTGTTTACTCAAACACAAACATTGCAAGACCTAACAAACTTTTTACATATTTTCAAAGTTGTGTCACAAACATAAAAATAACCAAATTTACAAGGTTTCCTAAATCAAAATGAAAAAAAAGGTAAACCTATTTCCAAATTTAAATTATGAAACAAAATAAATAAAAACAAAAATATGACACATGTGAAACAAGAATCTAATGAGATTTTATTACAAATAAGAAATAAAACAACCCAAAGTTATGACAAGAAAACGTACTTAAAATTGGTGTTGAACATATTAAGGGTAGTGAATAATTCTACCTCTATTAATACCCATTGGACATCTAGTTCAAAAAAATTTATTAATAAATTTTCAATTTACATGTGGCCCATGTTCACCCATGTGCACCCATGTGTGAATTATAAGTGAATTAAAATTCAATTGAAAATGAACTAAAATTCAACTAAAAATGAACTAAAAATGAATTAAAAATTAACTATAATGAATTAAAGGTTCATTGGAAACAAATTAAAAGTGAACTATGAATTAATTAAAAATGAATTAAAAGTCAATTAAAAATCAACTGGAAATGAATTAGAAGAGAACTAAAACTTAACTAAAAACTAATTAAAAATGAATTGAAATTAAACTAAAAGTTAGGTACAAGTTCATTACAAGTCATGGATGAACATTCAAATGAATGAACCCCATGACATTAACATCCATGACAAGCTATGCCCACCAATAATCTTGAGACACTAACTTCATTGTCTTGTTGAATCCAAAATGGCATGTAGCTAAAACATCGTGCCTAACCTTGAGAATTTAAAGTCGCAAAGGGCCATTAGGAACATACAAAGGACCATCATGATATAATAGACTATCTTGAAACTCAAACTTGGCATGATCATTAAAGGAATTTTAGAGTTGATGATGACTCCTTAATTAGTTTCACCAATAACAAAAATGTTTATTTTCAAATCTTCATGAATTTGGTAAAGAAAGGTTGTGTCATTAAGAATTATTGATAATGGTGGAAGTCGAAAATGTTTAGGTTTGAGAATGACATCACATTATTGTTCATAGGTTGCATCTCCCTCCTTAGGTGCGAAATATGAACAACAAAACAACGCATCAATTTTCCCTCATTCATGCCTAGGGTGATATATGATGACAATCCAAAATCGAGACATGGATAATGCCTATTGAGCTTGGCATCAATTTAAAACATAAGAAATCATGAATTACTAAAAGTTTTTATGATAAGAATACACAAGGATTTCATCTTGAACTCCTTCAAGTAAATGACACCATTCTTCAAAAGCATTGATAATGGTGAAATTTTTTTTATCATGAATCTTGTAATTAATTTCAGCAAGAAAAAAACTTATGAAGATGGAAACTGATAGGATGAAAAAGACCATTGTTTTCAGGTTGTGAAAACATAGCTCCTAATGCAAAATTAAAAACATTTGTCTTTAAAACAAAGGATTTGGAGGGGTCTGCATGAATCAAGAGTGGGGTAGTTGTGAAGGAAGCTTCAAGTCCAACTTTTTAAGCTTGTCCAAAACAAGTCAAACATGTCATTCATGTTATTTAAGTTTTTGGAGAAAATGAAGATGTCATCAGTGTTTCAAACCACAAAATCATTTAGGTGTTCATGAAAAACATCATTCATGAGGTGTTGAAAGACAATAGGTGTATTTGTAGGGTCAAAGGGCATCATAACATATTCAAAATGGCCATAATCTATACATAATGCAATCTTCCATTCATCGCCTTCTTGAATACGCATTAAGTTGTATGCACCACGTAAGTTGATCATGGTGTACACCTTAGCATGAGTAAATTGATCCAATAATCTTGAGATCAAAGATAATGGGTATTGATTATTGATGGTGAGTCCATTCAGCCCATGGTAATCGACACGCATTTGAAGGGATCCATCTTTCCTTTTGACAAATAGGATTGGGGCACTAACTAAAGACTTTGGAATGTTGAATGAACCTTTTTTCAAGATTCTTGTCGATGTACTCACAAAAAGCTGTAAGTTTGTCTTGTGACAAATTGTAGATGGGTCCAAATGAGGTTGCACACCTTTTTTTAAGTCAATTATGCAATCATATGGTTGATGTTTTGGTAAAGTCTCAACATTCTTCTTTTCAAACACATCATTATAATCTTTATATTGAAAATGGGTCTCATGTTATTGTGGCCCGACATTTGTTGCAAGAAGTGCATAAATAAAAAATGCATTTTTGCAGCATGCATGAATGCTCATGCTCTCATAAACAACAATTTGGAAAAATTGAATTTTTGTGCATCATCAAGGTTTTTGAAATTTGGCATGTGTTCAACCTCACCCAAATTGTTTTTGAACACATGACATATAAGTTCATGTGTTTCACCAACCATGCTTGTGTTAGTGGCCTCACAATCTAAAGGTTCTTGCTTGGGTGCTTCAAAATGGAGACTCTTTGTATGCTAATCCATTTGTGGATTATGCAAAACGAGCTAAAATAACCCAATCATCATTGGGTTTTTCAGGGACAAAATGACATTGAACATGACCTTGTTAGAATGTGACCTAATGGTGATCTCCAACACCTTGGTTTCATGTGTCATAGGTCTTGAGGAGAGATTATGGTCATTAATGATTTCAATTCCTATTGGTGTGACTTTTTTCACCAAGGTCAACTTATGTTGTTGCACTAACTCCTTGTCAACAAAACACACAGATGCACCAAAATCGAACAATGCTTGAGTCTTTATTGTTGTGGACTTGTTACACTTGATCATGATTTATAACAATAAACTAGGTGTTGGATCTAAAAACAAACTGAGGCCATTTTCAACACATGATGTATTAAGGTCAAATTTTAAGGTCCGTACTAAGACTAGATGTCTTCATTTTCCAATTCTCAAAATTTTGAATTAGTGAAGGAAGTGGCATGTGTTATATGTGGACTTTGTTTCTTTGGACATTCATGAGCAACATGACTTGGTCTTCCATAATATAAACAAAGATTGTTTGTAGGTCGTCGTTACTTCTTTTGTTCAGTGAAGGGCTTGAATCTTATTTCATCAATTTGCATGGGATTATTTTTTATTATTAGTAGAACTAGGATGGGGTGGCACAAGGGGCATGAATTTTTTTGCATTAGCGATGATTCCCAATGTGTATTTTGGTGATGTTCAAAAAGATGATTAACACAATGAACAACTTGCACAATTACTTAATTCAAAGTTGTGGGATTTAACATGGTTAGAAATAAATCCTTCATTTCGCTATGTAACCCAAATTGGAACCGACTCATGAATGTAGCCTCATTCCATGAAATGTCACATGCCAACTGCCTAAATTCAAATGCATACACATATGCAAGTCGTGATCCTCGACGAAAAGATCACAACTTGTTAGTAAATGTGTGTTTTTAATCCAAATCTCCAAAGGTCATTATGAATTTTTTGAGAAATGTTTCGAAGTTGTTTAAAAATGATGATTATCGTTTAATTAATAGTGTAAACTAGGATAATGTAATGCTTAATATTATAATACTGATGAATCCAACTTGGGTCAGTCCATTTGGATAACAATGAGGATGAAGTCGAATGACCAAGCACATCTAACTGATAAAACCCCGAATTTTTGAACATATCCCATCAAACTTGTCAAGAACATTGATTTGAGGCTCCTTTGTTGGAATTCGCGTTGTTGGAACACACCTTGACGACGTTGAGGATAGTTGTTTTGGAGGTGCATGATAGAGACAAAGAGATTGATTCTCTTATTGGACATGCCAAAAAATTGCAAGAATTTCTTCCATGGATGTCACTACTTCTTCTTTAGTCTTAGACATATTTACAAGGTCGAAAACCAAAGACAAGAAACAAACAAAAGATGTTATCCTAATGGGGTTAATTTGTTCAAATTGTCACATAATGAAAATAACCAAGATTATAGACTTTCTAACCAAAACGAGAACAAAGGTAGACCTAGTTCCAAATCCAGATTATGAAATAAGAAAAATAAGAATAAGAACATAACACATGTGAACAAAAATTCGACAAAAATTTATCGCAAAGAAAAATAGAACAAGGTTATAACAAAAAAGTTTACCCAAAACTAGTGTTGAACATAGTAAAGGTAATAGACAATTCTACCTCTATTGGACACTTAGCTTAAAAAAATTTCTAAAAAACTTTCAATTTACATTGTGACTTAGGTTTGCCAATGTGCACCCATGTGTGAACCATGAGTTAATTAAAAGTGAATTAAATGTGAACTAAGATTAAACTAAGGGTGAATTAAAAATGAATTGAAGATGAACTGGAAATGAATTAAGAGTTAATTAAAAATGAACTAAAAATAGTTTGCTCTCTCTTTCATCAAGCAACCAGGTTGTGTGCAATGCTAAATTCTCTGCAAAATGCTGCAATTTGCAAGAGTTTCACAAGCTTCCACATGAAGTAACCAGGTTGTACAATGCTAAAAGCTCTGCAAAATGATGTAATTTGCAAACGCCCATCAAGCTTGTTGGTGTGAAATCTGTCTGATGCTTGTTGCTGCTGGATCCTGAGAATTGAACTCAAGGTGAAATATACTTCATATCTTTGCTTCTTTGAGCTTCCTCTTGTTTGAGCATTGATTCTTTCATAACTTTATTTGCTTTCTTTTCCATCAAGCAACCATGGGTAGTGCAATGCCGAAAACTCTGCAAAATGATGTGATTTGCAGAAACTCCTTAAGCTATTGCTGTGTACACTAATTACTATGACAAGAGGCAATGAGGTTTTGATCTAGTTTTCTGGTTTTGACTTTGTAATGGTACAGATTGCTCAGCAATTATTGTATGATTGTTGTTTTTGCAAGGATAGGGTCTGCAGAACAAGAAGTTTGAAGAAGAGGTCGCTGACAGGGAGCACATCACTGAGGCAAAGACAATGGATGCATTCGTGACCGACTACAAGAATGGAGTTAAGAATGGTACATGGCGAGATGGAGGGTTTCCAGCCAGGAACACAAACTATTCTGTCTCCAAAATTGCAGTCAATGGGTATGTAGGTGCATTTGCTAATGAACGCTCAAGCAGACCAGAAGGGCAATGAATCCAGGTGAACAGCTTCTGCCCTAGCTACACACAAACAGACATGACTGACAGCAAAGGCAACAACACCCCAGAACAAGGTGCTGATACAGGTGTATGGCTTGCATTACAGCCTCCAGGAGCACTATCTGGTAAGTTCTGGGGTGAGCGCCATGAGTTAGCATTTTAAACCATATGTTGTCACAGTCTTGGGCATATGACAAGGTGATTTGCATAGCTGTTTGCAAGCTTCTCAACGGAAAGGAACAACTTACAATACAAACCTTTTGCTTCTTACAAGCCTTACCTGCAGAAAATGGAAATATCTGTGAATTTGGTACTGTTCACTTGCAACCTTGAAGATGACCTGAAATTTTGCTGAAAGATGGTCAAGAAACCATAAATATGATGGTAGATAAGCTTCTGCAGTTTTTTGGCTCAAATGCATGTGACCTTTCTTTCATTTGATGTTTCCACACTGACGTCAAGCTGTTAAAACTCCCCAATCCACATAAATACTACATTCACTGAAAAGTTTGAGAGAGGGACCTGGCAACAAAGCCACGATTTGAAGCAGGGCAAAAACTAGATATGTGCAATCTCTTAAATGGTAGCTGCTGACATGCATCTTCAATAGAATGTTTGTTGGCAGTAGAGTCATCATCTGTAGCCTAGGTTAACAACTGTGGAATTCCATATGCAAGAAACTAATTTAAAAGCTGGATACTTCAATCCTCACTCTGGTACTTGCAGGAATTAATGTGGCTATTTACTGTACTTTTAAACAAGCGTTACCAAGATCTACACCTAAAACCAGATTCTTATACTCTTACGTTGATTGCTAGGGTTTTACAGAAGACCAGAGCAAGATGCATGGGGAGAGGATTTGCAAGCTTCTTAATAGAACATCATGAGTGTTGCAAAGAGGAAGGTGACATACTGTAAGTAGGATGCTGAGTGTACTATGGCATTAACCGGATAGGGTTTTGCTTTTTTGTATCAAGCCATTCAAATACTCAGGTCTGCCTCCAGCTCACCCAGAACTAATCAGTGTGGGAAAAGTTCACTCAAAAGTTCTTCAAGAGAAATCCTAAAACTAAACAGCAATTCCTGGACTCTGACCAATCCAAGCTCTTGCTGGAGGAAACGTTTGCTAGCAAAATCATATCTGGCTTTCACATTTATGTATGCATGATGTGCTGCCTGCACATACAAAAAGTTGGCAAACTGAATCACAATGAGAGGAGAGTCCACACAGAAGTCATTGAATTCATTCCCAGCTTTCGTATGACCTTCAATAAATGAAAGGATTCATATGGCCTGCATGTCGTCAAGAGCAGAAAGCATTGGATAAGATGGAGATAGATCAGCAACTACTGATTATGGTTATTGTGCATACTGCCATGTGAAGCAGAGATGAAGATGTTGCTATGCAAGCACACATGATAATCCACAGCTGCCAAGAGAGAGGCCTTCCCCTCAATTGTTCTAAATTTGTGTGAAGCTTTTTGTCAAGAAAAATTGTTGTGATAGCATGGTCACTCTCTACTAGTTTTTTGGATGCTCTGCACATCCTGGTGCAGACAACATAGAAAGAGGCTAGAGAGATGTCAAGTAGATGGTTTTTTTCAGAATCTGCAGTGTGCAAATGATCACAACACCTGCCGTCAACATGCTGGCTCAGAAACAGTGTCAAATAGCTACATTCTCATGGTTATGATGTTCTCAAACAAGAACATCATAACCATACAGGCCAAATAGGACCCTGCAGCCTTAAGTGAGATGGAACTGCAAGATACAGATTGTATGAGCTCCAATGGGAAGCAGGTTTGTGATTTGTGCTGAAGCTTTTGTCAAAGATTGCTGCAACTGTATGCCCACACTACTACTCTTTCAGATGCAACTGCAAATCCTGGCATGCACAATGCAAACGAGATAGAAGAATCTACATAGATGTCAGGAAATGGTTTTGTCTAGAATCTGCATTATGGCAATCATAACTGCTACCGTCAGCATGGTGTTGAGTAGCTGCATTGCTGTAACGAACATGTGACTCATGTGGAGGATTCCATTGCCTGCGGAAGCATTGCTTTTGGCAGAGCTTATCAATGGGATCAAAGCCTCTTCTTCAGACGCTGGCTGGCTTTGAGGTTTACCTGAATTGAGAGGAAAAGCTTGCACATTGAAAGATGCAGTGTGCAAGAAAACACAATTATGGTATTGCTGTTCCTTAAAACTCAATGGACAATGTACAAGACTGCCTTCTACGCAACCTACACCACAACCCAGCCTTTGTGTGTATGGTAGCTCCAGTCACCACCTCCACTTCTTCAGGTGAGCCACGCAGCTCCAAGTCAAATTTCTGAAGCAGCATGCAAAGCCCTATTATTGATTCCATAAATGCAAATTGATCTCCAACACACTTGCGTGGTCCACCTCCAAATGGCAAAAATGAAAAATCTGACATCACCTGTGTGACATTGATATATAGCACACAACTTCTCCAGATCAGAGCTCTTATACAAAGAAAAGAGGAGCAAAGTGCTGATAGATGCTCTAACTCAAGGCATGGAAGAAAGGACAGAGCGGAGAGTGACTTGGCTTGCTAACTTACCTCATTTGGATACAAAGCTCCTTGACCTTTGGTAGGATCAAATCCTGCCCATCCTGTTATGCCATCACTAGCCTTGGGTGTGAGGAATCTTTCAGGATTGAACTTCTCAGGTTCTTCCCAAAAGTCAGGAGATCGGTGCAAATTATATAGCTGCAATAACATCCAAATCGAATTGACACAAATCAGAAACCAGTTTAGCATCCTGAAAGTTGTGAGAGCTTTGGCATACCAAGTAGACAGCCAAAGCTCCTGCAAAAACACAAGAAAAGTTCTGACATCAAGCACTTACAGATATAAAGAGGTCTACTCCCTTTGGTATTGGATACCCAGCTGGATCACCTTTGTGCCCTCCTGAAGAATATCAGCTCCACACTGCCATGTTAGAAGGACAATCATCCACATGAAAAGAAGACCACCTACTATCCAGGTGATAACAAAAAGGTCTTTTAATACTGTTGGTTGACAATTGATTGCAATGCAGTCACAAAACCAAAGCAAAAAACAATTCACTTTGATCACTACATACCTGGAAGTGTGTCAGGCTTTAGAGAGCGCCGGATGAGCAAAGGCGGCTGTGGATATAAGCGCAATGATTCCGCCACACACAATCTCAAAAACCTGAGTTTCCATACAACAAATTCTGTTTAGCTTGTAGTAGCCAAGTGCCGTACCCCAAAATGCACAGCTGAAGAAGCCAAGTACATTTTTCACTGAAGTTGCACAACTGCATTTTGGAGTCAATTCTCTCACACAAGATAGCACAACTGTTATTGATAGATAAATTGTGCCTCACAAAGTCTCTTAGGTTGACAGGTTTCTTCTCAATTGTAGAACATAGACCCAACTATTCTGGTATGACTTATCTTTTGGTGGATATAAATGCTCATTGATAGAGCTCATTCAAGTCACAACAAGGCTATCAGACATTTTCCTTAAAGACAGAAATGAGTATTTTTTCCTTGCAGCTTGATCATGACGTGCTTCTGTGAAGGTGAAATTACAAACTCACTAATGAACACTTTAAGAAAAACATGGGCACTCTTAGTTTGCCAACTAAGATTGCTTGAGTAGCTACCCTTGATTGCTTGAGACTGAAGAGCTACCTTTGATTGCTTGAGGGACAAAGAGTGCCTCCAAATTCACCTATTAAGACTAAAATCTCAGTAGGCTGGACTAGGCACTTACTGCAACTTTTTTAGATCCTCCAAGCGTGGTCTCCTTCCTTCAAGGACACTGTCTATTTCGGCTTGCACCTTGGAAATCATTGAAGGATTCTGCATGCCAAGATAGAAGCCTGTGTTATGGAGACCTTACAAGCTCAATATGTAGAGGCAAATACAACTGCTGGAAGTAGAGAGGGAAAGAAGTGTAGTCTTCCTATCAAAAATACATGTAGCAAAAAAAGATTCAGCCTGTCCAAAAATTCAGAGTCTAGAGACTTAAGACATACAGAAGCTTGAGACTATCACAATGCAACTGAGCACTCCCTAGAAGGGAGAAGTCAATTGATTCTAATGCAAGACCATGTCATCAATCAAGAAACAGCAGAAAATAAATCCAAGTTGGCCACCACCAGCAGATATGTGGCATGGAGAGACAACCTGCCAAGAAGGCAGGCAGATGAGAGAAAGAGACAGCACTAGTTTGCAATCACAGAGGCACCTGAGCAAGCATGAAGGCAGCCCATGTGAGGACAGCTGCTGTAGTCTCATGTCCAGCAATGAGCATGGTCATCAAGTCATCCCGCAACTGCACCCACCATCAAACAATTCTCAATCTCCTACTGGCACCACTGTAATGACATCAGTAGTGTTTGCAGTTACTTTTACTCCCGTGCCAAATATACCTCTGGTGAAGCTCACAAATCTCATCAACTTACATGACAACAGCCTAAGCAATGAGGAGTAACTGCATATCCTGAGACAGAGAAGTCTTTTTACCAAGAATTTGGAAGTTCACTATACATGTTCAGCAATACCAGATCATAAGGTTGAAGAAAAAGAGCAGCAGCTACCCACCTGTTTGGTGCTAGAGTCTTCCCCCCTCATGTCCACAAGAAACCTTAGCAGACTAGAATCCTGTCACTCAATTCCAATACACCATAAGCAAAAGGTACAATGAAAATCAGCCTTGATACCCAGTCATCTGACGCTTTTGAGTCACAAGCCTGTGTTTCAGCCAAACAAGTAATGATCGAAAAAAGTGCTAGTATACTACACTCACTTCAGTTTTGGACAAATCCCTTTGCTGCAGTACTTCTACGTCCTCTTCCTGTACAGCCATGTGACAGAATCCATTCTGATTAGAAATTGGCTACAAACAACATAACAATTGTATCTCCACTGTCTAACATTCAACAACAGACATCTAAGAACAGTCCACAAATGTCCAACCTGTCCGAAATGACCAAGAATAGGTTACTCCATAGCCTGCATTACAGGGTCCATTTGAGCTTCTGACACTCCAGACAGAAAAATAAGACCTTTTGTTTCTTATGACACATCCATTGTGGTATTGAAGTACTGCTCTGGAACCTATGGCTCTCCAGCAAGCAGGTATAGGGCTCAATGTAAAAGCCATAATATAGAGCCCAAAATTGAACTCAAACTGCATGGCCTAGAAAACCCTTACATTGTACAAGCTGGTGTGTAATTGGAGAGATATATTTTTTGGAAATTGTGGCTGCACATTTTGTGATGCTAGAGCCAGTTTGAAATGGACTTGATCTGAATTTGTATTCTGTTCTGAGATGAATTCAGAGAATGTAATGACACCATTGAAAACTTAAGTACTGACCTGCCGAGTTTCACGTGCCCTGCTTATGAGGCCATCTAGACAGTCATTGATAACCTTGAGATCTGCCTGGAACTTCCGCTGTCGGGGGACAAGCAAATGTGCCAGAGGAAACTTCCAGTAAGGAATATAGAATGTTGACCGATGCTCTGCCTCTGACAATGTGCCATATACTGCCTGTTGAGAAACCACTTCAATTTCACAACCCAATCAACATTCAACAGACCTCTTCAGGAAAAATGATTGCTACTGCCATCCATTCCAACACACATTTCTATCAATGGGACACTGCAATCTAAAATCTCAGGGTGTACATCAATCTTAAGATTTAAGTACACTGTTGAGAAAACCAGTACTTGACTAAAAGTGGTTAATGTCACTTCACAGCATATTAAAGAATTCAGTTCTTCACAGAGAGCTCAACATCAGTATACAGCAGAAGGGAGAAGAAAAAGGGGATATGAAACAAATCCACTTGTGTAGAACAGAAAACAAAAACAGTGCCAGACATAGCTCACTTGAATAACAGGAGACTCTTTGGTAACCGAACCAAAGTCATAATTGAAAACACTGAGCCCGATGATATCCAATGCGAGGTTTGAAAACTCAGATTCCATGTCCAGCTCTATGTGAGACATGTCATTATCTTCTGCAATGCTTAAAAGCTTTTCCAGTTTTTCAGTTGTGCGTGCTGCACAGTTGTCAAATACTTGAACCATGGCTTCCAGATAAGCTGTATGGAATCCTGGAACAATTGCTGCTTGCACCAACATTTCACTTCAGAGAAATCCATTCACAACAGAAGCACATCTTTTTGACTGGACATCAATCTACAGTTGAAAAGGAGCTTTGCTTTCCCTTGGAAAACCCTTCCATGAGTTAAGGCTCACGTCATTGCAAAATGCCATATCTTTGTGACAACATCAGGTATCCTACACTCAGACAAGAATAGAAACTAACTTGTGTGAAACTACAAAACAGCATCACAAAAATCATGCAAAATCTTCTATGTGAGGAGGCGTGATTCAAGCTTTCTGTGGAGTCAATACATCATAGTAATGGTAAAAGGAAGCAGACCTCTCCTTCGTACTTTCCAGGTTTCGATATCAGCAGGAATGAGCCCCTTGCCCATAATTGGCTCCAGTATATCAGCTAAAACCCCCTACAACATCACAGATGATTGCAGAAATTTTTTCAGAGTGTCCAACAAAAAATTCCAGCCACCACATGTGCATATTGCTCTTCTTCCTTGAAATGAGATTGTTTGGATTAGGTATGTAAAATGTACAGTTTGAAACACACCTTGTCATATCCAAATGCATTCTCCCTGAGGATATGACGGGCGACAATTGGATCCGACACAACCACAAAGGCTTTTGGTCCAAATGCAAGCTTGTAAACTGGTCCATGCTGCATGCATACATAAGAGATTGCCACCAACTTCCGACTCTCAGAAAAAGTGAGAAATTTGCAAGGAGAACTTTGAATCTCAGCTTTGCTTGCAGACAGACAAAATGCAGATGCGCAGGGATTGTGACGAAATTGTAGTGAAAGAAACAGGGCAAAAGAGAAGGGTTTTACCTCAAGAAACCAGTCATAGAGTGCAAAGAACAGAGGCTTCCCAAATAGGTCAGAAACAGCTCCTTCAGCTATAGGCATGCTGCCCATGCTGCCACCACTGAGCAAGCTGGTGAGGAGATTGCTGGCGTTGTCCATCAGAGTCCATTCCTTTGCAGGCTTCCGTTGTGAATCTGCTTTTGCACTGAACACAAAAGAACCAGCTCTCCATGAGCATTTTGGTAAGGTTTGTCCCCCTTCCCCCCTGCTGCAGCTACAAAATCACCACCTGCTTGCTCGCTGCACGAACAAGAAAGATTCGCCCGCTCTTCTTTCTTCTTCTTTGTTCATATTCTGGTTCTTCCTCTTAGCAAAACCAAAAGAGATGGGGAGAAAGAAGCATACAAAACTCACCAACGGACATTCAAGGGACACCAACCAGAGAAGGAAACTTGGCGGCTGCTCTGTTGCATCGTCCTTCTCCCGTTAATGCCATACGGTCGCCGCCGCTTCCACGGTGAACACCTGCTGGAAGAAGCAGCAGCAGCCGAGACAGCTGACAATGGATGCAAACAAACCGCAGCCATCGTTTGCCTTTCTCACTCTTCACCTCCTGCTCCAGCGCCAGCACGTCCTGAGGCTTAACGACACCTCCACCATGCTCCCTCTCTCCTGAAAAACTCCCTCCCTCCCCGCATCTCTCTCTCTCTCTCTCTCTCTCTCTCTCTCTCTCTCTCTCTCCCTCTCTTAAGTCTCTCCTAGACAAAGCACTCTTGACTACCCAGCGAGGAGATGTTCTTACCTTCTTGTTGGAGCTTGAGCTTGATTTGGAGCTTGAGAATCATGCTTAAGCTCTCGATTATAGCGCTAATACTGCTGCTGCTGGGCTGGGAATATACTGGCTGTAAGAATCGAGGCCGTCGAGCAAGGATATGTTTGCAGATCTTTCGCTAGGGCATGGACGAGATCCACTATCGTTGATCGCTGCTACAACATCTCTTCCTTCCGCTCCTTTTGTTTTTTGCATGCAAGCCCTGCACGAGTGTCATGACCTATATGGCCCACCATCAACAGGGATGCTGAAGTACCTGGAGGGGAAAACGAACAGGAAAAAGCAGTGTGCGCTTAAGGAACGCTCTTTTAAGGTTGCCATGATTTGGACAAGAAGGAGGCGAAAGGAAGAAGAGAAGCTGCAAGAGTCGAGAGTACCATGCGAAGAAGAAGAAACTGCTGCTGCTCCTGATTGAGAGTGTGGTCTCTTTTGGAAAAAGCTTGGGCGGAAGAAGAAGAGGACATGGCAAAGAAGGAGGAGGAGGCGAAGTGCGCTGCGAATTACACAGCTTTAACCCCGCTGAGCTTTATAGAACGAACTGCATCTGTGTATGGAGAGCGAGACGCGGTGATCTATGGCGACATTCGCTTCACTTGGACTCAAACATTCGAGCGATGTCGTCGCTTGGCGTCAGCAGTATCTAAGCTCGCAGCTGTTGGAGACACGGTGCGTGTATTTGGTTGGTTTTCTTCCTTGCCAAAACTTGTAGACTTCTTGTTGTTGCTGCTGTTGTTGTTGCAAGGAGTTTGATGATCCGAGGGACTTAGGGTTTGAAGCTTTCGTTGCATGCCTTGTGTTTCTTGTGTGTGTGTTTTTGTGTGCAGGTATCGATTGTCTCACCGAATTCTCCTGCTCTCTATGAGATGCATTTCGGAATTCCCATGGCTGGGATGGTGCTGAATACAATCAACTTTCGGCTGGATGCAAGAGCAATAGCTGTGATTCTCAAGCACTGTGAGGCCAAAGTTGTGTTTGTCGATGTCGAGTATCTTCAGGTTGTGCACAAAGCTTTGCAGACAGTAGTGTCGTCATCATCATCATTATCATCATGGAGGCGGCCTGCAATTATCGTCGTGGAAGACAGGCTACATGTTGCTGCCGCAGGGGGGAAGTCCAACACATGGAACTCTTTTCTTCCTGGTTGGGGAGAACTTGTGGAGTATGAGGATTTGCTTCAATCTGGAGATCCTCAATTTGCAATCAGACTACCTGCTGATGACTGGGAAACCATATCCTTGAACTACACTTCAGGCACAACTGCACGGCCCAAAGGTGTGCTCTACCACCACAGGTTGGTACCCACCCTCACTGACCCCTTCTTTGCTGCCTCTCTTCTTCTCACAGTGCTTTGGCTACAGATGATAATGCTTCTTGTATTTTTCTTCACAACATTAGGGAGGAAAGGGAAGCAAATAAGGTTCTATTCTTGTTCTTGATCCAGACGATGATCGAGCGTCAAGGAACAAGCTCCTGACATCTCTCTTTCTATATCCTCTCTTTCTTTGCATCAGGCTGTCTGCACATCTGAGCCCTGAACTCAAAACTTGATTTGGGTAATCTCCAGTCATGTTTTCCCCCCACACTATCTGCAACAGCAGCCATGTTTCACTTCTTTAATTGTTTGTGCGCAGTACCCCATTCAGTGCTTTTGTACAGAAGGTGCTCATTTTGTTTGTGATTACTGTACCAGGGGGGCATATCTGAATGCTCTTGTTTCAGTTCTGTTTTGGGGCATGAAAGAGGGATCTGTCTACTTATGGACATTGCCCATGTTCCATTGTAATGGCTGGACCTTCACATGGGGAGTTGCAGCCATGGCAGGCACCAACATCATCATGAGAAACATCGAGACAAAGACAGTGTATGATTTGATTGCAAAACACAGAGTGACACATCTATGTGGAGCTCCAGTGGTGTTGAACACCATCACCAGTGCTGGTAGTCATGAAAAGAAGAAGCTTCCTGGTCAAGTTCATGTTCTTACTGGTGGGGCACCTCCACCACCATCTGTCTTGTCGAAAATGGAAGGAGAAGGGTTTGAGGTGACGCATTCTTATGGGCTTACAGAGACTTACGGCCCAGCATTAGTTTGTTCTTGGAAACCAGAATGGAACAACCTTCCCCTTGAAGCTCGAGCTCGTTTAAAAGCCAGACAAGGGGTGATACATTTGGCCCTCCAGGAAGCTGATGTTTTGGATCCTACAACAATGATGCCTGTTCAAAGGGATGGAAGCACAATTGGTGAGGTAATGCTCAAAGGCAGCACAGTAATGAAAGGTTATCTCAAGGACGAGGAGGCAACAAGAGCTGCATTCAAGGGGGGATGGTTTCATACAGGTGACCTTGGCATTATACACCCAGATGGATACATTCAGATCAAGGACAGGTCCAAAGATATAATCATCTCTGGTGGTGAAAACATAAGCTCAATTGAGGTGGAATCTGTGTTGTTTAAGCACCCTGACATCTTGGAAGCCGCTGTTGTGGCTCGTCCTGATGATCACTGGGGGGAGACACCATGTGCATTTGTCACTCTAAAAGACTCTGCAAGTAATGTGTCTGCAGACTCCATCATTGCCTACTGCCGTGAGCACTTGCCCAGATTCTATGTCCCTAGGACTGTCATCTTCAGTGAGCTCCCCAAGACGTCTACAGGGAAGGTGCAAAAAGTTGTACTGAGAGAGAGAGCCTCTGCATTGAACACCCCTCTGAAATCAGCCAGCAAGCTCTAGAACAATTACAGTTTGACAGGGTTATGAGCAAGCCCAAGTCATGTCAGCTAGTGTGTCAGCTTGTGATTTGTATACTCAAAAGCATCATTCAGGTAGCCAACATAGTGGAGCTCAACACTCAGAGAAGAGGAAATCGCATCTTTTCAAACTGTAATATTTCTACCTAATTTTATTGATATGAACAAAGTAGAGCCTCACCATTAGGTACACTCTTCACCCAGTTTTGTGCATAGAATGATTGATTGCATACTGCAGAGTTCACATGCACTCGTCACACACTAAATGTGCTCTTTCATGCTTGTGAACCCTCTAAACACCTGACAAGCCAAAAGTAGCTTTTTTTCATAATTTAAAATCAATTTGAGTCTTGTGGAGTGTGGTCATTGGGCTGCTGATCTCGGAAGTCCACATCAATATTGGGTGGGGGAGTCATTTGATGAAAATAAGGCATGCAGTGACTTGTGACCTCTAAGGATTGAGGAAGGAGTTTTCTCTGAAGGCATGAGGGATCCAGTCACATGAAGGACAATTATCAACAGGGTTGCAGTTATATTTGGGAGACTTGTTATGGCTAATCCCCATACAATTGGCTGATTTTCTTCTCTGATAAATTAGTTATGGCTAATCCCAATGTGATCGGGAGTTTCCTTTTTAATCATTGAAGACATTCAAGAAATTTTCAGAGTCTAACCAATTGTATTATGAGTTGACCTCTAGAAGGTGCCAAGCGTTTAGGAGTTCATGTTGTATTTTTGGAAGTTGGAATTGGAATATGTGCAAAGAATTGTTTGTGAAACTTTTCCAATGGCATGAACTATCCTTGCAAGACCCTGTGAAACTTTTTCTACCTCAATTGAAACTTGAACCCAGCATATTCACCTCATTACTTTATCATAACATTCATTCTTCACAAAACCTTTTGTTTGTTCCCATTGAAACTTGAAGTTTTCATATTCAATTCATTGACTATCTAATGTGAATTTGTGCTGCTGACCTCTTCTTATGGACTTTATTAAGTTTTGGGCTTCAGTTTTCCGCAAGTTCCATATCCCAAGATACAAATTTGAAATTTAATAAACTTTGGCCAACATTGAGCTATGACTAAACTCAAGTTGTCGGTATATTGTATGAATGGGTGGTTTTTGAATACTTTCATGAAAACAGCTTATGAATGGATTGTACACACATTGTACATTGTACATGTGTACTTACATTCTACAGAGTTATGTACACTTGTACATGTATGCATGGAAGGGACAAATGGGAGCATGAAAGGTGTGGATTGTCAAAAGACAATGGGCAACTAGGTGTTACATGTTTTCAAAGTTCTTTACATTTTGTATTCATATTTTTAAAAAAATTCCAAAGGTTTTATTCTTTCTTGAGACTCACATCTTGGCCTCCAATATTTTAATGAGCACTTTAACTTGCTCCTTGTGAGTGCAACATATTTTTGGGTGTATGCACAAGTGTCATGTCCTAGTCCTCTCGTTTGGCCGGTGAAAACTTCAAATCCATCCTTGGCTAGCCTGTGCCAAATCCCAGTTCAAGCTGAGCTTGCTGTCTGTTCATCCTCTCCTCAATACGGGCTGAAATTCCCCTAAAGATTTTGAAAATCGTAAACTTTTGAATCCAATGGCGGGTTTCGTATTCACATTTGTTGATGAATAGATTGGGCCAGATTTTTAAATTAATACTTCCAAATGCTGTTTAGGGTTTAGGTATGGGTAAAAATGGGCATAGAAAAGCTTAGGTTCTTAGGGGTTAACCAGAGTTGATTGAAAGGTTAGTTGGGTGCATTTTCAACATGAGAACCCAGCTCTTAGACAAAATCATAAGCCAAAGCCTCTTCAAACCAATGCACAATGGAACAAGCTTGTTCTGCCCGGGAACATGATGAGCCCACCTAATGGAGGCATTGTTCCATTAGGTGGAAACAGGGCCTTCTTCTAGGGCCTGTCCCACCCAAGAAAAAGCCCGGAAAAGAGCTCGAATAGGCCAACAAAACCATTTACAACTTTCGACAATGGTCACTAGTCAGTATTTCACTTCCTTGAGAACCTCATGAGGGCTGAAGGAAGACCACTTTCTAGCCTGCACTGCATGTTGAATTTCAACTCCTAAAGTCGTGGGCACCCCTAGAGTGGCTTCGTAAAAGAACCCCGCCAAGCCAACTTTCATGAATTTTGGGTCAACTTCAAATATTTTTGGGACTTAACTTGGTGAACCAATTATGCATTTGTGGAAAAATATGTATGTGTCCATGGATTTGCTTTTGTGTCACAATGTTGACAAGTAAACCTACAACTCAATTTCTCAATCAAATCATGACTAAGTTTACAATTTGTTGCCTTGGTAATAAGGTTTAAGGTTTTAGGGTTAGGGTTTTGGGATTATTTTATTCATTACACCTTATGATTTATGTGTGAATTTTTTTTGAATGGCATACATCTTTGGGATGTGCTTTAAATTGTGATGGGCTTTGAAGGAATCATTGACTTGAGAGAGAGAGGATGAGCTACCACAATTTGAAAATTGGATTTGAAATTGCACCTTTTCAAAGGGTGTCACTGAACAGGCAATTGCAACCCATATGTTCACAACTATAACCCACATTTAGCTTTGGGAAAACCATAAATTTCAGTCTTACACTTTTACATTTTTGCACCAAAAACCCGAGCCTAGGTTTTGTGACCATAAATTCATTCATCTATATCGAATCAATCAAAGCATAATTCTTATCATTTATCCATTCATGCAATCAAGCTCATCATCATCATCATCATATGAGTAATGAGTTTTGTAGTCTTCCATCAATTGGGAATTGAATTTGATTGAAATTCAATGAAATGATTCGGCTGGAGTTTGATTGTAACATGCATTTGAGAGAAACAAATACATGGCAAATTCATCCAACACAACACCAAAAACAAGAAGAACACAACACAACAAGGTCTTGCCAACCATGGTTGTTGTTCTTGCTATAATGATTAGAAAGTAACCCACCTTTGAAAGGAAGGAAGTGTTATGCCCTACAAGCTAAAAACCTAATGGTAAATAGGTAGGTAGGTCACACTTAGTTATTAACAATTATCAATACCTAAAAGTGGTTTTTTAAAAGGGGGATTTATTTTTTTTTTATAATAAAATTTCACAAGAGTTGTGTTTTATTTTTCAATTTTGTGATGTTGCCACACTAGCAATCATCCACAAGGAGATTTAGCCACGTTCGGCTATAGACCAGCTATGAAAGTAGTAGAAAATTATTAAATTTATTATATATTTTGGCAACTATCTGCTTTGAACAATTTGTAGAAACATGGCAATTGTTTAGATTTTTTTTATTAAAAAAATTCAAGGGAATATTTGAGAGAATATTATCTTTTGAGAGGGCGGAAACAAAAAATTTGCTGATTTCAAGGTGGGACCCTCCCCTCCCCTCCCCTTCCCCCCTTTGGGCCCGCACCTACTTACCTATCTACCTACCGATCTACCTATCTACTTACTTATCAACTCACTTATCTACCTACCGATCTACCTATCTACTTACTTATCAACTCACTTATCTACCTACCTACCTCTAACTGGGCTGACGCGGCGCGCGTGCATTCGCCAGACTCTGCAGGTTCCCGGTTCCAGATGATGCCGGCGGACAACCGGATCGACCAGTCGCAAACGCTCCAGCCTCGTTACGTTACCGGCCGGCTCGGTTGCCGTCTCGCAGCCTGAGAGCGACAAAGGAGGAGGTAGCGTCTCGTCTTCTCGCACTTGTCGCTGCGGCTCCTTCGTGTTCGCGCTTTAGCATCACGGTTGCGTTCGTTTGCATCTCGGATTGTCGCTGCATCGAGGGTTGCTCTCTCTCTTTACAAGCTTCGCTAAAGCTTCATTTTGGCTGGAAGGAAAGTAAGCGGTTTTGAAGTTGGACTGAGTTTAGTATATGCGTTCGGAAGTTGTTGGAGGAAGAAGACGAAGAAAGAAGAAGAAGAATTCTTTCCTTCGGGGTCTTGAGTGGGAGACACTGGTGGAGTTTATGGAGGTTTTTTGGAGGATTGAGAGAGGGTCGTTGAATTCATAGAAATGTTTACGTCTTGTTCTTCCTTTGGCGTTTTTTTTATTTTCTTTTTTTAGGAGGGAGGGGTGTGGGGGCCGGGGGTTGGTGGTCTCCTCTTGAAGTAGATTGGAAGATACCGTATGTCGGGATGATGACAATCGGACAAGTGTTGCGTTTAGAGGTGCGGTGGTTCTCGGAGCTGGCCTGAAAGTTGCTACAGAGTATGGGGTCTCCTGTGAGCTTTAGACGAATTCGAGAAGCTGTCCTCCGAGACCGAGGACTAACAATATTCTTCCGAGAATGGACGGGGGGGGAGCGACAACGGCAGCGTACATGAAGGTACCGGGCGGTTCAGACATTGGTTATTGCAGTGAAGCTGGAAGGTCTGTTCGACTTCAGGTGAAGATGTTAGCGATTCTTGGGAACTGAGAAGAAGACAGAGACAGAGAGGAGGTGCAGCAGCAGCAGAGTTTTGTCTGAAGAAATACCATTGGGATTCATCTATGGCTCCTGCCCCTAGATCGAGAGCCCGTGGCAAGGTTGAGGAGAATGGCACATCCGGGTTTCCACGCCGTTACAGCGCACGAAGTCTAGAGATTTGTACCCGGCAGCTTGGACAGTGGAGTCCCTTTGCAAGCTGCTCAGCTGCAGTCGGTGGTGGAGAAGTGATGTCAGAGTATGGGACTTTTGCAGCTTCCAGCTTGCCTCTGCAGCCATGCTATGGTTTTGCAAGAACTTCAGATGCAAGAGATCCTCACGATCCAATCCTCCCGAACTCACTCTTGCAGCAGGACAGCGGTGCATGCAACAACACCATTATGGCCAGCTTTCCACTAAACCCTACATCTGTGGAACCTACAGATTGTGGAATGCAAGTGGAGAATTCTAATCGTGGAGCTGGTTTGAGCTTTCCACAAGTACCAAGCTTTGAAGCCAGAGCTCCAAAGCCTGATATCTATGAGCTGGTGTCATCAAATGGAAGGTCAGGTGTGTTGCTGTCCAGAGGACGATCAGGAGGAGTTCAAGGCTGGAGCAAAAGAAGGAAACAGCTGTCACATGCTCTGATGCGAGGGCTCTGGAGATGGAAAGAAGGTGTGCATACAAGAAAGAGGATGAAGAGATCTGGCTCATATAACTCGGGGTCAGGCAAAAGCTCTGACAGAGCACTGCAGGTTTCTGAACCCTCCACCGTGCCAACATCCAAAGGCGGTCAAATACGATGGTCTGATATTCACCTCACTCCCACAGATTCGAGCGGCGAGCTCTTTTACTGTGGAAATGGTGTTGGCACCCCAAGCAATTTATTGCCAGAATTAACTTCCCTTGCCAAGGAATGGGCTGCTTCTGAGTGTGTGAGATGTTGGAGCACTGATGATGCAGCTCCTGAATGTGATCACTGCTGGTTGCGCAGTGACAATTATTGTGTTGAATCTGGGTATGGCAGTGAGCCTGGATACAGAGGAGATGCAGAGCTGGAGGTTGGAGATGGGGATGAGCTGGATGAAGAAGAGAGAGAGCCTGATCACTTGCGGGTTTGGAGGGAGATGATGGCAGACCATTGTGGACCTCAGTGTGATGAACGGGAAACAGACCATGTCATCATTCAAGGTCCTCCCCATAGTCTTTGCAAATAGTTTTTTGTTGACTCAATCTGTACACAGGAGATTCAAGCCTCTGTCTCTTACACAGTATATTTCAAATTCGTAATGTATCTGCTGCTGTCCTTACATGTGTTTTGTTTGCATCTATTCTAAGCATTGGGACTGGAATACCAAGTGTTGCGTATTAGGCTTCAAAGGTTGCAGATTAGGTCAGTTTGGAGGCTTTTTTGCATAGCTATATACCTTGTTGTAAATATCAGTCGTTTGAATATGACCTGCAATGGTGCAGATTGTATGATGGAGCTGCTGTCTGGGAGGAGCACGCATGTTCGGAAGTTGCAACAAAGGTTGCGAAGGAGGAGATCAGCAGTCTATTCGATCAGAAGACTCTAGGCACTCGGGGAGTCATGGTATACTAATTGTCCATCCACTTTCTCATCCTGGACTTGGGTAGATTAAAGCTCAGGGCTCATCAGAGTTGTCTCTGCTAATGTGTCGAGCACTTCAATGCTGTAGTCACAATGCAAGAGGCTCCAATCACTACCCTATATGTATGCCTTTCCATTCTTAGGCTCAGATGCATGCTTGTACAGGAGTGAGCTAAAATGAAAGGAAGCTTACACTGACAAGCTTGTTGGCTCTTCATGAGGATTCTGTTGACTGTTTTTATTGGCTATACTGCTTGAATAGTAGCAGACATCACAACTGAGTCTTCCCATTGCTTCCAGAAATGCAATAGACACAGATTTTTGTACAATTGTTTGCCCTAAGTTTTGAGCATATTTATCATGTACTTCATTGAAGCCTGTGCAGTCAGGAGATGATGAAGTCAGTCGGGAATAATGTCAGCTCATGAAATGCCATTCATGATGAATGTGATGGTCTGAGAGACTTTGTGAGTGATAACTCTCTGTGTTATGACTACCGGTATTTGTGTCACATTTGTTTTGGTTTGGCTGGACTGACACATCGGTACCTTCATTGCAATTTGTGTTCTTCCTGCAATCTCATGGGCACTATAATTGTTTCTAGCTAGGCCATTTTTGAGGTCGAAGGAATCTGTCATGTTGGTTGTTAAAAGTATTCACCCTCACCTGGCTTTAATGATTTGTGGAGAAATCAGGTTGAGAAGAAGTCAGCATCCAGAACATTTGCTCTGGGTGAGCTGTTGTGCCCCCTTTTTTTTTCCCTCTATGATAGAAGTGAGTGGCTGATGCAGATAGATGACAAGGGCAATCTAGGGTGGTGAAGTAGATATGTGTTCCACATTTTCTGGTTCCTGTACTTCACTGTATCATCTTTTCTGCATGGACCCAAATCCAAAAATGACTTGTTTTTGGTTGTGCTTGCATCAATGGATGCCAGTCTGCCTGAAATGGAACCAGGGCTGCTCCTCATGTGGGACAGCAACCAGAAGTAGCTTCCAAACATTGGATCTGGTGGTTAGTTCAGAAGCAGCCTGAACTAACCAATACCAGGACCAAAGCTGGTATGAAATTTCTTTGAAGTGCCCAATACCAGGACCAGCTGGTATGTTCAAAAGTCTTTACCAGACCAACACTGGTTAGTTCTCCCTCGTTTTCTGATGTTATTTATTGTCTATATCTTCTGGCTTCTCTTTGGCTTGAGAACCTTCAGGCTTTCCGTCCCAGTGTATTATGTTTCGGCCATGTCTTTTCATCCTCTCTGACAAAATTCCACCAAGTGAACATCAGAGCACAAGAGAGAAGGTTTTACAAAAGTCATGCAAGAACATGAATATTTCAGTGTTGGGCTGTTATTATGCATTTGGTGTTAGAACCATCAGTTCCAGTTAGTAAAGACTGAACTGGAACCAGGTCTGATTTTCGGAACTGGAATTTATACTTTTGAAGAACCAGACTTGCAACCAGATTCACAGTTCCATTTACGTGTGGAACAAAACTAGAAACGGAACAGAGATTTTGTAGAACCGAAATGAGAGGTTCTTTCATAAAAGTATTCCTCAAACGAGGTACTGCACACTAGAGTTATCCTTAAAGTTTTGCTTAGTTCAGTCCCTCTTTCACACCCAGTTGGCCCCTTATTTGTCTCTTCATGCCCACTTTGATGTTATGTGCAAAGTGTTGAAAATAGATGATCAAATACAAAAACTTGTCATGTTATTCGCAAAGGAACGACCAACCATGAAGAAATTTCAAGTGAAGGCTGCCAATTTATGTCTGTGCTACATAGGATTTTTTAATAGTAGGTTTGTGGGGTTATAGGCCTCAGGTTTTAGGGTTTAGATTTTAGGTTATGGTTTGGGTTGGTGTTTTAGGGTTGATGTTTAAGGGACAAGGCCTTCGGGTTTAGAACCTGAATTTTAGGGTTGAGGTTTAGTTACAATCTTTTTGGGTTTTAATGTTTAGGTTTTGAGGGTTTAAGATTTATGTTTGGGCATTTTAGAGTGTAAATTTCAGGGTTTAGATTTTAGGGTTATGGCTAGGGTTGAGGTTTAAGGGATGATGAGGCCTTTGAGTTTTTGACTTTAACTTTTAGGATTGAACTTTAGTTAGAGCAGGTTTTAATGTTTAGGTTTTGAAGGTTTAAGGTTTATGTTTGGGCCTTTTAGAGTGTAAATTTTAGGGTTTACTTTTGGAGGCTTGTGGCTTGGGGTTTTAAGGTTTTCATGCTCAATATGATTAGATAATGGCTATAGGTCAGAACCTACTTGCAACCACCCCCCTCAACTTAGCCAGGTCCTCCCAATTCACCCAAAAAAAATAAAATTGCAACAGGTTTAGCCAAAAAAAAAAAGGATTTTTTAATTGATATTTGTTGCAATTGCTGAAAATCAAATTCCAGTGTATTATTATGACAAATACACCAATAACAAGGCATACTTTGCATACCTATTCTTCAAATGTTGAAATTCTCAAAAATTAAATTTGAAACTGCCTGAGCTTCATTTTCTAAAATAAATAAATAAATATTCAGCAAAGAAGTGCTAAATATCAGTGGTAGGTACTGTAATCAAATAGTTTTCTTTCTCTGCAGAAGAGCCTTTTGTGTAGGCTAAGGCCCTATGATGGGGAGGCATTCTCAAAAATAAAGGGCCTAGCATGAGGCAAAATTTATTATGAACCAAACCTTCATAAATCACAAGGTGTAGGAGTGGGAGGGAAATTATAGGCATAATGTCATTATTTATAGGTGTAAGAACCCTCCCACTATTGAGGAGTAGGCATAATGTCCCTCCCATTTTCTTCTAAGAGGGAAATTCATGTGTATTAGAACACATGTCACGAACCAACGTAACAAGGGGTGTGTCACACTATGGCCTTGCCATTTACATTGAAAAGTATATTAAGGCAAAAAGAAGAATTAGGGAAAGGCAAAAATATTTCACCATACAAAAATATAATCTTCCAAAAATCCTCTAAAAGAAACCAAAACCCTTCGAGATATTATAACTCTATAATTAATCTCAAGTTTCAACACAAGGCAAAATATCATGTTTC
>Ga0116227_10004801_pt1 | contig 29072 bp, 26 predicted proteins | sample S1TSphgellanicum_FD_89693 | JGI IMG/M metagenome (GOLD analysis project Ga0116227, IMG submission 89693) | Host-associated microbial communities from peat moss isolated from Minnesota, USA - S1T2_Fb - Sphagnum magellanicum MG | ecosystem: Host-associated > Plants > Peat moss > Unclassified... | reverse complement strand
TGTGTGAACTTCTAATGGCAAGAATTGCTTGAGCTTTCGAGGATGTACATATTCTGTGAATAAGAATGAAGAATTTCTTTGGAATTGCATCAGTGTAGAGATGCATGACCGGAAGTGTGTGTTATTGAATTGCTGCTTCGTTGTGTCTGTCAATCTTTGAATCGTTAAGGAATCAGGGAGAGCAGGAAGCCAGTTTGAGTCTTGGAGATGTTGAGCTATCAGTAGGTGTGAGATCGATCTGTGAAACATGGACTCCGGGGTTCACATCAAATAGTGTATGCGCTGTCTGTTTTCATAGGACCCTCTTCTTTTGGCTACAACCCCATTCGTCAAAGAAATTTTGGTGTCTAGTACAAAGGTTGGATTACAAATTAGTTGTAACGTAGTATGATAGCTTGATAAGCATTTATGTACCTTTTAGTTGGACTTGATTGTTGTGATTGAAGTTGTGAAGTGAAGGAGATGAATCATGTCAATTAGTTTTAACTAAAGTTTAGACTTGGCTCATGAACTCATTTAGTAAAATACTAGAAAATGTGCATTGAAAATTGGGGTTTCTTTAAATTGGTTAATCTAGGTCTTATGATGAAGTTGCCTAAAACTTCCCGAATGGTTTCCCCCAATGATATTGTTCAAAGGATCATTTGTTGACCAATCAACTTTCAAAATACAATAGATTTACAAATTGTTCTCCTAATCTCTTCCAAACTCCAACTTCATGCACACATCATCTACCATGATCCTAGCTTATATTGTTTTGGAATCTTCTACTACAAAATACGGTCAGCAAAAAAAGAAACCACTACGTACTTGATGCTGTGGTATCGCGGTCTTGTATTGTGCTTCAAGAAAAACGATGAGCTCCATCCTATGCTAGTCCTGAAATAGCCAAATACTGTTAGTGTTGCATGACATGCTGCAAGAGAAGACCGTAGTGTAGTTTCCTGATTCCCCACTATAAGGTGCCCTCCAATTGGTAGATAGATAATCAGCACTGGTTCCATCAGCATGTTCTGCTACTTATCAAGGTGGGCATTAACAGAAGCACTATATGCAAACCACTTTTCACGGCACAACCTCCGGTATTAACTTATTGCACAGACCAACCTAATTTTTGTAAAATTCCCCCTCAGTTTTTGCACATGACTACCTCCTCAAGGAAAAAAAACAGAATCACTCACTCAACCTTCTCACAAGCTCAAAGATGAAAATCCTTTGGAAAGAAAAAACCAATTGAAGAGACACAAAAGCACAGTGAATCACAAGAAACCTTTTCTTTCTGGCAAGTGCATGTGTTAAGAGGCAGAAGCCCTGAACCAAAAGGTTTGCATACAAAAGGAGAGAGGAGAAGACCTGACACAGAGGTGGTATTCTGAGAAGTAAAGCAAAGAGACATAGAGAGAGTAAAGGAATTACAGGATTGTGGGCATGTTGCAGGTGATAATCCTGATATCCATATCATTTAAATAATGCCATAAATTTTGTCTTGCCCTCGTGTAACACTCCCAGATGTGTTCTCAACTTTCTCACTGTCAGTTCTGTTCTGGTGAAAACATCCTGAGCAAACAGAAACTTACAGATTTCACCCTCTTTGCTCCTTGGTAGAAAGAAGCCCCAACGTTCTCGAGGATGACCTGACTATATTCCTCAGCTACAGGATGCACATCTTCTAAACTCACAAGCAAGACACTACAATTTAGCATGCACCATCCCTTCCCTCCAGTGAGTTCAATATCTTGTGAGTGAGGCCACTGCCCACAGGACATTGGACTCACCACCAAATACGAAGTGCCCTTGCATTTAGAACCTCCCTGTGAACTGGACAGTGAAATACAATCTTCTCCCATCAGTCCGAATCATCACCTCATAGGCACAAAACTAGTAGCCAACTTCTTGACGCTGCTATACTCATGTCAGAAGAAACTTTTGACCACAAACAGCCCTCTTTGAGTTGGAATACTGCATCGCAACCAGAGAATGCAACCTTCACAGAGTGAAATTCAAGAGTATCTGATATCTAGAAAATTTGACAAATCACGCAATTGCTGTGATAAACACATGAGAAAAAATTTACAATAACATATCCAGAGAGAAAACATGGAGTTCTTGAAATAAGAATTGTCCATGGACAACTAAATTTGCAACCGCAGCTCAAGTAGTTCATTATAAAGTCTTCAAAATTCCCACAAGGAAATAATGATGATTCTCAACACCCTTGAAACTATACACCCATGCCAACTGAACCTCCATAAAAGCCAGGATCTCCTTTTGATCCTGGATGCATGGCCATGCATATACCAGTAAGAACTGATTCCAACCTTCTCCCATGCATATCACACTCATTGACTCCCTCCCAATACTTCTCTTCCCCATTTCTCTCTTTAACTCACCTGTACAAATTGTGGCATTCCAATGAGGCTCCAGCAAGTGGAGACAAAGTGGCCTTGGGCCAAAACTTAGTCTTGCATCTCCAGTTGCAGGCAGAGCCTGAAAACTAGAGCCTTGAATGAGAAACATGTATGTTCTATGTTTTATTTGCTGATGGATTCAGAAGCACCCTGCCCTCCCCTTTGTACAATTCCTATGCTTAGCCACCCCTGGTACCAACCACTCCTTGCGCTTAGTTGCTTTCAGTCCCTGGTGACTGACAACCTCTCTACCATTTGTGGAGAGAGATAAACACCAACCAGTAAATTGCAGCAGAAATCTTTCACTGGCCATTAAAGCCCTCCTGTGTGGGTGGCCAGAGTTGTGCCTATGACATACACTTGTGAGCTTAGTTCCTCCTCACAGAATTTAAACAAGTCTGGTGTTTGTTACAACTCAATTGCATTGCTCCACACAAAAAGCTCTAAACTGGATCTACAGACCTCTCCCAGATGTAAAGGGTTGAAATGGATATACATCATGGGGCCCACCATCATAGCCCCCATACCCTGCAATTTCAGGCAAAATGGGTATGAAGACAGAGGTGACATCACTCTTTGTCCCTGTCTGGAGACAAAGTGTGCATGAAAGCTCCACCACCAGAGATAACCCCCTGCACTGACCCATCTCTGCTGCTGTTACTTGTTGAGGGGCTCCCCTGGTGGCTTCCTCCAATTCGCACATCCGCACCCATAGGGAATGGCTCCTACAACAGCCATTCCACACTCTCATTGGTTGGCTAACTAGTTCGTTACTTCTTTCACCTCACCTTCAACTTCCACACATGAGCAGTTAGAGACAAGGAACAGAATGGGCCAATTTCAGATACAAATGTTCGACAGGGTTTGATGAGCACAGAGTCTAGCACTATTCCCTGGTATATTGTAATGTCTTCACTGTTGAGCCTGATGGCAAAGACCACCTCTAGCAAACTTGAAAATCCATATGGCAAGTATTAGTAGTATTCTAGGTAGCAGGCTAGGTTGAAGCCACAAACAGTGCAAGACCCAATGTGTGGTCATTATTTCAGCACAGAATACATCTGATTCTTGCTTGCCTTGATAAATTGTTGTGGTCATATGAGGTTGCACTGATATTGGGGCGTCACTGTGGACCACTAACTGCTGCTGCCAGACACAGTGTGTATTCTTTGCTGGGTCTCTGAAATAGACCATCCTTTAGCCAGTCAACTATGACAACATCTCAGCAACTGAAGGGAAGGTCATAGAGAACCACCCAGGAGAAAAATAACTGATGTGGAAGACAGAGGGCTCAATGAATGAGAAAGCATCCTTAACAGTTCACTGTGAAACAGCATATGAACATAAAACCCTCCACTGCAAAAACCTTCTCTTTGATAACAGGATCAGTATGTTACTCATGTACCATACCAAGGATCTTCTGTGCCCAAGTGGTAATTTCAAAAGGTAACAAACCAAAAGACTTGGCCCAAAACTCAACTGCTATTCTCAACCTGCCTCCTTATTCCAAAGCAATTTGAATCCTCTGTTCCCACAACAATCTTCTGAATACTGATGAGCCTGCATGGTTGAACTGTGATACTGGACATATGACTTAGATTCTAATAAGAACTGAAAGTGGTCTTCCTAATATACAGCAGGACTGATGCAAGAGAATGAAGGTCATCAAGTGCTCAAAGAAACAAAAGCAGAGGCTGCCTGCCAGTGTCCAACACACAATAAAGGAAGACTCTGCTATTAGAGATTCTGAAACTCAAAACAAGTGAAGGGAGGTGCTAATTCCAATAGTCGGGTACCTGATCTCCCACATGTGGTCCCTCTGAATGGAAGAGAATAGGACGGCATCTCTTGTCCTCATTCATCAGACTGGAGTTCTGAAAATGTGCAACAAGGGCAGCTTTACCCTGAATGCGTGCATATGCAAGAGAAGCCACTTTCTCACTGTTGAACTTCTCCCATTTTTTCCCATTGAAAGCCTGTCAGTGGGAAGCAATGAGTCCTTGTCAGCCTGACCTAGAGAACATGGACAAAAACCTGAAGTATGTGCACATAGAGAATCTTTCTCTGCAGGCAATACATGTTTACATAAACGAACACCAGTCAAGAGGTCAACAGACCCCAGAGAAGTTTCTGAATATAAAAAGGGTGTTGCATCAACCCACCTGATAGAAGGTTACAATGCAGGAAGGTGCTATCATGTTGATGAATGCATAACCCACATTACACTTATTCTGCAGTCATGTTTCCCAAACCCTCAGCTTAGCAAAGACAAACAAATTAGTGAACAAAATCAAAATCAAGGCCTGTGTGATTTTGGTAGCAACTTCTGCATTCAACTCAAATGTCACATATACAAACACAGACCACACATATACCTTGAAGTCAATGGGCAAATATATGAAATCATAAGTTCCACGGTGGTTTTCATCAATGGCTGCCAGCAACATCTTTGATGTGTATCTGCAAAACAATCACATGAAGATCAACTGCCACACGTCGGTACCAAGGACTCTCCAATGAATAGCTGAGAAAACAATATGGTCACCCAATTGAATGCACAGTTTTGTTGGATTACCTAGCCAAAGATTCCAGAAACAAGTGCATAGGTACGAGAACAAGATCCAGAGAAAAGCGTACTTGTTGGGGATGTTCTTTATCATCAAAGTTGTCCTGGGGTCCTCCCCACGCAATATACGGTCCAAATCCAGTTGATACTGTTTCTTGTTCTCTGCTTGAGCAGTTAAGCTCTCCCCCCTGCGACCCCGACCATGGTCACTCAATCCCTCCATGGAACCTGAGACTGGTCCCAGAAGCCCTCCATTCACAAAAACACGGGCACGCTGTTGTGGGGACATGACACTCAAACTTGGGGAAGAAGAACTGTGCTCTAGCGCAGGCCCCAAGTTCATCAAACCATGGCTCCCTCCAATATTAATAGCATGTGCTCCACTGTGTCCAATCATACCCATGGTTCCACCTGAAGCAGACCCCATAAGAGACGAAGACTCAGGCGACTCACCAAGGTAACTCTGCCGCCTCTCAATTGGAGAAGGCTCCCCTGATGGTGCTGATCCAACATGGTGGCGGGCCAAAATTGTATTCATGAGAGTCCCCTGGGATGCAGAGTATGCATTAGACTGCAATTGGATCTGGCCATTGTGACTGAAAGACTGTGCTGATGATGTGTTTGGCCAAGATACCAGAGGGGAATTTTGTGTTTGTTGGTGGTAGGGGCTTGGGTTTCCCCACAGAAACTGGTTACCAGACAATGATCCATTGCCATTGGAGCTTGAGCTGGGGAAAAGATATGGCCCCGTACTGGAGACACCCAGCACTGGAACCATTCAGAAGAGACTGAATCAGAAAAAGGTTATCAAAGGACAGTGTCAGTGCTTTTCCCTCTTACTTCAGATGTCTGCTATGAAATTTGCCAGGATCTTAAGATCACCCATGCAAACTGCAGCCCCAATATCAAGGTATTTTCAGAGAAACAAAAGAGGAGAAAAAAGAGCAGCATACCTCTGCTGGTATGATCTGATGACAAGCTGTCGTTCAAGCTCCCACTGATGGAGCGCTGCAAACGACTGCCTTCTCCAAATCCTTCACGGGACCTCAAGGCTGTTGTAGTGGAACCAGAAGTGTTTGATCCTGAAGAAATTAAGTGCCCGGAATTCATAAGACCCTTGCCATATTCTGGAAGAGATTGTGGGTGGTGAGGAGGCAAACGATGACCCAAACCTAGATGTCCCAGTGAATGGCCAGCTTCCATCTGGGTTGATTGCGCCACATGACTGCCAATAGTTCCAACTCGAATTGGTGAAGAGATATGAGGAGGCAAGCTAACAGATCCACTCAGAGGCATGCTGCCCAATGTTTGAAAACTCCCAAGTGGTAAAGATTGATGCATTCCACGCAATGACCCATTTTCAACTGCGGAGCTAACAGAACCCCATATAGCAGGATGGCCTGGTAAGGAATCACAACATAGTAAATTTCTTCAGTAGTTGATCCCTAAGATAGTCAGAAGACTCTACATGCCAAGAGACACCTCTCTAAAACAATATATATTCAGGGATTGAAGTTGCAGCAACCTGATACATTGGTAATCAGCATGTGTAACTCTCACCTATGTGAAACAATAGAACAAAAAGTAGATGTTCAATGTTAACCTGGTGGAGAGCTGTTCAGTGGTGAGTGAGATTGTTGACGGATGGGTTGACTGTCATCTGGGTCCAGATCCTGACTTAGCTGCTGCAGCAAACTGATTTCACAAAAGCATAAATCAGAGACCTGTCTAGAGGAAGACACAAACAATGTCACATCACCATTTCTGCCAGCAGATCTCACTCATTTCATCCATCCAAGGACAGAAACAGTAAACAGAAGTTCAATACAAGAGCGTCCTGGTGGCTGCAGAATCACTTTGAAAACCACTGGACTAGTTGACATCATCTGGCAGCAAACAATTGTTGAGTGAGGGTCTGGAAAAAACCATCCACAATCTACTCCATCCTGCCCAGTTGATACTGGCAGAGTACAGATTTTGTTGGCAAGGCACTTTTCAGAAAACTACAATGTGATCTTGGTTGACCTCAAATTGACTCAAAATCATCCTGTTGATGCTTTTACCATGACACTAAGCATATGACACCAACTATCCAGCAAGATTTCAACTTTATAAGCCAACAATAGCAAACACCTGTGCTTCAAGTGGCCTTCGCATTAACATCCAAATATCGACCTATTTCGAAAACGCCTGCAGGTGCTTGGAAGGAGAATGCAAACCAAAGTACCTGCATCACCCATGAGGGCTACTGCCTTGTAGGCTAGTTTTCCTGGAAGACTTAAAAGGGGAACAAGGTTGCTGACAAAGGACCATGTTTATCCCGTCCAATAACTATCATTCATATATGGTTCCCTGTGTCCTTGCTGGGCTTGGATACGGCAACTAATATTGAAACCCTGAATGTGACAGATAATTCAGGTTATCTTACAGATATCATAAGACTACACTGGAAGATCTGGTTTTACACATGGAAGGTTAGACACACCTGCGCCGGGCTCCACCAGGGCGACTGGGTTCCAGCTTGATGCGCTTGCCAGCTATGTCACTCCTGTTCAAAGCACGCAAAGCTGCCTCAGCTGCCCTCACATCATAAAACTCAATGAATTTGTGGTGGCGCTTGTGTGGTGTCTCTCGTATCTGTAGCAACACACAAAATTTTAAACAGGCAAGTTTTCTTGCACTGAGAACTGCAAGGACTTTAAGGCTTCACAGGAAAGTAGTGCACAAAAAACCTAAATGCAGTAAAATTATAAAGCAACTGATCACAAGTGCAGATCCAACTGCTCATCAGCACAAAATGTTTTGTTAACAGACACTTTATGCCTCAAGCTGAATGCCTTACTCCAGTCTAAACCATTCATGAACCAAATGGAAGTGTGGAATACAGAAAAAGTAGGCAAATTGCAGCTTACTTCTTTCACCTCTCCATAACCACCAAAAATATGTCGAAGGTCATCATTGGACACAGATGCATCCAGATTGAATACCACCAATGTACCCTGATTGACATCCTTATCTGAAGGATTATCCTGCAGCCTCAATATAATGAGATGTTATGATCTACCATTGGTGTGAAGTGCAGATTCTCATTCAACAGCCAGTTTCATTGGGAAAGTGTGAATCTACACTCTGGCAATGTCTGAGACACATCTATAACAATCAGGGCAGCAATTTTTTTCTTTTCTTTTGGTGGTGACTTTTCGTCACCTAGTCACATAAAAAATTCCAGTGCAACTCACAAAAAAGATTTTTGTGAAAAAAAGCCAAAGTTGCCAGATTTCAAGGAAAAAAATTATGAAATTGTATTTAGACAATAGGTTCTAGTAGGTTGCCTCATCCACAGTGAGGCTCCTGGTACCTTTGGAATGGAGAAATGAATGTCCAATTTGCGCCGCCTAAGTGGTTTGTTCTGAAGGGCACGCATGGCACTGCGAGCTGCCCGAATGTCATAATACGAAATCATCACAAATCCGCGATGCTTACAAGCTGTGTAAAGTGTACGAATTGCACCATATTCCTGCCAGAAAGCACATTACAGCACCAGTCATTACAATGCCCAACAGTGACAATGGAGAGCAACAAGATCAGGAAAATTGAGAGCAGAATGAGGTGATCTTACTTCAAAAAGAGTTCGCAGTTCTGTATCCTCAACATTGCTGTTTATATTGCGGACAAAAAGAGTCCTAGATGGATGTTCTCCATAAGGATGCTCGCCAGCTACAGATCCTGCAGCATTTGCTGCCCCTTGCTGGCCTGCAGCTCCTCCTAGCATGCTGTCTCCTCCTCGATGACCACTTACATACAAACCCATTGCATCCTGTGAGTCACCCTCAAGTTCCATGCCCCCTCCACTGCTAAAGAGGTCAAAATCCTCTGTCTCTTCTGCATTGTTTAAGCTGACAATGCAGTCAAAGTCATCAGTCACACCTGCCAAAAGCTCCTCCTCATCGTCTGGGAGAAGGTTACCAATGGTGTGCAGTTCAAGTTCTTGCAATGAACTAAAAGTGTCATCCCCTTCAAGATCTCCAATTATGTGTGAAGCTGAATTATCCAATGACTGACCAACACCTGCATCTGAGACTGATAATCTCACTGCCAAAAAAATCCACAGACATGTTCTGTTATTGAAAAGTGCAGGCACCATGAGCTGCCACACAGACATTCACAAAAAAAAATTGTGTACCAGAAAAGAATTCCAGAAGATCTTACATTTGTCACTGAAAAAAGCTGGAAAAGTGGTGGATAAGTTCCGGGCATCAATCCCACCAGCATAAGATTCCAAATTCTCAAGGTTCCCATTCAGAAGAGGTGAAGAGGAAAGCCCTGTAAGTTCCCGCATTCCACTTAGGTCACTGGTGTTGCTCCAAGAGTAGGATGAATTACCCGACAGCATTCGTTCTTGTCCTACAACCCCCCACTGATCCAAATTCTGCGTCCCACTGCGTGGGCTTCCCTTTGACCAATCCTGATTGCTTAAAGACCATGCATGCTGCAAAGAATCCAAATGCTGCGTCATGGCGGATGGAGGATTTGAATACCCAGGATGTGTCCGACTTCCCGGATCCATTTGTCACTTCCTACTCTAAACTCCAACCTGCCGAGAGATACAGGATCAAACTATAAGATACCAACACTGAATTTTAGAACAAAGAAACAAATAAAGCTTCACCACCACTGAAAACAATGACACAAACCCATAAGAAACAAAGAAAAAAAAGGCTTTGCAACGAGACTGAGAAATGCTCGTTGGTTGGTTTGAGAGAATTGTCTGATGAGTTAAGGAACCCTAGCCCCCTTCATGAAAGTGGCTTTTTCCCAAAACAGATACATTCACTCACCCTAGTCATGGACTAGGGCAAAGAGACAATGAGGACTACCAGGAGGGCATCCTTCCTTCCTCACAATACCTCTAGGTCAAAAGATGAAACAGCTTCAACATAGCAAAAGCCTTGAAACCAGTTTTCTCATCATGCCACACACACATATTCATTCACATACTAAAACAGAATCTTCAGGAAAACAACAACAACACAAACCCCAAAAAAAGCACGTAATGAATCCCAAGCGCCACTGTATGTATGAATGAATACCAATGGAGAGGGGGAAAAAAATAACGTGAAGAAAAAAAAACCTAAGAACTCCTATTTTGTTTGTTTGTCTGTCTGTTTGTATGTTCTCCTCCTCTTAAGGTTCCAAAGCACTTGCTATGTATTCCAGAGGGAAGGGAAGGAAGGGAAAACAATAACAAAATAGCATCCACATATCCAGTGCACTGATTCAGATCACAAGTATCTATTTATCTCCGACAGACAGACAGACAGACAGACAGACAGAAGAGCCCCCTCAGTTCCTCCTCCCAAGTTGGATCCGAATTCAAACAAATCAGAAGGGGAAAGAAAAAAAAAGCACAGCACCAGCACAAGCACAAGCAGCAAAGAAAGACAAAACCCCGCCCCTCCTTGCCCTTGCAGACGAAAGACAGACAGAGACAGACAGACGCACGCACCTTCTTGTTCAAAGAAACCATCTCCGACCGTTGTTGATAATAATAATAATGATAATGATAATGGCATGCTGTCTCAACAACAGCAGCTAAACTCCCATGGAAAAGAACGGCCGTCAGAAGAGCAGTAACCACAGCAGCGGCAGCAGCAGGAGGAGGAGGAGGAAGAGGCAGAAGAACCGTAGCGGAGAGAAGGATGGGGAGAAGGACGGGGAGCACGAGAGAAGAGACGAGAGAGAGAGAGAGCGCGAGAAAGAGAGCGGAAAGACGACGATGGCGACAATGGCGAGCACGAAACGCAAAGAGTAAAAAAAAAAGGTGTGTTTGTGTGTGCGTGCGTGCGTCTGTGGGTAACTTACTTTTTACTTTTTACTTACTTTTTTAACTTCCACAGTGAACTTGGGGGGAGTTGGAGTGTGTGTGTATTTTTAGAGTGCACTAATTCTTTCACTTTTCTTTTTCTCTCTTGTCTTTTTCTTTTCGTTTTCTTTTCTTTTCTTTTCTTTTAGGACCCTATTTTTACACTCCAATTCAGGAGGAGGAGGAGTATTGCACGCCACCCAGCTTCCTTCGCTTCCGTGTTGTGTCTTCATGTTCCCCTCGTTCCCCCCTCGTTCCCCCCAACCCCCCACCCTCGTTTCCCTCCCCTCGTTCCCTCCAGCTTTTTCAGCTCTGTGCAGGGTTTATTTTTCTTCTTTTTTTTTCACATTATTTTTAATTTTTCTGAACTGGCGATCATCCATATTACAGTTTAGCCAAATTTTGGCTATAAACAAGATATGAAAGTAAATTTTTTTTTAAAGATTCCTCCACATTTTTTGGCTAAATTCTAAAACTCAATTCTAGAGAAAATCTGACAGTATTTTTTATTTTTTTTAAACTGTAGAAATTTGGGGACTAGAAAACCCCCAAAAAAACACATATTTTTAGCCATTTTTCAAAAAGATTTAGCCAACTCGCTAAATTTAGCCAGAAAAAATAAATAAGGCTGCTAGTAAGGAGCAAGTATTGCACGCCACCCAGGTTCGCTTCCAACTTGCTGCCGTGTTCCACTCCCGTTCCCTTCTCGTTCCCTCCTATTTTAGCTCTGAGGAGTATTGAATGCCACCCATGCTTACGTGACGTTTTGCCGCGTTCCCCTTCTGTTCCCTTCCTGTTCCCTCGTTTTTCTTCCCGTAGGAGTATTGCACGCCACCCAAGCTTTCCGTGTGTTGTTGACGTGTTCCCCTTCCATTCCCTTCTCGTTCGCTCATTTTTCATCTCTGATGAGTATTGCACGACACCCAAGCTTCCGTGTTGTGTAGCCGCGTTCCCCTCCTGTTCCCCTCTCCCTCCCTCATTTTTTCAGCTCTGAGGAGTATTGCACGCCACCCAGACTTCCGGTGTTGTGTTTCCATGTTCCACTCCCGTTCCCTTCATGTTCCCTCATTATTCAGCTCTGAGGAGGATTGCACGCCATCCAAGCTTCCGTGTTGTGGTGTCATGTTCCCCTCCCGTTCCCCTCTCGTTCCCTCATTTTTCACCTCTGTCTATCACTTTCTTGTTATTGTTTCTAACGTTCCTTAATGTATTATTATCAGTGATTTTTTTAATTTATTACAAATTTAATTGTGCCTAATTTTTTTTCTATTTAAAAATATATTTCTTTACGAAATACTTGGGACCAAAGGACAAAGAAACATGTTCTTCTAGTGTAAAATGTCTTTTTCTTTTTCTTTTTTTGTTTAAAATATGTGTTTTCAATGTAAAAATGTTTTTTAAACAAAATTTTGCCACTTTTGAGAAATCCAATTTTATTTATTATTTTTAAAAAGGAACAACATTTTGATATTTCCTTATTATGTATTTCCTAATAACAAGTGCCTTGTGCTAGTTTAAGACCTACCTATTGACCTTTATGCTAGGGAACATTGTGGTTTAAGCAACATGATCTCCTTCCTAGTGAGTCCTTAGCACTTGGGTCTCAAATTTTTTTTGGGGACAAATTTTGTCATGTACATGACCAAAAAATTTGGGAAGGTTTCTTGTTTTCAAATATATAAATTTGACTAAATTTTTTAATTTCTTGAAAAAAACCACCAAAATTGAAAATTCACAAAATTGAAAAAGAAAACCTTGGGCATGGCCCCTCCTTTGGAAGGACTCATTAGGAACCAAAATATCATGTTGTCTTTTGCATCACTTATGTTGCCCAAAAAAAAAAAAGCCAATAATACACTTTTTCCTTTTGCACTTGACTTGAAATACAAGCACTTGCTTATTATTATTATTTGAGATAAAATTATTCTAGGGTCGAGGTTTTGCAATTTATTTTCACAATTTCAACTAATTACTTCATTTAAGTATTTTGTTTTGGCACACAATTGAACACAACTAGATCATTTTAACAACATTGCCTATACATGTCGCCCATGTTCACATTTTCATGATTTTCAACTTACGTAGTTAGGAAACAATAAAGTGTTCAATTGCCCTTCTTACATATCAAGTGAATCATTTGTATGTTCAACATCAATTTACACAATGTTGTTTGTTTTATTTTCAATCTTGAATTTGATCATTTGACCAATGGATTTGGCATGTCCTCATTCTATGATTAAGTTATGAAGAGCGTCTTTTTAGAAACAAATTATTGCATTAACTGATTTTGTATTAATGGAATGGTAATCAATATATATCCATATAAGCATTCTTGCATTGATTTCATGTTGGTGATTCTACACTAATTAGAGTGGTTTTTATTTTAATGACAAGTTTAAATGTAAATATTTCCTTGATTTGCAAAAGACTTGTATATAATTCAATCGCCTTGTAAGTTGGGTCATTGTGATATGTGTACGTTAGTCATACTAGTTTGAAGTTAGTGCCTTCCATTACACCACACAAAATGCACAAAACATCAAAACATTTTATCTTATTAGCAAGTTGGATTGCTTATTCATTTGTTTCTTAATTTTATTTTTTATAAATTTGATTAGAAAATTATATAATACAATATCCATATTCGCTTATCAAGGTTATATATATATACACACACACTCAATAAATTAAAATCTCTTTATGAACTCAAGCATATGCACAATGCATTTTATGCACCTTTCAATAAGAGTTTTATCAAATCACCTTTAAAATTATTTTTTTTGAAAAATAACATCAAATATTGTCAAATCCCACTATGTAGTCTTTTCTTTTTGCAAAAAATCATCAAAAGGCAACATTCATTCAATTTCTTGGCAACAATTCCTTTTGTTTAAAAAAACAAATCACTAGATTTTGTCCATTTTTTATTTTTAGGGAGGAGAATGTTGACATGAGTCTATTTACTTACTACATTATTAATGGTCACATACAAAATTGTCACCAATTAAGTTGAAATTTATCTTAAGAAGCTCACCATTATTGCCACACTACAAAATTGAAAAGCAAAACATTGTCACCATGATGATTGATTTTTAAATTGTGTTATTGATGATTATGTTGTATGCTTATCTTTTTATCTTGTTGTTCTTTTTCAAATTTATCCCAAAATGTATCATTGATTTCACCTTTTGATATGTTTGTTTTACAACCATAGTCTTAAATTAATTCCTTCAAAAATTTCAACCAAAACATGTATTCATATCAATTGGTGTGATTTGGTAATTAATTATTATTGCAATATTGATCATGATTTCAATAACTATAACATTGAACAAATGCATTGTGATTAATTAGGTTATAAATCAGAACATACCACATAAAGGTATATTAACATACCACTATAAAAAAAACATGATTTTCTTGCACAAAATGTTGTGGTTCATGACACGTGTGTGAGTTAAACTTTGTGGTTCCATCCATTACAATGGACAATATGTAATGTATGTATTACATTAAAATGACCATTTGACATTACATTAGATTTCACATTGCAATAAAGACCACATATTGTACATTCTATGGATGAAACCACAAGGTTTACCTCACACATGTGTCATGAGTCATGGTTTTTTGTATTGAAAAAATCATGTTATCTTGTATTGTATTTACATCTTTTTAAACCTCACTTGCTATGAAGTCAAACTCCCAATGATAATTTGTTAATTTTATGAACAATAGTAAAACATAAGACATATAGTACATTAAGCTCTTCTTTCAACCTCAAGGACATTGTTGCACTTGTACTCAAATACATTTTCCACCCATTTACACACATTCAAAAAACTTCCATACATAAACTTCAAAAAATGATGTTGAATTGAATGACAAGTGAAATGTTAAATGACATATATGTGCATTTTGAAGTTCAAGCACAATGCATTTTCTTCACTATGAATTCATATAGTTGGCTAATTATGTTTGATAACTCATTTTCATGATTATGTGCTTGAGTTGATATCTACTTATTATTGCCAAATCCCTTGATGAACACCCTTTGCAACCTAATTCATAATTGAAATAAGTTGGAAAAGCGTACAAGCAAATGGTGAAAACTTTAGAAAGATTATAAAATAGTTAGAAACATGGAGTTTAACATGTCATAACTCCCAATGCCCATGCAAATGGCATGTTTCATGCTTTCAACTTCTACTAATTATGTTGGGGGGCCAAGGAGGGATGTATTAAAATCATACAAATTGACTTTTCCAATATTAAATTAGGCTTGCAAATTTTCCACCTTCACTTGTTCTCCACTTGTGCTTTGAGTGATTTTAGTTGGTGATATAAAGACAAGACACCTTGAAAATCTATTTGTTTTTTTTGTTAAAACTTTGAAATGCTTCCATTGATGATGTACTTAAATGTCATCAAACATTTGAAATTGTTTATCCCATTTAAATACCTCGATTATTTATCCCATTGCACCATAAATCATGTCTTTTTTGAGTTTTTGATTTTGTGTTCAATGGACTTTTCATAAGCTCCACTACTAACCATCCATGTAAAGGTTTTTTTTTCCCTTAAATTCTTTGAGTAGGTCCATTGGAAAGGATTCACAACAGTATTAGCATTAAATGGTGACTATCGTAAGAAGGTTGTAACATTTTTACAAAAGCATTGCTACGAGTAGTGACCTAAGAAGTGCCTAGGTATAGATGTGGCCAATTCAATTGTTTTTATTTCAAAAAAAGGTCAAAATTCGAAAATTCGCAATTTTTTTTTTTATAATTTTTTTGAAAAAACATTCTCCAAGTTGTAAGATTTTGCCACCAAAAAAAAAAATGTTTCCACAATATTGCCCCCAAGTTATATCCAAAATACAAAGGATGTCACTTCAAAATTCAATATACATGAATTATGGCATCTATGAAAGCTTTTCTACATGTGGTTGTCAAATTACATGTATAAATTGTAATTAATTTTCAAGCCATAATTTATAACAATCTTTGAGTGGAAGAAGAAGTAAACTTGTACTTAATTGCATTCAATGATCTCAAATCATTAATGTGGGAGTTGTCCTCAACCCCTCCCCTTCAAAGCAATTATTAGTTAAGGTCAATGCTTGTTGAAGTGATGGAGGCCATGAATCCATAAAACACAATTGATGTTGCAACAATTCATGAAATTTATCACAAATGTTTTATTCGATGTTTTTAATTGGGAGAATATGTCAACACTCAATAAATGGCCAAGTCATTAACTAATTTTTTCATTGCATGTTTGGAATTGACAACCAATAGAAACACATTAATGACCCCATTGTTGCATCTAGGTAGAATGTGTGGCTAACTATAATGATGTATATGAAAACATGATTATCTATCAACAACGAAGAAATATTTAATTCTAATTTTTTCCATGTCTAAATTTTTTAGTCAACCTAAATTAAATTGAAAAATGGAACAAAATTTATATATTATGTAATATTATCTAGTTTCCATATTATACACATATCAACAAACAAGAAAAAAATTATAACTTAAAAAAAGGTAACATAAAAATTAGACAAAATTGAAGAATGTGTGAGTGATGACAAAATTACCCCAACCGAAATTTAGCATACCACATCAATATTCAAATGTTTATGCACATATGATTATCATGGATAGGTCAAAATCAAATGTTACTTGAATTAGACTTAAAACATCAATAAAACTTATTTGTTGCATTCGCATGTTTAGAAGACATTATCCAATCATATTGATAGAAGCTCGTTATAAGAAGTTTTATAACATAAAATTTGACAACCCATTCAAATAATCAATCGATAATGACTAAATTTGAAATTTGATAGAAATTTTATTTACATTTAGATAATTAGAATGAAAGGAATAATTTGATTATGCTAGCTTTTCACCATATGTTATTGCCACTCATGAAATAATGGCCAAATTGGTTAAACATGATTCACAACCATTTATCATTTGACCAAGCCCTTCCCATGGTTGTTACTTAATACATAAACCTTTGCGTGATTGTAGGATGGGGATCTAATGTTTTAGTTTGATATGGAAACCAATTGTGGATGACAACTTGAAACCTAGTTAATTATCTATGGTGTTTTTTTTTCTAAATCAAAATTTATCTTGCATTCATTTCTCATGGTTCTTTGTTCACATTAATCATTTAAGTAGGACCGTTATACAATCATCACCAATTTGTTATTAAGACAAAAATTTATTAAAAATCATTAATGTTGATCTAGTGACATATATAACTTAGATCACATGCTTATTATGTTGCAAAAAATGTCATGGCTTTGTAACAAATTATTGAAAAATGGGAAAACCAACATTTGTTACAAATTGCATTAAACAACATACATGTAACTTGAATGTTGATCTTGCGTTGGATATATAGACTTAAAAAAAAAAAACTAATTATTGATATGTTTCTTAAGAAACCATGGGTGTTTTGTTTAAATTGTGATTGTGTTGGGTAAATGGATTTCTAATGTGGATTTAAAACACATGTTTAGTGGTCCAATTGAAATAACCTTTGAAATACTTTAATGAAGTTCACATGTATTGATAATGATGATGATATTTATGTTTTGTGTGTGTGTGTATATATATATATGGGGTTGTTTGTCAAATCCTTATCAACAACATGTTAATTTAGGAAACATTATGATGCCAATAATTCTCACCTAAATTTACATGTCTTATAAATATTTTTTAGCTTGCATGTTAGTTATAAGGAGTGAAGGGATTGCAAAGGGGTTTAGTAATTATTTATACACACATCCTTGCTAAACCACCTCTCGCCTAAACACTTATGCACATATTGGAATACGTGTGCACATGATAATAACAATATTTTGTTGCATATGTTGTTGCTTCCAACATGACATTGATTATCTTTCAATCTTTGCCAATGTACCTAATGTGTGGGTTAGTGTAATTGTTGGACGTAACATAGTGATCATGGAAGATTTTGCTTCTATAATAAGTTTTTTTCATGGTTATTTCATGATTAGTTGGAAGTTTGAATATGTAAACTTTGATTGGATTTTAGCACAAGGTTTATCACATTATATGGTATTGGGTTGCATATTTGAGTTTAAGCTAACAAAAAATACCCTTTTTTGATGTTCCAATGTTCTCAACTAAAAGAAATGTTATCTTGGAAGAGTATTAGATTCTATTATGTGAATTTAGTACACAATTTTGTGAATAATATAAATCACTTTTGTTACAAATTGATCCTCTTTTAGTTTTGTGCCCATTACAAATATTTCTCATATGTTTTGTGAATGAACATGATAAGACTTTGTATCACATCAAAGGTCATTTTTGTCCATACCCGTTGAAATCAAGAAAAGATGGAAAAGGGCCATGCACATATTAATGGTTGTTTACACAAGTCCATGTTTAAAGTATGCAATTGATTCAATAGTCAATCAAAAAGACAACATTGAGCAAAATGATTTAGATACTTGTCAATAAGTTGTCATTCATTAGAATATCGCCCAATTTTATTGTTTCATATTTATGAGTTCAAAGTGATTTATATGGTTCTCCAATATTACTTATGCACTTATGAAACGACATTATTCCCCCTCCCAAAAAAAGGGTTATTAATTGCCTTTTTTTACATTGTCGTTTGTCAATTATGGTTCCAAGTCATGTTCAAATGTTATCTCTCTATTTTTAACCACAAATTCTTTTTTCAATTTCTATCGAAGGTTCTAGGGAGAATTTGATGATAAAATTCTGGTGTGCATAAAATTTGTACTTGTACTTTGAAAATTTTCATATTTGAACCAGTTTCACAATATATAACTAGATGTGTAACATCACAAGACATAGTCCTTTTTTAAATGATCAAAGTGGATTGAACTTCTGAAAACAATTTCTTTAACTAGTGTTCTTTAATTAGGTTTGGCAAGGTTTCATCATTTCTTAATCTATATTATTGTTATTTTGTAGCAAAAGTGATTTCAAGTTTAATACAGCAATTTCATCAATTCTCATGGAAAGGTCTTCCTTGTTGTGACAATAAGTTGGATCATCACATTTTGAATTTTGCAAAACCTCTTGCTAAATGTTGGCTAGCGAATAGTGATTTGTTTTTGGTATCCATACATACTTTTAAGTGCTAGTTCTCGTTGGGTTTCAGGGTCTGTGCAGAAGTGGTCATTGTGGAGTTTGGGCTTCGGAAATGAAATTCGACATATCCAAAGACAGAAGTATGATCCTACTAACAATGCCAACACTAATGTAACTTCCTCTTTGAAAAGGATAAGCAAAGGTTTCATCACAAGGTTTTCAAAATCAGTTCCCATGTGGAAAGAGAATTGTAGACACAGAAGTTAGAATTTCTATGTAAATCAAAACCTTGATGAAAGAAAAAGTCAGATGAGATCCTCTCGAAAAGTTCAACAAAAACATTATATAAACCAATAACAATGAAAAAACTAAGGCCCATGGTTACAAATAGAAGAAATGTGCATAAACAAGCAAAACATAAATAGAGAACATAGACTTGGTTTGCAGTTTTTAAAAAAAACAATAAGTAGAAAGGAGCAAGAACAAACTTTTATTAGCTGTTATTGTAAGGAAAATTACAGCAGAAAATGAGACAATAAAATGCCAACATGTCTTTTGATGTTAAATTGCCATTTGATTTGTCACAAATGGAACATGTGGTTTACTTCAAACATTAGATATGCAAGAAAACAGGAAGATAAAATTGAACACGTAATAAGTAGGAAAGCAAGGATGTTTCTAAATGATATAATATAAGACAAGCAACTCATCACTGCCATGTGGTAGATTCACACAAAATATGGGACACGATAAAACCAGTGTTGGGCGGGTATTGATTTTTGCACATATATAGTGATACAATGCTGGCATTACCTCATGTCCCTGCCTGGTAAGGCAGGCATTTGGTATGAGGCTCAGTTGATACCAATCTGGTCAGTTCTTTTGTACTGGGACCAGCACTGATCAAGGTACCAGTCTTGTACCTGCACAACACTGGATAAAACCATTAAAGCATATATCTTTTTTGGGTAATTTGAATGCAAAATGAATTGATTGAAGAAAAAAACCAGAAAAAACAGCCTACAAAGTATCATAAGGTTTCCAGCTGCGACCCACAAATTGGATTCCAATTGAAACCCTAAGTTGATCCCAAATCCTACATATATGCAAAGTCTTATTCCTCTGGGCAGAACCAACAAAGAGCAGAAGCTTTGTAAAAAACAATTCATGAAATAATAAAGTCCATATGACTACCCAAGACCAATATTCACCACCAAAAGCCATAACAGAACCTAGAAGAATAAGGAAATAGGAACAAAACAAAAATATAAGATATGAAACCACCAACTTTACATGGTTCACATTGTTTTTGTGCTTTCATGATGAATTCTCGAAGGCTTTCAAGGTTCAACACACACATCCAGAACAGAGAATTCTCAAGGAAAAGACAGCAAACTATGGATATTCGAACACAATAATTGCAAAGAGGCAAGAAATGGCAAATATGCAGAACGTTTTTCATACCATCCAAGGGTACTATCAACTTCCTAGGCAACACTAAATTCAACATTCAGTTGATTCAGTAGAGTACTTGATGCTCACCTGTGGTTTTGTCACTATTCTGTTGAGATATGATTCTGCAACTTCCCCCTTGGCAATGAGTGTATTTCAGTATTTCCACCCCAACCACTTGCTAAAGAATCAATTAAAAATACAAGCCCCTCTGAAACAATGGTAGAAGGAGGACACTGGAGGTGAAAGAAGCCTAACCATACATGGTGAACTATAGGATTCCATTAAGTGCTTAAGTTATGGTGGGTCTAAAGGTCAAAAACTTGGTAGCCCTACCCCATCCACCAACAAAACAACACTTATTTTGTTGACAGATACAGGTCTATAATAGAGGGAGTAGTCAGCATCCACATTTTGACTGTAGAATTTGAAGACATAAGTTGGGGTTATACCAGTTTTATCAACATATAAGCATCACACTCTAGGAGTTTCAAGTAAACCTAAAAGCTACATAAGTTCTATGCTGTGTGAAAATCATTGGTCCTGGCACCAAGCTAGGAAGCAACAACCATCAAACACTAACTGCCGTTTGTCAAGCATAGAAAAGCATTGTAACCATTTCTCAGACAATATTCTGCCCATACTGATGTTTCATCTCTGATGCTCCATATGGACACTCACATCACAAAGCCCTTTCATGTCTGCATCCCACAGGAATACCCAATGTCAATACATTTCATCTGCCAAGAACGAGAGAAGAGACAAAGGAATGAACAGAAAGGAACTGTGGTGGAGAGGGAAAATTCCATACTGATGTCCTATATGGAAGGCCCCGAATTTTGGAGGATGATGATGGATCAAAGGCTGTAATGGAGGAGGCCACTGTTGCTGGAGAGCCAGCCAGGCTTGCAGCTTGGCGTTGATAGAAACTTGCTGCGGCAGCTGCTGCATTCTGCATGTCTGCCCAGCTGCCAGTTGCAGCCTGTGTGCCCATCAGTCCTGTGAGTCCAAATGCACCTGCTGCTGCCTGCAAACACCAAAACCTCCTCCAGTTCCTATGTACATTAGACTCAGAAAAATGAACTTCATTCTAGCTTTCAAAACAACTGAGTGAGGTGGGGCTCCTGGAAAAAAGAAAACCATATGATGGACAGTAGCCCAAGCTGGCATTGTTGAGAGCCTCTGCCATACACTGTTGTCACTGGGATTCAAATGGCACACTAGTGGCTCGGTTGGTCACCCATTGAAGTGCTGCATGACTTGAAAGTTTATACAGGACCTTGTGTGTCCACCTGATCTAGTTACATATCTGCTAGAAAAGAAAAGAAAGAAAAGGCACCTGCTGCTGTAAGAGTAGAAGTTGGACACTAGGATCCAATGCTTGTGCCATGCCAAAGCTTGATAAACCTCCAGTTGCTAGCAACATTTCACTGTATCCAGCAAGAACATGATCAGGCCTAACTGAAGAACGAGAAAAATTAATAAAGCAGAAGAATTCCCAGACTCTGAATTGTCAAATACCCACTGCAATGGAACCAACTAGATGATAGAGAAGCTTCTACTACAGGGTTGCAAGTCTTCAAGAAGAATGCTGCTTTGTGCAGTTTAACACTGAACCAAAGTTCTCAGTCCAGGTCAATATTGAAAGCTCATACAGATTTGAAGTGCACGACAAGAGCAAATATCTACCTCTTTGTTGCCCTGAACAACTCTATGTAGCGAGAGCCAATGTTTTGCCGATGACGCTCCATTCCACGCTGAGCTTCATCTGAAGATATGAACTCCACAAATGCCTCCCCCGTTGGACGATCTGTAGATCCCATAACAATGTGAATGCCATTGGGCATGATATTAAATCCCTCAAAGAAATCCATTATCTCTCTCTGCCCAGCATTATAAGGGAGCCCCCGCATCTTGATGCAAACATGTTCTGATGTATCAGCTAAGCCTGGCAGCCCAGTGATGCCTCCCAACCCTGCTGCCTGCAAAGCTGCTACATTAATCCCAGTCAACCCCTGCACTCCAAATGCTCCCATCATCCCCGGAATCTGAAAACACACACATTTGCACCAGCAATTTGCTTCAGCCATTTGTATATATGGACCTCTCCATCCCTTTTCACTCAGGCCTTTAGTTTATTGCCCCATCTACCATGTGTTCACTCTCATGTTTCCAGACATATATCTGCAACTATGCAGCTGACCTGACTCACAGCACCAAACTGTGAGAAGCCACCAACACCAGAAAACATGCCATACATCCTTTGCTGAACTGCAGTCATCATTTCACCCTTTGTGCTCCGAAACAGTTCCACATAGCGCTGCCAACCCCAAGCAAAAAACATCAGAACCCTCATCCAGTACTTATACCCTGCCTTGATTGTCAACTCAAAAACAGACAATACCATGCATGAACAGCATGACTATAATGATTTTTCTTTGCAAAACAACAGACCGATCCCATGGGTTCTCTGTGCAACTGCATGGCACGTGCAGCAGTTTCTTCATTCACAAACTCCACAAATGCCTGCCCCACACCCACCACATTCAAACGGTTAATAAGAAGTACTGCACACACATATTTCTTCACAAACTCTTAATTGGCAAAGATAATTAGGCAATCAGAAGTCAAATGTGTCCCCAACAATTCAAACTCACCTCGCCTGTAGGACGTCCATCTGCATGAGTGCAAAGAAAGATGCCATCAGGAACAATCTGCATCCCTTTGAAGAAAGCTGTGATGTCTGCAGAAGTACAGCTGTTCACATAAAACAAGCCCAAACTGGGTCAATCAACAAAAAATGGACAGGAAACATAGTTGGACAAGAGCATTTCAAAAGCAATCGCTAACCTGTAGGGCATGCCCCGCATGCGGACCACACCAATATAACGCATGTCTGGATTCCCAGACATTCCAGGGATTCCTGTATTGAGAATTCCAGTCAGAGCAGCAGTCATGCTACTTGCAGTTCCAGTCCCTGACACCACTGCTGTTGCAGACCCAGGTGAAGTCCCACTTCCTCGACCAACCATCCGCAATGCTCCCTACAATCAAGAACACCATCCTTACTCACATGCATAAAAACATCAATAAATGCTTCACAACTCAAGAACAACATTCCAAGAGAACCTACATTGAACCTGCCTTCAGGCCCTCAAACAGACACTGACAAGCAGTGTGGATGAGCATCCCTGTTGTTAAATGAAAAACTTCATAAGCACCAAGAAATTCTCAATTCAATTTTGACTGAGTCTAATTGAGATACAAAATGATGACAGGTTACAGAGATTCCAGATTGACAACATATCAGCAAACAGGAAAAATAGGAAACCCAATATCTTTCATAAGAATAGAGAAATCTCCATTCTCACGATGAAGAAGAAAACAGCAAGGTTAACACTTCTTCAGGAAGCCACAGAAAGAACCAGCCAAGGGGAGATACAAAACAAAACACTAAAAACACACAGCGGTATGAACGAAAGTGCCAGTCTCACACCTGTTCAGGGACCATCAACAGTAGCATGTATGATAGTGACTTAACTAGGAAACCCAACCCTAAAGAACAGACAGAAGCATAAGAAAATTGAGGAGTGGTTTAAATAATAGTGACATGGGACCTTCAACAGCACTGTGTATGATATTGACCAGTTACCATGACCACTGTTCAGAAAAAGAGCATTCAATTATTCAGTGGGGGATAAAATTCTAATGAGTATTGAGATCTCTCCACACTCACATTGAAGGTATCCAGAATCAGGTGAAAGAACTTTTCCTTTTAAGTTGAAGAAAAACACCACCTAAAGGACTAAAGAAGAGAGAAGAAGAGACACACCAAAGGAAAGAACTAATTTGAATTGAACAATAAAACTAGCTGCATGAACAGCAGTAACAGTCTCACATGTTCAGTGTGCAATAACAGTAACATGTAAGATAGCAACTTTTCTATCACAACTTACTCATTTCATCAGCTCCTGACAGTGGGTATAGGCCATGTAACCAGCAGCCTGTGTACTGAGTTTCTGTTGCAAGTCTCAAAGCAACAGGAAGACTCAGCCAGGACTGGCTAACACCCTTCACTCAAGAAGGGAGGAACAAAAAAGAAAAGAGGAGGCACATAAGGAACTGGGAACAGAATATAGCACACAAAAGGGGAGTAGATGAACAAAACCTAGAGGGCTTGAAACAGCTCTCCATGTAAAAGACTCTATACAAAATCAGTCAGAAAAATCTGAACTAAAATTCAGAAAAGAAATGTGCCTTGTGAACCTCTGGTCCTCTTTTAAGAGATTATTTACAGGGTAGCTTTTATTCTTCAGAGCACAATAAGACCAATTATCTGAAAAAACAGCAGAAGAACTACAAAGCCTCAAGAACCTGTAGAACTGACTATTGACAATGCCCAACTTAGCAGTAAAGGTGAGGCATACAGATCATGTCAATCTATACATAATCTGGTTGAGTACATCTACCAAAGATGACACAAAAAAGACCCCTACAACATTGGTTAATGGCTAAATCAAAGAAGTTGAGAAGCCATTAAAAGTACCCTTTAACTCATGAGACACTTTAGGGTAAATGTGGAAAAAGTCTTTGTCCCAATACATAACACTCTTAAAATGCAGAATGTCTGTGACAAAAGGATCATCCACAAACCTACAGATTAGGGATAACTTCTGAAGCACAATAGACCAGGTTTGGACTTAAAAAGCCACTTTACAAAATTTTGTCCGAAAGAAGGTAGAAATTTGCTAGATATACTGCATAATTAATACCCATAAGGATGATACCAATGTATCTATGGTTAGAGAACAGATTATCTATAAGAAAGTCTCTAACAAAGATATTAAGTCTAAAACTTCCTCAAACTTCAAACTATGGAGAAACTCAAAACAAAAAAATCCATTGTTTATTCTTCAGGCACACAATACCTGAAATTAAGAGCATTCTTTGAACCAACAAGAACTTAAATCAACAAAATTGAAATGTGAGACCACACTCTGAATTATTCAGAACTTTCAAACGAGCTTTTAGATCTGCCAGGTCAATCTTAACATATGGAATTGAAGAAAGAAATGACTGAGAGATTTAGGAATTTGATCACATCCATCACTCCTGTATAGTCAGTGCGAAACTACTATCAAAAGGAACGCAAGCCTCACTGAGCCATTTTTGAGGATTCACCCCACCAAGGGGAGGGGTGGGGGTATGCACAATTTCGCTGAGCCCAAACCATAACTTGCTTCTTGCAGCAAAAACATGGTCTCAGAATGCAAAAGCTCATGTTGAAAAGTAATATTTTACAGCTCTACATACAAACCTGCATGTCCGCTGGATGTCCCTTGAAGACCTCAATATAGCGGCTTCCAATGTGTTGCCTGTGTTTAAACAGAGACAAAAAGAAGTTGAGAAGTAGGCTTAGAGTTGGATGCCACCAAATGCTAAAAGAAAGCTGCAAATATGCTTTCAAACCTCATAGTTGAGTGAAGAAAAGATGGGAATTCCAACCTATTCCTCTCCAAGGCTTTATTTGCTAATTCCACAGTTGCGAACTGAACATAAGCTTGCCCAGTTGACCTTCCTGTAAAACAATTCCAGTAACTGTCTGAACACCACTTTGATATTTTGTCGTTGGAAGATCTTAGTCTACTATGCAAATGTTGGAACATATCATGGTCACTGCTTGTCAATGCTTTTCATGAGCCACCAAAATATTTTCACATCGATCATGTACCTCAAATGATACAGCAAACTAGCAAACCAACTAGTGCCATTTCCTATCTTCTAAGGAAAACCACTGGACAAAGATTTTCTGGTGAATAATAATGACATACCTTGAAAGTTGACACAAACTACTACCCCATCTGGTCCAAGTTCTAACCCTTTGAAAAAATCCGCAATATCAGACTCTGAGGCACTGAAGGGAAGTCCCCGTAGCCTGACAACATTGCTTCGCTTCCTGAAAACGCACAAACAGACAAAACAAAACAAAATTTAAAAAAATCACTGAAGTGCAAGAGATTTTGTTAGGGCTTAAAATACACAAGGAAGCTCTAGAGACTAAATCTTCCAAGGCAAGAAATCCAGGGGTAAGAAGGTGCATAAGATGTCCACAAGCTTTGAAGATTGTTTGTTTGTTTCCCGGATTGCAATAGCACACCACCATCCACAAAATAAAAAAGAGAGAAAAAGGGAGGCCCTTTTATTCCACAGATGCCCCCGCCCCCTGAGAACATCCATCCCGAAACAGCATAACACTCACAATTCATCATCGAGAGCACTTCCTCCCACAAGCCCTCCTATGCCCGCCATGCCCGGCCCTAAAAACTCTGACCTGCTGCATCGCAACAAGTGAAAAATAAATCATCACAAAGCAAGCCACCCACAGACCAAAACACCATTCTCCTTTTCCTCTCAAACCCACCTCCATCCAAAACCCTTTTACCATAAATCCTCGCCAAAAATTCTCCTACAACACATTTTCTGTCTTTCTGTCTTTCGTCGTCAGTTTATTCTCCACAACACAAAAGCCATCGCCGTTCTCACGTCATTCATCCGTGCATGATTTCCACAACACCGGGAAACCGGATACTACCAAAACAGATTACAAGCCTTCACACGTACTTAAATGTAATCAACACTATCACCATCATCATCTTCTTCTTCTTCTTCTTCTTTTGTTTCCAAGGCAATATATACATATAACCTACCTTCCCAAATCCCGAAGACTGCAACCACGCGCCCAAAACACACACACACACACACGCACACACAGAAACGGAGCAGCAAACACAGTAATAACAACCACCTGCAAAACACCTGCACGCGATTTCATAAAACCTCCACCAAGATTCGCACTTCCCTGAGCCCCCTCTCTGTGTCCGGCGCAACAAACTTTTAGGGTTTGGAAATCCAGACTACCTCTGTGTGTGTGTGAGAGAGAGAGAGAGAGAGAGAGAGAGAGAGAGAGAACACCATGAAACCCTAATTTTTTAATTCTTTTTTTTTCCAGAAAAGGGAAAGGAAAATAAGAAGAAAAAAAGGTACGAAGCGTCGCTCTTCATTCCCAAGCTCTAATAAGAACAGATGGGGAGCAAAGAAATCCAGAAGATCACCTCTAGTGCGCGCGTGGGTGGTTCTCGTATTCGTGGTGGGTGGTGTCCGCAGAGGAAGAAGATGGTTGGAGCAGCAGTTGGCGTTGAGGCGGGGGGAAAGAGAGAGAGAGAGAGAGAGAGAGAGAGAGAGGTTGGAACTTGGAACTTGGAATGGGTAATGTCCGTCTGAGGGATTCTTCGATGTTGAGTTATCTTTTTGCATTTTATAATTAGAGCTTTCATTTGACACTTTGATGATGTAAGTTTTCAGTTGGTCGGTCCCCAAGTGTTGAGGAATGTTTCACCAAATGTTTGGATGTTTGTTATAGTTAGTTATTATTACAACAGTTTTGTACAGAGAACTTCTTCCACGTCCTTCTTAAGGTCCCCACCACGCCGTCCTGGAGCTTTTCATTGTTAAAGTTGATGTTAACATTGAATCTTTATTTCTAAAATTATTTTTGCAAGTATTTTTTTCATGCTAATACCAAGTCAAAACATTATTAACTGATTTTGATTGCAATCTTTATTTCTAAAATCATCTTTGCAAGTGTTTTTTCCCCTGCAACTACCAAGTCGAAACATTATTAACTGATTTTGACTGCATTCTCTATTGGTCGATCTCATTAGAGAAGGAACCTTTACTACAAAGACACTCCCTTATTGCAATCTCTATTGATCGATTTCATTAGCAAAAGAACCTTACTACCATGATCCCTGATTAGATTTCACAACAAACTGTCGAATAATTAAGTGAACTTTAAATTTTTCATTTTGACACTCGATCTTTTAATTCTGAAATTTTCAACAAAAAATGATTATAAATAATAACAAAACACATTTTTGTTATGTTTATAAAACAGTTTAGTGTGTCTTTTCATGTTGTTGCTACTCTCTTCACATGGTGTTTTTTTTCTTTTTTTTTCCTTTTTTGGTGTGATGAAGTAATTAAATTATTAAATTAAATTTTAATAGTCATGCTCTAGTTATTGGATGTGAAAATTGATTGTGGTTGTATATGTGAGAACCACCTTATTTGAGAATCAAGTGAGTTTGAAAAAATTAAAAACTTGATAACCTACTGGTTCTCACTAACCCATATATACATATACTAGTGTGGACCCCGTGCCTAATGCACATGTTTGTGTGCATTTGACGGTACATATTACGAAATTACGATTACAAACTACAGTTCCAAAACCTCCTTATATATGACATTTCACATGTATCTAGCTGGACCCTGGCCGTTGAAAATCTTGATGTTTGCACTACTTGTGACCCGTGAAATAGCAACATATAGCTGACCATGGGAATAGACCGGAGACGGCAAATATACCCCAACGTTGTTGAATGTTTGACCTTGACTCTTGTTGATTGTGATCGCAAATGCCATTCGAATTGGAAATTGACAACAATGCAGAACAAATGGCTAATCAGTCCCAAAGGGGCACATGATGATGTGAGGTATGAACACACGTTTACCGACATTGTTCCCTATGATGATCTCCGCTTCAATGACACGCTGACCCAATCTTTTGACAATCAACCTTGTACCATTGCACAATCCTATTGATTGATTGA
>Ga0116227_10004800_pt1 | contig 29074 bp, 21 predicted proteins | sample S1TSphgellanicum_FD_89693 | JGI IMG/M metagenome (GOLD analysis project Ga0116227, IMG submission 89693) | Host-associated microbial communities from peat moss isolated from Minnesota, USA - S1T2_Fb - Sphagnum magellanicum MG | ecosystem: Host-associated > Plants > Peat moss > Unclassified... | reverse complement strand
GAGATGATCAATATAGTTTGATGGTAATGTAGGACCCCTTATACTTAAATGTTTTTTTTTGTTATTCTCTCCCCCTCACTCCCCCCCCCCCCCCCCAAAGTAAACTTTTATTATATTGCCCTGCTTCAGTCGGAAGAGCAGAATTAGGGAAGACTGACCAATGGTGGCATACGTTTGCCTTCGGTCACCCCATCTTGTCATTTTCCCCCCAGAAAAAAACAAAAGTTTTTTTCATAAAAAATAATATTTTCTCTGTCACGAATAAAACCACAAACTAAAGTACCATCAAAGGAATGTACATACACTTGGAATGGATGAGACAGTTGGGGACAACGGACATTATGCCTGGAATGTACATGCACTGGCAGGGGATGTGACAAAGGCAAAATACCATCCAGGAAATGGACAATGTTGTACACAGTGTTATTAAGCAGTTCTTGACTTTTATGAAGAACCTCCGGAACTTCGGGTTTAAAAAATTTAAATTAGAACAATTCCAGTTCTGGTTCCTGATCTTCAGAAAAAACAAGGGGCGTGTCACACTATGGCCTTGCCACTTACATTGAAAAGTATCTTCAGGCAAAAGAATAATTATGGAAACTCAAATATTTCACCATGCAAAAATATAATCTTCAAAACAATCTCTAAAAGAAACCAAAATTCTTCAAGATATTATAACTCTGTATCTATTCTCAAGTTGCAACACAAGCCAAAATATCATCTTTCAAAAATCCTTGTATAAAAAAAAAGACCTATTATTACCTAGGGGCCAAAATCCCTTAAGCCATTATACTCTATAATGAATCTAAACACAATACCTATCTTTGCCTTGGTAGGCAACGCCAATAAATTGGGGTTTTGGTTTTGGGTTCTACATCCAGTTCTTCAAGATAGAATTCCTGTTTGGATTCTGATTTCGGTTTTGAAAATGGGGCCCACTTCTAGTCCAGGTTTAGTTAACACAGACTGGAACCAGTAGTTAACTGCCAATGAACCTCTAGTTACCCCTTGGTTCTAAATTGTTTTTCCAAAGTCTTCCAAAATCTTGGTTACAGTTCTGATTCCACATATAAATGGAACTGGGAATCAGGAACCCAGTTCTTGATCCAGTTCTTGCAAATAAAATAAAAATTGGTTCCAGTTCAGTTTTTATTCAATGGAGTGTGGAACTACTGGTTCTAGCCAGTGTTGGCCAGTTATTGAGAATATACCTGGCTATCAACCCAGTTCCAGGTCCGGGTCTTAGTACCCTACCTGCCTAGTATCAAATGTTGGAAAATCTGACTAAGGACCGACCCAGCCTGGTATTGAAGTTTGGGACACCGACTTATACCCTTTTTGCGTGGTATAAAGTGTCCAAATGAATACCTGACCTAGACTGTGATAGCATCCATCTATGTCAGTTCTTAGTTTAGAGTTTAAGAAACCTAACCTTAAAATCTGTCATTTTTGTAAACCACTCTCCATGGCTACAAAGCTGCACTCTATGGTCTAATGTTGCACTTCAAGATCGGTTCCTTGCAATCTCTTTTCAGTGCCTTTTGGCGATGATGGCCCTTTTTCACACTTTGATGGCAACAACAAATAATTGAATGTTGGCTTGTATTCTAGTGGTGATGGTGAATATTTGCAATAACATTCTTAAACAGGAGGATTTAGCACCGTGCTTGGGTCCATCACTTCTACACTTGACATAAACAACATTTATAGTTATAAATCCAAAACTTAGAAGGTACATTGTCTTTCCTAAACTAATAATGGCTAAAAAAATTGCCATTGCTTTTGGCTGTGTTGTTAAAAACGATCGTCACAGATTTAGTAAACATTTAAACGGCGTTTAAACGTTTAAATGGTTTCTTTACGTTTAAACGCAATTTTTTTCATTTAGTATGAGTTAGGAAGGTCTACACCTTTAAATAAGACCCCCAAAGGCACTTTCGTGCCACGCAAGCCGGTGAGCTTGGCGGGGGTGGGCTCTTGTGGCCAGTTGGGATGTTTCCCGTTGGCCATGGCGGACATACTTGTCCTTCCTCAACGACCTCAAACCCCTCAACGTCATTCGCGTCCGCTTCACCCATGCCCAACCCCAAGATGTGGTTGGTCGTTGTCCGCAACAAAGTCGGCGGCCCACCCCGGGATGTTGAGCTTGAGAGGTGCTGGGCTCCGAATCAGACATCTACATGTCCTGCATTTCGTAGAACTTGCATTGACGCATGTGTGATTCCATGGCGTTCTTTTCCCCTCGCACATCGACAGCCTCACGAGCACCAGGAACACCATTCTCGAACGTGTCAGTGCAATGGACATAACGAATGAAATGTTGCGTCTTGTTGGCCATGCGATCAGTTTGGATAAAATGTTAACACGCATCGCAAGGCTTGCGCCCGATTCCATGCTTGTCGGTGTTCACACTCATCAACAAATGACACAAACGAGCGACATGTCGTTTGACGTGATGAACTGTAGTGCTGAATGCAACTAGCACCGCAGCAGGGCATTCCACCGTTTTTTTGTATGCACGACAACGTTTGGGGCGACACCGACGAACCACACTTCGTAGTGCAACTGGCACTGCAGTAGGGCACTACACCGTTTTTTTATATGGGTGTTTTTTTGGTACTGAAGGAAAACGTTTAAACACCGTTTAAACGACAAAAAAATGTTTAAACGTTTAAACATTTAAACGGTACCTAACAACACTGCTTTTGGAGCAATTTGTGTTTTGTGCAATATTTCAAGCTATTTTGGACCATTCAAATATAATTTTCAAGTTCTTGAAGTCTCTTTGATTATGTGCTTTGCCCAAAATATTGCCATTGCTTTTGGAGTTAATCAATTGTAGATTTGGGGTACACATGTTGTGGGTGAAACTCAAGCTTAAAAACCAAAAAGCTTTATCTTAAGTGAAATTCGTGCATGTGTTTAATTATCTTACAAGAAAGCATGTAACCACTAAACATGCAGATTTTTGGGATTTATGGAAAATAATTAATCTCCAAGTTGTAGTAGAAGATGGTGGTTGAAAAAAATCAAAGCAATGGTTTGGTCCTTTAGGCCTAACCTAATGCCTAAGTCTAGCCCTAGCGTAAGCTAGATAGTTGCTTATGTTTAGGCTTAGTTTAGGTGCCTAAGTTTAATTTTAACCTAAGTTTAAACTAAGGGGTCTTATGCCACATGTCATTTAATTATTGGTTCATCCCAAACCTTATTAAATCATCACACATGTCATCCCACCATTGACCACATGCATTGACCATCATAGTCGCAACACAGTTTACCTTTCAATTTAATTTCTATTATGGTTGAATGAAACATGATTAGATTTCGCTAAATTAAACGTTAAATTTTTTTGTCGAAATAACAAACTTAACTAATAATTTTAATAGTTTTGTTGCTTACAAGAAAAAGGATCCAAGGCAAAAAAAGTCTGTAAAGGACTTGGCCTTGTTCATTGCCAAAGGTTATATGCCAATTCTTGTTGTTGAAAACCATTGCCTACAACTAATGGTTTTGCATCAAAGCCCTTGTGTGTGTTGGCAAATCAAAAGCAAGTAGTTGAAAAATTTATTCCTAATTTGGTGGAAAGATGACCTAGAAACATGTTTTATGTATGTTGGGTCATTGCATTACAATGATTACATCTTTTGATTTATCAATGTCTAGATTTTGACGTGACAATAAATTTGCCTTAGTCATTAATTTTGTCAATGAACAACATTGGCAGCCTTGTCATATAATAGTAGGGTTGTTTGAAACTACAAATACTTTAGGTTTTATCATGGCATCTTAGGTGAAAGATTTGTTAACCTTATACAACTTGTTGGACAAGGTGGTGGCCTATGTCAAGGATGAAGGTGGTAATCTTTCCACACTTGCAAAAGCCTTCATTTTTGTGGTGACATGCATGCCATTTGCACTTGCAACCCCATGGCATGGTTCATGTTTTGGATATGGTTTTAGCAAGGCATGTCAATATGCTTATAATTTGACATTAAAATGTGTGTTGGGTTTCAAAAGGTTGGTTTGAAAAATACGCAAGTTACATGCAAAAAAAAAAACTTGGACAAAAAGTCCGGCGATGGCCACAATGAATGGACGAAAGTTTGTTTGGATGTTGGTTTTCAACATCATGAGCTAAAAATTCGTTTGCTAATAAAGTCATATTATTTCACAAAACCTTGGAATATCGAGATGTGATTAATCTATGTTATGGACAACAAGAATCCCTCAAGTTGCAAGGTCATGTATATTTAATTAGACTCGAGGATACAAATTAATTTTTTATGCATTGAATAATGTTGCATTTATCATTTATTTGAACATGCAAACTTGCATCTGAGAGTTTGAAGCAGGCTCCCTTGTTTTGATACGAAGGGATTCTGAATTTAAATTATTTTTGCGCATGCGTATGATGGGAGAAGTTATGGCTATACTTGCTCCTTTTCTATCTTTGGCATCTATACATAGTGCATCAAAGGTTCTTAACATGATTACACTCATTTTAGACCAATGTTTTAAAACCCTTGACATGGTGAAAGTCTTGGTAGGAAGACGAAAGCTTGTAGCTATGTTGCCTAAATACGATAACAACTTTGTTGCCCTTCTTGATTGTTGTTTGTCATTTTTTGAATCTTAGAGGTTTTTTTTTTGGTTGATGTTGGGTTTTCATCTTTTGACTAGGAGAATTTTATTTTTGGACATGTGATTTCAAATGTTGATCGTTTGCAAGGTTGTTAAAAATTGAACTTAGTTTGTTTTGCCACTTGTGTGTACATCCAAAAGATTACAAGTTGCCTCTGACATGGTGGAGGCTTCATGAAGTTCAGTTTTTGAATGTGGCATTTATTGCACACCAAATGCTTGGTATCTTGGGATCACAAATAGAAATTGAACACTTTTTTATCATAGTTGAAGTTTTGACATCAATACAAAGATGCAAATTAGGAGTTTAAAATATTGACAAACTCGTTATCATATTAAATAATTTGGCTTCTAGTGTGTGCATGGAGTTTGACAAAAAATGGGGGTCTTTTGATGATTTCTTAAATGAAGAGGCGACATTGATTGAAAATAATGTTGTGATGCTAACACCACCGGCATATTTTGTTAATGAAGAACAAGATTGGTGTGGTTCTACTTAAGTTCCATTAATGAGGAACATGATTAGTTTGATGGTGGTTCTATTTAGGCACATGGATGCAACTTTTCAACAAAGACATTGGGATCATTGGATGTTGAAGCAATCCATTATGTATAAGTTTTCAAAGTTATAAAAGACTTAACATATAACATATAGTTTTAGGAGATGTTGTGAGTCTAAGACTTTTATTGTCTGAAAGCTAATTTTGTCATTGAACTATCTTTCATGACCTTTATTGAATGTTGGGAAGAATAAAAAGCAACATAGTTTTGCAATTGGTAAAGTTTGTATAACAACAAAATGAGGTGTCAATAAACATAATTTTTGCTCAAAACTTGAAAGTAAATTGGAATTTTGACCTTAGAAGTCTTTTGTTGCTCCTTTTCAAAAACCATTCCATAATGTAAGATCTTTTCATTGATTTTTTATCAATTTTTTTTGCACCAACCTTGATGGTTTTTTGACAAAAAGTTTATAGTTCAATCTTTGAATGATAAATGGTTACATATATGTATTGGATACTTAGATTCCAGAGACCCTAGGAAGGACAAAACAAATACAAACATACATTTTAGTATCATACATAACCTACCTGGCCTCTAAAATAGGTGATTCTTGAGGTAGTTATTTTAAAACCAACCCTTGCACAAAATAGACAAGTAGCGTCAAAATTATAATCAAATAGATTAGAATTGGGTGAGATGCAAAAATATTCAAATTCATACTAAGTGAGTCCCAATAGTTTTATGGTAACCTAGTTTAACTACCAATTCTTGGGAATCCACTTAGTATTGAAAAAAAAAAGGCTAACATTGGTTCTAACCCCTCCAAATTGGGTACCTTCCCAACATTGGAATGTACAACGTACATGCGTTAAAATGGATGTGACAATTGGGGACAAAGTACATTATGCTTGAAATGCACATGCATTGGGATGGATGTGACAAATGGAAACCCTTAAACCAATGCACTAGTCTAATAAAACATGTTGTTGGGTTTTGTTAATTGGATGAAGCTCCATTTTTTATAGAAGTCCCCCACTTCCTCATTGCCCTTTTTTTCCCACCATCACAAACATTTAGGGAATGTGTGTGTGTGTGTGTGTTTGTTGGGAGCTTCAATTTGAAAAAAGAAAGCGATTTGGAGAAAGATTATACTTGTTACAAGAGGTTGGTAACTTTGGTTTGAAAGAAGATCACAATGCAACATGGAGGCGGGCTTGGAACAATAAGAAGTCTTGTTACAAAAAAGCAACAAAGCTTGGGAGTTTCCCAATTAAATTTGTTTGTTTTTTTTTTTTTTTGGTTTTCCTTACCTATGCTTTTATCCCTTTTCTTTTTTTCTTTTAAAAAAAATATCTAATCTTTTTAGCGTTTTTTTCCTTATTTGTGTCATTTTTGACATTTTTTTCATTTTATTATGTCTTTTATTTTGGTCATTTTTTGAGTTTGTGTTTTTTTTCAATTTCTTTTAGTTTATGTTATATATATATTTGTGTGTTTTTTTTTACTAAAAATCTATTTATTAATGCATGTTTGTATTTATGAATTAGATTGTGTGGAATCACCGAGGATGAATTTGTGATCACCATAAAGCAACCTTCACATCTAGCACCAACAATTGTACTCATATCACCATGTTATGAAGGCAATTGAAGGAGTTGTAGCTTACCACTAAATTCATGATATTATAAATGAAAAGGTTAGTGATAGAAAAGGATGTTTTGTGGAGAGGGAGTAGCATGTCATTACTTTTTTTTTTGTATTAACATGGACTTGTTGATTTGCATTTTTCTAGACAAAATTATTATGATTTGGTGCATTTTGCATGTAGTTTATATGTATATAAAAACTAAAGGTTAGTTTACAGCATTTGGTATCATGGCAACCAATGACATGTGAAGGGTTTCCAAAAGATCTTAGTGAATTTTGAATTTTAAGTTTATTTCAAAGTTTGCATTAATTCATGTAAATATTGTCTCTTTACAAATTCAAATTTTATGGTATTTAGTCAAACATAGAATATTCAACATTAACAAGAAACATAAAGTTTGTTTTGACATGCAATACTTGCATATAAATTATTCATATATCATTTTATGATGTTTCCACCCCATAATACCCACATCAATTTCCCAATATTTGCATTTATAATTGTTTAATGATAGATGGAAGGGTAGGTAGATAGTTGGCCGGATTGATTGTTAGTTGGCAGGTAGAGCCAAGACGTAGGTTAGCAGGGTAGCTAGCTCAGTAGGATAACTAGGTGGGAAGGTAATATGAAGGTCAGGATTGAGAAAAAACCAGCACCGAAAAAACTCATTGGTCATAAACCAAAAAAAAGTTGACTGATTGCGGCTGAATGAAAAAATGCAGCCCATCCAAATACAGAAGAGCCAACTGGTGCATAGGTGGGTGCTGGTTCACTCTGGCCACCGTCGCCACCCTGCCCCGCAAAGTACGTTGAGCTTGCTCGCTCGGGTTTCACCGAGGTGGCGAGAAGCGACAGCAAACGCGCTTTTGTTCTGACAGGTTGTAAGGCGATGGGAATGCCGGCGTCGGCCTGACGGAAGTCGGAAAGCAAATATTTTTCTATTTTTTTTTTAAAAGGAGTAAAGTCGAAGCTGCAACCACTCCTGTAGCTGGAGCTGAGCTGAAGAAGAGACATGGATCATTAGCTAGCTGCCAGAGATTGGCACAGAATGTCCATCGATTTCGATGGCATTTACTTGTGCTACGGATGTGGCCAGACTAGTCGTCGGTCAGATAAAGCGCAAATTAGTGGCAGCGGGAATTGCGCCGTGAAATCAACGCGGTAGTAGCAGGGGTGTTATTTTAAAAGGATTTTGTGATGCAGCCAAAGTGACAATCATCCAGAAAATTATTTAGCCAAATTTGGCTACATACTTGGAATGAAAGTAAAATTGTTTTTAAAAAATTCCTTCTTATATTCTTGACTACATATTTGGAACTTATCATAAAACTCTGGGTATTTGGAATTTTTTTTGTCCTTTGAAATCTGGCGAATTTGGGCCATGTTTTTTCTCCCTCAAAAATCCATCCTTTGTATAGGTCGAAATCATATTTTCCAGATTGGAAATAAATTGGCGAAATTTCGCCAATAATTTATTTTTAAAAAACAGCAGTGATTGCACTACATAACTCTGTGCATGTGACGTTGTGTCTCTGTCTGTCGGGATGTATGAAGACATAGCTAGCTGAGTCTGTATTTCTTTTCCTTTTTTTCCTCTTTTCTTGTGTGTGCTGTGTGTATGGATCTTTCTTGGTCTTTCCTTCTATGCAGTAGTTTAGAAAGAGCGCAGTGTTGTGGAGTATTGTCGGTTGTTTCTCTGTAGAGAAACTCTTGTAATTTCTTGGTTTTTTTGGGATTCTTTTGTCGGGGGGATATTAAGCTGCAAGGAAGTGACTCTCTAGGGATGAGAAGATCAACCTTTAAACCCTAAATCCAGATCCAAACACCCTGTTCACGAATTTGCAAAATTACAGTTGTTGGTGTTGTTGTTATTTTTGTTGCTCAGATTCATTCATGTGAGTTTCCTTGTTGTTTCAGTTGGGTGTTGCAGTAAGTCCCTCTGGTGCTAAAAGCTGGTACCGATGCCAAATCGTGTGTAGAGAACTAGAAGCTTCATCTTGTGGAACCTTGTGGGAGACGTTCCCTGAAATCGTGGCTTCATAGGACTCGGACCCAATGTCTACATATGGCCGGATTCACAGTCTTGTTGTTTCAGATCCTTGAGAGTCTTTTATTCTTCAGCCAGGTCCAGCTTGATCTCATATTGTAGTTTTGCATGCATGCATCTTATATTAGTGCACCGATTAGTTAGAGTATATATGGTGGGTGTCTGAGGAAGGTCTCGATCGGTGCGAGGTCCAGGCGAAGAAGATGATGAACGGATCATCAACCTCAGCAGCACCGACGTCCATGCTGCAAGTACCGGTGGGCTTCCGGTTTCACCCTACGGATGAAGAGCTGGTGGGCTACTACTTGCACGGGAAAGTGGCTTCCAAGAAATCGGAGCTTGACATTATTCGTGATCTCGATCTGTACAAACTAGAGCCCTGGGATCTTCACGGTACGCAAGAATGGTGCAACCGCATAATGATCAATCTTATGGGTTTCATTCTATGTACAGCAGATCAATATGTTGTGCAGTTCCTTGTGTAACAAGTTTAGCTACACAATTGTGGTTGCAGTTCGAGCTGATCAATTCTATAGTGGATCACTGTTATAGGAAGTTAATTAGATTCTCATCAAATCCTGCAATAATGATCATGTTTTCAGAATTGTGCAAGATGGGGAAAGACTCTTCAAGCGTGAAGCAGACGGATTGGTACTTCTTCAGCCACAAGGACAGAAAATACCCTACTGGGTACAGAGCCAACCGTGCCACAGCTGCAGGCTTTTGGAAGGCAACTGGACGCGACAAACCTGTTCACTGCACAAAGCTCGGCTTGATCGGCATGCGCAAAACTCTGGTGTTCTATACAGGCCGCGCACCTCATGGACAGAAGACTGATTGGATAATGCATGAATTTCGTCTGGACGGAACTTCTAGTCCTCACATGCAACATTATGTAAGTATGAGTTAGAAGCTCTCGATCTCTCACTGCACCGTCTGGATCATTACAATCGTGAGTCATGAAGCTTAGCGGAAATTCTGGAACAGATCACTGATCGACAGACCCAACACCTAGTCTAGCTGATTCCGCAAAAGATATGTCGGCAAATGTCAGGAATGCTAGAAATCAGCAGCAGCTGCTGAATGTTGTTTTAATCTGTGCTGCAGGAAGTGGGTAGCTGGGTGGTCTGTCGTGTGTTTCGCAAGATCAAGAACAGCTTGAAGACCAAACGCAGCCATGAGAAGAATGCATGTTCGTTAGCTGAGGAGCAAGACATTGCACTGCTCATGCCGCAGCTGAGCAGTTCCGGCTCCCCATCTGCTGAGATTCAACTCTCCTGCAGCGAATCTGCAGCTGGTGGCGGCGAATGGGTGGCGTGTAATTATCCTCCAGTGCAGCCGCAGGAGATGCAGTTGCAGGAACAATGTTTATGTAAGCAAGAGATCGACATTGACGATTACCAGTACGAAATCAATCAGGATGATAATAGTCCAGCTGCGTTTCCCGGCGATCTCCTGCGCTTTCAACAGGCCGAGATCCAACATTTGGAAGAGGTTGGGTACATGACTAATCCGCGTAATTCTCCAGGTTCTAGTAATTTCAGAGGCCTGATCCATGGCAAGAAGCTGGACGACTGTTTGCACATGATGCAACAACAATCTAATTCTGTTGCTGACTTTGAAGTCGGGACAAGTTGGTCCGATGGTAGTAGTTCAGATCAAGGGACGTTGTCAGCGTTAACAAACTGTTACGATGAGACTGCATTACAATGGATTTTTGAGGATGCGGCGACTAGGGATCACATGATCATGCAGGCGAGATCAATTCCATCGGTGCGGGGAGACGAGTTATTGGGAGATGTGATCAATCATCATCTGCAAGCTTAAGAAAAGAATTCTCTGACTTATTGATCTCATGCTCCAGTACTCGACCATATTCATGAGCAACTGATTGTGTGAACTTGCCTCTGGAAACTTGTCTCTGGGTACGAGACTGTTTTTTCAGCCAAACATGTAGTTATGAGTCCTTCATTAGAAAGAAGCTGTGGTACTAGAAACCTAAAGCTTTCGAGGAACAGACGTTGGATGATCATCTTCCCCTGCATATGACACAGTTGATCAGCGAATATGAGGAGAAAGAATCGACAGGATTGAATCTGAGCATGCAGAATGAATTCCAGATGCTGCTGCTGCACTGGCTCTTGATCCGGCACAGCAAGATCAGTACACTGGATCATCATGTAGGGCATAATATATAAAGATCAGCTGCAGGTCATGCACTCCTGAAGCGGCCCACATATTGTATATAACTCACTTCATGAGTTCTATATTACTGCAGCCATGAGAGTATGGAGAGCAGCAGCTGGGGATGCATAGACATTCTAAATAGCTACTGTAGCTGTTGCTTCAGCTGGCCACAACGTTCCTGTCCCTGAACCTATGCAAGTCACTCCTTCCGCCTCGCGCAACAAAGCTCCAGTGTAGTGTAGATGAGACGAGGACACATGAGATGATCAGTGCACTGGTGAACAATGTTCACCTCTATAGTTGCACGCAGCTCCTGCACTCATTCATGCAGATCTTCTTCACTACAAATTGGATATGTGATTTGATTATTTTTTAAAATGAAGTGTTTTTTGGCACCAATATTTCTCAGACCCATCGAAAAAAACTGTTCTCTCTTTCTTTTTTCTTTTTTTTTGAAGTTCATTTTTAGGGCGCCTGTGTACCTAACTATGCAGAAAATTAGATCAATCGACTAAGTACAAGCTTTTTTGCCATCATCCAAGAGAGGTATTCCCCTCCTCCCTCCGCCATTGGGGTTACCCCTCCTTAAATTCTTCATTAAATCTTCTCCTTTCTCTCTCTCTCTCTCTCAAAGTTTGTGGAACCTCTTGCAGAGAATGCCCTAAATGATTTTTCCCCCCCCCCTTAAATTTTTAAAAAGAATTAATATGGGATTGGTTGATGTAGGTTCAAGGTCCCAGCAAATAAGAGTGTACATCCATTTGTGTAATAGGAATGCAACTGATGGAAGTTCTGAAGGAGCAGTCCAGAATCAATTAATTGTTTGGACACATTGTGCTAGTTGGTACTCATGTCCATTGTGTCAATACGCAATTTTATTGGTTCCCTGTTTGGTACTTAATTAACCGGTTGTCCTGGATTACTCGTGAACACTTCTCTATGCACATTTACAATCAGAATGGTCTGAATCAATTGGCAGAGGATTTCTTTTTTGTGTACCAGTTGTTCTGAGTTGGCACATTACAATCCTGTAATGGAGCATGCATGTAGACCAAAGTTTTGCACATATGTATATGTGCATCAAAATCAGATGTTTTATAATAATCCAGACCAGCTAGATTACATACTAGAATGGGATGTGTTTGAGCTCGACATAATAAAGTTATTTGTATCCTAGACAGGGGATGGAATTGTTCATTACAGGTCCAAAACAAGTTGAAATAGTTAGGCGAGTATTAAATTGCTTAATTGATTTGTATTAGGTGTCACAACCAAAATGATTTTTTTTTTTGCACTTTCACAAGTGTTAAAAGGAGTTTGGTTCTGGGGGTAGTTCACAATGTAAATCCTGAGATAAACAACCAAAAGATGGCTACTAACATAGTTACATTAAAGGATATTTCCATGGTACAATACACACAAGTTTGTGTCAAAACTAGAAGTACATATGATATCAAAAGTATTTTCATTTATTTTGAATTTTTTTGGAGATCACATATAATTGATTTGGGCCTTAACAATAAAAACAAGTTATATAAACCATGAATATGCAATTGATTCATGCGTTTGTTCTTATGTACTTGTACACCAATAATTGATAAAAAATATTTAGAACACCTTGTTTAATAGTAGTTTACCATTTTCATTAATTTCAAATTTTCATTTTATCTTTGTAGAATGATAAAAACAACATTTAACCCAAGCATCTTTAATGGGAGAACATTTTCCAACTTAAAAAGATCATAATCATTAACATTATTATAACATAATGTACTACCAAACATTTATTTATCATCTAATATGAACATCATGTCTTTAAAACAAATTGAAAGTTTTCATGCAAAAGATTGCTCATTATGATCGTCTTTTTTTATGTGGAAAAATTCATAAACTAATTCCCATTAAAACTAATATTTCAAGTTAGTCATTTTGTTATGTTACAATCTTTGTGATAAGCTTCTGCAAGTTACAAATGTATACCATTCAACCATTGCATTGTTCACACGTGCATCAATTTCACAACATAATGAAAATTTAGGATGTTATCCACATTTAATTGCATAATTCTATCACAAAATCTTCTCCAAATATTTAAAAGGCACATAAAAAATGTGTTGAAATGAAAATTGCCAAATTGTGATTTTTTTTGTGTACACCACACCATGAAAACACTCTAAAAGGAAATCATATATAACAAGATTCAACAATGTCATATTGAATTTTGTTGTTTGATTAAAAAAAACATGAACTTTACGGATAATAGCAAAAAGGGGGTGACAAAATGAAAAGGGTACTAAAAAAGGGTTGGACTAGGTACAAGTTACAACTTTAAGGATAAGTCTAATCATTGAGAACCTTGAACAAATAGACCCCCCATAGCTATTCAAATCACCAATTGAATTTTGAAACCCTCTTAGACTATGGCCAACCTTCATCAACCTTGGCCAACCTAAGTCTCCTTGGGCCATTATCTTGAAAAATCCAACATAATGTAAGTCCTTGGAAGCCCCCTAAAATACACACTCATATACAAGTTTACAACAATAGAACATCTTTAATTTATCAAATCAATGAACATGAATCAATGACGTTTGTCTTCCTCTAAATAGGGGCTTATGTGATTTCATTAAGGGCTATGTGAATTTGAATTTTTAAAAAATTGGACTTCATTCCTCAAACCAATTAGTTATGTAATGGAGGACAACTAAACTATTTAAAACCTAAATATGAATGTAAAACAAGTCCAAGACAAAAGTATCCTTGAATGGTACCACTATCTAAACCACCAAGTAAGGAATTCCTTGAGTAGTCAAATTAGTTTAACAATATTTTTGACATGTTTTCTTTAAACGTTTTTTTACAATTATAAAATTATTTTTACTTCTATTTATTCATTGCATGCCAAAATATATTTGTTAAAGTGTTCATTGGAATAAATGAGGTAGGAATTATTTTTATAAAAAAGTCTTGATTGTAATGACCATTTTTAGAATCTTGCTCCTAAACTTTGAAAATCTATAATTAAATTATACATATTCAAGTAATTAAATTAAAATTAAATTAAATTAAATACCCTATAAAAATATTTCCCAAGGAAAAAACCAAAACATGTTGATTGTTCCAAACTTGTGTTCCTAACCAAGAAGTTTAAACAAAAGAAACATTGTTACATTCTTAAAACATTTTTTTAATTCAATGACTAAGGACATCAAAACAAAAAAAAAAATTGATATGATTAGTGCTCTATAGGGCAACCCATCCTTGGGTGGTACCACTAAGAACCACCTCACCAAAATTTAAGGAAAACTGGGCCCAATTTAATTAAAGAAAATTAATCTTTTTAAAATTTCCTTTTTATTGTTGACTTATACCACATGGATTGTGTGTTCCTCACCTATGTACATAATATGGAAAATTGGAGACACATACACAAGCTACACAAGTAAAAAAAATTGTGTTCTTAAAATGTTCTTGACATGTGTTTTTGATATTCTTGCCCTTTATCATTAAATATCAAGTCATACCATTGTAAAAAAAATTGGTTTATCAACTATGGTCACTAGGGTATGGCCCCAATTGTTGATTGAAACAAAAAAATGGAAATTACTACAAATTTGTAAACATGAATGCAATGGCCCTTTAAGACTTCCAAATCCTAATCTTTGAAAATTGCTCAAATTATTATTATTATTTTAATCCACTATTTATGAATCAAATAAAAAAAGGGAACATCTTAAGCCTTCATAGAAATTAAAAGCATTAAAACATGCTCCTTTTGTGTTCCTAAACAAAAAAAGCTCAAAATATTACTTTCCTAGAACTTTTTCCTTGACCATTTATTTGAAATATCAAAACTAGACTTAATTTTTTTTAAATCTATTTGCAATTTCAAATTTCACACGACCTATGTAATCTTTTGATATAAAATTCAAAGTGAAAAATCTTTTCTAAGTGAATCCTATGTTGGTTTGAAGTTGAATGGGTCTAAGAAATTTGGAGTGTGGCATTCCTAATGATATATACCACCCAAGGATGGGTTTGTTTTATACAACCTAATAAATGAACTCATTTAAGTGTTTCTTATTTGTTAAAAAGTTTGATGGGTTTAGTAAAATAAAGGTGTTATATTCCTAATGGTATTGCCTAAGGATATTATTGTCCACCATCATAAATTTATTTTCAATGTTTTGAATATAATCAAAACCACTACATAACCCTAACAATTTGTAGTGGTAATGAAAACATGTATGGAATTAAATTTTTTATTTCTTTAGAAAAAAAACCAAAGAATTCAAGCCTCTCAAATGTCAAATATCTATATGAAGGATGCCCAACATGTTGAAGCATAATACATAAATAATTTTGTCTTGTGTGTGTCTTACATGTAACATTAACATCCATAGATACATATTCACCTAAATTACATGTCCCTTTTATATATATATATATACCAAGACATTTAGACATGTTAACCTTGTTTTAAACAAATGAATGATTCACACATGATCTCAAGTTATGACCTAGTTTGGGTGGTTACCAGTTTGGCCTTGCATTTTATGAGCTATCCCACATGTTGTTATGGATGTTCATGTTAGGATTATGTTTCCTATTCCCCATGTTTTTAAACCATATTACAGCTACTTGGTTCTTGTTTAGAAACCACATGAGCCAAATCCCATCTACATATCAAATACAAGACCATTAAGTTAAACATGTAATTACAATAATCATTTTTTAATTGAAACTTGAAACATACAAGTGTTAGCACACTAGGGTGGACCAACATCAATTGAAAGTCCACTCCAAAGCGCATAATCAATATATTTCGAAGTGTATTTTAAGCCTAGTGAATTGATTTCACTCACAAATTGACTCAAATTACATCTTAAAATAAAATATTTTTTCATATTAACATAAAACAACTTGAACTTAATTTTGCATTAAAGCAAAAATCTTTAGCATTGTTTTCCCTATAATCCACATCATCAACCAATTGTGACCTCAAAACATTTGCCAAATGAGCTCGAAAGACTAATGTTCATATTCCACATTGAAAGGGATACAAAATTTCAAATGTATAATGAAATTTAACATCTATGAATTGATTTTCATCATTTTGGCATTAGCATTTGAACTATTTTGAAAAACATGGAAACCACAAAAGGTCTTTCCATTGAACTTCAAAAGTGAGCCAATGCTTTCAAATAGCACTTTCCAACATTTAGTGACAACTCTTGGTCATTTTGTATGTATAATGCTTGAAAGTTATAGGCATAGGTAAAACAAAAGGTAATGAAGTATTAAGGATATATAAGTATTATTGTATGTATTTTTTCCATTTTTTTCATATTTATGCCCATTTGGCAATTTTAATCTCAACATCAACATGGAAAATGTTAGTTACACATGAATGGAATGTTGCACAAAATGATTAATAGAAAATAAGACACCATCAACTTTGGAACAATTTCGTCACTTTGCTGAAAACCTCAAATAACATGAAACTTAACATCAATATGTTTATTTTTCTTATGGGGTTTTGAATTAATAATTATTCAAATGCCAAATTAGGTCTTCAAAAAGAAGTGAATTACAAAAACCCAATATCAAATAAAAGGTGAATAGTAATATAATTTTAATGTAAACAACAACATATATAATCTAATTCAATGGTGTTAGTTACTATGCAAACATGTTTCCAATCTTCCATAGAATAAATGTTGATACATATACATATATTATGTGTTATTCACACCTATGGGTAATGACATTGATAACAATAGTGTTTGTTATTGCAATTCACATAAGGGCAAAATCATCAATAACTAGCTTACATGGCATGATGATGTGACAATTTATTTACAACGTTGTCAACGGTGATAACTTCATCGATAACTTATTTACAAATCAAGTTAAATTTTCAAAATACAAAGATTCTTGCATCTACCATCATGTTAAATTATCAACCTATGCACAAGGTTGATAAGTTATCATCTTCATGAGTTCTCCCACTCCATCATTATAACACAATCTACTCCAACCTCATTGCAACGCTCATTGCCATCATTGTTGCAACACACACAACAATAATACGATGAGTTTTTCAAATTTTGTAAGGATTTTTATTATCACATGTGGAGGTGTAGGGCATGGATCAACATCCAAAGGTGGTCAAGCATCACAATAATGACATGGAAATTGGGAGCAACACGAAAGTAGTTGGCGAACCCTAAAGCATAAATGGTGCTAGCAATACAAAGATGGAACAAAATCGCAAAAGATTTACAAGCATGCATTCATATTCAGGTTTTAATAACAGGAAGATGTGTAAAGATAAATGGAACAAATTCAACTTCGATTACAAGAAGTTGTAAAATTATCACAAGGGAACCAAAAACCATACTTCATTTTGGGAAATGATTGTAGAAAAGTGTGACAAGCATCATTTATTTTGCCAATCTAACAAAAAAATTAATGAAACAATTGAATTTTTTTAGGTGGAACAGATCATTAATGCATTGCTTCACATGAAAGACTTGTAAGTAGAAGGTGATGGGAATTACATTGTGCTAATATTGAAAACAAACAAGACAAATAAAATTTTATAGAGCCACTACCACATTCATTCATGGAAGAATTGTTTAGTGATCATTGTCCATGTCAACAACATAACTCGAGCCAAAACAACACAATCCACAAAATGCAAAGGTAGATTTCATGAACCTGGATGATGTAATCAACAATCTTTAACAAGGCGGCCTCAATGGCCCAAAGTCAATTTGGTGGACTTGTCATCTGCACCTACACCACCTCTAAGGACACAAATTACATTAAGAAACATAAGACAAAAGTAGAAGAGAATGAATGCATTCTGATCAATTATTAAAACAACCAACAAAAACCACAAATTATTTGTTAATGCAATGGATAGAATCAACCTTGTGTAGCTTGAACTAGAAGAACGTCAAATGGCAATCCAAAATCACAATAGTAAGGAGCAATTGCAATACTTCAAATAGCAAGACAAAAAACTTCACAAGACTAACAAAGCCATGGTAAACATTCTTTCAAACCTTAACATTGCCATGTGCCATGTTTTTATTCAAGACAAAATAAACATGGCACATGGTGGTGAAGTGTAGCCATGTGCCAGGCATATTTGTTTCAACATCATTATCCACTACTTGCCGATCTAGATAGGCCTCCAATCATTAAGAACTCTTAGTCCAACAATAACTTTAAGATTGCCAATTCCATTTTATAAATCCAACAAATCTCTAAAGGTCAAAATCCTTACCATTAATGATCATGTTGTAAAGAATACAACAACAAACCACCACATTAAGGACAAAAGGGATGTGCAAATTTGTTTCCAAAATCAATTCTCTAAAGGTTTTCTTCAAGATCCCGAACACAATCTCTACAACACTTTTGCCTCTAATCAAATGTTTGTTGAATAGGGCTCTTAAAATGGTGCATGTTTCCAACTTGTTTGTGCAAGAACAGATCAACCATGACAACAAGGGGTAACCTTTGTCCCCAAATACATAAGGTCGAATGTCTTTTTCACCTCGATTTTATTGGAATAAATCACCATGTATAGCTCTTTGGTACAAGTTAGAGATTTGTAAGATTTGTGTATTATTCATGGAACCAAGCATTCCCACAAAAATGTTTCCAATTTTCTTGTGGTAGTCACTTATAGCTTGTAGTTACATGTTGTAACCCTTGGACTTGAAAAAAAAGTAATTAGTAATAGATTGTCCTTGAGATTTTAGGACATGTATTTGTGTGACATCAATAGTTCCATGGATTGATGGCGAACCACAAAAACTTTTGAACTTGACCCTAACCTTTACCAATTATTCTCCTTCAAGCAACATGATTTTATTTTTGAACACAATGTTCAAAACAAACACATTTAACTTTTGCAAAACCAAGTGTACTATTGACTTGCTAATGGCAAAAAGTTCATTACATTGGAATAGTTTTTCGTCACGGTGAAGAAGCTTGTATAATGAACATGTGACCCATATCCCTACGAGGATAGCACATTGGTAATGAATGTTCTTCTCCATAAAGTGTTTCAACTTTGAAAACAAATGGATAACAAAACCCTTGCCAACTATGAAGTGTTCAATCCACTAAGAATCATTGTATTGTGTCATCAAAAAATGGGAATACCAAGTGGTGAACCTAGCTTTCACCCAATTGCTAAATTCTCTAGTGAAGAGATTTTCATAAATACAAGACACACAAAGTTGATGCAACATAAAAGAATTGAACATGGTGTGAAAGAACCTTTTACCTTTTAAACTTTATAATGGGAGCTACTCTGGAAACTGAAAACCAAATTTTGATTTTGCATTGTAACACAAGATGAACAACTTTTGAATTTGCAAGAAAATCTACAAAAATAACATGAACAAAGCTAGATTATGAAACCTCATGACAACATGCAAAAGAAAGAAAAACAAACACTTTCAAAACTTGCAACAAAAGAAAAACACAATGATGTCCATTTATTGCAAGTAAAAAAATCATGGTGATTTATAAGCAGAGGTGCAAATAGTAAAACAAAAAAGAACAATGCAATAATGAAAAAGCCAGAAGAATGTTAAATGAAAAAGCTATATGTCCAAAATGCTAAATGTAAAGTGAAAAAGCCAAAAAAACGTTAAACAAAGAAGCTAGATGTCCAAGTGCTAAATACAATAATGAAAAAGCTAGAAAAATGTTAGATGAAAAAGCCAAATGTCTTGATGTTGATTACGACAATGGAAAAGCCAAAAAAAAGGTAAATGAAAAAGTTAGAAAAAAGTCGGAAAAAAGCCAAATGTCCTAGTGCTGAATGTTAAAATGAAAAAACTAAAAAAGAATAGCTTGGAATGGTATTTGGTGATGTCAAATGAAATCAAGTATAAGTGTGCAAGAAGGTGAAATTAAAGTAGTTATTTATCAGTTTGTCTTTGGAAGTGATAAAATTACTCAAATATTGTAGGTTAGTGGTGAAAAAATGGTTAGGTTTTTTGAGCAATGATAGTGTGTTAATGCTAGCGATGAACTAACCCTAACTTAAAAGATAGCAAACTTTAACTTTTTTAATAACTACTAACAAGTGTGAATAGACCTTTATAGTAACAAATCCACTTTGCTAATTCAAACTATAATACAAGCTTGGCAATAATTAAATTATTTTTGGAAATACTAATTTTTTTTAAATAGACCTATTTGAAATGCTAAAAATTGAAAAAAATACAAGGGAAGGAAATACCAAAAATGGTGGAAATTTGAAAGGTTCTTGCTAGACTAGGCCATCATTGTAGAACATGTGTCCAATAATTGACAACATTTTTCTTTCCTATAATTTGATAAAACATAATTTCTCCTCATTTTTGCAAAAAAGGGTAGTAGAAAATGTTGTAAAAGGTCTTATTATGTTAAAAATTCAAAGTCAAGAAAACTTGCCAGATAAATCGCCTATTATTTATTGCAAAAATTTCAGAAATTATTTTTTTGTTGTTGAAATGAATTTTGAAAACTAAAATAATTATTCAACACCTTAGTGCTAAGCCTGAAAAGGTCTTATTGTATAAATATTTTCATTTCAATCTTTAAGTAAAATGGAAATTTTAATGTCAAGTTAAATTGTCTTTATGTTGTGTTTAACAACAATGTCGAAATAAAATTGTGAAAAATGAACTCTGATTTTGTAATATGAAAATATGTCTTGGTGTAATCAGTGTCATTGGATTGATAAAAGTCTTTTGCCACAAGACATGGCTTCAACATTTGAATAGCACACCATTGATGCCAAACTTTAACTTATATTTTCATTTGCACTTAATAATCTTCCTCTTAATTTCAGATTAATAAACACACACATCTTGGTCTTCGTAAAGGAGTCATATTCATCTTTTGTGATAGTTCCTATTAATTGTGTTCTACAATGTATACCTCTATCATGGGTGTGTGTATTGTTGTTGTACTAAGATGTTCAATCAAAAGTGCAATATACTTTCAATCACCAATGAATGTTGTAAGATATCATCTAGATAGACCTAATCCCCTAAGCAAAAATGTGAATTATGAAGTCATGTCAGTCCACAAGGCTTAACAAAGGAACCACCTTAGCAATAGAAATAGGAATGGCAACATGAATACAAAAGGTTGAAAATGAGCATAACAAATATGTCATGCACCAATGAATCAAAAATCAAGTATTATCAAAATATCACATTATAAATTAAGGTTACTTAGCTCCCAATCATTTAGTTTTGAAGGTTGTTTACAACACAACCAAAGCACTTATTTTAAAAACATAAAATTACATAATTTTATTGAGCCGAGCAAACACCAACGAGAATAATGTTACACACATGCACAATAAAAGCACAAAGAAAAAACAAGCTTACACAAGCTCTCACATACAAACTCTGCTCCTCTTGTGGAGTTGATAGCTTAATGAAGAAATAAAATGAACTATCACCAACAAGTGAAAAGGATTTACCTCAAAATGAGATCTCAGTTTAAGGTCTTAAATGAAAAGATAAGCTTATGTTGAAAAAGGCTTGGCCCTGTCACCTTTCGGAATGCGAGATACCCTAACGTTAACAACAAAACATATCCTAAGATCAAAACATATTACTTCTACCCATGGTTATTTGTGTGACAAATAGTAGTAGGAAAAACATAAACATCAAGACTCAAAGGTAGATCATGCAATAGAATAACAAAAGTAATAGTGCACTATTGCAGGATCCGGAGTCAATGTGGAATTCAGAGCATGTGGAGTAGAATTAATTAGTTTAAAGTAATAAACAAGCAAGGGAATCAAACTATCATCACATAGAAATGTGACTTCATCAAATGCAACACCATGCCTACTGAGGACACAATCTTTGTTAAAATCCAATTAACCATAAGCTGTAAACTCTGCTAAGTAGCCAGGAAGCGTGCAGCCCAATTGTTCTTGGATTCAAGTTTGTAAAGAAATTGTGTCAAAATTAAAACAAAGGTTGTACAAACAAGATTCCAGCAGTGATTGAGATGAGGCACATTCCAGCAACATATAACTCAAGAGACATCAAATGACAACTCAACAAGGAATGTAAATTGCTTCTCCCCAAAACTGAAAGGCAATTCCAACCATGTGAAACATGCAACAAGCCACTTCAATATTGTATGTTCTCTCATTCAACATAACCATTTTGTTCAAGCATGCACCACACTATCAGTCCACGATGAATGCTTTGATTGGTAAGGTAAGTCCAAAATTGATGCTTTGTAATTTCACCACTATAGAATGTAACTTTGGGATAAGTTTATCAATTTCATGAATCTAGAGTTCCTTTAGTCTAGAGACATACATTGTACAAAGAGCCAACAAATGCAAACAGACTGTGGGTTAGCAGCCTTGATATCAGCTTCAGAATGGATGTTTGATGGGTAGGAGAGTAAGGAAATATAAGGGAACAATTTATACGCTCTCTCCTTTTCCTTCATTGATAATGTTGGATTTCTCACAGGCACAAGCATATTTGTTACAAAGGCTATAGATCTAATCAACTTCAACAAAATCAGCTGTGAGGTCTTCCTATTAACTTTTGTGAAGATGAGTGCATTCTTGAGCCTGTCCTTGAATCTACAATTTCAAAAAGCTTGTAAGAGTGGGGTTAGGGACACACAAAAAGCATACTTAGTCCAGCCCTTTCTATGGCCTCTCTTCTCATAATTTAATGTCTGTTAACAGGGAAAAAATATTTTTCAAGCATTTGCTATTTGTGTTATAACAGTGTATGCTGCTGCCGCTGCTCCATCCTCAATTCTGCTCCAGGGAGTTTCCCCATTTCACTCTTAGGCTGCAAAACTTGAAGGAAACTCAAGAACCTCATAAAACATAAGAGACTTGAGTCAAGCTCCAAACCGTACATAAGATGGAGAAGATGTGAGCAACCAGAAGAAAGGAAGACAAGGAATCTCAAGAAAATGTGAACTATCAAAAAGCTCAAGACCCAAGTGACACAGTAAAGGTAGAAATCATGACCATCAAAAAGCTCAAGAAAGGGCTGAACACTGAACCCCCTGGGGCAAAGGCCCTTGGTTCTGGTTTGGTGCTTGTATTTCTTTTCACTTTCTGCAATAAGAATTTCTTATTTGCACCTCCCAAGAAGAACAAAAAAACACTCAAGACAGAAAGTGAATCAATAGATGCACAATATAGGCTTCACCAGGTCTGCAAGCCTATCATAACCATGAGAGTCCAGAGAGAACTCCACAATAACACTTTGAAGTAACTCTCAAGACAGTTGCAAAACATAAATAGTATCATCATTCAAGCCGAAACAATCTTGTGAGGGTGAACTTTATTTCATCTTAGCTTGTACCTCCACAAGCAACCCTCTAAGCCAAGGCATAGAGAGCCCTACATAGAGGTAGTGGTTGAAGCCTCCTGCATGCTAAACACATCCTTTAAGCACACCACAAACACATCATCCAGGAATGTGTGCTACTCATTTCGGCATCCTCCAGATTTGAAAACATCCAGAAAACTAAGTACAATCAATTAAAATGCCAAGCATTACATTAGACCCTAGACCCCACACAGCATGAACAGACTAAAAAAGTACATGATTCAGAAAACTTCATGTTGAACATTCTCTATTGATTGACTCATGTTCAGGTTATTCCACTCTAATTGCACTGTGTTAAAGATCCAAATCTCAAATGTATTGAGCTATCTAAATAGTAATAGAACTTTGCCGTGAGAAGCAGAAAGACAGCAATATTTAGCATGAATTTTCCATTGCTGGTAGTTTATTAGTTGGGGCTCCACAAGCTTCATGTCTTCTTTTTTCTGGGTGTAAAATCTACTGAAAGTTTCAGCTGTTATCAGGACTGCCAGAAGTAGTTTAAAATTCCCCAATTTGAGGGTCAGAAGCTGCCACTGTGTGAAAGTTCCAGAAGGTGGAAATGGTCCCCTGCACTTCCTTCTGTCCTTTCTCTGGTCCCTTTCGAGATTCATCCATACTGGGAACTGGGCCCCTGATCACAAGGCTACAGTAAGCAATCTGCAGGGAGCATGATGTTAAACAAGATCAAATCACAGACATTACATCAAATCAAAAGATATTGTACAAAAGCATGGTACATACCCTGCCAAGCTGTACCGTTCTTCAATCTGGACAGGGTGCAATGATGAATTTCCCTCACTGGTGGCAATAATCTGACCCTGTGAATCACCAAGAAGAGTACCCTTGCCATTTGCATCCACTGCTGCCTCCCATGGTTTGCTGTTGTCATCCACCATTGTCACTGAGCTGGTTTCAGTAGCACCTGCTACAAACAAGAATTTTATTAGAGTTCATGTGGTCCAGCCATTTCAGTAAGTTGTCATCTCATGACACACAGGATATTGCCCACCATCCGATGAAGGATCATGGGGAAAATATTTAAGAAAGAACCAAGTGATTACAATGAGGACAGATCAGAACCACTCCAAGGAAGGAACTCTGAGATGAAAGATGCCCATCTGAAAGCTCTGAAAATTACAATGGTTTTGAAGTGTAGATGTAAATGCATACAGTTAGTAGAGGGAGTTATGTCCCGAGCTTCACAATACCTCCAAGCCAGGATGTCATGCCTCTCTAAAATGCCCATGAGAGCATAAACTTAGTATAGAAATCTCCATAAGTATTGAGAACTCTCCATACTTACATTTTAAGTCAATGTGAAAAGAAATTTTGTGACAACCTGATGCTCAGGTTGACAAATTCTACATCAAGCAGCAAGAAACCATAACAGGAAACCATGGATGGACAAGAAGAAACACACCAAATAGCAAGAACAGAATACAAAGAAATTGTGGTGTGAAACAGTTGAATTAGGGTCTATTGCTGGAGAAAATGATTACGAAATATATTTGCATCAAAGATGCCAGGTGTAGCTGAAAGCCTCACCTCCAGGGAAGGGGCTTGGGTGTTCACCTTAGGGATAACAGAAGCATCTTACATTCTGATTGCATTGCAGATGCTACATGCACAACTGGTGAGCAATTCATTGACTGCGAATAAAAATGTCTCAAAAAGATTTTGAGTTATGACCTTGGGCAAAGCTCTGTGGATCAAAAGCTCCTGAGGTGAAGGAAATTGTGGGCTTGACATCATCTTGCTGCAGAAGCACTGATGACACTCTATCTTCTTGCTGTTCATGGTGATCAATCTGTCCAGGACTCTGCTTATTTCCACCACCATTTCCTCCATCAGAACTGATCCCATTTGCATCCCCAAAATTCTCAGACTCATTGTGGGTCAACTCTCTATCCTGCCTTTGCCGCTTCTGCCTGGGAGAGTCAGCATCTGTGTCTGCCTCAGACTCCCCATCCTTCACAGAAACCTACAATAGGGAAAAGTGTCATGGTGCTCTAAGATCCACCCAAACATTCATATGCATTCAATTCAAGGGCATGATGACAGAAAGTGCACGGAGGTGTATGATTTTGGCAAAAAACACATCAAAGAGAAAGGCAATATGACAACAAACAGTATGCTTATAGATTGAACTTGGCAAGGTCCCAGCATCAGTCATCAAAGTTAAGAGACCAACATCAAGGACTCTTCAATGGCATGAAACAACTCCAGGAAAAGTTTCATCAAGTAACCTGTAGAGCACCCCTGGCTTGGTTCAAGTGGGTTCTGCAGTTCTGGCGTACCTGCTGGTGTCTTCTCTTGGCACGAGCTTTCCGATTTTGAAACCAGTTATATACATTGGTTTCAGTAATCTGGCCATGCCGTCGTAACTCATCTGTAATTTCCTTAATGTGCTGCTTGTTCGGGGTGCCATTGCCCTGCTCAAACAGCCTCTCCAGAATTTGGAGCTGGATTTGGCTAGGAGTCCACCGCAACCGGGTTGTGGGCTTATGGTTGGGGGTTCCCATCTGATCATATGGCAATTGTCCCCCGATCATGATACCTGCCACTCAGAAGGACAATAAAAGTGAGCTCTGTGCTCACTTCACAGCACCAAACTGCCTGAGCTTTTTGTTGGTTGTCAAAGGACATGAACTGCCTACCCTCTCCCTCCTGCTTGACCTAGCAACCCCCAAAAACTATAAAGCAAGCTTTTTAAGACTGCTGGTCTCCAAAGGACATGACTTTGGGCATCCCAGCAACAGCCATAAAGGGAAAGAGAGTGTTTTTCCATGGAGGAGTTGCACCTCTTCAGGTGCAACAATGGATGAGACACCAAGAAATCCAATCACCCTAAAACCCCAAATCTAAAACTTGCAATAGAGATGTGGGTTTGATATCTACCAATCAGCAATTGTGTAGAACAAGTCTCGGTCCTTGCCATACACTGGGACTTAGAGTCTTGAAATAACCAAGGTGCATAAAAAGACTCAAAATCAGATTCAAAGGTTCAGTGCCCTTCTACTGACATTGAAATCTTTCTGCCAAGACAATGAGAATGACCACTTCCCAAGAATTAGATAGCATCACTGCTTAATTCTCTCATAATATGGATGACATCTGTCAAAACACAAGGTCAATCAAAGGCCAAGCAAAAGGGACAAGCCTTGTGTCACCGCAAAATGTTACTGGAAACCCAAAAGGGCTTCTGTCCACTGGGACTTACATTTGTAAATTTTGATCCAAAGCAAAAAGTTTGTAGATTAGAATCATAATCACCAGGCAGAGGTGGTTGCTGAGCCAGACAAGCCTTGTGCATTTCCACCAGCTGTTGACAAATTGTTGAATATACTGAAATCTGTCGCCTCAAGGTCTCCATTTGCTCATCAGTCATCACCTGAAAGAAATAACAGGAAACAAATGCCATCACAATGGTCAAGAGGACCACCTGATTGTTCACCTCAGCGTAGTAGCTACATGAGTTAGGGTTTGGGCAGTGAGAAGCAACTTTGTCGCTCTTCCATGAAAGGTCGTGACTGATGCATTTCTCATAAATCAAAGAAATTCGTGTGTGCAGAGAGAAAGAGTATGATGAAAGGGAGAGCAAAGGACCTGTCCAGATCCTGAAGTATGTATCGGCTGAGGCAAAGTGCTCCCCATAGCTGGAGGCGTGAGAGAACCTCCTGAGATTGCTTGAACCTGCACTTGCTGAGCCACAAACTCCAAACTCCTACCTAACCTTGCTTCACTCTCCATTATCTATTCCCCCCTGTGCCGCTCTTCACTAGCTTCCATAATCTTCAATGTGCCGCGTACACCGTCAATGTTGAAAGGATGATGATTTCTCCACTGCTCCAAAGACAGTAACATCATCTCTGAATAATCAGATGCCGATGAAATTCCACATGCTTTCGAAAAGGAAACAGAGAAAGAATCGTGTACTATCAGGTGCCCGATCATCATAGGTCTTTCTGCAGAAAGCTTCAGGATCTGTCACATGTATCTTGTTTGGAGAGAAGCGGAGAAGTCTTCGGATATGGATGGAATACAAGCTCCATATTGTCTGAAGCAGTGGAAGACGAAGAAGAAGAAGAAAACGATTAAGCGGCGGAAAGCCTTTGCAAGAGACCGCGGGGCTAATCATCAAGAACGAAAATTCAAGCAGAAGGTGGTAGACAAGGAGCACAGCGGAGGAGAAGGAGGAGGAAAATTGTGACCTCTAATTGACGAGAATCTGTGAAAGGAATTCCTCCTCCTTGTCGCTGATACCGCAGAAAACTGCTAACTGAATATCCTTCCACCGCAAACCGGGAATCCAATCCCGCAACATAGGGAAGAAGCACGGCGGTGTGGTTCGGCTTCTCTGCATTCAATCTCACGACAGACTTCACCAGATTCAGAAAATTTTAGATCAACATGGAGCTGTGCAGATGGGGGAGAAAATTCCGCCAACTAGGGAAAGAAAAAGAAACAAGGTAGCTGGTTATGATGCGCGATTCCACAAACTTCAAAATCCGACGACAAGGCCTTGCAACACGAGAGAAACCGAGAAATCAGAATGAAAGAGAGAAGCATCGAGACGACAAAACATACAAACAAAATCGCTGAGAAGAGCAAGTCGGATATTATTAACGACTGAACGGAGCCTTCTTGGATGAAGATTGTCACTTCTCAGATGTGACAATCTTTCGAACTGATGATTCAATAAATGCACAGATCTACGAGTCGCTGAGAACTGAATATAGCCTTCTTGGATGAAGAGTGTGTCCTCTTGGATGTGACAATGTTAACAAACGGATGATGATTCAACAGAGAAACAAATCCTCCAAATTCGAAAAAAAATCAAAAAAATCTTTATGTTTTGCCAGATTTCTACACCTGACTCAAGTAGGTAGCAAAAAATATATAAGGATGTTTAAAAAATTTCCTTTCATATTTTTAAAGCCAAAAATGGCTAAAGTGGCTTATGGATGACTGCTACATCACAAAATTGAAAAGAAAAACCCTACACAAATTTTGTCATCAATGAGGATCAAGGGCATTTTTTTCCATTTTGTGAGGTAGGATGACCGGCAATCATCCATAAGGGGACTTAGCTAAATTTGGCTATGGTTAGAGAGGAAAGTAGAAAATTTTTGGAACCTTAACTATATATTGGTGACATGCTAGAATCTATCATCTAAATTTGGCAATTCAATTATTTTTCCCTAGAATATGGTGACTCTAGTGATATTTTACAAAAAAAATCCTTTTTATGAATCATAACCCCTCTTTTTTTTTTCACCAAGTGGCCAAAAAATTGCCACAAAAAAAACACCCAATGATGTGGATGCAAATATCAGCTTTTTGGGTTCAAAATCAACAAAAACTAAAACTTAATGAGAAATTCATATTATTGAATACAAGTTTCACAACATCATTATTTTAAATAACCCTCACATCATAGAATACTAGTGTGAACCCCGTGCATAATGCACAGGTGTGTTATTTCAACAATGTTTGGTTGATGTTTTTGGTTTTTAAAAAAAACTTTTCTTTTCAAACAACCATTGGTCCCCCCCCCGCCACCCCGGTCCTTCGCATTTCCCACTCCGGTTCTTTATCCCGTCAGTCGCACCGGTCCTTCGCATTTCCCACTTC
>Ga0116227_10004798_pt1 | contig 29075 bp, 22 predicted proteins | sample S1TSphgellanicum_FD_89693 | JGI IMG/M metagenome (GOLD analysis project Ga0116227, IMG submission 89693) | Host-associated microbial communities from peat moss isolated from Minnesota, USA - S1T2_Fb - Sphagnum magellanicum MG | ecosystem: Host-associated > Plants > Peat moss > Unclassified... | reverse complement strand
TATAAACCAAAAAAAAAAAAAAAATAAAGCTATTTCCCTCTCTAAACATTGGGGAATAAAAAAAAGGGAAAAAAAAATTTTATAACACCCCCTATAAAGCCCCCCCCCCCCCCCCCCCCAACCCCACCCTAGTGTTTAAAAAAACGGTTAATAGAGAGCATTACGAGGGGGAAAAAAAAGGAAAAAAATACAAAATCTCGGCCCAATCCCCCCTTCGTTGTCTCTTTTGTTTCCTTGTTGTCAAAGCAAACGACTTTAATAATTGGACCCGTTCTATGTTCGGCGGTTCTTAACTTTTATGACGAACATCCGGTTAGTTTTAGACCTGTGTCAATTCCGGGTTTGGTTTCACGCATAAATGGAGTCACAAATTTAATTCTGGGTCCTGTTCATAAAATTGTAATAATAATTTTTTTTTAAAATTCCAAATTTGAAAATCAGACCTAGTTTTGATCCCATTCTTACTAACCCAGATTGCCACCAATGGTTAACTTTAACCATTGATTAACCTCGGCTCTAATCACTTCTTTTCTTTTTCTTCTAAGCAATGTATTTTGATTAGGGTTTAGTGGTTTACGGTTAGGTTTAGGGTTTAATGAAAAGGAACTGGGTTTGATTTCCCAAAACTGGAATCAAAACCTAACCGGAAACATAACCAAGCAACAATTCATACCTGCCCAACACTACTACTCTAGACCTTATGGCAAATTCATAGAGCAACAATTTAAGTATTAAAAAATAAGAATATGTCTCCCAAAGTTCTCAAAAATTGAATTCTCAATTCACAATAATAGGTAACACTTGGTGAAGAACAATCCTCAAAATGAGGCACAAAATGAAAATTACATCATTCCGTAGTCTCTCCCGTATACACCAAGGGAAAGTGAATAAAGACAAAGAAAAAGAATTTGGGTACACAATTAGGATATGAAAAACAAAAAATCTCAACATTGGGTACACAATTGGGATATGAAAAACAAAAATTCTCAACATTGGGTACTTTCCAAGAGAGCAAGATTTGTATCCTAAGAGCTAGCTTTTAGCCATTTTGGCTCTTTTGTGTGGAGCTTATTGTCAAACCTTTTTTCCTTTTCTCATCTTATCCCAAATTGGGCTCCACATTGCTACACACTACCAATGACAATTGATGAATGGAAAAGGTAAATTCATTTTGTGCAAATTGATTTTCATTCGAATGAAAATATTGAATGAGATTGCACACAACTTGAATTCAATTCGATTCGATTCAAATTCGATTTTAAAAAATAGGATACAAATCAATGCAAAATGTATTGAATTTTTTTCATGATTATGATGTTGAATTTTTTTTTAAAAGACAAATTTGAAAAACACCTTTTCATTCTTTTTTATTTGAGAATTCACTAAACAAATTCTCGTTTGGAACTATCGTCCAAAAGGAGGACTTCTAAAACCTAAAGTTGCCAAGTTGTATCAATTCAAGAGTGGGGACACTTAATAATTAGGTTGGCCTTGGATAGCGACTTTGTTATTGTATTTTATTAAGAGGCCTAGTGTGATCAGCTTGGTTAAAAATTTTGCACCCAACCACCAACAATGCCCACACAAACTTTAAAATGTTAAATTTTTTTTTGTAAAGTTTAGCAAACATGATGCTAGAAGCTTGTGTTTGCCTAATTTACAAGATGGGAACAACAATATGGCATGAAAAAAGGGTTGAACAAGGCCCCAAACACAAAATACTTGGCAATTAAATCTATTTGCTTATGTTTGATTATTTCTTCCTTGACCATTCATGTTATCCACTTCTTTCTTCTTTGATTGTTCATGCTCTCCATCATTCCATTTTTTCCTTCCTTGTGCATTCATGCTCCCTACACACTATAAAGTTGTTTTACGCAATGAAAAGTTATACAACACATTGAGGCACACCTACGACCTATGCATGCAATGCACAAAGAATTATTTTACGCATTGAAGTGCATTGAAAAGTTGTACCTTGAATTGAGGAGTTGTTTCATACATTGAGGTGCACTTAAAACTTGTTCCCCATGTTGTTTAGAGAAGGCATGTGACATTTAGACAAATTGCCATTGTAGCAAGAAAGTGTTGGAAAGGAACACAAGCTTGAAGAATTCAAACCTCAAGTGCATTAAAAATGAGTTCACACAAAGCCATTTATTCCAAGTTTTACATCAATGCCCTACTTTTACAAGGTTATTTTAAGGTCATGTTTAGTTCTAGTGTAGGAGACCATGGTTCTAATAGTTCAAACCACACAAGATCATTTGGAGTTTTTTTATTGTTTTGTTGAAGATTTTACATTTTGACACGTTTCTTCCTTTCGTTTTTGTCATTTTTCATATGTTGTCACAAGATTTGTGATTTTTTCCAAACCTTATTTATTGAATGGTTTAAAATATCCTTGAAGCAATGTGAACATGAGCCTTCAATACCAAAAATAAAAAACCATGTTTACATAAACGAAAACCTTATTTTGCCAATTCTAGAATATTTATTCCTTGTACTCAAGATGTTCCAATAATCACATACAATTTTTTGAGTACCCTTGTCATCTATTCCCTCCTTTAATGGACAAATTCATGGTTCAACATTTTCACAAAATTGCTCATGGACCTATCAATGATGTGAGGTTTTTGTTAAGTAAATTGTAGTTGGTATAAGGTTGTGGGCTAGTCCATGGAATGGCATGCCCTAAACATTGAAAAATATCACATTTCCTATTGCCACACAATTGCCACGCAAGGACTTCGAAGGTGGTTTTTTAAACAATGTTTCCAATTTGAAGTCAATTATTTATAATTTTGCTTAGTAGATGAAGAAGACAATTGACATTTTGGTTGTAAATCTAATCATGTACACAATGCAAGTATGGCAACTTGTTTAAGCCTTGGGAGGTTTGACGCCCAATTGACATATCCACTATGATGTATTATAATTTTGTGAATTAACATATGTTCAATGGGTACTTCTTTGAAATGGAAGTAGTTGATAAAGGTGTGTAACTCACTTGACAACTTGAGTATAATCTTGAATTGAGTTTTCATTTGAACTTTTAGATTATGAGGGGTTTATAATTCACTTCACCACATGATTATCATCCATTTTGACATTTTGGGTTCTTATTTGAACTTGATGAATTGCACATGTAAAGGTCCACAACTCACTTAGTAACTTGATTATTAGCCATTATGGCATTTGGGTTCTTATTTGAACTTGAAAATTCGTATAGGGGTTTATAACTTACTTGGTAACTTGAATAAGATCTTGATACCCTAATTGAATTTTTATTTGAGCTTTCAAAATTGTATAAGGGTCTACAATTCATTTAACAACATGATTATCACACATTCTAGGCTTTTCGGTTCTTGTTTGAACTTTTAGAATTGTGTAGGGGTCTAATTCACATAACAACATGATTATCAACCATTTTAACCTTTTGGGTTTTTTTTTGAATTTGAAAATTTGTGTAGGGGTGTGTGGCTCATTTGGTAACTTGATTATAACCCATTATGGTTATTTGGGTATTTATTTGAACTTGAACAATTGTGTGGGAATGTGTAACCCATTTAACAATTTGATTATAACCCATTTTGGCTATTTTGGTATTTATTTGAACTTGAACAATTGGGTATGGGTCTATATCGTTCATTTAGCAACTTGATTATAACCTATTCTAGCTATTTTGGTATTGTAATTGAACTTGAAGAAGTTTGTAAAGGTCTATAGTTCATTTGGCAACATGATTATCATCCATTTTGGTTATTTGGGTATTAGTATATCCATTTAAAAACCTAATATGTTCATGTTTTATCTTGAAACCACCTTGGGAGGTTTGGGTTTGATAATTTTGCAAAGTTTATTGGTTGGTTTACAACCCATGGAAAATTTATTATGGTTTTTTTAAGGCCTATTAAGGTTCCTAGTGGGTTTATAGCCCTTTTACAAGATTTATTATGATGATTTGAAGTTTTATAATTACTTGTTTGAATTTGAAATTGAATTAGGCATGTTTGCAACCTTTTTTTGAACCCATTATAATGTTAAAATTTTTTGTAGTTATTTATTTGAACTTAAAATTAGGCTAGGTAGGTTTATAGTCTTTTTGGGCTTTTAGATGGGTTTTTTTGGTTGGATGGTTATGAAATAAAAATTTTGTGGCTAAAATTAAAAGTTTGTTTTGGAATCCAATGATCAAACACATGAGGTGCAAAAAGTGATATGGAAATCCAATGAGCAAAATGCATGCAAGTTAGAAAAAATAGTTTTAATGACATAATTTTCCAAATATAATTTTTCTAGTGACATTTTTTCAAGTGATTAAATGTGCTTAAGTTTAATACTTTAAATGTGAATGTTTATTTTATTTAAAATGGTCAACTTCTTAAAACTTGATAATTTCATTACAAAGATTCAAAAATTTGAGTTGGTTGCCTTGCATAGGCAAAAAAACCCTACATGGGACAAGTTACCTTGATAGATTGACAAATTTACATAACTTAACACACTTGTTGTGATGTAACCTTAAACCCTAACTCATAACACTTTAAGGTTAAGAGGGGCGTGTTGCAGCTTTGGGATGGGGATTAAGGTGAGTGACAAGCATGTCAATTATTCACATGAACATGTACAAACCAAATAATAAATTGGTTAATGCATAGTTGGAGCACTTTTAGTGCACAAATGAACCATGGGCATATACAAATTCATAAGACTCACCACGATTTGGACTTGGGGAAGCCACCACCTTTTTTTTAATATTATTCTCTATGCTTAGCCATGGGGGTTGCACCCAAATGTCATTTTGTCTCTAGACTCTTAGCTGGGAGTTTCGAAATTCTCAAAATTGAAACTTTTGTAACTTTGAAGGCCCATAATTTTTTGTGTAGACCTCTGATTGAAGTGAGGTTTAAAGCAAAGTTGTAGTCCTCATCACGAGCTTTCCAACAATATGTCACACACCACTTGTGAGCAAGTAAATTAAGGAAATTTTTAATTTTTAATGGTTAGAAGTCAATTTAGCACTTTGATTCCTTGCCCTTTCTTTTGGCCATAACTTGTTTTTTAAATATTCAAATGAAACATGTGGGTCCATTTTAAACATTTACATTTCAAAATATTTCCAATGGTATAAGAATTTTTTTAATATAATGAGTTTTGACCCTTGAAATTGTTCTTTAAAAATTTGGGAGTTCATCGGGATTCCAATTCCGAAAGTGGGAATCCATTTGGAAGTGTGTGGGTTCATTCTTTCATATTCCCAGAACATGAAATGTGACTCCCAAGTTTCATTTTCAACCCACACCTTTGCAAGCCCTTGTCTTGGTCGCAAGCCCAAAGCTACAGTCACAACATCATAGATTACACACTCATAACTATAACCAAATCTTTTAGATTTAACCTTAACCATAACCCTAATGATTTGAATGGACCATCCATTGGTGTAATTTCCTTGGACTTTATACCTATGACCATTTTTGTCAAAATGTAAGACACTTAACAAAACTAACTAACAAGGAGATAATGATAATGAATTTTAAAGACATGGTAATTATGACAAAAGCCTTCACATTTAATGTTTGTGATGTTTTTTTGTTAGGCAAAATGTATATTAACTATGAAAGGATAACAAGGTAAAAACTAACGATTTGAAAATGGTTAAAGATTTAAGAATAATCTTAGAGGAAATTAGGACAAAAGTTGAAATAATTACAAAATTATAATTAATACTTTGATGTAAAAACATTATTTTTGTTCAATCGAACATTTATAAAAAAATTCCATCTCCTTTTTCAATCCACAAAGATTACACATTAAAATTCAAACCCTAAACCTAGTCCCACACCTTAAAACCTTAAACTCTAATTTTAAACCTTAAAATTTAACTTTTTACCCTAAAACCTTAAAACTTGATTTCAAACATCAATATTGAATTCAAACCCTAAAACTTAAACCTTTAAAAATATAAACACAAACCTTAAAAACTTAACTATAAAATTTCAAATCCTAAACCCCAAAAACTAAACCATAAAACCTAAATCCTTAAAAGATCAAACATAAACCTCAAAATTAACCCCTAAATTTTCAAATCCTACACCTTAAAAAATTAAACCTTAAAATCTCAATTTTTAAACCCTAAAAAAAACCAAACAAAAACCTTAAAACCAAAAACTCAAAACCTTAAACTCATAGCGTATAACCCCCATTAGCCCGTAGGTCATATAACAATGTAACCTACATAACCTATATAAGCAAATAGCCTAATATCACCCAATAACCTATATAACCATAATCCCTTAACCCCTAGTATACAACCCCATAATCCTCTTAGGTCTCCCTCAATCCCAATATAGCACCATATAGCACCTATATCATAGATTATAGGTGGGCAACCCATAGGCTGAAAGAAAGAAAACAAAACAAAACAAATTCATTAAAAGGGAGTTGATCTTGGGTTTTCAAAGTTTGGTTCATTATTGCAAGACTTTGTGGACACCAACATCTATTTTGTAGGAAATAGGTCTCATATATAGGTAGGTGGGTAGGTAGAAAAATAGGTAACTACAAGGTAAGTAGATGGTTTATACATAGGTAATGGCTGTTTTTACCCATCTACCTACTAACAACCTGCTTGTGGGGTTGTTAAGTAAATAGGGAGTTAAAAAAAAAGGCACTTCAGCTAACCACCATGGTTAAGTAGCAAACTGAAACCCGACAGAGAACTGTTTCCTGACCACTTATCATCCATGCTTCATGGTGCACTGGTGGGTGCTGGCACACAGTGGCTGCCATGAGGCACCAGATGAGAGAGTCCAAAGAGGGACTTTAAGAAAAAATGTAATAAAAAAAAGGGAGGAAAAAACTTTCAAGGCCCCCAACCTTTGTCATGTTGAATCAATTGATCCAAGTGTGTTTGTTTTAAGTTATATATTTTAGTGATTGAAGAAGGATGGACCAAACCAGTTTTTGTGATACATCCCGCCAAAATAACCTCCAACCCGATAACCAAGATCTGACATTTTCTTTGTCAATACACACACCATTTCCTCAGGGAAGAGAAAAAAAAAATAGCCAATGGAACTTGAGTTTAGGGGGGTGTTTTGAGTCTGAATCTGACAAAATCTGATCTTTTACTTTATGCCAAGAAATAGCGGCAACAAATGGGTAGTCAATGGCCGTTTTTTAGTAGAGTACCAAGCTCTGAGCACGGCATTACCCGATGTAAAGCTCTGGCAGGAAAAAAGATGTTCAGACATTTTGAAAAAACGAACCAAATGCCAACCTCTCTAGGAAAGGAAAAATTTCACTAAATTTTTTCTGCCAGTGCTTTATTTATGTCATATTGAAGCGGATTGTTCCACCAGAGACACCATTTCATGAACTCGTAATGGGTTCTACCAAGGCCCATTGTAGAGTGTAAACCAGTGTTCCTCACATCATAAGTAGTCCGATTTGTCGCTTGATTTACATCAAAAGTGGAACTCACAGAAGCTGAAAGTGAAAACCTGAGGAAAACCCTAAGGAAGTAGGTGAATAAAACACCAAACCCAATCATGGAGCTTTAATTCGACCACTTTTGGGACGTTAGAGTTTTTCGTACCCTATCTTTGGCCATCCTCCCCCGCCCCCCGAAACCCCTTTTTCAATGCTACCCATAACTCAAAGAAATTTTATTCAATGTGGGTATGAAATGCTGAAACCCAGCATTTAATGCACAAGTAGCTGTAGACGAAGGAGCAGCTGAAGGCGCTCAGGAAAAAGGAAAGACAGAATGAAACTCAAGTTACCGCAAAAATTGATTGTTTTTTGATTTTCACGCCAGTTGAATGCTAATGTACTTTTTTTTGCTGGTTTTTTCTGAATCTCATCCTGTTTATTACCAAACTCAGGGTTTTGGTGCTGTGTTTTTTCCTTACTTTATGGATAACTCTATTATTGTAGACCACTTTTCTTTCCTTTCCTTTCTTTTAAATTGTGGTTTCCACTTAGTTCCTTAATAATAAAAATGGGGGAAAAGTGAAGAAGAAAACCCACCACCATGGCACTGAACTAGTTCTGTGATACAATTCCCAGAAAATCATTGATCACACATTTGGGACATTCAGATTTGCTTTGAGACACAACTTTCTAGGAGTTTGCAGTGCTTTGCAAATTATATGTGTTGTGTTGTTCATACCTGGATATCCTGCCCAGCCACCCACTCAATGCCTTAAAATCTTACTTAAGACCATTGAGATTTGTTGTTTAAGTGGGGAAATGATTGTGTCCACTTATCATCTCTCATTTGCATCAAAACACAAACTTGTCGTCATTATAGTTGACGACCAACTTTTGTTTTTGCTGATTGAGTCGCACGCCCAAAGAGCAGCAAAACCTACACACAAACTTTGTCACCATTATAGTTTTGACAACCTTTTTTTTGCTTTTGTCAATTGAGTGACACTCAAAAAGAGTTGTTAAAAAACTCAAATCCAATCAACTTCAGAAGAGCACACTCACACAAACCTGAGTTACCTAAATGCAACTTTGGTAACCTATCTCGTAGACCCTCCTACTTCTCTACCTCACACAACCTAGGTAACCAATGTCTGCAGGTAGATAAGTAGGGAATATTAGTGCCTACATATGTAGGTATGTAAATAGGAAAGCCAATTGGTGACTACTAGGTAGGTAGGTAGGTAGGTAGATACATGTGGATGGCTAGTACTTAGCTAACCATGGTGGTTAGCTATGAAATATGAATGCAACAGAAAAGTTTTTTTCTGTCCCCATACCCTCATCCATCCTGCACGATGTGCTGGTAGGTGCGGGTTCACTCTGGGTTGTTAGTTTGTTAGCTCTGCCCAACACAGATATGTTTGCATCAATATATATGCTCAAAAGACATAAAACTCTTGTGAGAATCTCCATACTCACAATCGAGAAAGCCAGAACCAGGTTGGAAACTTTTCCTTGAGAGCAAAAAGAAAGACTTCCAGATAAAGGACCGAAGAACCCAGAAGAAGAAAAGCACTGAAGAGTCTAAACTCAAAGGAAGAACAACACAACTAGCAGTTTGAACAGTTTGGACATGTATGATCATGCTGCAAAAGACAACCCAATTATCACATTCTGTGTGTGTCAGTAAAATGAAACTTGAATTTCACATCCGGAAACAAGTCAATATATGGCTCGTGTCTCAATCACGTGGTTAAACAATCTGTTGAAAAGTTCATCTTCTTGACCTTTCTTTTGGCTCCTAAAAAGTTATCTTTAGGATGATCCAGCCTTAACATAGTGCACCACAATGAAAGAGGATGAAATGACAACCCTGACAACTAAATCTATACATGGTTTTCTATTCTCTTCAAATCTCCTGCAGTACCTTCATTAAGGGTGCCGACCTATGAACCAAAATGCACATACAATGACCACCTTTTAAATCTGTACTTGACTACATCAGCTTGGCAAATGGTCTAGTTTCACCTCAATGCCCTTCTTGCGAGCTCTGTCGGCAAACGAGCTTGATGTAATTGCGCACTCAATGATGCCTGCACATTCTGCTGGTGGGAGAATGACAATCTTCTCCTGAACTAGTTCCGTGTCTGGGATCACCTTGGGTGGAGTGGATTGAACCAAACTGTGTGGTGACCGCAGATTGCCACGTGTCTGGCAAGCTAACATTGTCTTGCAATGTTGGGCTTCGTCTTCACGGATGTTTACAAACACGTCATATAAGTTGTCTGCAGCCAAAAATTATTGGAAAGTTTTGAAAATGTTTCCTCCCTCTTTTGTTCAAATAATCAAACAAGAGGGGTATTGAATTACAATTATCTGTAATTCTTGACAGGCTGGTGATAGCAGAGCCCATAATGGTAATCAGGATATTTCCTAAACATAATGAATGCCAATCTGAGACTCTACAACCAAATCGAATGGATTTGGGAAGCATTTCAGTAGAGCTTTCCAGTCAATTTTCAGCAGTCGCTGATCCTTGTGATTTCTGTACCCTTGACTGCATTTCTTCACATAATATTATTCTGACAGAAAGATTCCTGCAAAAATATCAATCTGATGTAATATGGGAATCGAAAACTCTTACCAACTTTTGGGCGTCTTGAGTTTGGCAGTCGGTCAGTTTGAAACTCATCTGCAAAATATCATAAAAACCTTGAGAATGAAAGGAAAATGTTCACATCAACACAATATATAGTGCCTGAAAATAAGTTAACAAACATCAGATAGCTGTAACTTTCATAATAGTTAGTAATTCATTGCCTGGGCAGGAACTCTCCTTGATCATTAAGACTTCAGAGAAGGATGACTGGGTCATCTTTTAAAACTCTGAGAAACTGACTTCCAAAATAACTAGCTGGTGCAAACTGTCAATCACTGATCACTGTACAGATTGAGATTGAAACAATAACCAAAACTCTATCCCTGAATCCTATCATCAATAATGAACTTCTCTGGCCCTACAGCACTTTCAGGTGGGGTAGATTATGCAGACTTACCAAACATGTAGAGGTCCCCTTCTGTATAATATTTCACTGCTACTTCTGGTGCAGGTAATTTCTTGAGCTCCTCTTCAAAACACAAATTGAAACCAAAATCAAAACTATTGTGGAGATGGGTCAATATTCACCAAAGAAAAGAGCCTTTGCAGTTCTAGCTTAAGCAGGAGACCAAAATTGCTTCTTTATTATGAGTGGTTCATGTTTCTGGACCAAAAACAGAAGAAACAAAATGGTATCTTAATGATCATTCTTGGATTGGTCTTGAACTCTTGAACTCCTTGGCTACCAGCACAAAAAATAACATAGGCCACTATGACACTGGATCCCAGCAGCATGCCTACTCCTGTGCTGGACAAACTATACTATTTCTGAACATAGACCTAAGAATGAGGTTTCAAGGGTATCCCTAGAAAGTCCTATTGAAAGCTTACCACCATGTTGCTTTATGAAATCGTCATATGAATGGAATGCATGTTTCTCCACACACTCTGAGAAATGATCTGCCAACATTTTCATATCATTGACTAATCACTGTCAGACCACTGGACAAGGAAACTGAGAAAGAAACAGAAAAAACTTCAAAGATGCTGACTACCCTACAAAAAGGGGGAAAAATATACCAATGGCTACTGGATAAGAAGTTGCTCAAACCAGAATGGAGGGAGTGAAAAAAATCTCACATGCCATTCGGGGACTGATCAAATACATGAACACAGTCATGAAGTAATAAGCAACCGCTATATGTTGTCCAAGAAATCGATCCACCCATCTTTCATCTCCACCCAATGCCTGTATCAGTGGGATGATAGTGAGTTCTCCTAGACATTTGCAGCTATGTGAGGTGAGGTTGGATTCTTGAACCAAACAAGCTGCTTGATAAATGTCCAGTTATCATGCTGACTTGCCAGGGTTCCAGAGAGTATTCTTCTTTGTCATAATGTAGAAAAACAATCCTCTTGGCTGCATATGCTAACAATGAATGAGAATCACAATCATAGACCAACACTCCACATCGACAAAGAAGACAAGGTATTCCCAACCTCCATAGTCAAGAGGTGATGCAGTTCATTCCAGCTCTCTGCAAAATGAACTTTCAAGTAGTCTGCACGCCTCCACCAGCCAAAGCTCTCGTACATATGCAGCACGGACACAAAGGCTACAACATGCCCCACCAGTCAAAGGCTTCAGAAGAACAGACTTCAAAGGTGAATCTTCAAAACTCAAAACCAGTGCCTATCTGCATGGCATCTCTGGAAGCCGGCTACAAATAAAGTGCCCGCTCAACATCACCTCACATTGGTTGACATTACATTTGCAACATTCAAGGTTAGCAGGTCATTGGATGCCAATGCAGGAATGGAAAAGGAAAATTTATACCTAGTTATGACAGACTTAAAGCATGCTCACAAATTGGCAACATACCACAATAATTACTCTTAAAATTAGTTTGCCATGAGCCCCACCAAAACTGTCCCTCACTAATGAATGAGACAGCTAAAAGTTTCAGCCCATTTGTATATGTATCTGCCAAGTTAGTAGTCATCTTCATATCAGATAGTTGAGTTATCACACAACTTACCAAAGTAGGGAACCCTTGCAATTGTTTCCAGCACATAGAAACGAGCATAAGCACGCTGTGCATAAAAAGCATCCAGCACCATGATTACAGCCTCCTGCAATTAATCAAAGTCTTTTATAAAAAAATCTACAAAGAAAGACCAATTTGCACAGAAATTTGCAAGTGAGACCAGATATATGCCTGAACTTAGTACACTGTGTTATTGTTAGCCCTCACAAGGAACTTGCTGGTTTTTTGTCACCATGAAACCCAAACTTAAACCCCAGATTTCAAGGACCAATGACAGCTTACAGTTGCAAGCACATTGAAAGCTTTCTCCACAGGGATGATCCACTTCTCAAGCCCCTTTGCAGGAAGCTCTGCATCATCTGCACTTGACTCAAACCCATCCTCCTCCACTACTCTTGCCTCCACCTTGCTCTTTGCCCTACACCTAAACAATCACCGCAAGCCTTTTATAAAATGGGATCTATAACCCACTCATTGAAAGACACAGCAGCAGCAGCAACTCCAGATTTGCCATTTCTCCATCCAAAAAACCCGTCAATCAATTTCAGTAGTTAGAAACATGTCAGGCATCACTACCTTATGGATTTAGGGCCCTGTGGCAGCTGCAGCCCATATCATAGGGTTTCTCCAACGCATACTTCGTTGTTCCCATCCCGACTCACATTCGGACTATAACAACCCTCATTACACCAACTGCCACATAGTTGTTTTTGTACAAAAAATTGCAATTCTCACATTCCCAAAACAATATGCATATTGTAGAATGAGCAGTATCATCAACCACCCTTGACCAGGATGCTTGGCCTGCTTCAAAAGCCAAGCTCCCCGCTTTGATCTATCATCTATCATTTCATAAGCTCTTTTCTAGTTCAGGGACAAGAATTTACAATCTCTCAGGCACACTTTACTGGACATAGTCTAGCCCTAAACTGTTTGAGGTTTTGGGCAAAGCCCACCCTCATGCGACAAGCTCCTCTTGTGTCCTAAATGAGCCTTCCTGTTGCCTTCCTTTTCCATTACTCCTATAGCAATGATCTTCTTCAGCTGGTGTTGTAGCCAAGCATTTTGCTTTGCTTTGCTACCCTGTGAGACCATTGCAATCTACAGAAATGCTGGCCAGCAAGATGTGAACTCGTGTGCCATAAGACATTGTAGAATGTCCAAAATTTTACAAAGAAGAAAATCAAGGGTTTGTTTTCTGAGTTGCTTGCTGCTCCTCAGAAAACAGGTTGTACTTCTGCAAACTGAGAGACACTTATTTTTCCACATGTGTGTGTGTTCTGGAGCTTCTTCTTCTTTACTCAGAAACATCAAGTTCTTTGTTCTTTCTCTCTATGTCGAGCAATTTGAGCTCGGATATGGTTACCTGCTAGAGGAAGATAAGCGTTTGTGTCGACAGAATGGGCCAATCGGAGTGACAATACTACTGTGAGCAACACCATACTGCCTCCAACTCCTCCTTTGCAATCTTCCAGAAGCAGCGGCGGCGGCGACAACAAAGCGGAGATGCGTCTCCACGCATACTCCCGTCGCCGCAACTTCCATGCTTGTTGCAAATTCAGCATACTCTTTGCTTGCTACTGCTGCTGTTGTTGTTCTCGCTCGTCTGTTGTTGAATAGCAACCCGGCGCTGGATGACATACTCGCCAGACTCCACGACATATTGCGAGCGACCGAAAGAAAGAAAGAACAAAATCACAACAAGTCTGAAACTGGAACAAGAGGAGGAGAAACACTGGACAGATCCCTGGCAAGAAAAACAAGCGTTTGTTGCAAAATAGAAGACAAAGGAAGACACGCAACAAAAACAACAAAAGAAAGAAAACCGCAACAGATCCTGCGCAAGAAGAAGAAGATTTGGAGTATCTTCTTCGCATTCCGCAACCACGGATTGATCTTCTTGAGACAACCGCGGGCGCAAAGCGTCTCGTCGCACGCTCGACCATCCGACTTCTGCATCTGACGACGATTGCGTCGACAATTCATCTCCTGGGGCCCGCCCGGATCATGCTTGCTGTCGCGCATTTCTTGCGCTCGCTGCGCGAGCAACAAGGTCGTCATCATCATCCTGCGGCGCATTTCTCTAACAATGCGCCACCAAACCTCCTTGTCGCAGCAAAATATTCAAGGTTTCTCCATCGCTCTTCAGATCCGCGGCGCCTTTTGCTTCGCATCAGCAATAGATCGTTACAATTCTCGGAAATCTTAATTTGCGAAATTGCATCCCCAGGACGAAAAACCTGACAACACATCCAACCTTTACTTCACTGCAACAAAAAAGTTTGTCGTAGAATACAGATGATGAAGGGACAAAGCAGAAGTGGAGGCAGAAAGACAGAAATGGCAGAAAACGAATGAGGCCCAAAGCAGAAGTGGAGGCACAAAGAAAGAAATTGCAGAAGACAGATGAGGAACAATACAAGAGTGAAGACAGACAAAGAAGTTGTTGCAGAAGACAGATGGACGGACAAACATGAGCTTTTGTTTCTTGCAAAAGAAATGGTTTTGCTTGTCTCTTTGCAAAAACAATTACTGGCTTCTGAATAAGGTATGCCGCATCAATCATGAAAGCAAAGCATGTGCCAGAGAGAGCTAATGATCATACTGAAATATTCTCTATATGCCAATCACAAAAGCAACGCTCATGGCAAAATCTCAGAGGAATTGTTTTTTGTTGTTGTTGTAGAGTTTTCCTGATTTCTTTGGACTGAATAAACAAATGCTCAAGCATATTTCTTGCACAATTTCTTCCACTGAAATGGTTAGCCATTGTTGTTGCAAAGAGGGATGTCACTGGTATGTCTTTGTATGGAACAACAAGATGCTCGTGCAAACTCCCAACTCTTGAGGAACAAGTTCCTTTTGCAACTCTTTAGAGTGGGTATTTTACTGTCAGCAGCTGTGCAGCAGCCAACAGAAACACACATGCCAAGCCAGCATTTCCCTTGAGTGTTTTTCCAGCCAAGATCTGTGACATTTTACCTTTGAGACAATGATTGTGGCAATCTTGAGAACATCATAATAAACCTTAAACCCTAAACAGCACTTGATGTTCTTTACCTTGTTGCCATCCATCTCAGTTTCTTAAGAGCTTTGGTTTGCCTCTGCTGCTGCTGGCTGGACTAGGGACGCCTGGAACTTTTGCCTATTATGGAACAGAAGAATGTGACACACTCTATTAGGAAGAAAGAATAATGCAGAAAGGAAGGGAAATCTCAAATCAAAACCCACACCATATCTAAGCACATCTTATGCTCTTCTTCATGGGGCAACTGTGAGTGCTTGTAGATGCTAGAAAAGGGTAGTAAAGGTTTGGCTGAAATTGGCAGAGACAACAACACCTCTGATATCCACTTCCTTCTGAAACTTGAAACAGTATCCACTGATTGTTTCAAAGAGATGGACTGATCAAATAGGGCAGTTCCAATGACTGATTCCTGACAATTGAGTGATGGAAGTGAGGCATTGGCAGGTGGTCAGAAAGCAGATCTAACCTGTCTGTTTTTCTTTATCAATTTCACAGTCACCCATAGAGCTTTCCAGTCTCTGACCAGTGGTTTCTTTGGCTCCATCATCTCCAATCTTCTTTGAGGAAACCAACAATGGTCCAATCTTTGGAGTACATGACACTGCTGCACCCACCTCTTGTCCTGCTCACAATCACCACAATGAAAACACACACACCTGAATAAACTATACCTGGACCCATACATTGAACCCTAAACCTTAAACCACAGTATCAGATCATCTCCAGATTCTCGTTTTAAGGACATTGTAGCAAAGAAGAACCATACAAACATGTTCCAGTAGTCTACCAAAGAAGATGCTCAATACAGGACAAAAGAAAAAGATAAAAGACATCTAATGGACAATGAGTTGGAGGAACCTTCACCAAACGTAGCAACCCCAGAGAAGTCTTGCACTCTGTGAACTCATGCTTAAGCAGTCTTCTGGAATAGACTAGTTGCACACAGGGATGAAGCAAGTGCTAGAACATGAACAAAAGTTCCACAGGAACCAAAATAATATATATATAGAGAGAAAAGAGGACATATCAGCATGTGAAAAACACTTCCAGTGATTGGAAGCAATCTGACTTGGGAGGCACCACACAACAACAGCATGAAGAAGGAGAGTTCATTAAGAGTTTTGTAGCAACACAAAACACATGAGGCCTGGGTTTGGTTGCTACTGCATAGAGACCAATGTGCCAAGTTGAACACATGAAAGAAAATTGAATGCTTACAACACTAAACCTAAACATGAAACAAACGGGCCCACCCTGAAAGTGGAATGAATCCCAAAGTTAGGTGGAATGCTATCAAAAAACACATCTCAAAAGACACACAAAATAAACAAATGTTTCATATTCATGCAATTGCACTCAAAGAAACAGAGAAACAAACAAACAAATAAATATTTGATTGTGTTTAGCATGTATCACATTAACATCTTGCGATCCTAATCTTATTTTCAACCTCTCCACACATATAGACTACAATTTAACAGTGTAAACTCATGTCATTGTGCTTTGCACCAAAGATTGACTATCCTGGTAAAGCTGAATCTAGAATATGCTAGAAGTACCTGCATGGTACTCAATTTTCCCATTTCAGCACATTGCATCGTCAGTTGGTGCACTTTGTTCAATTCCTCCCTCATATCTTGGATTACATGAAGCCAAGGATTTAGAGACACACTGGTATGACCCACATGTAAAATCAAATCTTGTATGTTCTTGAGGGTGACAAGTGCTCCCCCTGCATTGGCCCAAAACCCTAAAACATACATGTGAAAGACTGCCAGATTTCATCCAGCCAGCAACTGCAGATCTGTAATCTCTTCAAGTCTGCCTTAATCTTGCACCATTCCTTCCAGGTTTGATGGTCTGAGAACTGGGATCCCAAGAATGCAAACAGTTAAACCAGCAACCACTGGTTTGGATTGAGCATAAGAAAAGTCCCACAGTTATGTGCCCCTGATCCAATAGATGCTATTTAGCTTAGAATTTTCACAATGTGGCAACCTCCAAAGTTGCCGCCCACCATGACTGTGTCTCTTCAATTTTGAAGGACATCCAAGAAATTTGTGTGGCAAGTCAAGGCCCGACGTTTGAAGAAAAGAATCCAAGGATTCAATGGTTAATTTTCAGAGCTCCTGGCAATGGAACTTGAAGAAATCTCTCTGTAACCCATGTACACTTGATTGAACCTTCATTTCTCTGGTGCATTGTCACAAACCTCACAAGCCATTTGATGATACAAATATGAAGAGTCGGAGCCCAAATCGATGTGGAAGTGATTGACCCCTGCCAGGCTAAATCTCTTATCTCTCATGCACGTGAAAGGACACCCTTGGAGCTGCATGAGGACAAACGAAAACCTGTTAGCAGAATATCCACCAAATTTCTGAATCATCTAGCCAAACAAATTTCTGTGCAGGATTCAAAAACCAGATTTTACACTCATGTAGTACACCTGTGCCTTGGAAAACTGCAATCAAAAAGTGTTATGTAAGAGATTCAAAAAGCTGCCAAGACATATACCTGGGTATGCTCCCCCTTCGACGTTCATCATGCTCTGTAGCCTGCCGAAGTGCTCTTGCAAAGGCTTTGAAGGTAGCCTCAATTATGTGATGAGAGTTTTCACCAGAAAGCTGCACCCATTTACAGACAAAAATATACAAATGAGTTGCACCTTCAGCATGCGCCCCAGTGTCTAGATTATCACAAGCAACATATTTCCTGTAGGTATACCCTTTTGGTATGACAAAGCCATGGTCTGTCTCCACCAGATTGGTGCACACTTATTTGTGGACACAAATTTAAAGGTTGTAATGGAAAGCAGATGGAAAATGTACTTTTCAGAAAATTGGAGAGTGTATACACATAGACATACTTGGCATTCCAGCAGAAAGTCTCATTTGCCAAGTGAGCTCCTTGAAAAGAAAAACCATGGGTTTCATGACACTTCCATCACACCTGACACATAAGAGAAAGTAGAGTAAAATGCTGAAGGGGGATTGGGCACCTGGCAAATATGGAGAGTCATTCCTGAAGTGTTGGCCAATGACTGGAAGAAGTGTTCGACCAACTGCAATCAAGGTATGAGACAACATAACATTCAGCATCCAAAATAGTAGCTATAAATAACTGGATGCCTGTTCTTTTATACCATTTTCTCAACTGGAATGATAAGACAGGGAATGAAACAATGAACAAAGCTGTACCTGCGTATCATAATTGCCAACACGCTGTGTTGGAATCTCAAGGTTGGAACTCAAGTGGGGTCGTCCAGACAAATCCTGGAACCAAAACCTCACAGAGTTAACAAATGCAGGTCATTGACCAGTCTGCAAATCCCCAATTCCATACACAAGAAGATGCAAACTGGATATCTTAAAAGTATCTACATGTAGAGTAGAGGGAACAGAGAGTAGAGGGAGAGACACATGACCAGAGAAAAAATAGCACAAAGTGGAGGGAGAACAACCAGAACAACATGCACCAGAGCTTCATCGAGAGGAGCCGTGAAATCACCAAAACGACGAATGCCTTTGCGATCTCCTAAGGCTCTCAAAAGTGCCTGCATTTTGGTATCATATTGTCTCATTCGACATCATGTCCATCAACAACCTTCATGCTAGTGCCATCATTCTCAATACTTCACAACAGAGTTCAAGCATGTTACAGCTCAGGAAAACCAGATTGAAGACATCAAAGGAGGTACCACAGAAAAAAAAATACTAGAAGAAGGAAAGTCTCGAGGAGGTGCACAGGACATACAGTTCCAAGTGCAAGAGCAATATCCTCATTTGTATGATGATCATCAATGTGAGTGTCTCCCTTGGCTTTGACTCTCAAATCAAAAAGACCATGAGCTGCCAATTGCTGCAAACAAGAATCCACTGAATTAAACCCTGAATGTGGCCTATAGTACCACTTGGGGCAATCCAGTATTTGAGGTTGCAGTATGCACACAAGAGTAGTCACTCACATCAAGCATGTGATCCAAGAATGGAATGCCAGTGTCACAGTCACAGATGCCATTGCCATCCAGGTCAATGTTAATTTCAACACTTGTTTCCTTGGTTACTCTGAACTCTGATCCAATGCGAGAAACTCTTGCTGCACATCACAAAAAAAAAAATGGCAAGCAAGCATGAGACCTACAAAACTTTTATCTCAGGTTATGAAGGAGAGCAAATACTGTATTTAATGAGATTCAAGAAGCGGGCACAATTTCACACTGCAGCACCACAGACTGATATGTAGCAAGCAGAGTGCATCATTGATGTAAGGTGAAATACATATCCAGCCTAAGCTTTTGAGACCTCTGTTTGCAGCTTCTCAAAATTTCCTCAGGAATACTGCAAAACCCTAAATTCCAAACCCTAAATTCCAGCAAAAGGAAGTACAACTGAGGACAGGTAGCAAGCAGAGTGCATAATGGCATAAGGTGCAATGAATACCCACGGTCTAACCTTTTGAGACCTCTGTTTGCAGTTTCTCAAAAATTTCCTCCGGAATACTGCAAAACCCTAAATTCCAGCAACAGGAAGTACAACTGAGGACATGTCCAAGGCAGACAGAGAGATTAGGTACCTCCCGTTCCTGCCAAGGGTTCTTGAGCTTGGGACACGAGCTGCGAGAAGCTGGAAGACTGAGAAGCAGCAGCACGGACAAACACAGAAGAAATCCAGGGATTCTTTACCCTAAACCCAGAGGAAGCAAGAAAAGCCAAATCTCCTTCAAAGCACCATTGTCCCTTTCTTCCCGGCGACACCATCTTCTTATTCTTCTTCGTCGGCACCCCTACCCACTGAGTCAACAACACGACCGGCTTCAAGTTCTGATGCTGCTGCCCCAGACATCGCCCTGCCATACCGACCTCCACCAACGCCGCCATCTTCTTCTATTCTATTTCCCACAAAACCCAAAAATCTGGAAAAAAAATCCACCACAAAAGGTATGCTCACTTCTGTTGATACGAATGTTGCACGCACCAAAAACACCATTCACACACGAGGTAGGTGTGATGTTACGTCAAGTGTTGAAATTTAAGATTGAATCTTTGTGTTTATACTTGGATTGCTTATTTGTGACATTTGTATCTACAAACTCTTGATGTACCATTGTCTTGCAATGCACATATGTATATATGTGTTGCGATGGATCGTTTCGATGAATCAATGAGCATGTTTGTAATGAACATTGTGTTATTCATCAAGATGGTCAAAAGCATCGTCGAGCTAGTTCAAAGCAACATCTTCATTTTTCATGTTTCATTCCACTAGATATCTAAATGTGCGACTTTTAATTGCAACAACAAAATTTAATAGTTAATCAATTGTCTAGCAAATTGTTTCTAGCCTTGAATCTTGAACTAGATGACTAGGTGAAGTTGAAAAACATGACATGGTTTGCTCACTTTCTATTGACTGAATATGATGATGATCATCGATGGACTCAACACTTTTGAATGATAAAAGAATGTGTATTTTATATTACAAAGGTGTTCAAACCTTACATTCATAAACAAAACACAAGGTACCAAAATGTGATCATGATCAAACCTAAAAGCTCATGTGCCTCGTATGAATTGGCATATGGATCAAAAAAAATCTATGTGCGATGAATTTTTTGCCATTTGAAGGTCAACCATGTTTCTTGTTGTTTGAGAAGTCATAAGAGTCATCAAAAGATGTATTTCAAAATAAAATTGCATGGCATACAAGAACATAAATGGAAAAATGTGTGGATGAGTTTAAATCATGGTGTGGTTTGCCAAGCATTCATGACTACATAGATGGCACAAACATTGAAATCATAAAATCATATTGTGTTTTTCCAAAGGATTACTACTAATAGAAAATTCGTGCATGTAATTTGGTCACATAGTTATAATTGACCATCAAAAGATATGTCATACATTATTATTGTCCAGAAAGGCAAGAAAGTTGTTAGAATCAACGATTTAGATTGTGGTGTTCATGATCTGATTTTTAAAGGTAAGGTCTTCAATTAATATGGCACCTTTGACCAAATAATTTTTAAAAATCATAACTGGTCCAAGTTATGTTTATCTAAAATTATTATGAGTTGCTCAATCAAACAAATTTGACTATAATCACCTTATGAATTAAATTTTCACACATTCAAATTGCATGAATAATCATTCCAAAAAAGGTTGTATGTCAGTAGAATTGAGAATATCGAATTAAAGTTGAGTCACAAAAGGGGTTTGAAAAAGGGGACATGCCAATTATTCTTACAGTGGAATCTACCACCATTATGTATTTCATTGCAACATTTCAACCTACTTTGATTCTCATATTTTTTCATTTTAATTTTCTCAAAGAATTAATTCATATTCAAGTCATTGTAGGACAAAAAAATTTGTGCCACCATTGCTATCATTATCACAACAATATGAAAGGGTGAAAAAAACAACATGAAAGGTAATTCAATTTCATTAATGGTGAAGACAAATTTGATTGTCCTTACTTATGATAATCAATTTAAGACTAAATACGATGAATTGATATAACCCAAAAATGTTAATCAATGTGTTATGGTGTTAATGAAGAATGTGACAACAACAATATGCAATTCATTTTCTAAACACAACCTTACATTACATTCTCCAAAGTGGTCGACAAAAGGGTGAAAACACCATAATTTCAATTACACACCAAATTGACAAGCAACCAACTTCCCATGATTGAAAATTTCAATCCATTTTTTAGATTGTATATTTGGTTGTATCATCTAATTAGTTCATGAATTTGGATTCTTCTTTTAGGTTATTGGATTATTATTTATATTCAATCTAACAACCTTTTTTCTATGTGCAAAATGTCATGTGTTGAATATTGTTGTGCCTACAAATGACAATGTGCATCATAACATGTGTCATGTGAAGATAATCATAAAAAAAGATGGCCATTTATGAGCTTCAATTACAATAATTGAAAATCTTATCATTATTACCATTAAAAAGTAAATGGTTGGAAGCCATGGTAGGTATGTTGAAAGTTGATTTCTTCATTTTGCCATGTCCAAAACATGTTCAATTTTTAATGAAAACCATATTACAAGGTAAATTTCAATTGATTGCTACTTCTCAATTTATATGTTTTAAATAACATATTAAACAAATGGTTACTCCATCAAAATCATCTTCTATTTTATCTATTAACTTTTTTGGATCAAATGATACAAATTTTGCTATTATGAATTTGAGTACACTCTATTTGATTCTTACATTTTTTTCTTCCATTTTCATCAAATTTTCATATTGATGTGGAGCTTACCATGCAAAATGAAAATTTGATTTTGATTGCCAGAAACCTAATCCAAAAATAATTATGTCTAAGTCTTTTAGACTTCTGGGAAAATTTCATAATAATCTTTTAGATAGCAAAATATTTATGACCAATTTATGTTTGGAATAAAGATTTAGATATAAAAATGTTTAAATGTGGAATAAATTACCAAATAACCCCTTTACCTATTGTTTATAGTAATCAACATTTTGAATTAATTGAATATACATGTGGTGTTAAAAAAATTTAATTTCAATTTGAAATGAAATTTTGTATATTATCTATAAGTTTAAATGATTACCCAACAATGTTAATATAAGAAATGTGAACACTTGCCCAAAAAACAAAATTCATTGAAATGATGACTTAAATATTTTGATGAACCTTTTGGAAACTTATTCAAATGCATTTACAGGATACATTGTTAAATTATTTAATTCATCATGTAATATCAATGTTGTTAGAATTCAAATGCATAATCATATTCAATACGAATACGAAAAAATAAAAATACTTTTTTTTTGGCAAATAAAAAAATTGCAAATCCAATGATCAATAACATCCCAATACTTAAATAATTTCTAACCGTTGAAGAAAATATTCCAATAATTTTAAAATACCAATAGTTGAAAATGTTCTAATGGTTTAAAAGATACCAATAGTTAATAATATTTCAATGGTTGAATAAATATCAATAATTAAAAATGTTCCAATGGTTAAATAAATACAAGTTTTTAAAAATGTTTCAATGGTTGAAGAAATGTAGATTTTAAAATGTTTCAACAATTAAAGAAATACCAATAATTCAAAATGTTTCAATGGCTGAAAAAATAATGATAGTTAAAAATGTTATGATGGTTAAAGAAATACCAATAGTTGAAAATGTTCCAATGGCTGAAAATATCCCAATTATTGAAAATGTTCAAATAGTTGAAAAATAACTTAATTGCAAAAAAATATATATATTGCAAAAAAAAAAACTAAAATACTTTCCATTGGACACCTTATGATGACATTATTTCAAACATAATACAAATCCATTCCTACTTGATTTGTTATATAAAAAATATGATTTTATTGGAAACATTTTCACAAATTGAAAGGGAAAAATAAATTATTTCTCAAATAAAGTATTCAATATAGTAAAAATCCACAATTTTATATTTCAAAAACAAAAATTAGATGGCCACATAATGAATAAGTTTTTTGAAATATCAAAAAAATTAATGATATTAAACATCATATTAAATCAAAGGAAAACATATATCAAAACATGGTAGTATCAAATTAACACATTTAGACAAAATGTCATATTTCTCCACAACTATCTTTCAGTCAAATATATGAACCTCATAGTTATGGTCAATATAAAATGAAAGATAATGTTATTAATGTCTCAACAAATATTAATCAAAAACAACAAATGTTATTGCATTTGCCATATAATGAAATAACAATAGATGTATTTTAAAAATGGTGATTTCAATACAAATCTTTCATGTTTTAAAATGTTCATCTTAATTGAATCATGTTGACATTAAAAAATTAATTTTAACACCATCATATATAAATTTAAATGTTATCATACACCTTCAATGGACTAGTTTGTATGTTATGCATACAACCTTAAAAAATAAATGTTGAAAATATATCATCATTTGAAAGTTTTGAATTGGAAAATGAAAGACATGTAGATTGTGTAACAACAAACTCCATGATAAATAAAATTTTAAATGTTTCCAAAATTAATGATTATGAAAGTATTGTATATTTAATTGCTTCAAGTTAAAACTTTCATGATTTAGGTTTGTTCAAAAATCAACATTCAAAACAATTAAAAATTTTAAATTATATTATGGCCATCCACGAGACTTAATTATTTTTTAAAAAATTTCATATCAACAAGTAACATAATGGAATTACTTCACAAATCCAAAGATTTTTCAATTAATATTATTAAATTTTTCTTAAGTTGTTAAGTTTTTAATCCAAAAGGTTGCATGCTTTGGACGAGTATGAATACACAAAGGAAAACTTATTGATAGGTCATTAAAGGCTTTTAAAGTACAAGATAAACCGAATTTACATAAGATTTTCAAATCATATTATGGGTATCACAATTTAAAAGGCTTACATATTTCACTAGATTGTTTCGAAAATTTATGAAATTTACGATGATAAGACAACTTGACTCTCCAACATTTTTAATAACTTTTACATTTGTAAAAAGGTTAGGTGAACCCATCATATAAGCTTCATACACCTTACATGTTAAAAAACTAAACCTTCAAAACAAAATGAAACACCTTTAATTTGTTCATATAAAAAATTGATCCACATTGATCTTATAACATGTTCAAAATATTATGATCATAAAATGTCTTGTTTTCACACATTATTCAACAAAGACCCTTTCTTTTGGGGACAAATCTATGATTCATTTTTGTCATAGATTTTGAAAATCATAGTAATGAACATGACCATGGCCTTTTATGGATTAAACGTGTGCTCATACATGGAATTAATACAAATGAAGAAATTAAAAAAATTATGGTTAAGTATATTCCAAGTGATGTTTCATTATTACCAATTACATTACAAAATGCAAACATTAACACATTTGAACATGTAAGAAAAAAATCATGTTGTTTGTAAATTCCATTATCCATTACCTCCCATGAGTATAACAAAAATATTACCCCCACTTAAATTAAAAGAAGACCTACTTTTTAGGAAAAAACATTTGTAAAAACAAGAAACAATCTTTTTGAATCTTTAAAATATTTCAAAACAAATGATAACAATATGTTCTCTAAAATTTTAAAACTTTTACATCTTGATGAAAATACATACATATTAAACTTTAGAAGCAAATTAATGAAGCCACACATTTTCCTAAAACGAACATCATAAAATATTACATATAATTAATGTATTTGGCACATGTGTTATTCTTTTGTGGTTAGCAAATACAAATATGTAATTTATTTTAGATCCATATACAATTACATCATATTTCACGTCATATATACATGACTAAAATCAACAAATATGTAAAATTAAAATTGCATTTTATAATACAAAAATGTATTTTGAATAAAATTGATGCCAACATTAAGATCCAAAAATGAAGCAATATATATATTTCAATTTTCAACAAATGTTTGCCCAATTAACTACTTATTTAGATCTTTCAATTTTTTCATATCATTCATCATCAACATTTAAATTTATTAGTATTTTTTAATATTAAGGATTTGTTTTTGTATTAAAACAACAATCCTTACTAAATCAATTAGAACTTTATTATCTTAACACAATGTATCCCTCAATTATAGAAAAATATTCAAATTGAAAAAATCTTAGATCAATTTTTATCATTAACTGAATTTGTTTTTTTATTACAACATAAATAATAATAAATTATCAAAATGCTACAAATTAAAAATCATGAAGTTTGGGAATTGCAATAATTATAAATATAATAAAAATTGATCAAGAGAACAACTTCTTTTATATTCACCATTTAAAAATTCAAAGGACTCATAATTTGGCACAAATATTAGGTGGCATGATGCATATTGTCAAGTAGAAAAAAAATTAAAAAATAGTTCCAAATTCAATTATAAAATTCAACACATACATGCAAGTGAAGAAGATGATGTTATTAATTTAAAATCAAAATCCTCTCATCCACAAAACGTATGGAATGATGATATTGATGATGACATTGGTGACATGTGTATTTAAACCCCCATTACAAACACATTATATATTGAAAAATACAATTTGAAAAATGATTTCATCATTCAATCACGTAATACATTAATTCAAAAACACAAAATTTTGAAAATGATGGTTTATAACATCATCAGATTTTATGATAATGGATGATTTGAATATTAGATTTTACTTAAACAATTAAATGAAGATTTTTTTTTTTTGACAATGTCATGTATAAAAAATAATGTATATTAATATTCCAATAGATTTATTTTTGACACAAGGTGTTGGAATTAATGAAAATTAATTGTTCAAAGATTATTATGATTATATACTAAAGACTTGTCATCAAATTTAACAAAATAAAAAATCTACTCATAACATTTATAGGTATAGTTGTATTTAATATTGATAATTAGATAATACATACAATTTTGAACATACATGTCCAATAAATATTAGTAAACATATTGAATTTATTATAAGATTCTTTAAATAGACTCACATGTCAACATGAATAGTTACATCTAATTATTGTAAATGAAAAATCTTTCATAGGTGTTAAAATGTTTAATGTTATAAATCATCAATTAAGAATAATAAAACATTTTCAAAACCAACTTTTTAGTGGTCTAAATGTCATCATGTGAAGTGATTTTTTATGAAACATTTATTGTAAAATATTGTTGGATTTTTTAATCCTTCAATGACAATATTAAAACACTAGCACCAAACTTTTGGAAAAACAATGTTAAATGCTATGATCGACTATAGTTATGCAACAAACTAATACATAATTTATAAACAAATTCCATAAATGCATGCAAAATTTAGAAGACATTCAATATTTTAATTCAAATTGTTGTCAACAAATATCAAATGCATTAACTACCACACTTATTTTATACAAATATCCTAGTGCAAAAAATAATAAAATTGTATTTAACAAAATAATTAGCCCAACATTCAATTTTGAAACTACAAACATTCACCACCATTCATGTTCAACATCATATAAACTTCTAAATGGCCTAAGCAAAATTGCAAGTTTACATATTACAAATTGTATCAAACAAAATATGTTAGATGAATTTGTGCTAAAATTTTGCAACATCTCATGGTCTTGTTAATGGAGTTGATGGTATATTCAAAACCTCAACATCATATCATAATAAAACCATAATTTGGATATCTTTCCCAAATCCAAAAATAGGAATGTAGTTAGAAAGAAGTCTATTCATGACCTTTATACAAACAATATTCAAATAAATTAAATACTAATTGAACCAATTATAAAAAACATAAGAATTGACAAAAACTAATCTTATATTATAACGAGAATTCAATTTCCAATTCAATTAGCAACAATAAAAACCATTCATCGATCACAAGGATTATTGTTTGATGAATTCACTTTTGAACCTACTAATGTTAAAAAACATGGACTATGATACACAATTATTTTTCACATTCCAACAAAAGAAAGACTATATTTTAAAATTCCATTTCAACATCAGAAGTTTCATGAATCCACATTTTTTCATTTTCTCTATGTGACAAGCATAGTGTTGTCATTTCAAAAGTCTATTACGAATCCATAATCTTCTTAAAATTCATCGAATTTTTTAATGATGATTCCCATTAAAGTTTATGACAACATGAATAATTACAAATTTGATAATGTTAATTTTGAATATGGCTTTAAATTTTACATTTGTATGCAATCTAGAATAATTACAAGTGTGAGTGTTCAAATAATTCCCCTATTCACACTACTAGAAATTCTGTCATATGCAACCACCATGTTTGCAACTGGGATGCAACTACCGGTCACATGCAACTATGCAAAGTTTTTCATGCAATTACAATGAATTTTTGCTCCTTTTTTGGGTGTGTATGCAACTATGGTGCAACTATGATCACCTTCATCCCAACCTTTGGATGATTTTTATGATATATCATCGTATATATTTAATATGCATATACTCATAATTGCATGTGCAACCAAAATAGGCCAACTATGGTATTTTGATAAGCTAGGTACACATTTTTTTTAAGGCATGTCTAGGATTAGGGTTGCCTACAAATGACAATCTCATTGATAAGGTTTAGGATATAGGTGAATTGTGTTGGTCAAAATTTGAAATTGTGGTTTTGTTATTCATTTTAGTAGCAACATTCCTCCATCATCTTATAACCATACCAATGTTTCCTTTAGATTATCACCAGCTCTGATACCAAAAACAGGGGCGAAAAAGAAGAAGAAGCAGCAGAAGAAGCAAGAGCTTCTCCTCCTCCGCGGCGGCGCGGGAGAAACAATCTGGCCGCAACACTAGTAGTGATAGGGACACTCATTTCATCACCCAAGAAGCAGCATGTGTTGGATCCGACATAGTGTGTTATAATAGCAGCAGCTCTTGTTGTGCACGGGTAGAGGAGGTTCTACCTACATATCTGCTGCTGCAGAGGAGAGAGAGTTCTTGGAAACAAACTGGCGAAAGGGATGCCCGTCAAAGACCAATAGAAGAACTCACCAATGCTACTGAAAGCGAAGAAGCTGCTGAAGAAGAAGAACAAGAACAAGAACAAGAAGACGGTGATCAATTGCACACGAAACAGTATGAGGAGCTAGAAGAACCGCTTCCGCAAACCGAGCGGGAGGCGCTGGCTGCGATGTATCTGGAACTGGAGAAAGAGAGAAATGCGTCCGCGACGGCGGCAAACGAAGCCATGGGAATGATTGCGCGTCTCCAAGAAGAAAAAGTCGCAGTGCTGATGGAAGCTAGACAATTCCAGCGGGTGGTGGAACAGAAGTCGATGCACGATCAAGAAGCGATCGACGGTCTGCGAAAGGTCATTGCAAGGATCGAAGAGGAGAAGCGTGAACTGGAAGAGGAAAACGAGTTCTACAGATCGATCGAGGTTACTCCGTGCGCAGATAG
>Ga0116227_10004797_pt1 | contig 29076 bp, 22 predicted proteins | sample S1TSphgellanicum_FD_89693 | JGI IMG/M metagenome (GOLD analysis project Ga0116227, IMG submission 89693) | Host-associated microbial communities from peat moss isolated from Minnesota, USA - S1T2_Fb - Sphagnum magellanicum MG | ecosystem: Host-associated > Plants > Peat moss > Unclassified... | reverse complement strand
TTTTTTTTTTTTTTTTTTTTTTTTTTTTTTTTTTTTTTTTTTTTTTTTTTTTTTTTTTTTTTTTTTTTTTTTTTCTTTTGTTTGTTAAGAGGTTAATTTTTTTCTTTTTTTTTTTTTTTTTTTTTTTTGGTTATCTCCTTGTGTTTTTGTTTGTTGCTAGCCAGTAGCATGGCTGATTCTTCCCCTTGCTTCCAGAATTGCGGCAGAAACTCAGTACACAGGTTAGTGTTTTCACTGGCCTTAACCCACTGTAGGTAGCTGATACAGCCAGTGGGAAAGTTGTGATAGAGAAGTCACTATGATACATGCTACTGTTGATGGTCCCTGGACAGGTGTGAGACTGGCACTGTTGTTCATACTGCTTTCATGTTGTTTTTGTTTCTAGGTCCTCTGTTCTCTGTTTTGTCTTTCCTTCTTTGGAATTCTCTATGGCTGGTTGAACTGTTAACCTTGCTTTGCCTTTTCTTAATTGTGAGAATGGAGATTTCTTGATTCTTATGAGAGATATTTGATTGTACATGTTATTTGTCAATGGAGGGTTTTAGCTATTTCTTGTGGTATGGGCTTGTCTGATGAAGATTTCTGCTGTGGATCAGGTCAGGGATGTTGCCTTGTATGTTTGGGGATTGTACTTACATAGACTTCTAATGTGACAGGAAGTGGCATTGAAGCATGGCTTGCTTCTTGTAGACACCAAGTATGAGTTTGGCAAGGCCTCTGACGGTTCCATCCTCTTGATTGATGAGGTAAATTTGTACTGCTTCTTTCTGACATACTTCTATGGAGACATGCTTCATGCTGACTGATTAAGGATTTCCTGCTTTTATTGATAGGTCTGAAAGTGGTGCTGGATATGTTCAGGGTGCAGGAGGCCCCAACCACTGCCCTTTATATATGCCTCTCTATGGGTTAGGCTTGCTTGCTTCCTTGTTCAGGGGCAGGCTAGCCCCCTGACAGTTGCAGCTTGAATGAGGATCCTATTGAGTTTTTGTTTTGGCTATGTTTTCAAGTGCTAGCCAAGGTCATGACTGAGTCTTCCAGAAGATATGCAGGACAACTATTTTTGTCTGAAATTTTTGGCAGATTGTTTTAGACTTGTCTACACCCACCACAGGATCTGATGAATTCATTGGAGCTGATGGCAGCTTGTCATTTCTATTCATGATAAAGCTGATGGTTTGATACTTTGTGAGCAATGTTTGAAAGGTTGTGACCATGCTCATTCTTGGTGTGTTAATTTTGCTGGATGTGGCAGAATGGTTACCTTCAAAGTGTCATTGTGGATTTTTTGCTGCAATCTCATAGATGTGTTAGTCATCTGTCTGTGAGGTCCTCAATGTAAATCTAACTGCAGGTGCACACTCCCGATTCAAGCCGATATTGGATTGCAGCTTCTTATGAAGACAGGCAAAGTCAAGGAATGGAGCCTGAAAACATTGACAAGGTATTGCGTAGTGCACTTAGGTGTTACTGGATGCTGTTTTCTGAATCTCAGTACTTTCCATACCCATCATTTTTCAACTGTCTAAGATAAATGGCTGGGATTTTTTGATGGCAGGAATTTCTGCGACTTTGGTTCAGAAACAATTGTGACCCCTACCATGACAAGGTTGCATGATACTCCACCCAGCTCCTAGCTTTCCTGGTGAAAAGAATGTCTTCATGGATCTGACAATTTGTTGGTTTGTGTGGGATGCATGGCAGGTGTTGCCTAATGCACCAGAGGAACTAGTGGCAGAGCTGGCATGGAGGTGCATAGACCTCTCTCTGATTGACAAGTGACCATTTTGGAAACATTGTGATTTTGTAGTAATACAGAGCCAGGGGTTCAGGGTTGGAGTTCCAGTTTGGTTATTTGAAGGCTGTCCAGGACACGAGTGGTACCATGGTCATGCCTGTTGGAAGACTTTTTTTTGTTTGCTGATGAAGATATGAGTGTTATAATGAATAGTAATGAGAACTGATTCTGTTGATCTTGTAGACCTTATCAATGTCTTGCATAATGGTGTAGAGGGACAAGACAGTGTTAGCTGCATTGCTCCAGGATTGCAGCATTGTTTCTAATTGGGATGGGTTGTTTCAGATTCAGCTAGGAGATGTACTTGTTTGATTGTTTGTCCATTGTTTGTCCATTGTTTTGTGTATAAACAGACTAGATGACCACATCTGCAACCATTGGCCCATCACTTATGAAAGGTTACAAGTTACGAGTTTGTTGGATTGCAGGTACATAGTACTGTATGAGACTATAACGGGTACCCAAATTCAACTACCTGGTACTAAGGTACATGACACACTACAAAGCACCTGTTCTTCAAATTTGTACTTGCATCTGAGGCTCCAATCTTCATCTGATGCAGGCTAACTTTGTTCTTCATAATGTTTTGCTCTGCTGTAGGAACCTGTGCATGACCGAATATCAAGAAATGTGCAACAAGCTCTCCTGCAGTTACAGTGAGAAGTCACTCTCCTCAATAGCATTGAAGTTTGAACCAAGCTCCTCTTCTTGGTGAAGGTTGTGTGTCCCTCCCTAATCCTGAGAATGTTCAAGAGGCTCAATTTTGCAGATGACTTGCAACTGAATTTTTTGTATGAGTATGGGAATTCATATGACAAAGTGAAATGATGAAATCCACATGTTGGTCATACATTATGATACTTTTCTGTGTAAATATACATCTCATTTTGTTAGATTCTATTTTCAAATGCAGAAATTCCAGATGTAGAATTCAAATTTGGTGATTTAACTAGAGATGTAAATTCTGGAGCGTGTTGTACAGACACTGATAGTTATGGGTGTGCACACTGTCAGTGTTGCACTGACTTTAACAAAAGGTGGAAACTAACATGATTATATTTCATATGATCTTTTCTTCTAAAGAATTGAAACTACTTTGCATTCCAAAAGCTAAAAAATGTTAGACAAGTGTCAAATTGTCCATTATCATGATATCTATCCACTATCCACCCACCTTTGTACTAACATGTTGCCACCATCGGTTGGAACCTTAGCCCAAATTTGCTGGATTGTTAATTGTTGCAACTGTTGCCAGGCAGTTATCCAGAAAATGGAACCCAATAGTCACATGTTCTCAGGGCGGTTCTCAAAGATATATATTTGTGGTTCTCAAGATTCTGAGATCTGATTCTGCTGTAGATAACCACAGTTCTCCAAAAGTCTGAGAACCCACCAAATACCATTCTATAGAACTGCTGGTTCTTTGCAGATTATTTTATGAAACCATTTGGTTCTTTCAGACTTTCTGGGAAAAACCAGAACTGGAAGTTCGTTCATTCTGAAAATTTTCAAAGATGGAAACTGGGAGTTCTTTGGTTTCCAGGCTTTTTAAAATTGAAACTGGAGGTTATTAGAAGAATCAGATGCTTACTCAACAGTGATTGCCGCAAAAGCAACAATGAAACTTCTTTTTAATACCACTACAGAAAGCTGAACTACAAACAGGTGCACAACTCTATGTTAGTCTTGTAAATGAATCCTGACTATTGTTGCGAGAAACTCAAAACTTGGCAAATTGTAGCTGCATGGACATAGGAACACTTTGAAATCTTGCTATTGCACAATCTCCAAAGACCACGTTGCAGTGATCTCTTTATACTTGCAAACAACACTGACAACCATTAATCCTGCCTGGCTACCTTGAGAAACTATGGCGAAAGCAATAAGCATGCAGGAGCAAAACATTGGCAGGAGGATATAGGAGCGGAATCATGCTAAATAGGTACTCTGGATCTATCATCTTCCTTGCACTTCCAGTGCCAATGTTGAACTCAAAATCCATTCCTGACATCCTCCCATTTTCCATCAATTTTAAAAGAGACTCAAGATGGATTGAGTCATCAAAAATCCCAAATTGATCAACTTTATCACACAGGGTAAAGTGTACACTCATTGACTATATTGCACTTGCTAAATGCCTCTGAGTTTCAAGGGCAGACTAAACAGGGGAAAGAGGTTGACAAGGGGCTTGGCATATCATACATTCCATAGTTGTTATCCCAGGTAGTCCATGAACCAGCCTGAATAGCATGAAATAATCTTAAGTCATTTCCTCAGTCTGGTTTTGAACCAGGTACATCAGTTGCAGCCGTAAATGCAGCTTCAAGTACAAGACCTGCAATCAGTGGCTAAGTTACTGGGCAAAAAGACCTGCAACATATTCTCACTATGAGTGCAGACCATTCCAAAATAACCTCAGTTTTAGTGGGATTCCCTATCCTGCTGTTTCGTATCACACACAAATAAGCAATTGTATGTCTTTTTTGCGCTGTGAAGGTACAACTATAGGTTCAGAAACCACGTGGACTGATATACTTTGGCTGTTACAATCAAACTGGCACCAGTTTTCCTTCTATTGCACCACATCTAAACAAGATGAGGGCTACAAAAGGCATTATCTTCAGAAAAATGCAGTTGACTGAGGATAGAATAGGCAAAGAAAAGAAGTGTCCAGTCCATTGATGGTACCCTAATTCATGTCAACACCCCTTCATTAAAAAAATGGTGCTAGATAGATTGCAGCTTGGACCAACCTTGCCTTGCACTGTTGTATGACTGAAAAAATTGATCACAGAAATGGCTATTGTGCTGGCCTCACAGTCCCAGGCGGAAGCTCCACATCAACAATCCGGTGCCCAGTTGCTGTTGGTTCCATCAATGACGGGTCATTTGGGTGTGATAACCCTGCTTCTTGCAGCGAAGGACCACCCACACTTAGTTTTCCCCTGGTGTCCATGTTGACTGTCGCAGAACTTGAGATTTCTGATGGTGCATCAGCAGAGTACAAGGAATTATCTACCTTGTCAGCTAGGTATGGATTTTTGAGCTTTGGTATACTCTCCAGCTCTTGCCCTGTGTGTACAAATGTGCGAGCTCGGTATCGTTGGGGTTCCACCTCATTCCCATCACTGTATAGAATATACTCATGGTATGTTGGTGCAAACTGCAATCAATCATAATGGTTTAAGTATGGCATTAAAGAACAATATAGAAACTGTGACAAACAAATATAAGCTGTAATCATACGACACAAATTAGTATAGCAACCAACATGTGCACACCCCAATCAGAGAATCCTGAAAAACATTGCAAAAACAGAAAACAGTTTCTAGAAAAACTCCATGGTCTGTTAAGAAACATCTGTGACTGGCATTGACAGGAGTTTTCAACCAGAGTCATCTCCCCATTTGATTAGACCTGAGCCCTTTCATTGGACCTGACTTATTGGATGCCAATGAAAAAATTAATTTCTAAAAATAGGCTGTGTCTGGAATGAACTCAGACTAAACAGAGACTTTGCAGGACATACCTGGTGCATTGTGTCATGGACTACATCAGTGAAGTTTAGAGCATGAAAGACACTGTTCCAAAACCCACTCTTTGAGCCTCCGATATTGGCCTCTGCATAGTCCTTGTATGGAAAAGCATATAGATGTGCAAAAGCAGCTATGAGCATTTCCACACAAATGAGAACATTTTGGTAGTCAGCAGCCTCTTCTGGTGTCTTGATAGCACCACCCTCTGAAAAGAGGAAGATAACAACTCCCTGTTACACACGGAAAGAAATCACTGTTCTTTTCAGTCCCAAAAAACAATTTCACACACTACAAAGAAAGGAAGTAGTTTTTCTGATACATTCTAAGATATCTGAAGGGAGGGATTCAGCATGTAATTCCCATTGTTTATAGCATGGAGCAGAGAGGACATCAGCACTAAATCAAGAGGGCCTAAAGTTGTGTAACATACTTGCCAGTAGGTCAAGAAGACCACAGACTTGATAAGAATAAACTTGGGCAAGGGCCTGAATGGCCTCAACAAATCCCTGCAGGCCACATAGAACAGCACTAGAGAGCAAAGGGCTGCTGAATACGACAGTGTATAGATCAATGTAATGTACAAATACCCGCCAGCTGCCGTAAAGCTTCCATCTTCATACAACCTGAAGTAGAACAGAATAAATGCTGCCAACACCAATACTGGCTTCAATATCACAAATTGCAACACCCCTTGTTTACATCGTCGGATGAACCGTCTGCATGCAATGGCAAAAACAAAAGGAAAACTTTACCTCCAAATAATTGCATAATTTGTATACCAAATGACCCATTGAATCAAGTGATACTAACACTGTGGTAAAGCAAAACTAAAGAAGGAGAGAGAAAACAGACCCGTCAAGGGGAATCGGCCCACAACAGCAGGTCATAAGGTGCCATGAAGGCTCTAATACTCGGCCATGAAGGCTGACCACCACCGCACCTGGGCCACCAACCCAAGCAAGACACAACGATAGAAAATTGTAGATGACCCACGCCTCATAACTGCAAAACACACATCAAACTTGTTAGCGAGCTGAGCAGCATCAAAACCATTTGGCATTAATCCATTGCAAAACTAAATCTTTTGCACATCACCAATTCTCGTCTTACGACTATGATGTAGCATAATCCCCAATGCTTGCAGTTCTTCACAAAGTGCAGCTATTCAATGCCAGAATGTTCAGCAGAATTGTGGCCAAAAGCAACACACTTTTCAGATGCTTACATTCCACAGATGGAGTTGAAGATAATTGCTCTCTGTGGCATAATCAAAGCCAAAAATGACATCAATGAATAGACCTGCACGAAACAAAACACTCCTTGATGAGTGGAATGAAGAAGAAGAAGTCTGACATAGGTTCACAACCGCGATTGCTTGTTTCTCCAACCTTTCAAGCTACTTCCTTCTTTCAGCTGCCCCTGTTCTTTGAATGACCAATCAAAGGGAGTTGTGATTCCAGGATGATGCTTGATGCACATGCAACTGAGCAAGAGAGATTTTGCAAGAGAGGAAAAAACATCAACACTAGTATACAAAGTCATTTCTTTCTTCCAGGCTCCTCCTCCTCCTTGTTGCTCTTCGCTTGCCCCAAGATCCACGAAACCCTAACAAGCATGGGAATGGAATTCAGCAGCACTTACAGGAACCATAAATATGATGCGCACTATGTAACGCTGGTAGATTGGCTCCGTATAGTTGCAGAGATGATAATAGATATGGCGAAGCGCAACTCCACAAGCTCCACACGTACATACAAACGCCAATACCACTCCTATAAACCCTAGAAACGACACCATTTTGATTGGTTTCTGAAAGCCAAAATTTTCACTAAGCCCTCCCGCCGCCGCTGCTGCTGCTGCTCAGTACCCTGAACTCCGCCATGTCCTTCACGTTTTCTTCTATTCTCTCCGACACAAACTCATCCTGCATTCTTCTCGAGCTCCCATCTCCCCCATCCCCACAAGAAAGGCTCAAAAGAAGTCGCTAGATAGCCACATTTTGGAGTTTTCTGGCTCGTTTTGAAGCTCAAGAACTGCACCAGAAGCGTTTCGCAATCTGCTCTGCAACCGATGGTAAAAAAGTCGAAAAGTCGCGCACTCGATCACGCGTATTTGCGACTTGAGCGAAGCACTTTGCGTCCGACGCGCGGAAGGCATCGTCTCTCTCTCTTTCTTTCTTTCTTTCTTTCTCGCACACTCTTTGACAGCTAATCAGGGAGCGATTTCAACCGTCCATCTGGGTGATCTAACGACAGGCAGCTCCCGCCGTATCTTGAAGTCCCCCTGTTTCCGAGAGAATCAGGGACCGATTTGGACCGTCCATCTGTAGGGGGCGATCCAACGGTAGCCAGCTCTCATCGTCGTTCTCACTCTTCTTCAAGATTAGCAAAATTAACGAGCGATCTCAACCGTCCATCTCCATCATATCATATAACATAACTACCGTTGATAATGGGCAATATTTGCTGAAATTATGTTTTTTTCTTTGAAAAAAAAAAGGGGCTCTAGCATATCCCTATTTAAAATATTTCACAATTTTTTTTCCAATTTCTAAAAGGAAATCATTTTCACATTGTTTTTTTAATTTAAATAAACCAAGGAACAATTTTATTTCGATCACAAATTATTTTTTACATTGGTTTTTTTATTTATTTAAACAAACCAAGGAACAATTTTATTTCGATCACAAATTTATGTCATCCCACAATAAATAAATAAAAAACAATATCAATTGTCCATTTGTGCAATCCAATTGCAACTAACTCCAATTGTTTGTTTCACATTTTCAAAAACAAATTTAAGGAGCAATTATAATCATCTATTTACACATCCAATAAACAACTAGCTCCCATCATCTCTCTCTCTCTCATTCTTTTAAAGCAAAATCAATAATGATTTTAAGCATTTATTTGTATGATCTAATAACAATCAATTCACATTGTTTTTTTTTTTTCATTTATTTTTAACTAAAGGCAAGAAAATCTCTAAATAATAATTTATGGTTGTCAATTGTCAATTTATGGTTGTCAAAATTTTTTTATCATCATTATTGTTGTTTTTTTTCTAAACAATTAAATAATTACAAAACATGGAATTAAAACATATATATATTTCCTTTCATTGCCAACAAAAATTCTACATGTTTTCAAACATTCTTTTGAACATTTTATCCACCATAATTACCTCATTTCTTAGGAACCAATATATTAATTAATAACTAGTTAATTAGCATTTAACTAGATTTTAATTAACACATACAAAGGTCAAATGTTATTTAATATATGATAATGTCTAAATAACAAAATAATTACAAATTTTAGTTTAACAATTTAAAAGGTGAAATCTTGTATTTAAATACTTGTTAATACTTATTTAATAAAATAACTATAAACTAATACTTATAAAACTAACATAAATGAAAGGTAATCATGGCATAATGGAATGCACCATTTGGCACAATGATTCATCATGTAAGTTAATATGGTGAGGCCTTTTGCCAATATGCTTAAAAATTACATTGACATGAAAATGTTTCATCCTACTTGCTTAGGTTTTATATTCAAATTTTAAATGCATAACATTCATTTGCAATTACTACAAATTTATGATGAATGAATTTCACATGATTTCCATTACCAAAATTTTGGGTGGAAAGTTTGTGAAGTACATAACATAATTGTATGGAAATATAATTATAATTTCCATATAATTATGCATGTAACAATGTGAAAAAAATGTCTACGAATCATAGTTTAAAATTAAAATTAAAAATAATTTAAAAAAAAAAAAAAAAAAACCTTCAACTTTCCATTCTTTAGTTTTATCATTTAAATTACATTATAATTTCATTGCATATTTCCAAAAAAAAAAAAAAAAACTAATAACTTTTGAATTGAAAATAACCATTTATTTTCATCATTAGGTGTATTTCCTCCTATAAAAAAAAAAAAGGATCTTACACTTGCTATTTGTGAAGAAGCTCACAATTACTTATTGGTAGCCATAAAACCTTTCCCATTGTTGTATAATAGACATAAGACTCTTCCCACTCCTACCTCCATATATCTATCATAATATTGTTTGAGGTTCAGCAATAATTCAATTATTTTTTTTAAAAATGTTTATTATTTTTGAAAATTATTTGTTAAAAATGCCAAAATTGGAGGAAATTAAAAGGAAGTGGAAAATTTTAAAAATTGGTGGAAACCCAAGAGCTTTTTGCTTTAGGCTAATCCACCATTTTGGAAGAGGTATCCAAAAATTGACAACATTTTGCTATACTTTTAATTGAGCTAATGTCCCCCCCATTTCTGTAAATAAAATAAAAATTTAAAAAAATTTTAAAAAATGTTGTAAAAGGTCCCATTACATTAGAGGTTCAAAGTCCAAAAAACCTATTAAAGAAATTGGCTATATTTATTGCCAAAAATCATAAATTATTATTTTTTTTATTATCAAATGCAATTTTCAAAAGGTAAATAATTATACAAACACCCAATTGCCAAACCTAAAAAGGTTATAATTTTTATTTTATTTTTTTTGCATTTACAATAAGGCATTTGCATTTGCACTTAAACCCTAAACCCTAAAGAAGGGTGTCAGTTCCCCCCTCCCCTAAACCCTAAACAAATCCCCTCTAAAACCCTGAAGAAAGAAGAAGACAAGCTTTGATGCAACGCTCTGGTGCATTGCACTGCAGTTTGCAAGCTTCTTCCCGTTTTGCAATGCACTTGCTTCCCTGCTGTTGCTTGCACAGGAAATCATCATCATCGTCGTCGTTGTCGTCGTCATCATCCCTTTTGCATCAAGAGAAAAAAGGAGATGGAGCTACTAGTTGAACAACAACCTCAATTGAAGCAAAAGAGAGTCGTTCTTCAATGGTGTAGTTAATGTGACAAAATCTCCTTGCTTGCAGCTCACATTTCCTTTCCCTAAGGAGCTGGTGATGAGACCTGGCGGCATTTTTGTTTGTTTCTGCACAAACAATTTGGATTAGCTCTGAATTCTCGAAGGCGGGAAGGAAAGCTCTGGGTGGTTTAGGTGTCTGTTGACTCGAAAACCCTAATTTTCAAGAGCGAATTGAGATTGCATATAGAGAGAAAGAGAGAAAGGTAGACCTTGGGTTTGCGGATTTTGGATTTTGTGTTGTTTTTGTGGATTCTCATTTTCGATTTTGAGTCATATCATGATATCATTTTATGTCCATTGCATTCAATTTTGCAACAAAAAATGATTTGGGAAAGAGTTTTAGGGTTTTTGTGGTGGCAATAGTGGGAGAATGTTTGTGAGGGTTTTGATTTTGAAATGGATTCTGTATTTGGGTTTTGTATTTGAAGAATCTTTGCAAGAGTTTGATTTCGGAATGGATTCTAAGAAATCCAAGTAGGGCAATACTGAAGCTGATCAGAGAGATTAAGGGCATTTTAGGGCTACAAGAGTTTCTGGATACAAGAGAGAGAGCAATGCCAACTTATAGAATTGGAGGCATTGCGGTTGAGTTTCCTTACAATGCATATGATTGCCAACTCGTGTACATGGAGCGCGTCATCTCTGCACTTCAGCAGGTGACAAAAATCTCTTCTACTAACCTCTGAAATCCAGATCTCAAGCTGCTTTGTCTTTCTTTCTCAATCTGGTAGGCACTTTTCTTCGGCTCTCCTGTTTCAAATCTCGTAATGAACCTCGTAACCCTAACTCTCTGGTTGCCATTTTTCTTTGCTTTCCTGTTTCAAATCGAGCTTGATTGCCTTCATGCCTCTTCACCCTAATTCTGTGGTTGCCACTTTTTTTCACTTTCTTGTTTCAAAGCAAGCTTGATCGGCTTCATGCCTCTTAACCCTAATTCTGTGGTTGCCACTTTTTTTCACTTTCTTTTTTCAAATCAAGCTTGATCAGCTTCATGCCTCTTAACCCTAACTCTCTGGTTGGCACTTTTCTTTGCTTTCCTGTTTCTAAAGAAGCTTGATCATCTTCATGCCTCTTAACCCTAACTGTCTGGTTGCCACTTTTCTTCTGCTTTCCTGTTTCTGAATTAAGCTTGATTGTCTTTGTGCCTCTTAACCCTACCTCTCCAGTTGGTACTTTTCTTCCACTTCCCTGTTTCTAAATTAATCTTGGTTGTCTTCGTGCCTTTTAACCCTAACTCTTCATTTGGTACTTTTCTTCCACTTTCCTATTTCTAAATTAAGCTTGATCATCTTTGTCATTCCTCTTAACCCTAAATTGTTAAATCTTTAACAGACATTTTCTTGCTTGTCTGTAATTCTCTCTGCTGCTGTGAATCTCTCAATTTTGCGCTCTGAATTCCTATTATGGTTGTGAGTCCTTGCTGTGGTCTCTTCTTTTCTTCCCAAACTGAACTTTCTGTATGCCATTCCATTACTGGATGTTGAAGCTTTAGTCTGAAAAGTTGCTTGTTTTTCATCTTGTTTTTTTATCTTCTTCGATGTGTGGGTCTAGTTTGGTTCTTTACGACTCTTGATTTCTGGGTGTTTTGTTACTGACTCCAGGGGAGTAATGCTCTGCTGGAGAGTCCCACTGGGACTGGAAAAACTCTTTGCTTGCTGTGTGCAACGCTGGCATGGCGTGAGAGCCTGGCACCTTCTCCTTCTTTGCAGTCTGGATCACAGCAACCTACACAACTATCTGCAAGAGCTGGAAGCTCAAGAACTGACTTCAATAAACCAGACTCTGATCCCACAGATGAGTCACTGCAAAGGTTACCCACGATTGTATATGCATCCCGCACACACAGTCAGCTTCAGCAAGTGATTCGAGAGCTGAAAGCTACCATCTACAGGTGTGTCATTGGTCCTGTGTAAGCCCAATAAAATCTTTCATATAAAGAGCTGTAATGGGAAAAGTCTATTCCTGTTGATTAAGTCTTTCTTCACTGTCACTTTCTTACCTCAGATGCCACATTTTTTTTGTCCAGGCCTAAAATGGTGGTTCTTGGTTCAAGGGAGCAAATGTGCATACACAGTGATGTGCAAAGCATGCGTGGAAGAGTACAAAACCATGCTTGCCGTTCTCTCACTAAAGGTCGAAATTGTCATCACTACAACCGTGTTGCTGGTATGGGACATTCCAACATCACCACATTATCCATCCAGTTTACAGTTGCTAGTGAGTATTAGGACTTCTTGTTGTCTATTGTTTGTGGGTGGTGTTTGTACAAGCTTTGGGAAATGGAGAGAAGGCTGGATGCATAAGTCGTTTGGCAATGTGGGATTTTCCAAATCTTGGGTTTTGGGTTGCAGACTATGTGAAGGGCCACCCAGAGCTTGGGAAGGAGCCAATTGACATTGAAGATCTAGTAAACATTGGAAGAAGCGAAGGACCGTATGTACACTAACTCTCTCAGAAAAAATTCTGATTCAGTTTAGTATGACAAGGTCCTCGCCTGCCTGAGTGAACTCACTGTGCAAAGAGTCAGTTAGCTGGATGTTGGTGAACTGTGTCTCCCTTTTGTCTCCTATCAATGTGTCTCTTGTCCATTAGAAGTCTGAAATGGAGAATTTGATTTTTGTTGCCCATAGGTGTCCATATTTTCTCTCAAGGGAGCTTCACAACACAGCTGACATTTTGTTTGTGCCATACAATTACTTGATTGAGAAAGAGAATCGGCGCTCTCTCACTGGCATCTCCTGGTCTAGGACTGTCCTGATATTTGATGAAGCCCACAATTTGGCAAGCTGCCTCACCATCCCACAGCTGCTGAGTAGAAAATTTATCCGAGGAGTTTGTTAAGCTTGAATGACGTACGAGTGTGCTTTCTTTAGTAGGCCATCTTTGATTGCAAATATATTTCATCGTTGCACATGTTGTATAGTCTACTTGTCTAAAGGTCTAATGGAGAATGGTAGCATTGCTCTAGTCAGTCTCACAGAGAGAGTTCAACAAAGGCAGTAATGTTTGTTATTTGTTTCTGCAGGAGGGCATCTGTGCGGATGCAGCATCATTTGATTTGCCTGCTGCACATCTAACTGCCTGCATTGGTGAAGCAAAGCAGTGTGTAGATCTTGCTTCTGCCCGAAAGGCCACTGACAATGGGGCTGATACATCTTTGGACCCTGATAACTTTGCAGTTCTCAAAGGTAAGCCTGTTTTGCCCATTCACTAATTTCTTTTCTGAAGAACTTGGCAAAAGAGAAACCAAGCAACCATAATAGTGGATTGGGTGTGTGGTGATAAGTTTTATACTTACTCATGAGGGAGTTCCATGTTTTTTCCTGTCATTAGGTGATGGTCTTTCATCAGTAACTAGGGTGATTTTATGTTTGTCAAGTCCTGGAGGCTTGGGTTCTGGTGGGTAGGTTTGATGGTGGGATAAATGTATGGGTGGAGCTGCAGCGCTTCTGCTAGAGCTTGAGAAAAGGATCAATGAAATACCCATTAATTCTAGTGAATTGGGTTTCACAAGGCCGGGACCTTATATTTATGAATTTCTTGCGGACATCAAAATAACGTATGAGACAGTCACAATGCTCATTGACACCATTGATCAAGCAACTGGCCTCTTGGAGGATGGTAAGCTGAATGTGGACCCCTCTTGTTTTTGGTATACTTATGTTGCTTTAGGTCCTTGTCTAGAAACAGTTTTGTTGCTTCCAATCCATTGTTGAGTCCTTTGATCCTCTACTGTTGTCAGCTCTCAAATTCCTCTTTGTTTTTGTCTCTGCTTTCTTCCTCCTTTCTTCTTTGGGGTTTTCTAGTTTTCTCCTTCTCTTTTTTCTTTGCAGATGGATACAGATACGTTTCATGACAGTTGTGCTTTTAAGGAATGGATTGCAGGAATTTTGTCTTTCCAGCAGAATGGAATAACACTAGTACTCATCTTGTTGCTTTTTCTGAAAACAGAAGCCAATGGTAGAACAGGGGGTGGGAAGGTGAGGCCCAGTGGGGGAACCATGTACAGGCTGCAAGCTCTTCGGGATGCACTTCGCATCATTTTTCGGGACAACAATGTGTCACATGCTGGCTCTTACAAGGTGAGCTCTGGGAAACTGTTGACCATCTGAACTTTCTGGATTCATGAACTGAGACTGTCACTTGTACACATATCAGATGCAGGAGGCATTCATATTGTCTTTTTTATCTAGAGTGAAACTGACATAGCCTTGTCTACCTTTGTAGGTGCATGTGCATGAGCCTGGCAGCAGAGATGGAGATAGGGGTGCCCGAAAAGGTACTAATATTTCCATTGTGATCAGAAACAGAGGCGCCTTCTATCTTTACTCCAATTGGAGAGGATACAAACAGATAAATTGTTGGTGCAATTGAGGTCACCAGTTTTTAGGTTGTGACTTTTGGTTGTCTGTCTGGCATGCAAACTTGGAGCAAAATATTAGTTAAATGTTTGCAAGCTGATGTTTCAGCGATGGGTAGGGGGAATGGCAGCACGTGTTCTAAGCTGGTGGTGTTTCAACCCGGGCATTGCAATGGAAGAGTTTGCTAAATTGGGTGTGCGATCAGTTATTTTGACATCTGGGACATTATCCCCTCTTGACTCATTTGCATTTGAATTGAATTTGTGAGGATTCAACTACTCAATAATGCCTTTTTCTGTATGCAATTGTGTCACTCTTAGCTGTGCAAGTTTTAGGGTGAAGGGTTTATTGGTGTTCAGTCACTCTCCCTCAAGGCAAAAATTCAGCAGAAGAGTTACAAACTGCTGTTATGTTATTGTAGGTTTAGCAAGGAGATTGACTTTCTGCAAATACATGTGCTTTGTGGTGAACACCCATATACAGGACTTATGGGCATCAGCACTAACTTTCTATGTTGAAAAAAAACAGACCATTTGATGTGCGGCTGGAGAATCCCCATGTCATTGATGCCAACCAGATTTGGGTGGGTGTTGTCTCCACGGGCCCCTCTGGACGACCCCTCAATTCTTCATACCGAACTCGTGATTCCATTGAGTACAAGCTTGAGCTTGGCAATACAATTGGTACGCGTGTGACAAAAGAAACACATTCAGAGAGCTCTGATGAAGAATTCTTTCCACATTTGAACATGAAAAGCAACTGAGTTTGGAGTAATTGGGTATTGACATTACGCAGATGATTGGTTGTATTGTGTAATTTTGTTGACTACAAGAGGAAGTTTACTGTTTGCTTAAACTTAACAGTAATGCTATTCTGGCTTGTGGGTGGGTGCAGTGAATTTTGCACGCATTGTACCAGATGGTCTCCTTGTGTTCTTCCCATCTTACTATCTTCTCAATTCATGCATTGAAGCATGGCAGATCCCAGTGAGTAACTTTCACTGTTGCACACACTTGTAGCAGCTCCTAGATATGGATTTTGTTTCTGTTGTTTTTCTGTGGGTTTTCAACCATCTTCTTTGATTGGAAAGATTCACAAGTCCTTATAATAGGCTTTGTGCAGATTGATCAAGAGCAATTGCAAAATGCACATCTGTAACCTGCTTTGAATGCAATCTGTAAATGTATCAGTTGCAATTTGTAAAATGCAGATGTCTGCAGCTACAACAAAAGGAAGCACAGTATGGGAGAGGATTTGCAGGAACAAGCAACCTGTTGTGGAGCCCAGGGAGTCAGCCCTCTTCAACCAAGCCAATGAGGTTAATGGATAAAAATATGCCTATTCTGTTGATGTATTTTCCAACTACTTGCAAAATGGATGACCTGTGAGTAAAGAGCTCTCAAGGAATATATGAACCTCTGATTCAATTATGCAAAAGGCACTTGAATTCGATCCGGGTCTTTCTGAAAAAATTAAGAGTCATATGCAGGACTTCTGTGCCAAGATAAATGATACTGCTTCATCAGGAGCAGTCTTTTTTGCTGTTTGTCGAGGCAAGGTATGTATACTCTTCTGCAAACTGGTTGACTAATAATGCCTTTCTTCCTTTTTGTGTTTCAATCAAGGTACCTTGTGTGTGCAAACTGGTGATTCTTCTATCCACAAAAGTTATTGACTTATCTAGCCATTTGTGTGAATACTGTAAGCAAGAGATCTGTGTACACACCTCTGTAGGTGAGTGAAGGCCTTGACTTTGCTGATCGGGCAGGACGAGCAGTGGTGGTTACAGGGATCCCCTTTGCCATGAAAATGGACCCAAAGGTGCTTCTTGTCTTCCCAGCTTCTGCATCTCTGGATGAGCTCATCAGAAAAAGAGCTTGTCTTCCTGTCTTCTGCATGTGTGTGTGAGTTGATCAGAGAAGAGCTTGTCTTTCTGTCTTCCACCTCTGTGTGTGAGCTGATCAGAGAAGAGCTTCTCCACAGCCTTGTGAATTGAAGTGTAGGATGATTGCCAAAGGGAGGTTGATTGTGTCTGTCTTGAGACCTTTTCTGAGGCAACTAGAGTAAGTATGATATCAGACATAATCTGTGGGTTTGTGTGAAATAGGTGAGGTTGAAGAGGGAGTATCTGGATGAACAAATGCGGCAATCAACTACTAAGTCCAAGGTACTGAAACTGTTGCACTCCTGACTTCCTTAAAAAATGCCCTAAACCATAAACCTTAAACCCTAAACCCTAAACCCTAATGTCCCCATGCTGTTGAGATCCCCACCTTCCAATTAGTTAGTTTGGGCTTCTCTGCCTGGGTTCATCTTGTAATTTCTAGTTCCAAGCAGTAGTCTGACTTGCATTTTTCCAGACATTGTCAGGGGAGGAATGGTATGTCCAGCAAGCCTCCCGTGCTGTGAACCAGGCTGTTGGGCGTGTTATTCGTCATCGGCATGACTATGGTGCAATCATCCTCTGTGATGAGAGGTGCGACAGTCATGTTTTGTACTGTGGAAATGCCTTGTCAAATCGATATTATGGATTTTCTCTCCTGTACACCAGCACATGTATTTATCCTGGGACACAAGTAATTATGTCACATGTTTGGTTCAATATGTAACATGAGATGAAGGCTAAATCTGCAAGCTGAAAATGCAGGTTTGCTCAGGCAGGACCCCAAAGTCAGATGTCACTTTGGCTCAGACCCCATATAAAGGTGATTTCTTGTACAAGGAGTTCAGTTGTGCATTGAACAGACTCAATACGTTAGTAAATCCTGTTTTATCAATTCCCATCTCTTTGCATCTGACAAAACAGATGTTTTCCTTCTGTGCAGTGCTACTCGAAATTTGGGGACTCTGCATTTACTCTGACAAGATTCTTCCGTGATAAAGTTGGTGCTGCTGGACCAGTAAAGCCTCTGAATAGCATTCCAGCTACTTCAGGTTATTCACCTGACCCATCTCACAACCAAAGTCAAATCTGGTAACATACAGAATGTTATGCAGATCTCTGTAACTGATTGTCATGTCATTTGCAGATGCCTCAAGAGCTCCTTCACCACTATTAGCATCTGCTGAGGTTGAGAAGAAGAGACCCATTAGTGTAATCAGCAATGAACCTACAAGTCTTTTCCAATCAGATCTTCCTCATGGTGAGTGCATGCTTCTCTCACATATTTTAAGATAAACTTCCTGGAGGATGTGCAACCTTTTTCAGGTCTCATTTGAATTGGAGCATATGCGTGCATGTTTCTGACAGGTCTATTAAGCTCTAGTGCTGGAGATATTGTGAAGAGCAATGATGGGAGCTTCAAGCGATCGAAAACACCTATGCCTCTGGTAATTCCCTGAGAAATGCATTTGTGCTTTCACTGAGCTGTTCAATCTCATGGATCTGTTTCATTGAAGAGTTTTTTGAACAAAATCTGATTGCTTTGGGATGTTTTTAGTGTCAAGTTTCACAATGTTTGGTCTGAGCCTAAGGTTTGGACTTTGGGGCATTTCTTTTATCTGCATGTGTTTGTTTTTGTAGGGTCCATTAATTTCTCCCCACTATCCAGGATTAGTGGGGCCGACTGCACCTCAGGAATTGCTGTCGACAATGCTGTCTGCCAGTCGGAAAGCAAAAGCCAGCCAGCCACTCACGTCTTTTGCAATCACAGCTGCAAATCGTGCAATGGGTAGTGCACCGGGGATTGTGCATGTGTCAGACAGCATCACAACTCTGAATGCCTCTGTTGGCCTTTTGAAGAAAAATCTTGAACCAGGACCTTGCAACAAGAAAAATGAGGTTGCTTCATCAGGTTGGTTGCCAAAAACACCTCCTTGGTTATTAGCACAATGGGACTATCTCAATCAGTAAAACAATTATTCCTGATGGTAGCAAGTTCTGCTCAATGACTATGTTCCAAGTTCAAAATTTCTGAGCTGGATCTTTACAGCTGCAGGTGACCCAGGCCCTGTTAAATCTACTGTACCATCACTAAGTGCTCCAGTGGGTCTGAGATCAGATGATGATAATGTAGCCAATGGTTCAAGCACTAGCCCAAATGACAGTGGAACAGGGGCTGTCGAAGGAGGCCTGCAGCAAGTTCAAGCATTGAGTGCATCAAAGCCTGTAGGTGAAAGTGATGCAATTCATAAGGACGAAAGGAAAAACAAAAATGCAGTTGATTTCTTGAAGGAGGTGGGACTACATGTTACTCAACGCAGCAACTAAATATATATTTCTGTCTGCCTTCTTTTTGCTTCTCCCTCCAATTGAAGTTCAAATTGTTCATCTGGTGTTCCTTGTTTCATGTAAAGATTGCCATTTCGGGCTGGTTGTGCAGGTGAAGGCACATCTTAGTGTTGGGGAATACAAAGGGTTTCTAGAGTGTATGCGGGGATTGAAGAATCAGACCATCAACATGAGCAATCTTCTGCAACTCATTTCCAACCTCTTCTCTGCTCCTGAGCGTCTTTTCCTTCTCTGCAGGTTTATGAAAAGTTCTCTCGTTCACTCTGCCAACTTGTTCAGACTTTTGGATGAGGCATAGCTACATAGTCAATTGTCTGCTTGTTGGCAACAGCTCAATCACGTTGCTGGTGTTATTCCTATTTGGGTGTTTGATCCATGAGGGATATAAGATGCGGGAGGTGCCAAGACTTTGTGTTATCTCTTAAGCAAGGAAGTTGCATATGGTTTATGGATTGAAGATTCTGTAATCCATTGAGTAAGTGGGTATGAGTAGGTTGAAAGAAAGTACCGATGTGGATGTCAACATTGAGATTTCATTGATCCTTATGAAGTACTGAGGTTTTTGGTATGATCTTCCAGGTTTGGAGATTTTGTACCTTCCCAACACCAACCTGCTTATAATTTACTACTGGAAGCTAAGCAGGCTGAACATGGGGTGCCACCAGGTTCAGATCAGTTCTTAACTGCTATCATTTCCCACAAGGCTATTCATACCAGTAGTGACAATTTTGATTGCCTTAATCTCCTTATAAAAGTATTCAATCCCGGAATTCTGACATGGTTGATCTCTGGATGGCAGCAGGGGAGAGCAGAATTGAGCAAAGTAAAACCAGATTATCACTGGCTGGCTTTTCTTCTCACAGTCGGAAACAAGTCCTGGACAGGGGATCTGCTGGTCCCAGCTGAGAGCATTCTTCCACTCAGAAAGGGGATTTCAAGTTCTAAAACAGGTGCCACATGCTTCTCAGCACAATTCCATGGTTCTGAATACCTTACATTTCTTCTTCACTCACTGAGAACATATTTCAGTTGAGTTTAGTTTACTGTATTTGGAGTCATGGAATAGTTTCACTGTACTATCATTGACAGTTCAGTTTTGATGCTGGCAGATTGACATCTTTTGTGGGCACATGACTTTGTCCATTTTAGAAATAAAACCTTCTAGCACAGGTAACTGACAAATTTCTTACATCAAGGTGTTTGTGATCCAAAACTGGGATTTGCCATTAGTTGTGTACATTATTAATTTATCCAAATTTATTCATTGACAACCGACATGACATATCTTTCATCATGCCCTCTGTTTGGATTTGGATCCTGTGTTGGTGCAAAGAAAATTTGTAGTGCAGCTACTGGTTGCAACTGCCTTCAGTTAGTTCAAATCCTGCCAAAAGAAACAGATGTGGAACAAGCAATGAGATTCAGTTTTGTTTGCTGCACTTCCTTTTCAGAGCATGGTGTGTTTGTCTTCCACAGTTCTCCTAACCCTCCAGCAACTATACAACTTCAGGTCTGCAAAGGATCAAAGCTTAGTTTTCCATTGATTGGAAGCTCAGTTGTTGTCTACTTGGGATGTGGCCACTAGTGATCTTATACGCTTTTGTTGCCTGGTACTCCTTTTCTGGTAGCCAAGCTGAGTGAGTAGTCTCCATCTCATGAGTAACATAAGGATGGAAGTTGTCAGATTGGAAGCAACCAAAAGTAATCCCACTATGCTTTCTGGTTTCTTCTAACAGAGTTAACAGAGTTTCTGAAAACACAGGTGAACTGTTATCTTCAGCGTAATTCTCAGTGACAGTGATTCAGCACTCACCCAGACACCGTCCATTAAAGTGTTTCAGCCACTTACTGCCCAAGGATTTCATTACCTTACAAAAATGAAGACATTCCCTAGTTTCCACCTTTCTGTCTCCTGCCTGCCTTGCTGCAGCCCCTCCAACTCTGAAGGCTGTGCAATCATCTGGAGGTACATGGCTTCCTCATTCTTCAGTATCTCTTGAGACATTACAAACCCTAGTATGCAATCATAAACACTTGTATTAAATTGAAGGTATTCACCCATTTCCAAAGGAAAAAACAGCATGTAACCATGGACCAGTCACTGTATACAGTTCATCAGATATAATTGTACAAGGCCATAAGTGACCAATTGACCTAGAAACAATTTCAGCATGACTTGTCTGTTGCCCAAATTGTCCAACTATGTAACAGGAATCAGTCTATCCAAGTTGAGGATGAAATGTCTTCTGCATAACACAAAGTTCTACCAGAAAAGAAGATTTCAAGGTTATGATGAAACCTTGACTACACTTCCAGAGCTGATCATCACTTGAAGCATCACAGAAGTTGTCTTTATTCATGGCTGGCTATTCTTCATAACCACCCTGGAAAGAAATATGCATTATTGCTCACATCTCTTACTACTGAAGTGAGACTTAAAGCATGTTTCTTCTTGTAAAGGTCTGTGAGCACAGAAGGCTCATAGGAGTTCAACTGAATCCTCCAGGTTCCTGCTGTGAGGTGATGGGACCTGTGGCTCCACAGGTCCAAAAAGCAGTTCCAAACAAAATCCTGGCCCACAAATAGTCTTTCCTCGTCGCCCCAGCTTGTCCAATTCTCCCCGGTTAAACTGCCAACATGAATGCTGCATGGTTACAACAGCAGCCTCAAAGCAAGTACAGACACCAGACAGAACAGGAGAATAGAAAAGGGCCATAGATTACAAGGACATTAACAACTAACCTGTAGCATGCTGTTGGAGATGAAAAAAGTGTTAAAACAGACATTAAACAGGTGCCCACCACTTTTGTCATAGAAGACTGCCCTTATGTCGCCTGAGACCTGCAGTGTGTCAATAAGAGCTTCAACTGTCAACAGCAACAGACACATGTGTCACACCAAAGCTCGTAAGAAACTATGGACATTGCATTCAACATTTGGGAAAGGCCTGTGAAATGAGATCAGAAGTATTAGTCTTTCCATACAAATCATTTTGCCCATACTGAGTTTAGGCTTTGAAAAAAGTTTAGTATATGAAAAAAGGAAGGAAGATGAGGCCTTACAATGAGAGGTTGGTCAAACTGGTAATCAAGGCATGGTCTCATATATGATACAGGTTTCTCTGTGTCCATTTGCACCACCAACCGTGGTTTCTTTTCCTCATCATCATCTTTACGGGGTAGGAAAGAAAGAAAATATCGTGGGCTTATTGTCCTGTGAAACCCCTTCTTAAGTGCTTTGCAGAACCCCTGTGCAACTTCAGCTGCAGGTGAGTACAGTTGTCCTGGAATCTGCCATTCATTAGCAAAAGGAGTCATCTTGTCAAAAGGCTATTCTGTCCAACGCCCACATAGGAGCTTTCCATCATGCTCTATGCACCAAAAAAAAATACACTATCCCAATAACCTGACTTTTCATGACAATCACTTAGTTTGCCTAGAGGTTCTCTACCTTTACCTTTTTAAGTTCTGAGATAACAAATTTCACATGGTCATTAGACAACGTATCATACAATCGAATTCTCCGAAGCTCTCGGTGTCTTGTCTCAGGCAGCTCAATCTGAGGCAACCCAAGTTGATTTTCAGAAGAGCAAGCCAACAATTTCCCCCAGTATCCAACATATCGCCGTTGGCTTGCAATTGTGACCTGTGCCACATTCAAAGCAGGAATGCAAAACATCAACATTGGTTCAATAGAAGTTTAAAGACTAGAAAAACTCATACCATAGCATCTAAAATCTCAGGTAAATAAATCAATCACATACCCCCTGGTTGTTATAGGTGCGGCGATCAGCATAGAGCTGAAGAGCATCTTCTGCACGCATCCCTGTGTAGACGAGGTAGGCACACACCATTAATCCCGTGCGACCTTTGCCTGCCTGCTCCCATGTCAGGCCCACCAGAAGCATTCATGAGAATGAACAGATGATTGTGAGGAAACAATAGGATAAGAGATTCTGCAGTTGCCATTCCGACGCAGCAGCTATGATTGTGAAAAAAGCATACACTATTCTGTGATGTTAGGGGCAAATTCAACAAATCCTCCAAGAGGAGGAACTCACCCTGCAATGGATGACAGCTACATTCCTGGGATCGCTTGAAAGCCAGTCATTCACACTTTCACAGAAGAGCTTGATAAGAGCTAGGGGTGGCACAAAATTATCATCAAATGGTACAAGCTCCACTCGTCCGTGAAAAAGCTCAGAATCGTATGTGGCTTCTGCACACAGATTGTATACCTGCCAACAAAGAAAAGACCTAGAAGCTCAATGGAAGATAGATTCTCACAGTCCCTATCTAATCCTTCTTTGTCCTTGGTCAATTTTCCCTCGGTCTGCCATTTTACACATGCTTTCACACATGTTTCAAAGATCACAGATGTTTATTTCTAAGAGAAACAGAGAACCTCACATTGAAACTGTTGTACAAACCGGCAGAGTCTTAAACCCTAGGGGACATTCAACCATCAACCACGGAAATAAAGGAGAAGATCGGGTTGCCAAAGATGATCACCTTGTAGTGCGACTCATGGCGAAGCTCCAACACCCTCTGCACTTGCCACATGGGATTGCGAACAAGGGACTCCATATTCTGCGCCGGGAAAGACATGGCCAGCAGTCGATCTGTGATGTAGCTCATATCCAAGTCATAACCAGCCGCCGCCAGTCTCCTCCGCTTCTTGGACACCAAGCTCCGTATGAAGCTGATCCCAAACACGCCAGCACCAACACTGGCTGTAACTCCCCTGGGTACTGTCGTCCCATCCTCCTTTCCCAACCCGGCCCCCGTCGTGCCCCAATTTTCCCTTCCTCAGCCCCTTCAGGCTATACTCCTCGTCCTCGTCCTCGTCCTAGTCCTCCTTCTTCTCGCCGCTTCTTCTTCTTCTTGTTCTTCTTCGTCTTCTGATCCCTCCTCCCCGATCTCGTTCCTTCACTGTCCCACGCAACAACACTTCTCCCAGCAGCTGGCACCTCTCTGCAACTCCCAATCTTCCTTCTCCTTCATTCCTCCTCCTCCTCCTCCTCCTCCTCCTCCTCTTGCTGCAGCTCTTCTTCTACTTTCCGTTGTATCGTTGCCTTCAATCCGCCGCCATCGCTCGCTTCTTCCACTGCTGCGATCCGTCCGCAACAGCATCTTGTTTTTCTTGCGCCGCAGCTACTCCGCAAGAGTGCAGTTCTCGATCGCTGCAACGGGATCGTTTCCTGCCCCTTCCACGCAACCACTCTCTTTAATCCCAGTCTCTACTCGCTAATTCCATTCCTTAATCTACTTCTTAATCCCAGTCTCTAATCGCTAATCCCATTCCTTAATCTACTTCTTAATCCCAGTCTCAAAACGTTAATCCCACTCCTTAATCCACTTCTTAAACCCAGTCTCTAATCGTTAATCCCACTCCTTAATCCACTTCGTAATCACACTCTCTAATCGTTAATCCCACTCCTTAATCTACTCTTTAATCTCTCATTCTCTAATCCTTCCTTCCACTCATTTATCTCAGTCTCTAATCTTTACTTCCACTCCTTAATCCCAGTCTCTAATCCTTACTTCCACTCATCAATCTCAGTATCTAATCTTTAGTTCCACTCCTTAATCCACTCCTTAATCTCAGTCTCTAATCCTTAATTCCACTTCTTAATCCGTTCATAATTTGGCATACAATTTCTAGGCCCCTTTTACCTTAATCGCCGGCTCAGTTTTTTTTTTTTTAATTATTATTTAAATATATTTATTTATTTATATTTATTTATTAATTAATTTTTTATTTTATTTTTAAAAAAATTATCCACTCCCTAATCCCATAATTAGCATAATAATTCCTAGATTCCTAGGCCCTCTTTTCCCTTAATTATTCTTATTTTTATTTTTTTCTTCTTCTTCCACTCCCTAATCCCATAGTTTAGCATACTAATTCTAGGCCCTTTTTAATAGGTCAAATTGAATTTATTATTATTATTTTTAAAAATTCTCTTCCTCTCCATAATTCCATAGTTTAGCATATTAATTCTAGGCCCTTTTTACCTTGGGCACCACCTCAATTTAATTGAATTTTTTTTTTTTAATTCCTCTTCCACTCCCTAATTCTATCATTTAGATACTAATCCTTTGCCCTTAATCACTAGCTTAGTTTGGAGGGTTTTTTTTTTTTTAAAACTAAATCATTTTTATTCTATTTTATTATAATTAATTAAAATTCTTTTGTTAAAACAAATTCTTTTAACAAATATTGTGGAAGACACCAAACTTGTTAACTCTTATGTAAATTGGGTGCACAAAACTTAATTGCAAAGCAAATTGAACATGAAGCTATATGTGGAAGAAGAGTGTGATTACGAACCTCTTCTTCTCTTCCCCTCTTATTTTTTGCTAAGGAAAACCCTTTCCTTTTTTAAGTTGAACTTTGGTGTATTTACCAAGTTTGGTTGAAGTTTAGGTTTTAGTTGTGGCAAACTTCTTAATTGGAATTGTGTGAATTGTGTGAGTTCAAATCGACTAACAAAGTAGAAAGCTTCGCTTCGAAACCATGATATTAAAATCCATTGGCTCAAAATGTGTTCTAAACTTCATAAATCCATCCTTATATGTGTTTATCCAACATATGTACCCATTTTGGTTTTAGCTTTAGTGGTGTGAACATAACTTGACCAAACGATTTCCTTAGGGGAATTCGCACCTCTACCTTCTTAAAACAATTTGCAAAGGAAGTAAGTAAGTGATCTTTTTAAACCCATTCTACCATAACGATGATTAATTCCAACTTGAAACAATTGCATTCCAAAGGGGAGGATTTGGGTTTTGGATTTAGGGTTAAGTAATTCAAAAGCACACTTGTGTACAGATTTTCATAGTACTCGTTATCACCAAATAAATAAAATAATAATCGTCAATCTTCTCTTCAACAATGGTGTGGATATGAACGCGTGAAGGCTAACATCATTTGCTTTTTCAAAAGAAAAGATGGGTAAATCATATCTTAGAGCACACCCAAAAAGGGAAAGTGAAGATTTGTGGTCATTTCCAATATTATATTTTATTTATTTATTTATTTATTTTATTTTTTTTATTTTTTAAAAAAAATATTTGTTTTCACATGAAGTGAAGTAAAATAGAATGGTTTATAATTTTTATTTTTATTTTTTTCTATAAAATTCTGAACTTAGCCTTTTTTTTTTCCTTTTTCCTATATTCAAAATAAGAAGTGTAAAACCCACATAAGATTTATTATCAATCCCAAGTATCAAAATGTTCACATGGTGTCCACTTTGTTTGTGTCCATGATTGGCCCCCCAAAAGTCTTTTGTGAATTTGTAACTCTTTGCTTTGGCCGAAGATACCAAAGACGAGTCAAAAATTTGATGACACACATTCTTTTGCACAACCCATGAAAACTTGGAGCCTAGAAGATTGATTTAGGGTTTAGGGTTCTGAGTGACCATTAGGGTTTAAATCAATCCTGAGTGACCATTAGGGTTTAGGGTTTAAATCAATCCTGAGTGACCGTTAGGGTTTAGGGTTTAGGGATTCAATCCGTTACTATATATGAGTAAATCAATCCTGAGTGACCGTTAGGGTTTAGGGTTTAGGGATTGATTGGTTTAGGGATTGATTTACTCATTTCCTACCAATCTGCCCTTGTTTATGACTTTCCTTATGCTGCTTAAGGATCCACCTAAAAGCTTTTCCCTAGGGTAAGGGACCTAGGGCTGCATTCTGCCTCCTAGTTTGTCACTAGGCTTGGCTACTCAGCAGCCCTATTGACCCCACCCTAGTGCCTCACTAGGAGGAAGAATTGTGCCTCCTAACATGTGTCCTCTAGATGGTAGAGGTCCTTGTCTGTCAATTCAGCAGGTCTTCAAGTTGTCACAAAATACAGAAGTGGTCACCATTTCCTACCCAACTCTACATAATGACCAATCTGTGCCTAATCTTACTACCCATCTATGCACCTTTACACTAGGAATTGTGCCCCCAATTCTGCTTCTTAGTAAGTCACTAGGGATGGGACATATTCTGCTTTATGTATGGTGAATCCTCTAGGTAATTAGGCCTATCGTCAAACACCCACCCATCAATGAGTGCTTGATTAGTTCACAAAAGATTTCATGACCAATCAGCCAAACACCTTCCACTAGTTAAACCATGACCATTGATTGAATGCTTGGTGACGAAAAATGGTCTTTGACATTTCAAACAATTGCAACCAAAAATGCTATAAATGTGTTTGGTCATAGGTGTAGTAGGATGTAATATTCATTCAGATAAGGTGTTCAGTCATATAAAAAATGATTCTAGCATTAGGGTTTATATTGTGAGATTCCAATGCACACAAATGCTTGCAAATCTGAAAATATCCCAATGCATGAGATTTTTAAGTGTTTTGCAAAGGATGTCATCTAAAACAAATTTCCAAATTTTGTAACTCATTATCTGATGTCATGGTTTGGTAATGGGCTTTTAGTTTTTTTAGGCCAATGCACACACAATGACATAAATATACAAAAATATGTATGCATGGGCATTGAGTGTTTGGTTAAGGGCATGATATAAAACATATTCATAGAATCTTGTAATTGATAGTGTCATCTAATACATTTGGAGATAGAGGTGATCTATTACATTCAAAGGGGTACAAAATCACTGAAAGCGCATCAAATTTTTTTTAAAATCTACTTGCAAAATTTCCCACCAAAACAAAAGCATCACAATTTCAAAAAATTAGAGAAATGCACTTTGAGACATTCATTTTTCTCAACTAGGAAGATGTCCACCTTACCACCATTTATGCTAAAAGATTTCCAAGAATTCTTAAAAGCTTCCAATACCTAGTGAAGAAAGGCCAAAAGCAATTGTAGACTTGACACCAATGTAAATGTGAAAATAGAAGCAAAGAATGATGAATGCAAAATTGAGGAAATAAACAATCTTCATAAGGAGAAGCATTTTAAATTTGTATATTATTGTTTGGTAGCCAAACATGTAGTCACACAAGTATGAAATAATGCAAGGAAAGTTGATCTCATAAATTTTAACAAGCCAACCCACACAATCTCAAGATGGTCTACCTAGGGCTTCATGGTGGTATTGGTTCAAGCAAAAACATCTAAAACTATGTATGTTTTATAGAAGGCCTACAAATCTCTAGAGTTCAAGGTCTAACCATCTAATAGCTCCTATCAAAAGTTGAAAACATTATGTACCATCAACAAAAACACAAATTTAAATAATATAGGAACTCAAGCAAGCAAACAATTTGGAGCTTATGTTTTGACTAAGCAAGGTTGACAAAAAATTTACCTTGTCATCCCCATATATAAGGAATGACTAAATTTTAATTTGAACTATGTATTATTGATGTAATAAATGAGGTATTATCCATATTTTACATCTTTAAAATTGAATGACTACAAGATTAGAACATCAAAAAGTACAAGTCAAGGACTTGTATAGTGATGCAAAAAAAACTCGGATGATAACTTTTATATTCAAAAAATTCCTAGGCTCTCCAAAACTCTATAATAAGTGGTATTTTAAAAAAAACAATTGACATCTTTTAATCCTAGATGGGTATGGATCTCATGTGACTTTAGAGAAAATAAAGCAAGCACATGCATTTAGATTAAATATGGTCACACTTCCAAGCCATACTTCACACAGACTATAACCTTTTAATGTGTTTTGTTTCAAATCTTTCAAAATAACATTTAAAAAGAAAAATAAATGTAAAGATTCAAAATAAATATTCAAAACTAAATAATATCATGTTGGTAGTTTAGGTAGACACAACCTTGGACAAAGCGTTGTCCAAAGAAAATATCAAATTTGGATTTCGGGTTATAAGAATATGACCTCTAAGCTTTAGGGTAATGAATGACAAACTATTCATGCCTAGTGAAGTGTATACAACAACAAATAATTTTTTCAAAAATGAAGAAGATTAAAGTTTTAATGATGAACCTAATGAATCCTAGATGGGGGGAAAAGTTTGTTGTTTCATATTTAATAAATATTTTAATCCAATAAGTGTTATAACTTGAATGGAGAAGATTTGACAACCTTCTTTCACTAAAAGCAAAGGTACAATGTGGAAATATTAACCAATCTAGTTATCATTAAAGAATTTGATGAAGGTGTTGAATCATGGGTTGATTGGAACTAGGAGCACATCTTATGTGGTTCAACTAGCTAGGTCCATTCATTTAACCACAAATAGATCTACAATTACAACACATATTACAATTTAATCAAT
>Ga0116227_10004795_pt1 | contig 29086 bp, 23 predicted proteins | sample S1TSphgellanicum_FD_89693 | JGI IMG/M metagenome (GOLD analysis project Ga0116227, IMG submission 89693) | Host-associated microbial communities from peat moss isolated from Minnesota, USA - S1T2_Fb - Sphagnum magellanicum MG | ecosystem: Host-associated > Plants > Peat moss > Unclassified... | reverse complement strand
GTTTAGTTGGTTTTGTGGCTCTTTCGTGGTAGGGCGCACTCCTTGTGGAAGTCTCTCTCCCTGTGGCTTTTTTTTTTTTTTTTTTTGAGGTTTTGTCGATCCTGTCTTTGTAGAGATGAATTTTGGTTTTTTTAGGCGCTTGAAAACATACGTGCAGGTATCTTCATCATTAATGTTGGCAAGACATGGGATAAGCTGCAGTTAGCAGCCAGAGTGATCGTCGCCATTGAGAATCCACAGGACATCATTGTGCAGTCTGCAAGGCCGTATGGACAGCGAGCTGTCCTGAAGTTTGCCCAGTACACAGGCTGCCAAGCAATTGCAGGGAGGCATACACCTGGTACTTTTACCAATCAACTGCAAAATACTTTTAGCGAGCCTCGGCTGTTGATCCTGACCGACCCCCGGACTGATCATCAGGTGAGAAAATGCAGATTTGCAAATTGTTCTTGTGACTTTCTTTACTGCAGATACATTATTATTGAAGATCATGCAGATGTGGCATCTGCATTGAAACATGCTGGATTGATATTTCTTTGCAGCCAATCAGGGAAGCAGCACTCGGAAATATTCCTGTGATTGCATTCTGTGACACAGACTCACCCATGCGCCATGTCGACATCTCTATCCCTGCCAACAACAAGGGCAAGCACAGCATTGGGTGCCTATTCTGGTTGCTGGGTCGTATGGTGCTTCAAATGCGAGGCACCATTACTCCTACTCAGCCTTGGGATGTCATGGTAATAATCTGCCCCGGCTGCAGCTTTTGTTCAACTTTGCACTGACCAAGTTGAATTGGTTTTCAATTTCATATCTGGAGCTTTGGCTGAGGCTTATGATGTTTAAAGAGCCTGTGGCAATGTGAAAATGGTTTACTCCTTTTTGGAAGTCAGGATGGAATTCAGATTCAAGTTTTGCATGTGCAGGTTGATTTGTTCTTCTACAGGGAGCCTGATGAAACCAAGGATCGTGAGGAGGAGGAGGGAGGCGTTGCTGAGTTTGTTCCAGTTGAATATGCTGCACCACCTCTTCCTGTACCTGGAGCTGATACACAGTGGGAGGGTGAGGCTGCTGGCCAGTGGGAGCCTGATCTGGCTTCTGTTGCTGTCCCTGCAGTGATTGCAGCTCCAGAATGGACTGCTCAAGGTTTGGTCTATTCCATTCTCTCACTTAAGTTTTGTCAACCCACAATCTTGTTGTACATTTTTGTAATCTTCTTTCTGGAATCACCTTGCACCCAGAGTGATTTTAAGCTTTTCAGGAGCTTTGATTCAGCATTGTAATATAAAGTTATGTTTCTCCATAAGGAGTTGTAGGGGTTCTCAACATGTTAAAGTAACATTGAAGCAGTCATTCCTTGTTTCTTTGTACTTCAGGGCATTTCTTTGAACCAATAAATGATGTCTTTTTAATTCACTATCCAGGAGGTTTCTCTGAAACAGTCAGGTCTACTAGAGAGTTCTACAATTCTCCTTACTGTATTTAAGCTGATAGACTGGTCAGGTTGTGGCAGTCCACAAAGAATTAATGGCTGGTGGTGTTCAAGTTGTAATGTAGGGGATTCTAGACATGAGATGTCTGTGAAGCTGATAACATAGTGTTGTGGTCATTGTGGATGCAGTTCCTCCAGCAGGGTGGGAGGGGGCAGCAGCGCCCATACCAGGTGGTTGGGAAGGTGCTGCACCTGGCTGGGAGGGTGCTGTTCCTGGCAACTGGGACCCAGCTCCTCAGTAGTTTTCTTAAAGGTTGGAGGTACTAGTGACTTGGTGGGTGTGGGAGACAGCTTATTTATTGTTCAGAGCCAGTTCTCCTTACAAAAATGCTTAGAGCTTTCATCCATCAAGTAAAATTTTGAATCCTATACCGAAGGTTGCTTTGTGTCATCATGCTCTTATTTCACAAAAGTGTTGAGTATGTGGGAGTCTGGGCAATGGTGGATGATATTCTTGACTGCACATGGGAGTGAGAATCTGTTCATTAACTTGCTGACAGGAAGCAAAATAGAGCATAATGCCATTTTATGTGCAGAGTTTTTCTACTTAATGCGGGCTCCTCACACACAGGAAAACTAAACTGGTCTGTCACTGGTGTTCTATTTCCAAGCCTCATGGGTTATCTTAGGAATGCTGTGGATTAGAGTTTCTTCAACATGCCAGCAAGTGGAAGTTGATGCCAAGGAAATGGGTGATGCTTTTATCCAAGGAAATGGAGTATAATACTTTCACAAATGCTGTTATCATGATGTTGATAACAATAACAAAATTGACAATCAGAGTTATTGAATGGTATGTTCTGAGTAAGAATTGCAACAAAAAAATATTGCACACCTATATGCAATTATAGAGTTCCAGTGGGCACTTTTGAGTGCCCATGTTGTATATTTTGTGTGCGGAAAATAGGTAACAAAGCTGGGTTATCTACCAAAAGCAAATCTTGTAGGTGCTGGTCAATGTTTAGTATAATCACTCCATTCTTTTCAGTGAAGATCTAGACTCTTCTCTTCTATTCTTCTCTTCACTGCGAGTGATGAAATACAGTAGTCAAAATCTTGTGAGAATGGAATGCAAATCTTCTTTTGTGGAGAAATGAATCAAGAATGCAACTGAGCATTTGGATTGTCCAAGCATGTGATTGTGTGATGTGAGGTTGTAGAAGCAGCAGCCACAATAATAAAAATAATTGGAGTTACCCTTCTGCAAGATTATTGTAAGAAGAAAACCGCCAGCTTTAAGTGCTACAAACAAACTCCAGTTGGAGGTCTCATGGGGAAGCCAAGCAAGCACTTGCTTCCTCTAGGAGAGTACAGACAATTCTCACAGGTCTTCTCTTTGTGTCAATCTTTGCCTAATGCAAATTATGCTATGATTGATTGTTAGATGGAGAAGGAGAATTTCATTTTGCAAATGCCACTTACTTCAATTTTGCTGTCTGCTACATAACATCGCCTCAGTTGTGACAAGTGCTGCTGCATTGCAAGAGTATTTATCAAGAGGAAAAACCAAGGTCAGTCACTTTGACAGAAAACACTTGCAGGACACACACTAGCAATTCTTTGAAAATCAAAGATGTTGATTTGATCAACATCTCATTTCCTGGCAGTAGTAATTGAGTGCTATTGGGTTTTTCTTCTCTCTGGATTTTTTGGCAATGGTGAAACGATTGATGATGTTATAATTTAGTACACAATGTTGATCATGTTTCTGTCGGAGAGGCTGTGTGAAGTTCTGGTTGTCAGCACCGTGGCTCCACAAACACAGACGTGGTGCGTGGAGGAATTTCAAAAGTGGCAGTGGTTGGATCAAATGAAGACTTCCGCACACTTTTGTCATATGATACTGCCTGCACAAATTTTTCCTCCCCACAACAAAACAAGCATGAATGAATATCTGAGAAATGCCACGAGTTCTATGGGTGCAGAAAGAAGTCTCATCTATTCATCAGTGTGAGCATGAATGAAGTAAATACATACCTGGATAGAATGCAATGTAAGAGATAGATGTCTTAATGTATCAATCTCTGTCACCAACTTTGTTGGCCTTGCATTTATCACAACAACTACTTGCCGAAACCTGCATTTTGTATACCAGAGAGAATGCTCATCCAGGTGGTTCATCTTGATCAAACATGCACATTTGCTGATTTCTTGCTCTCATGTAGAGATATACAAACTTTCTTTCTTTGTAGCAACTCCTTGCTACAAATTTTAGCAACCCAAAGTAGCAAATTGCAACAGGAATTTTGCATGAAAGTTTCCATCTTAAACCACAATAAATTTGAAGACTCCAACCCAGAGATGGGAGCCCAGATAGGTGTGTATGTTTTCTGCACATGAATCAATAACTTTCTTGAATCCTGGACATTGACAGGCAAGGTTTGAGTGTGAAATCTGTACTTGAAATCAAGTTGCATGAGGCCAGGCTTTCCTTCAGTGCCATCTTCAATGCTATAGATGATGACTCCAGGAATGCTTCCAGGTCCTGTGTTGTGAAATCTCAGCCTTGCCTGCTCCCAGTTACAAACCCTTGGAAATCAATTAAACAATGAGAAATTGGGTTTGCACTGAGAGACTCTTGCAAATTCCATCCTTGTTTTTGTTGTGTTTTCTTCCTTAACAGATTACAAAACTCTCAATATTTCACCATAGATCCTGACTTCAAGATTTTTCGCTCCTTGGCATTTTGATTTCTTGCATGGTTGGATGATAACAATACTGCCATGTCCACCACTGATGTCTTGAGGGTTTGCAGGAGTAACAGGTGGTAGTTTGCAATGTTGATTGGATGAACTAAGGTAGAGATCACTCATCTTTCTTTCAGATAGTCTGTTTGTTTCAGAATAATATATATACAGTTTCATGTGTTTCTTCAGATGTAGGTTCTAGAAGTTCAGGGTGTTTTGTACCTGAATGGCATTGGCTGTTGTCAAGCGGAACAAGGGTGATGAAAACCGGATTCGCAAAAGCTCCTTGAAGTTCTCCACAGCAGCAAGAATGTGTGTTTTAGTGGGCTTCAATGAAGGATCACCTAACAACTCACGCATGCTGCCCTCCCACCATCCAAAATCCTTCTTCCCATAGTTAAAAGTCTGGCTTTGCTCATTGCAGAACCCTTTACAGATTGCAACGAGAAGTTAGCTACCTCCAACAAAAAATGGAATGGTATGTTTTTACTTACATGGACCACTTGAAGCCATTCTTATTTTTGGGTGGCAGACCAACAGCCCAATTATTCGTCTCATATGAAAAGTCCAACCTGAGTAACAAGCACATAGTCCAATACATCAAAAAATGCTGATTAGAAAAATGCTATTTCATGCTATGCATATATTGTCCCCACTGACAGAGTCAACCCAATTTGACATTGATCTCCATCATCATCATCATCAAATCTATTTGGTTATGAAAACAGATGAAACGATGAACAACAGACACACAAGACAGATGGTCAATTTGACCTGTTGAACCAATCACCAGAGTTGTATGAGTCTCGATCTAATGACTTGGACCGCAACATGTCATCTCCTGCATGGAAGAATGGGATGCCCTGGTACATAACCCAATAACCTTGCAGAAAATTAGAAGGCTACATAAATTCCTTTGTTTGGTTCATTGGTACAGCTGAACATTCAATGCGATTCTCTTTCTTTTGTAGCTGAAAATAGGAAGTTCAATTACTGGTTATGTGAATTCAACTGCACCTGGGCAAGAGCAACAATGCTAGTTGCAACATGGTTGATGCGGCATCGTTCCTCCAGTGAAACCTCTGGAGCACACTAATGCATGACACACCCAAAGCCCAAAAATGACGTCAGGTTAGCTGAGAAGATAATTGCATAATTTGACAAACAGAAGCAAATCATCAGAATGGAAGACGGTCTGATTATGAGGTCATTGATGAGAAATAAATGCAGTTGTTGGTTTAGAAGCATGTTTTCAAAGCTTGATTTGTGCAGAGATATCACATGGTGGATCAAAAGATGGAAGTAAATATTCTTGCATTTATTGCTACTGCATTGTTCCACTAACTCCTGCTGCTTTTTCCCTTGTACAGATGCATTAGCTGGAATAAGGTTGTCAAAGAAGAATGACACAAAACTCATGATCCAAGCCAGGAAAAGTGAGCATCTCTTTCACCATTGGGGTTAAGCTATTATCAGCAAGTTGAGAAGGAAGAAATAAAATGCACCTTGAGCATGATAATATCAAACAATGACTCATTGTCATGAGCCGACACATAGTTCACCTGGCAAAACATACACAAGAGCTTGAAATTTTTTAGCTTCCGTTAATTTTGTATGCTCTTTCTCTTACTCTCAAGCAATCCAATAAGCTTCTTTCACCCAGTCACAATCAATGAAATGCTGTATGTAGCTTCTCTTTTCCGCATGCAAGAACCAGACTTTCTTTCTTTAGGTACCTCTTTTGAGGCATATGCACAACGAATGTTTCAAGGACATGAACTCCATGGTTAAACAGCATGAAATAAATCCATAGGAATTTAGTACGAGTTTAGCCACATCAGAAGCACATATTGAGAGCATGTGATAAATGAGTAGAGAATTGAAACACCCAAAAAGAAAGTTCAAGGGGCAATTCCACGAGCAATGGGTGTTGGCCAAACGATACCAATTCCTCAGGGCTGGAGGCGTACGCAACTGGTGCATTGTCATGTGTCAACACTTCACCACCTTTTATCTTCATACATTCATTACAACAATTACTTCACAACGTGCATAGATTCATTCAACAAACAATGGGTGTACCAATTTCTTTTTATAAGCGCCTGACCAGAAAGCCATGGTCTTTGAATAATGGATAATCAGGAGAACAGGCAAAGCAAGTGCATATGCGTATGTGCCTCTACAAAAGCAAAAATATTCCATGAAGAATATACAAGGACTAAGAGATGATTCAAGCAAGAAGCAGCAGTGTGCCAACTGACTACCCAGATTATAATGTAAGAATTTCACCTCGTGGCCTGTGTGAGAAGTGAATACATAGTCTTTTAGATTAGCTGCCAATCCAAGCTGTTTACACCCCATTTTGGCACATCCCCTCCATTTTTCAGATTCTGGCAGTCCAATAGAAGAAACTTGCTGTTTATCCAAAGAAATCATTTCTTCGAAAATGAGAGCTCTAGTTCTGACAAAATCATTAGGTGGTAAAGATTTGCTGTTTTTTACCCGGACCCAGTCAGTTGTGGAAGCCAGAGCATGTCGCGTTGCCTCTTGTCCTCCTTGGAACAATGCATTTGGCTTCAACCCAAAACGCAAATTCAGAACTTCAGACAAAACAGATTTCATCAGGTTTGTTGTCAAAAAACAATGTTGGAAGATCTCCCCTTGTACGATCTCCAGTTTCTGGACTGAAATGTTTTGACCAAAGCCTGCTTCAATTTGTTCTTAATCACCCCTACTACTATACTCTTTGTTTTCAACTGATTTTTTTTTCTTAATCGTTGATTAGGATGTGAAAGAAGAAATCACAAATTACCTGAAGTGACAAACCAGTTAAGAAGCCTTGTTGCAGGGGGTCGCCGAATGGGGAGCCTCCAATAGCTGTGTCCCGAATCCGGTCATTGAAGCTGCAGAAACAAACTCCTTTCTTCAGGTGTGTGTTTAAATCACATGCAAGAGAGATGCTACAGATGGATGCCAAGAAAATTGCAGCCTGTTTTGGTGCTATCTATTTACATCAAAAGCACAGCCGTTTACTTGCAGCTTTTTCTACTGCATTCAAGGCATATCAATGCTTCACATAACATGGTACCCATTTCCTGAGTACAGGAATTCGGACCTGCCAATGCCTGTCCCGGCTAGGTTATGCTGTGATGCATTCAAACCACGACTGTTTTTTGATACTTCTCCAAAATCCCACCCCTCCCCGTACCTGCATAATCATCTTTAATCCTCACATCATAATCATGGAAGCCAGGGATACTATGATATATTGTAACTTACAGAGGCTTCCTGGACACTAGTAAGGATCAAGGAAGGGAGCGGGAGATGGAATCCAGGAGGACAACGCAGAAGCAAACTCAAACCTCCCAGCTTTTTCTCTTTCAAAAGGAGATTGTGTTGGTGGAGAGAGAAAAATCCCCATGACAAGGATCTGGGGAAGAAGAACAAGAGAAAATCCAAGAAAAGGTCTTGATACTCACAGGTAAATCTTGGAGCCATCAACTCCGTCTTTTTCAATTGTCAAGCTTCTGAGAACTTCCTTTGCATGAAGCTGTTCAAGAAAACACTAACAGAAATGAGCCTGATTTAAGAGTTTAGTTATGCAAATTGTGGTACTAGTTATGCAGATCTGTGGCACTAATTCTGTTTCTGTCTTTGTACATGGTTTACCCAAATCTGCTGCTAACACCCAGAAGACAAACACATAGGTCCAATATTCATTGGTGCTCACATGATACAGAAGTGGGCAAGGGGACTAGATCTTCAATACCATAGTTTGCAGCATCAAATGTCCCATGAGGTCAAACCGAAAACCATCAACCTGCAAAAGGTAAGAGACCCAACTTTCAAGACAAAACAGCAGCAAATTGAGTCTTGCCTCCTGGAGTTTCTAAACAACAAGCCTGCTGCCGTCATTACAAGATCTGGAGATTACTCATTCAGGTTATAATGGTGTTCGATTTCAACCCTGGAAAGCACTGATTACAGCAACTTGGGTTAATTCCATGTTATGACAACCATGGCATCAACCAAGCAGAAATATAGTGAGGTTCTAAGTACCTTGTAATTCACCGCCCAACTCTTCAAATCATCAACAATAAGACGGTCTACCATGTAGTGCTCACTTGCCGTGTTATTCATGCAAGTGCTATTCTCAATAGCACCATCTTTATCCAGGCGTAAGTAGTAGCCTGGTACTACCTGCAAAATCCAATTCCCCCCAATTGGGTGCTATCAGAAAACACTACATAGCAGAAATATCGTGGGAAAATTTTACAGTTATAAATACTGTGTATCAGTCTGCCAAATGCTCTGACTTTGTGCTCATTTTGTCAAGAAGCAGAATGACAGTTTCAGAATCCAATCTCATCTAAAGAAAACTGCAAATGCAGCAGCAATCAGAAGCAGATTCCCAAAGTTGAAAAATTAGGGGAAAGTGGTGCATACAGTGTCAATTTTGAAGGTGACCAGAGAAGGTGATTACCTTATCAAGACAAGAGTGGATGCCTGAAGGTCCACTCCCATGAATATGATTATACACCACATCGAGCACCACACGTAAGCCAATTCTGTTAAGTGCCTGGCCAATCAAACGAATTATGTAAAGATCCCCAAAAAACATCTAGACCAAAAAACACACTAAGTATTGATTGCAGAGAGAACAGAGAACTCTTGACACTCAACCTCCATATCTAGCTGGTATTGTTGTGCTATATGATGGTTCCGTATCCTACAACAGGTTTGCAACGTTTTGTGTGTTTTGTGAATCTGGAAATACCTGGATATACATACATCTTTCTTCAACTTTGCAAGGCAGGAGGAATCAGCATGGCGATAAAATTACTTACTTGCACCATAGTCCTGAACTCTGTTGTACGGGTTGGCCCATTTGGATCAGTTGCGTAACTGCCTTCAGGGACACCCCAATGGACTGGATCATACCTGGAAACACTCTCACATGTTGGGCAAAAATTCAGTGTACCGTAAGCAAAGAGTTGATGCTCTGGGAGTTGGGGTACACTTGTTGAAAACACTTCTTCACACAGACAGTAGTCATTTTAGCTAGTTTCAAAGGATGTCTAAAAAGGTGTTTGGGGAATCCTGTTGCAGGGTCTCTTCAGGACTTTGATGTTAAGAGGCTTGGTTTATGTACCCCCAATTGAAGCCATCTTCATCTTGAATCGCCACAACTGCCGCTTGTTGCTCCTCAGAATCGGGTGCATAAGAGGCCAACTTTGCTGTATCTGGTGAGAAAAAAAAATGCACACACGCACACAAATAAATGCACATACACAAACAGAAAAAAAAAACTTTTGGAGTCAAGTTAATAGCTGTTGTTTCTCTACTTTTAAGTGGCAATGTGTGCTTGCTCTTGAATAAGATTGAGAGGAAGAAAAAAAATTGAAAAACAGAATGATACTAAAATACATCAATCTAGTGTTGAGAATAACAAAATAATGAGCAATTTTAGTATTGAGAATAAGAAATATGAATGAAAAATCTCCTCACCTACAGTTTTCCATGTCTCTTTCTGTTCATTGACAGTTGCGAAATCAAAGCATGGAAGCAAATGGACATGTGTAAGCCCAGCATCCGCCAAGTTCTTAAGGTGCATCACCCCAGCTGATTCCTGCATTTTCCATAAGAGCCAACCAACCATTTTTTATCATAATAAAGAAAAGTGAAAGGCTTTACAAATCGTGCCTGAACTAGAATGCATGATTCTGCACAACGATCAGTTTCATTCTCACCACAAATATACTGGCTTTTTTCCCTTTTTGTGTTCCTTTTTTCTTTCTTTTTTGGGTTTAGTGAATTTGGGTCCATTGAGGCACTAGATCTGGTCATGAAAAACATTGAAAATGAATATGCTGCCAGATTACATAACCCATCCATGATGTGCCCAAAACCGAATTATCCACATCATCTTGAGTGCATGATTCAAGTGAGATGTCTGAACAGGCTAATTTTCCACTACCTAACACAGAACTGATTTCTATTACCTTCTCAGAAAAGGCAAGATACCCGCCTTGAACTGCAGGATCAACAGTAGGATCAGAGATACTGAAACAAATACCAAACAAAAGATTGCATTAGTTTGTATAGTGGAGAAGTTCTGACTTGTCAATAAATGTGAGAGGAGGATCGATAGAGAGAACCTGAAGTCTCTTATATGGAGTTCATAAATGGCTATGTCAGTGAAAGCCTTGAGTCTTGGTTTCTGCTGGGCAAGAGTTTCCCAGCCTTCTGGCATCAAAGCTGTATCCACCAAATCGATGACTAGTGATCGCTCCCCATTCGCAGCAAGACTGTTTTTTTTTTTCCCCAAAGAGAACAAAAATGTATTGCCCCCATAGATCAATATACAAAACTTTCCAACATTTTCATTCCAATTAGCCATGTGAGTTTACGGGTTTAGGGTTTCTGGGTATCTGAGCTTTTGTGTGTATACTACTAACCTGCGTGAGTATGGGTCAGATGCAAGCGTTTTCTCGATTTGTTGTGTCAAGGGATGGAAAACAGTCACTTCATATAGATAGTATTTCCCCTTCCATGTGTTGGGTCCTCGAACCATCCAGACACCATTCTCTTCATGTAATTGAACCACATCCTCTGCCTTGTCACTGCCACCCATTGGCAGTGAATAGAGCAACACTCGCACATTCTACAAAACCCAGAAAAAAGAAGAAGCCCGCTACCCCCCACATTTCATCAGACCTTAAGATAGACCACAACATGCTTACATGGCCTGTCTATCAAACCACTGGTTCTTTACGGGTTCTTTCATAAAAACCGCCAGTTCTTTGAGGGTTTTTGAAATGTCTGGAAGCAGCAGTTCTTTGATTCTGATTTCTTTTTCAACTGGAACCACCGGCAGTTCTCTGGTTCCGAACTAGATGTATAAAAAAACCAGAACTGGCGGGTATTAACAAAATCAATGTCCCACCCAACACTGGTAATTTCCAGTGTGTTGGGAGGTTCTCTCTGTTCAGAACCTGTAATGGGTGGGTAAGGTTAGGGTATATGTATACCCTTGACTGGCAGTTCTCAAAAAAAACCAAAGGACCAGTTCTAACCCTTGAGACTTGTAGAACCGATTTCTGACCCTTTAACCTGGGGTTCTAAACAATCAAAAAGAACATAGCCTAAACCACCCAGTTGTTGGCCGATTCTTTCTTTTGAAAATGTTCCAAAACCCAGCATCGGTGGTTCTTTTGATGCCAGGAATATGAAAGAACCACTGCTGGAGGGTTCCATGAGGTTATTAACCAAAATCAAATACCCGCACAACACCAGTCATTTCCTTTGCAAAAAGACGGGGAAAGTCTAGTAATGTAGTGTTTGAAACAATTGACATATCAAAAGAACTAAATTTCCAAGAGTGGCCAGTTTAAAGGAACGACCTGAGCGGTAGGTGCCCACAATGTCAGAGTAACAGCATCATCGGAAACATGAGCACCAAGTGGACCATTGTAAGCAAAGAGCGCATCCAATACACCTGGAAGCTGAACTCCAGACGCATCCAGAGGTGCTCCTGTTGTTGCTGTTCAAAAATGACCCAATTTGTCAATCAGCTCAAATTAAAAGTTAAGTGAGAGAAATTCAAATAATTTGCAAAAAAGACGTCTTTTTTTATCAGAAAACGTATTAATACATCTATGGAACAATATTCTAAAAGTGAGAAAGAACTCCATTTGTGAAGAGAGAGGATAGAGTGTATGTGTGTGTGTAAGATATACATACCGTCAGTGGACGACAAAGCCAATTGGCACTTGATGTATTTCTTCACATCATAACCACCAGCACCACCATCACCACAAGGCAGTAAACAAAGTGCCCTGTATTTGTGAATATGTGGAAATTTCTTCACCACCTGCCATTCATAATAAATAAGTCAGTGTTGTAGAGCGTGAATCTCATGGGAAACAGAGATTAGAAGAAATGAACAATGGCATGAAGAGAAGTGTGGCGCCAGAAGATACATCAAAAGGGTAAGTAAATCAAAGACAGAATGTATGTTATTACTTTAGACAAAATCATGGTACCTAATTCGCAGAGTCTGCCCCCATTTACAAACCTACAGTGCAAAATGACAGCTTTTTTTCTTTTGTTTTTTGTTTCGCAAACAGAATTTTTTTTATTACTCTTGGGGGAAGACCATGCAGATCTTCTTCAAGCTTCACTGAGAAATCCGCTCCTGCCAAGATTCAGCCCACCCAAACCCAAAATCTGTCAACTTACAACATTTCCATGCAGATTTCATGTGTGTCGAAACAAGGGCAAAAATAAATGAAATTTTATGTGGTAACACCATAGATTTGAAAGTCTGGTTTTGGGTGCTCTACTACAACTGTTACTTACGGTTTTGTTTTTTTAATTTTTGGTCTCTACAATTTGGGTAACTTGGAATTTTATAACACAAACCTTCTATGCCTTTGGAAGTGATTTTCAAGCTGGCATTTGCACTTGCGTGGAGGTGAAACTGAGCATCTTTGACATCTGAAATCCATGCCAATAAATCTTCCTCAACCCAGTACGCTCGTGCAGAACCAAGATCACCCTATCCAGAAACAGCAGGAAAGAGGAGAGGAACAATTTAGCAGAAACTGATATTAGCAATATGCAGTAGAGAAACAATGGAACTTGAAAGATTAAGCATGTGTTATCTATGATTTTTTGACCAGCAGCAATTTGTAGCAGATGCAATCTGCGCTTTTCTGATTTGTCAGAGCAAGAATGAATGACAAGAATCAATTGCACCCAAGCTGGAACCCATGTGAGGAACAAAGAAAAAGATAGATCCATACATTAAAAAAATGGATCTGCAGTTTTGATTTTTGTGTTGTTGAATCTCTATATACCTTACCTGTGGAAGAGATGTCAAGTCTGGCTCTTCCAAAAACACCGTTGGTTTTTCTGAGACTACCCATACATCTGTACTTGAACCACTTGGCACCAATCCTGCACAGTCCTGTGTCGCCACCAATTTCCTTTTCGGTGTTAGTTGGTGTAACCAGTTTTTTCTTTTTCTTTTTCTTGGGGTAAATTTTTTGAGTCCTCTGGAACATCATCATCCTGGAAACACAGCACTGATCATTCAACAAGTAGCTGAGATACAAACAACATCATCGTGGATTGATCTGATCCACAAATGTAGGAAAGATTCCTCCTTTCTTTCATTCATTCTTTCTGCCTTCCAGGAGAATGTGGGGTAATTCTTATTTCCATTGATTGTCACCCAGAAAAGAGAAACAAACAGATGCAAAAGCCATAGCAGTTTTTCCTTTTTCCATGCCAGTGTAATTTTCTTTCTTCATGAAAACTTCACTCTTGAGAAGGAGAGCAGCATCTTCTTTGATGTTAAAGAGGTGGCAAGAAGCTTCCAAACACAAAACCCACTTTCTTTAATCCTTTCTTCAATTTGGTTTCTCTCCCCAACAAACGACAATAAGAAGTAAGCAAGAACTCTGAGTGATTGGAAATGTGTATGTGCAGGAAGCAAGAGATTCACATTTTCTGTAAACAAAAAGAGGAAATGACAGGAAGAGATCAGAAACTGCTGCAAAACAAAAAGAAGGAACAAAATAACATGGCAAAAGGAAAAGGTTCAGAAGGACCTTGACATCGCCTTGATGGATTTGGAAATGTAGATCTCCATTTTGTTGCATGTTTATTGTCTCCACTTCCCAGAAAACTCCAAATGCATCAAATCCAGCAGGAGCAAGTGGAGCATCCCACAGAGTTGAAGCTTTTGCAGCATCACCCCATACATGCAGACCCCAATTCTCATAGTCACTCTTCTTCCTACATCACCATGAATCATCCAAAGTCTCAGATGGTGGTGGCACCAGCAGAGACATCAGTGTCAACACACAGAAAGAGTACTTACTGTAAGCAAGCCCATCATGTAAAACTCAAAAGTCTCTCATTTATGACATTTTCTCATGAGAGAAAAATGCAGAATGCAAGTTCCTCTATGTCCCTCTGCTTGTGGTTGGGTTTTTTTTCTTGTCAAGATTTAAGCTAATAGATGATTCATTCAAGAAACAAACCTGTCAGACCTGTCAGAAACATTATTGCAGAAAGAATGACAATCAATCAATCTCTCCCTCCTTTGAATCAATCCTCCTTGTACAAGTAGGAAAATTGTTCAAGAAAATTGTTCTGTATTGGGGTTTATGAATCTGCAGCAACCTGAAAGAAAATCCAAAAACCCTCAAAGAAAATTGCTATGGGAGGGAGAAGAAGAAGCTCTTGGACAAGAGCTAGAAGAAGAAGAAGTTCTAGGACAAGTGCTTGCAGATTCAACCTGTGGTAATGGATTTTGATGAGAACAGTAGTGGTGGGTTTGCAGTTGTCGTCTTCCTCCTCAACCTCATTGTGAGCTTGGATTGATGATGATGATGATGATGCATTGGCAGCAGCAGCAGCAGCAGCAGCCATTCCCACAGAAGATCTTCTCCAAGAAGCAAGTCTCCCTTGCAGCAGCAGTGATGATGAGCTCCTCCTCCTCCTCCTCCTCCTTATACTCCTGCTCCTGCTGCTGTTCAGAGCTTCTTCTTCTTCTTCTCTCTTCCTTGTTTCCTTGAACCCAGCAGCTCTGATGACTCCAGCTGCAGAAGAAGAAGAAGAAGTAGTAGTAGTAGTCGAAGTCTTGAGTATCTTGGCGATGGTGAGGCAATTGCGGTTGTGGGTGTTGTAGAATCGGAATGGTGAGACAACCAGGTGTGCAGCATCCATCATTCTTCCTTTTCCTCTTTCGTTTGCATCTGTTTCCTCTGTCTTCTTGGCAGGTTTTGCAGTTTGCGGCAGATGCAAGAAACACCCACTTGTGTTTTGTGAACGAAGAATCCTCCTTTGTCCTTTGTCTTCTTCCTACTTACGTGAGATGATGATGGGTGGTGGGTGGCTGAAATACTACAAGAAGAGACAGAATGCGTCAAGAATCTTGACGAAACTTCGTCTCCAGAACTCTTTCACAGTCCCCAAGAACTCATTAGTATAAGGCTCATCTTCATCGCCATCATCATCGCAGCAGCAGCAAGTGCCTCAATCAATTCTAAGGCTGCTCTCTCTCTCTATCTTTCTCTCCCTGTGCAAAGCTTTTGGGTTGGCTACTATCATCCTCATGAAGAAGAGTGGAGACATTTTTCTCTCATTTTTTCTGGGTTTCATTGTCATGACTGGCTGCTGCTGCCGCTGCTTTTATTTGGGAAGATCATCACACGGGTGACAAGATGCCCTCCCAATTTGCCAGCTTTTTTCTTTATGATTTGATGTAATAGTTTTCAGAGCTGTTGTTGGGAGCTTTTCTATTGTGAAGATCAGATTTCAGAGTTGCAAAAAAACTATCACTGATTGGTTCTGAGGCAGCAGCAATTCAAGAGGAAGTGCAGGGGAGCTTGGAAATTTGGTGCATATTTCTTCTTCAGTTTTGCAACAATCCACTTGCAATTGCCATTTTCTCAAGACATACATGCAGGAGAAGCATTGGTTTTAGTAGCAAGAATTGGAGAAGAGGTGGAGTGAGAGATTGAGATTGATCTATCCAGAGTGAGAATAAAAGAGAGGAAGAATCCGGCACAAATCATGCATCTTTGGCTAATGTTTTCTGTGTGTCCTGACAGAAATTGATTGATCTTTTCATCAATCTTCCTTCCCCCCTTTTGACTTTCAGCTCAGGACGTTGAAGCAGAGCACCCTGCCAAGAAGATCAGCACAAGAAAAAATTCACAATTTATGTTAGACACAAAGTGGAATATCATCAGCTATGGAAGAAGAAATTCAGGATTAGCAGACACCAATGGAATATGATCATCATCTGCTTCTGACAGAATCAAGAGAAACCAGACAGCAACAGCATGTAATGGAAATTGAAGGTGGGTCTCCCACAACATGTGAGCGAGTGAGCTTGGCCAGAGAGAGAGAGAGAGCCACTGAGATCTTCACTTCTCTGTGACAAGATCAGAAATGTATCCTTCTTTATAGAAGCACAAACTGAGAAACACAAAGAGATGATTAAGTAACAATCCTGCACTGTGTTGTTGTCCTTCTTGCTAAAGAAGAAAACCAGCATATCTCTACCTGACCTAAAAGGGAGCGGTGCTTTAGAAGAAGAATCATCCTCAACTCCACAACATCAGTTTTCTCCCTTTGCAAAGGGGATATTCATGTGTACTTAATCCTTTCGAATTGGTGGCCACCAGTCTAAGCTGAGGACCCTCATTGGTGAAGCAAGTCTGTCCCTGAGCAACAACTGAGTTCATCAAGCATCAGTGAAGTCAGACCTTGAGCAACAACCAGGTACATCATTAGCCATTTGTAGTCAAAAGCTTCAAAAAAGAGGAAGAGCAACCAAGAAAACTACTGCAGGGGATTCAATGAGACCTCCTTGACTTCTTCCTCCTCAAATTGATCTATATGCCTCCTCTCAATCAAACCCAATTTGCATCCCCTCTTTGGGTAGAGGATGGTGAATTCTCTCTGGCATCTTCTATTCCATGCAAAACGATCAATGGTCAGGTTCATACAAGAATCTCCTCTTTGTTATGAATCCATTGCAATGATCAGTAACAATAGTAGTACCAACAGAAACAACAGGATCTAAATGTGGGAAAAAAAATACACACCCACTACAATGGTAGTGAAACTCTGATGGGAGAAGTTGGGTGTTTGTCAGAGACTACAACACTCCTGCTCCTGTGCTGGTGTCACCAAAATCCAACCATTCCCAATTTGATATTGGTTTCACTGGTTTTACAGAAGACGCTGCTGCCACTGCTGCATCATCCATGTCCCCCTGAGATAAACTCTCAACATGCGCAGGGTTTAAATCCCTGAATTTCTTTGCAACTTCCTCTGCCTCCCTGAACACCCTCTGTAGGAGAGGAGACAACCAAGAGCGCCAAGGAAAATTTGATGAACAACAATGCATACTGAAGAGATGATGATGAAGAAGAAAAAATTTCATTTGTTAATTAACATTGAGATTGGTTTTTTCAAGATGATCATCCGTCATAGAACTTGCAACCCACAAACCTCATAGAGATGCAATAGCAGAAATGTTCTGATTTAAAGATTTAAAGAAGAAACTTCAAAAGAGGACGAAGGCATAACAAGTGATACGGACCTGCTTGTCACGCAGCATGAGTCCACTCTCACTCTCCAAGTCCGCAGTGCTGCAACACCACCAAAGAGTTCAAAAAGCTTCCCATTTCTCTTGACCAAAAGATCAATGCAGGCAACAGACTCACAGAAGCCCTCAATTACAAAGGTAACCACTCCATTGCCATTCTGCTCTTGCCCTAACTCCTCACTCTGGAATTTAGAGCTAAAAGTAAAGGAATGAAAGAATGGGTCTGTGAGAGAACAAGCCAAGCAGTCATGAAAATCAAGTGCAAGAAGTTCACTGAAGAAAAGTTGATGAAAACAAAATTGCTACTGCCACATGCATCTATCTGCGGAGAATTCTCATGGGTAACCTACCTGAAAGCATATTTGGTGGGGCTAGGAGACTTGATTGCCATGACTTTCACTTGCTCACCAACTTCAAAAACTGTAGCGACACTGGGTACTCGTGCACGTGCTATATTGCTGATGTGCACCAATCCACTGCCATACCATACAGAGAGAAAAAAACACTTTGAAATTTCCTGCAGGAGAATAGCCTCCCTTTAAAATATGATGTCCCCAACAACCCAACTAATGGAGTCTTCTGGAGTTTAGGATACATCTTCTTGAGATAGTGAAAGTATACTACTCTTCTCTCTGTTGCAGTTTTCATGAATAGGGGGAGGAGAAGAACCACCATTCAGTGAACACAAGTAAATACAGGAAGGAGGAGGAATCCTAAACCCTAAACCAGGAGCAAAGGAAAGAGGAGAGATAAAGGAGAGAAGTGCATGAGGTATCTCCCTGAAAAAGATGGAAAGCTAAGAGGATGAATTGCCAACAGCAAAAGTTGCAACAACAACAACAAAAGGATCCACCACCAACTACCCACCAGGCTCACAGATACATTCCATCTACCTCAAATCTGTTCCACTGATCTTGACACGGGCTCCAAAATTGAAAATCTGGACAACAGTACCGTCATGAACTGTTCCTATGCAAAGATGCCGTTGTGCCTGATAACCCATTCAATACAACAAATCTATCAAACTATGACAAAGAAATTCTGTTGGAAATTGGAAATCGTGGGTTTCTTTGAAACAATCAGTATACCCATCTGTTTGCAAAAACAAATGATTTTTCAATCTGCACAAATGGTTTTACAGCAGCCACAATTGAAGATTTGCAGCTGTTCTAAGATTTGCATCAAACAATTAGATCACTGGAATTTCATTCAATGAAGAATTTGGTACAGATTTTGCAGAATTGGTTATGGGTGAGTTGAAACAATTCCTTACCCAAGCTCGAACTTCACTCAGAATAATGTTGCCACGAGATTCTTCCGCAACTGTGATCAGAACCCATACCTTTGTTCCCACCTGTGTCAACGACAAAAATCCAGCAACACATTCAAGGAGGCAGCCAAAGACCAACCACCCACATTTTCAACATGCACCACGACACCAGATTGCAGCAATTGCAATTGTTCCTAGAAGAAAGGGAAGTGATTGGCAGATCCATTTGTTTACCAAGTCCTCATTGGGTTCTGGAGCAGGATGTTTGAGAAACTCAACTCTAGGTAGAAACGCTCTGAGTCCCTGCACCCCCAGTAAGAAAAATAAAAAAACAACCAATAACAACACCACACCCATTTGTCTCTTTCATTTTTTAATAAATTGCTCAGTTCTTGCATGCTCTTGCAAAGAACCTTGGTTTTTGGAACTGACAGTTTTGGTGGGGGCAGTTATTCAGTTGCAAATTCTTTCAGAAATTGGAGAAAGAGCACTTGTGTTTTGTTATGGACAAACAAAAATTTATGCGAGAAGAGAGATTGCAACAGAGAAATCTCTGCACCAACAACAACAAAAACAACAGCACTTTGAAGATTGAAGGTTGCAATTCTCTTATAACAGAAACCTGAAAAGAATGATGGTGTTTTCTGGACACGCAAACATCTCTATGTTGAGACTGCAGCAGAGAAATCTCCACAACATTTTAAGCTTGGTTGTGATTCTCTTCAGAAATCAGAGAAGAGAAGTGCTTGCATTGTATAGACAAACATTACTTGTGTGGAGAGATTGCAGGAGAGAGAGATAAATCTCCACAATGATGAGAACACTTAGGATTCAGAGTTTAGGGGGAATGTAGAACATGACAATGAATGAGTGTGGTGCAGTCATATAATAACCTCAAGAGAGAAAACACAACATAAATGAACCCCAAGACAGACAGACACATACCTCAATTCTGGTAACAACACCAGCAGCAAGTGATTCTAAGATGACAATCTCAAATGGCTCATTGCAATGTTTGATCTGTAGAGAAAAACAAAACACCAATTGTAAATCTCAACATTTCCTCCAGCTAAGATTCAAAACCTAGTGTTTGTTGCAACCAGAAAGAAAGCAATCTCCCATTGAAGAAGATCATTGTCACAACACACTGGGACAAACCCTACACCCTAACCAAGATCATTGTCACAAGACCAATAAGAAGAAGACCATTAACTCTAAACCCTGTCACAACAATGGGAAACAAGATCAATGTCACAAAACCAAGAAGAAGATGATCATAAACCCTCAACCCTAAACCCTGTCACAACACCAGGAAGAAGATCACTAAACCCTGAACCCTAAACCCTGTCACAACAACATGAAAGAAGACCATTTTGTCACAACACCAGGAAAAGAAGATCATTAAACCCCTAAACCCTGTCACAACACAAGAAGATCATCATCAGCACAACATCTGCTGAGGAAAAAAAGCTTTGAAAACCATTGCAAAGAAGGATGAAGACAGCTCAAGAGAAAAACTACAGCCGAACCTGGCGGATTCGTTCCCATGCAATTCGGCGAGCTGCTCTGCGAGCTGAAAGAAGAGCAATTCCATTTGGTGTAGTTCCTGTCACCTCGAGATTCAATACCGTACCAATGTCCACAAAAAGAGGTTCTGGAAGATCAGAAGAATTGAGAACTTCTTCATCATACACAATCCGAGAAGAGCCTTTGGGCATTGGGAAATCCTCAGTTGCAGCAGCTGCCTCTTCTTGTTGTTGCTCATTGCTGCTGCTGCTGCTGCTGCTGTCATGGTTGTTGTCATCATTATGGTTGTTCTCTGAAATCCTTCTCCAAACAAGTTTATTGAGATCAGTTTTGTCAATAGGTTGAATCTCCTTGACAGGCAGGTGGCCAAGGTTTTCAGCTCCAATGTCAATTTGTAGTCCTTCTTCATCACCAGACACCACAATCCCAAGTACTCGATGGCTGTTTACAGGGACATAGAATTCATCATCATCATCATCATCACCAGTGTTGTTGTTTTCCTCTTTTTCTTCTGTTGCAGTTTTTTCCAATGCAATGGAATGGCCGTTGATGAGTTGGGGAACAGCATCATCATCATCATCATTCAGATTCTGATTCTGTTTTATTGCTGTGGATTCTGTGGCATTCTGTGCAGAAACCTCTGAATCGCTGAGATTTGATTCATGAGTTTCGGGATGAGATTCTGTTGAGGCAGCAGAGGTTCCAAATGGGTTGCGAGAAGAAGAATCTGCCAAACTACTTATACCCACCTGTTCTTGCTGCTTCAATTCCACCTCTTCTTGCTCCAGCAATTCCCTGGACCCTCCTGCTGTTTCTGGGAATCCAGGCTCTGGTTCATCCAGTGGCAGCAAGGCTGCAAGCTCCTCAGACTCCACACCATCATTGGGTACCATAAGATTTCTTCTCTGTTCTTCGTCTTCTTCGGATTGCTGTAGCCCAGCACAACTAGCTCCATTCTCACACTGGTGCAGAGGTGAAGAAGAAGAAGAAGAAGAAGCTGCTGCTGCTGCTACAGACAGACTCTCACCACCACCCCGAAAGTCCAAAATCCCTATGTTCAAGCTCTCGACGGCAAGCTCGGTAGTAGTTTCTTCAGAATCTTGTGGTGAATCGACTGCGGACGGCAGCCCAGAGGAAGAGGAAGAAGAAGAAGAAGAAGAAAGAAAAGTTCCAGCTGCTGTCAAGACCCGACAACTACGCCGCATCCTCCACACACTCTTCTGCAGTCCCTCCACCCTCCTCCGCGGCAAGGAAACAAGTGCAAAATCACTTCTCAACTTCCTTCTCGAAGCATGGTCACCATCACCATGCGGAAACTGGAAGAGGGAAGCGGAGGAGCAGCAGCAGCAGGCGCTGCTGCTGCTGCTGCTGTTCTCCCATCCTCTGATGAGGACCTGCATGGGACTTCCTTCTCTGAGAATGAAATTCAGCACCTTTCTCTCTCTCTTCCCAGGAGGAAGAAAACTACGAACAATAGCTACGGAAACAACAATGAGAAAATCAAAGACATCACGCGCGCGGAGACAGAAGAAGAATCCGACGACGACGACGACGACGACGACGGAAAGCAAGAAATCAGGGTTTAACGAGCTTCCCCAGTTTCGGAACCAAGCTAGGGTTAGGGTTTAAGGCCTACAAATTAGGGTTCAAGGGTTTTATGCTACCTGGGCACAATGGGTTGCCGAGGAAATGAGTTGGGTTGTGATGTTTTCCTGGTGGGAATCGAACCCACGACCAGTCTGGGTTTTGAGCATGAGGTTTAACCACTGGGTGGGGTTGGTTGGTTAGTTAGTCTGTTGCTGAGGATGAAACCCTAATGAAACAAACCCTGGCATGTCTCTCGCTCTCTTATGGCTTCTGTCTTCTGTCTCTCGCTCTCTGTGAGACCTCTTTCGTCCCTCACAGACTGCGAAGACGTTCCACCACGACGACGACGAAAAAAAGATCTTTTTGTTTGTTGCTGGCGGCGGTGCGCTTTGGATTTGTTTGTTGGGTTTTCCGGGTCGGGACAGAGAGAAGAGGAAGAAGAAGAAGAAGAAGAGAGAGGGCGGTCGCTGGCTGACTGGCTGGCTTCTTCTTCTTTGCCTCTTTGCGGTTTATTGGCATTGGGTTGCAAGGAAGGAAGGAAGGAAGGAAAGAAGCTGGTATGGGTTTTGTGAGCTTGGCTCCGAGGTTGCTGGAGATGGTGTGAGAAAGACAGAGATGTTTTGCGGAGGAGTTTGGTGGGTGAGTTTTTGGGTGAAGGGTTTTTGTGGGGTTTGAGACTGTTCGTAGAATAAGGACTGGGGTGCAGTGGGATTGGGTTTTGGGGTGGAGAACATGAGGTGGTGGTGAGGAAGAAGCTGGGAGAAGAAGAAGAAGAATAGGAAGTTGAGAGCTTCACATGAAAGGGTTGGAGAAAGGGCAGAAGTCTGTAGAGGAGGAGGAGGAGACAAGGAGTTTGTTTCTGCTATGAGTCAATTGTGGGGTTGTTCTGCGGCTCGCTCGTTGCTGCTGCTTCGGCGATCATCCTTCCTCCCGTACAAGGTGATGATGCCCACTTCCCCTCATGAAGATACTCTGCCAGGAGACAGTAGCAGCTGTAGCAGTATTTTGTTGCAAAGGTGCGTTGTCAGGTGGTTAGGAAGTAGTGCAGCACCGGATGAAGCAGATTATAATGATCCCACAGAAGCCAGGACGCCACCGTCAGAGAAAGTGCAAAGACTGGTGGATGAAATCTCCACCCTCACGCTTCTGGAAGTGTCTGATCTCACCACTTTATTGAAGAAAAGATTAGGGTTACCAGCAGGAATGGGGATGATGCCACCAATGGGAGGAGGAATGATGATGCCTGGAATGGGAATGGCAGTGGCTGCTGGAGGGGGAGCAGCAGCTGTAGAAGAGAAAAAGCCAGAGAAAACCTCATTCGATGTCAAATTAGAGAAATACGAAGCAGCTTCAAAGATCAAGATCATCAAAGAGGTGCGAGCGTTCACTGCACTCGGACTCAAGGAGGCCAAGGATCTGGTGGAGAAGGCTCCCACTTTGTTGAAGCAAGGAGTGAGCAAGGAGGAAGCCGAGCAGATCATTGAAAAGTTGAAGGCAATTGGTGGAACAGTGATCATGGAGTAAAACCAGAAAAAAACCAAACAAATCTCTTCTTAGAAAATTGCTGCTGAGATTCATTGCTACTGCTGCACACATGTTTAAAATCCCCCACAATCTTGCAGGATCCTTGGATGTTGGGTGGTATAGTACTCCATTTGCGTCTGTCACCTCTCTTCTGATAGCATCTACCAGCATCATGTGATCTCTTGCTACACTCTTCAAGTCTTCAGCATTTATTTTATTGCCTCACCATTGTGTGATCCTTGACTGCCACATGTACTCCTCTATCTCTATCGACTCTCTTCCAATAGCATCCACCAACATGCAATCTCTTGCTGCATTCTTTGAGTCTTCTTTTTCTCATCATTTTGAGTTTTGTAGTGTGTGGCTCTCTTATGTGCATTTTTTTCTCTCCTCCCCTTCTCCTTCAACTTTCAAATCCTTATTTCTGATCAACCTCACATCTCCTGTCACCCTCTTGAGTGCATGCATTATTGTGTGCATTTATTTGAATTGCAGTTAGAGGAGGAGGAGTAGTAGTAGTAGTAGTATTGGGTCTCAAGCAATTGATTGCTGCACCAAGGATTTCTTTTCTCATTCTTCCAGCCCTCCTTCCCTTCGTTTCCATGCGTTGTGGTTTTATTTTCCCTTGTACCGTTGCCTTTTGTCAAAAACATACATGAGCATGTGTGAGTGCTCCTCCTAGTGTAGTCTAATGTATGTGTAGGGATGATGAAGAGGGTTTTGTTAGGGATGTGCTGTGCGCAACAACAGGCAAAGGTGGTTGGTGCAACAGTTGTAGAAAAAACAGATGAAGATTTTCTCAGCAGATGTGTAGCGAGCTTTTCTCGCTCTACTGTGATGGTGATGATCACCATAAGTGGAAAAAAAAAAAAAAAAACAAAACTGTGAATTGTTTGTTGCAGACCAGAAGAGTACTCAATTTGCTTTATTGTTGTTTGGGTGATTTTTTCCATATGATGTTGTTTTTATGGTAGTGCATTCACGTGGAGCACAGATCCACCAACCTTTGAAATCATGATGGAATTAGTTTGATTCATATGAGAGTTGGTGAAATGGGCGGCCTTCATTGAAAGGTTGAATAAAGGAATGCAAAGTGTGCCTTGCCCAAAACAAAACAACGTGAGGACCTTGTGTGGCATGTTCATGAAAAGTTGGGCCATTTTCAAATGTGTGTTAAACATAATATTAATGACGAAGATGCAATGATATGTTCAATAGTTTGTTTATCAATATGTTGGGTGACCAAACGTATTTGTGTCTTTCAACACACCTACACCTCCTTTACAACTATTGCCCATCATGGGTATGATTATTAATGGAGTTCGAATTTTGGATTTTGTCAACCCATTGAATTTGATAGTGTGAAGCAATTAACATGTTTTTAGTTATGCTTCAATATTTCTCGAAGTGGTGGTTACAGTTGATGTCATTGTTGAAACCCAATATGAAAGAGTTGCCTATGCATTTTTGCACAAGGTATTTGATAGATTTGAAGCTCCAACAAAAGGACCCATTGACCAAAATATGAATTCCATGGCAAATTTCAAAAGTTGTGTGAAAATTATAACATTTCATGACACTAATCATTATACCACTTCATAAAATCATCTTAAAACAAGTAAGTTAAGTAAATGAATGGTGTAAATGGTGAAATGAAGTTTGTGAAAGTATGGGTTCCAAAATGGCCATATTAAATATTGGGAATTACAACTACCATGGTTCACTATGGGATATAGGTTTAAACAATAAATTTTTCTTGCATCCTTTTCACCATATCTCCTATTATTTGGTTGTAAATTTGAGCTATCAACCGTAATTGAATTTGATGTTATGGTAATAATGAATTTGAATGATCGAAATGTGTGGCTTCAGGCATGTAAGTAATGAGTAACTTAATTTCAACAAATAATTCCAATGATTATAAAAATATCTAACAATTGTTCAACATCAAAATACACTATGTTATCCCATTATTGGGAAGGTGGTTATCAATTTCAAATTCATAAATCCAAACCAAAAGATTATGTGTACCTACAACAAACAACATTGATTATGTTCATTTGAGTACAAGATGTGTCAATTCACGAATGCAAAAGGTTTCGCCTTTTGTAATGTTGTTGTTGAAAGGCCAAAACGATCAAACATGGAAATACCATGTGTGTAATTGTGCATTGTGATTTTTTTTTAATGTGGATGGCCAAATTGACCCATCTTTAACAATGGTTCTTGTTAATTTATGATGTATGTTATGTGAGCAATTTTTTATATTAATTTATGATCAATGTTCCCAAGGTTTGGCATATGAGATGTTTAACATTGCCATGGGGGGAAATACTACTTGAAAATGGTTCTACCCTTGGTACTTATTTTTATGGTTATACAATAGGATTACTTTAAGGTTTTTCTTCATGATGATTCACATTTATATATCACTTCAATTTTCAAAAAAAATTCAATGATTAATTATGACATACAATTGAGATTTTCAAGTATATGATAATTAATTTTGATATGTAATTGTAATAATCAATACTTCTAAGACAAGTTAAATGTCTTTCATAAATTTGCCAATTATTTCATGAAAATCATTTTGAAATTGCATGCTAGAACTTTTGAAAGGAAAAGACAATAACATAACATAAATCACAATCCTTATCTAACCATTTTCTTCAAACCAAGTATATTTCATATTCATTTACTTTTGATCACTATGGTTTCTTTTATAGCATTTGAATGAATGTTCCTTTCATTTTCCCATGTCTTTTTTTTATTATATTGAATTTGATTACGATGAAATTTTGCAAACTTATATCCATCTTGATTTTCTTCAAAATTATATATGTGCATACCTAAAGCTTGAAGCCATAAGTTATACTAAAATAAAGTAGCGCATGGCATTGACCAATATTGGGCTATTATTCGATTTTTTCGTTTTTTTTTTTTGGATTTTTTAAAGTTATTTAATCTCTTTTTTTTGTTGTTTAGAATTAAGCAACATTCAATGTTAATTTTTCAAAAGGTTTTAAAGAGCCAATGGGTTTCATGAAATAAAGTACCAAAAGAACCAATAGTTTCATATAAGGTTTTTTTGAGAAATATGGTTATATATTAGAATTGGTCTTCATATTTTTTGAAAACCATGGTCATATATTAAAAATTGCTTATTCCATTTATGTAATAATGTAAGTGGTTTATCGTGCAATATTCGAAAAAATGATCATTGTTGAAAATGATGTGTTTCAAATATACTCTTGTGATCAAATTGCATTCATGTTCGTTATCAAATGCATCTTTGTCCTTTACCTTCAATGCATGATTTGTTTCACCTTAGGATTCAGTATGCTAGGAAAATACGATGGAAATGATGTAGCTCATATTGTAGTACCTTTTCAAGTTTGACACAAATTATATTATTTTCATTTTTTTTTATTTTTTCCCCAAAAAAAAAAAAAAAACAACAACATTGAATGTCAAAAATCTCAAAAATTCAATCAAGGCGACCACATTTGCATTCACAACTAAATCAATGAAATGATGAAGCCTTTCAATAGTTTAACCAAAAACACAAGAGGAAATTGATGAAAACAATAACAATAATATTGAATATAGTCCTGACACGCCAAAAATTTCAAATTAAAAAACTCAAGCGTTGAATCAAAATTTTCAAATTATATTAATTATTCAACACATTACTAATGCCGAACTTGAAAAGGTACTACAATATTTTTCCTTGGTGTAACATGCACAAAATTGCAAATATCAATAAATAGAATTCTTTTGCTTATTTCACTACATTTTTGTTCAAGTGTTGTGTGTGAAAAACTTTAGTTTACAAACAATTTTTAAAAAATTAATAGTTATAAAGCCTTGCATATATGGTTTACATATTTTGCAATTTTTTTTTTTCAATTCCTAAATTTGAATATCGTAGTACCCAAATGAATTCAACAACAAACTATCGAATAATTAATTAAATTTCAAATCTTAACTTCGACAATTGATTTTTTTAATTCTAAAATTTTGAGCAAGTAATATTGATATAAAATAATAAACATGATTTTGCGAAGTGTGTTTAGACTATTGTGTTCTTCAATTCTAGAAGTGGTGGTGGTAGGTCTAAAGTTCAAACCTAACATTCGAAAATATTTTGATAATTTGAGTTTATAGTAATTTGTTAAAAATTTGGGCACAAGTGGTAAATATTTTTTTTCAAAATTTTTGGCAAAATAAGAAATAATTTAATTTTTGCTAAAAATTTTCTCGTACTACGATAGTATGAGGAATTCCACGTGTTGAAAGTAGATTTTGTCGCTTTTTTTTTTTTTGAGTTTTTGGAGTGTTGTTTTCCTTGTGTTTTTTTTTTGAATTTTGAATTTTTTAAAATTTTGAAAGAATTGTTAATTTTGATTTATTTTTTTCAAATATTTCATAATAAAAATACCATTACTAGTTCCAATTCTTTGAAAAAAATTCAAAATCAAAACAACCATGGGCTTTCTTTAATTGTTTCAAAAACCTCAAAATTGAAAAAAAAAATTCAAAATAAAAAAAACCATGGCCTCTAATTGTTTTTTTCTAAAACCTAAAATAAAATAAAATTGATGATTTATTTTCATAAAAAAAAATTGAAAAAAAATCAACTATTCTTTGGACAATTATTTGAATTCTCAAAAACTTTAGAAATTGCAATTATATACCAAAACTTGTTATTTGGAGATTTTAAGAACCGTTGGGTAAGTGAATATATATATATATATACCCAGGATGATAATAGGCAAGCATCCATCCGAAGGCTGGATGTGTTTCTTTGGATGATGATCAATCACTTCTTTTACATCTTCTTATTAATGATGATCATCAATTTGGCTACATTTAAAAATCTCCTAAATTAAATATAAAATAAAATTATTTATTAAAAATTATTAAAATTTATATTTATAAAATTTAAAAATTATTATTTAATTTTTTAAAAAAAAACATTGACTTGCTCTTACTCAAATGTTCTAGTGATTTTTTTGGTGGTGAATTTGTTTTTGCCATATTGCGAAAAATATTTTGAAAAAATAAGTCTCTCACAAAATTTCCATTTTCTTGAGGAAAAAAAAAAAAGAAAAAAAAAAAGACCCAAAAACAATTTAAAATTGCAACAACTGCCTACAAGATGTGTTTAAAGATTTTTCTATTTCATTATTTTGAATATTGCCAAATTGGGCTAAATTTTCTTATTGGTTGATTGCCATTTTGAACAACATCACAAAATTGAAAATAAAAAAAGACCAAGATTTGGTTCTAAAAAAAATACATTTATTAATTATTAATTACTAATTATTTTAATTATTAAAATTCCTTCGTTAATTTTGTGATGTAGCTCAAGTGGTGATCATCCATAAGACGATTTAACCAGATTTTTCTGGCTATGACATACTGAATATAAAAGTAAAGGGGCCCAAAAAAAAAAAAAAAAAAAACCAAAATACTTCTATATTCTTGGCTACCTACTAACTAGGTGTGTACTACTGGCAAGCTTATTATTATTATTAAAATATGGCGATTCGGATTTACAATTATTTTTCTTCTAAATATGGCGATTTGTATTTTAAATTATTTTTCTTCTAAATATGGCGATTCGGATTTATAATTATTTTTCTTCTAAATATGGCGATTTGGATTTATAATTACTTTTCTTCTAAATATGGCGATTCTAATTTATAATTATTTTTCTTCTAAATTGGCGATTGTATTTATGATTATTTTTCTTCTAAATATGGCGATTTTTATTTTAAATTATTTTTCTTCTAAATATGGCGATTCGGATTTATAATTATTTTTCTTCTAAATATGGCGATTTTTATTTTAAATTATTT
>Ga0116227_10004794_pt1 | contig 29090 bp, 25 predicted proteins | sample S1TSphgellanicum_FD_89693 | JGI IMG/M metagenome (GOLD analysis project Ga0116227, IMG submission 89693) | Host-associated microbial communities from peat moss isolated from Minnesota, USA - S1T2_Fb - Sphagnum magellanicum MG | ecosystem: Host-associated > Plants > Peat moss > Unclassified... | reverse complement strand
TGCCGCTGTTGCAAAACCCCGCCGCCGGCATCCTCGATGTCGATCGTGCCGTGAGCCAGGTCCTCGCCGGTGCGGACCTGCCGCGCGAGCATTTCGGTGTGCCGCTCGCCGCGAGTTTGATTCCCTGGATCGACAAAGACCTGGGGACGGGCCAGAGCCGCGAGGAATGGAAGGCCGGCGCCGAAGCCAACAAAATATTGGGACTCGAGGCGCAGCCGGTGCCCGTCGAAGGCATATGCGTGCGGGTGAGCGCGATGCGCTGTCACTCGCAGGCACTGACCATCAAGTTGAATCGCGATGTGCCACTGGTTGAGATCGAGGAGCTGATCGCGGGCGCGAACCCGTGGGTGCGCGTGGTGCCGAACACGCGGGACGCATCGATTCGCGAACTCTCCCCGGCCGCGGTATCCGGCACCATGAACATTCCGATCGGCCGGCTGCGCAAACTCGCCATGGGCGGCGAGTACCTATCGGCATTCACCGTCGGGGATCAACTCCTCTGGGGCGCGGCTGAGCCGCTGCGCCGCACTATGCGATTCCTGCTGCCGCATGTGTGAGTAGATCGATCGGCACCGGCTCGACCCGCCAGATTCCCGAGCAGTACTCGCGGATGGTGCGATCGGAGGAAAATTTGCCGCTGCGCGCGGTATTCAAAATGGACATGCGCGTCCAGCCCTCGGTATCGAGGTAGGCTTCGGATACCCGGGCCTGGCAATCGACGTACGACTGAAAATCCGCCAGCAGCAAATAGGGATCGTGGTACAGCAGTCCGTCGATGAGCGGCCGGAACAATTCCGCGTCACCGCGCGAGAAGAATCCGCTGCGGATCAGATCGATCACATCGCGCAAGCGCTGATTGCCCTCGTAATAGTCCATCGGCCGATAGCCCTGAGATTTGAGTGCGTAGACTTCATGTGCGCTCAACCCGAACAAGAAGAAATTATCCGCGCCGACCTCCTCGCGAATCTCGATATTGGCGCCGTCCAGCGTGCCGATGGTGAGCGCGCCGTTCATGCTGAATTTCATGTTGCCGGTGCCGGAGGCTTCCTTGCCGGCGGTGGAGATCTGCTCTGACAGATCCGCCGCCGGGTAGATGCGCTGCCCGTTGGTGACGTTGAAGTTCGGCAGGAATACGACTTTCAATCGGCCGCGCACGTCCGGATCCCGATTGACCACCTCGCCGACTGCCGTGATCAACTTGATCATCAGCTTGGCGAGATGATAGCCGGGCGCGGCCTTGCCGCCGAAGATGAAGGTGCGCGGCTGCAATTCGATCGCCGGGTTCGATTTGATGGCGTGATACAGCGCCACGATGTGCAGCATCTGCAGATGCTGGCGCTTGTATTCGTGTATGCGTTTCACCAGTACGTCGAACATCGAGCTCGGGTCGATGACGATGCCGGTGCGCTGCAGGGCGAGCGCCGCGAATCCTTGTTTGTTGTGGTGTTTGATGTCCCTCCAGCGGGCGCGAAACTCGGCATTCTCGACCAGCGGCTCGAGCCGCTTCAACTGTGCGAGGTCCGTGATCCAGTCGTCGCCGATGTGTTCGGAGATCAGGTTGGCGAGCTTCGGATTCGACAGCACCATCCAGCGCCGCGGCGTCACGCCGTTGGTCTTGTTGCTGAATTTTTGCGGCCACAGTTCATAGAAATCCTTGAGCACGTCGCGCTTCAACAGTTCCGAATGCAGTTCCGCGACCCCATTGATGGCATGGCTGCCGATGCACGCGAGATGCGCCATGCGCACGTAGCGGCCGCCGCTCTCATCGATGATGGACATGCGGGCGATGCGCGCTTCGTCGCCGAGAAAGCGGATGCGCACCTCCTCGAGAAAGTGGGCGTTGATCTCATAGATGATTTGCAGGTGGCGCGGCAGCAAGCGGCCGAACATTTCAAGCGGCCAGCGTTCCAGGGCCTCCGGCAAGAGCGTGTGATTCGTGTACGCAAAGGTCTTGCACGTGACCCTCCAGGCATCCGCCCACGACACGAGCGATTCGTCCACCAGCAGGCGCATGAGTTCCGCGATGGCGATCGCCGGATGGGTGTCGTTCAGCTGTACCGCGAATTTCTCGTGGAATTTCTCCACCGGTAATTTTTGCGTGCGCAGGATTCGCAGCATGTCCTGCAGGGAACAGGAGACGAAAAAATATTGCTGTTCGAGCCGCAGCTCCTTGCCGCGCGCCTGATCGTCATTCGGATACAGCACCTTGCTCAGATTCTCGGACGCGACTTTCTGGTTCACGGCGCCATAGTAATCACCGCTGTTGAAAATGGCGAAATCGAAGGATTCGGGAGCCTCCGAGCGCCACAGTCTCAAGGTATTCGCAGTGTTGGTGTGGTAGCCCAGAATCGGCGTGTCATAAGGGACGCCGATGACGATTTTATTCGGCACCCAGCGCACTCGCAGGCGGTTGTGTTCATCGAGATACTGTTCGGCGGCGCCGCCGAGCTTCACCTCGACCGCCCATTCGGGGCGCACCAGTTCCCACGGATTGCCGTAGCGCAGCCATTTGTCGGTCTTCTCGACCTGCCAACCGTCGATGATCTCCTGCGAGAAAATACCGAATTCATAGCGGATTCCATAGCCGACCGCCGGCACCTGCAACGTCGCCAAGGAATCGATGAAGCACGCCGCCAGTCGCCCGAGTCCGCCGTTGCCGAGGCCGGGCTCCTCTTCCTGCTGAACCAATGCTTCGAAGTCGAGCCCGAGTTCCGTCATGCATTGCTTCACGCGGTCGAAGATGCCGAGATTGATCAGGTTGTTGCCCAGGTGCGGTCCCATGAGAAACTCCGCCGACAGATAGGCGACCGTGCGCGAGCCCTTTTCGGTATAGATCGCCGCCGTGCTGATCCAGCGCTGCAGCAAGCGGTCGCGCACCGCGAAGGCGAGGGCCATGTAATAATCGTTGCGCGTGGCGAGCGCCGGAAACTTCCCCTGCACATAGTACAGATCGTCGAGGAACGCGTTCTTTAGGGCCTCTTTGCTGAGCGCGGTGCGGTCGTCCTCCAGCTGCAACTCGGGGGTCAGGGGCGTTTCATTGGCGTTCATGGATAGCACGTCGGCAAGGCAAAGGTCGTCAGCAAGGCAGAGTTCGTCAGCAAGGCATGGCACGTCAGCAAGGCTCGGGACCTCGAGGTAAAGGCTAATGAATTCACGGTGACCATTTCACTTCGACCGGCGTGCGCGTTTGCCGCAGCACCGCGCGTACCGGCATGTCTTTTTCGGGACCGGGCCCGTAGGCGGCCGTATAAGTTTTCCACTTCGCTTCGCCGCTGATGAGAATCACGACCCGGCGCGAATCAAGCAGCGCCGTCAGATTCAAGCTCAGGCGCGCCTGTGGCGCGGTCGGCGCCCACATGCCGACGCAGCCCGCGACGGCGGCCGGGTTCAGCGCGCTCGCCAGATTCGGCGAGCCCGGAAACAACGATGCAGTATGCCCATCGTCGCCCATGCCGAGCACCACCGCATCGAACGGCCGGGGGACCCGGGCAAATGTTTCCCACGCCGAGACCGCGCCGATATCCGGCGTGGGGGCGGCATTTTTCAAACCCAGAAAACGTGCGGCGGCAGCCTTGTCTTTCAACAGATGCTCGCGCACCAGACGTTCGTTGCTGTCGGCAGCGTCGGGAGCCACCCAGCGTTCGTCCGCCAAGGCGATACAGACCTGCGGCCAATCGAGCGCCTGCACGCGCAGACACTCGAACAGTTTCACGGGTGAGCGCCCGCCCGACACCACCAGACTCGCCGTTCCACGGGTCGCGATCGCCGCGCGGAGACTCGCGGCAATCTCGCTCGCGAGATCGGCCGACAGCGCGGCCATGTCGGCGTAGCGTCGGGCGGGCGGCTCAGAGTTCATCATCGCAGCGTAGCACTTCGCATTGCAGTTCATTCAACGTTCTGGCGGACATAGGATTGGGATCGTCTCTCGCTTGTTGCGGCGAAAAACCCGGAAGTCGGTTCGATCGATCGTGATGACGAAGTGTTTTGGGAACAACTCGCTCATTCTCACGAGGCACAAGTCGGCAAGGTCCGGCTTTCGGCCCGCATACCGATCGGCCAGGTGTTGCAGCTGGGCAAGGTGTTCGCGGCAATCGAACGCCAGCGCGACCCACCCCTCATGTAGCATCGCCAAGGCCAATGCGGCATTCTCTAGGTGGAACGCCGTCTCGGCGAGGACGGCCTCGCAAGTGAGAAGCGGCTCAGTTAGGCCGGCCGCAATCCGCGTCGCCCATTTGTGGTGTATATCGTTGGCGTTCGCAAACGCCACCAAGAATCCGGTGTCCGCGATACCCTTCAAGAACGAGAGAAGCCTTTACGCGCCGATAGATTTCGCGCACCTCGCACCGCTCCGGCGAGTCTCATGAAAGACGGCGACTTTCCCCTGCTTCGCGCTCTTTCGAGCTGTTCTCGGACGATGCGCCCTTTTGGGATGCCTGTTTTCTTTGACGCCTGTTCGAGCCAGGACGCCAGGTCTTCGCTCAATCGAATGGTAACCGTCTTACTCATCTGCCATCAACGTAACACACACGATTAGGAACGGCAATATTCGCTCTCGTCCCCTCAGGCCATGACATGAGGTACCGATTTACGTTCAGTTTCACTCGTCCCGCGCATCGTGCCTCGAAGCGAGCTCGGCGACTACCTGGCCCAACGACAGGTTCTTGGCCTTGAGCAGCAGGAGCGTGTGATACAAGAGGTCGGCGGCCTCGCCGATGATCTCGTGGTCGGATTGCGCGACGGCGGCGAGTGCGAGTTCGAGGCCTTCTTCGCCGACCTTTTGCGCGATGCGCCGTGGGCCTTCGGCGAGTAGCTGGGCCGTGTAGCTGCCCGGCGGCTGGGTGGCGATGCGCTGTGCAATGACCTCTTCGAGGACACCCAAGAACCCGACACCTTGCGCGGCGGCACGGGGCGGATTCTCTCCCCAACACGTCGCCGTGCCCAGGTGACAGGCGGGGCCCTTGGGTTCGGCCAAAATCAGCAGGGTGTCGCCGTCGCAGTCCGGCGCGATCGCGCGCAACTGCAAGAAATGGCCGGACGTCTCACCCTTCGTCCACAGCCGCTGCTTGCTGCGGCTCCAAAAGGTCACGCGGCCGCTCGTCTGCGTCGCGATGAGCGCCTCGCGATTCATGTAAGCGAGCATGAGTACCGCGCCCGTGCCGGCGTCTTGGACGATGGCGGGGATCAAGCCGTTGCCCTTGTCCCAGGCGAGTTGATTTGGGTCGAGTGCGGTCATATTCGCACCTCGATGCCTTCGGCTCGTAACTGTCGCTTGAGGTCGGGAATCGCAATCTCGCCCGAATGAAACACGCTGGCCGCGAGCGCGGCATCGACTTCCGCGGACTGGAACACCCGTGCGAAATGCTCCGCCTTGCCCGCACCGCCCGAGGCGATCAACGGCACGCGGCACACGGCGCGCACTGCGCGCAGCTGTTCGATGTCATAGCCTTGGCGCACGCCGTCGCTCGCCATGCAATTGAGCACGATCTCACCGGCGCCGCGGCGCTGAACCTCCTGCACCCAATCGAGGGTGGCCCGGGAGGCGTCGCGGGTGCGATGCACGTCACCGGTGAACTTTTGCACCTTGTACTCGTTACCGATGGTTTGACTGTCGATCCCGATGACGACGCATTGCGCGCCGAAGCGTTCGCTCAAGGCATTGATCAGATCCGGAGTCTCGATCGCCGGTGAATTCACCGATATTTTTTCGGCGCCCGCCGCGAGCACCGCCTCGGCTTCCACCACCGAACGGATGCCGCCCGCCACACAGAAGGGGATGTCGAGCGTGCGCGCGACCCGGGTCACCCAGGAACGATCCACCGAGCGATTCTCGGGGCTGGCGGAGATATCGTAGAACACGAGTTCGTCGGCGCCCTCGTCGCGAGAGCGCGCGGCGAGTCCCAGGATTTCGCCGACGATGCTGTGATCGCGAAAGCGCACGCCTTTGACGACCTGGCCGTCGCGCACGTCGAGGCAGGGAATTATGCGTTTGGCAAGAATGGCTCGAGCTCCTTCAGGGGAATCAGTTCTTCGAGCAACGCCTTGCCGCTGATCGCGGCGGCCGCGCCCGCGTCGGAGAGCTCCTGCAAGTCGCGCGCGTCGCGCACGCCACCCGAAGCCTGCCATTCGATGTGCGGATGGCGCTTCACCGCTTCGCGATATAGCGCCACATTGGGCCCGGTCAACGCGCCGTCGCGGCCGACGTCGGTACACAGCACGTGCTTGAGCCCCGAGTCGTCGAAATTGCTCACAGCGCTCCACAGCGACAGTTCGGATTGCCGCTGCCATCCGTGGGTCGTAACGCGCGGCGCGCCGCTCTCATCCAGCCGCACGTCGAATGCCAGTGAGATACGCTCAGGCCCGAAGTGCGAGAGCCAGGTGTGTACCTGCTCGACCTGATTCACCGCAGCGCTGCCGATCACCACGCGGGCGACCCCCAAATCGAGCAGCGCCGCGACCGCCGCGGTGTTGCGCAAGCCGCCGCCCACCTGCAAGTTGATGGCACGCTGACCGGCCAGCTCCGCGATGATGGCGCGATTGCCCAAGCTCCCGTCGCGCGCGCCGTCGAGGTCGACGACGTGCAACCAATCGGCGCCCAGGCCGCGGTATTTCTCGAGCAGCTTCCGCGGATCGGCGTCGTACCGCGTTTCGAGGTTGAAATCGCCGTGCAGCAAGCGCACACAGCGTCCGTCCCTCAGATCGATGGCGGGGATCAAACGCATGGCGTGTGGGCGTATCGCAAGTGTCGGCGCATCGCGGGGCGTGCCATCAATGAAGCGTCAAAAAGTTCAGGAGCAGCCGCGCGCCGACAGCGGCCGAGCGCTCCGGATGAAACTGCGCGCCGTAGAAATTGCGCCACTGCACGCAAGCGCTGAACGGCGCGCCGTAGCCCGTGCTCGCCACCGTCGCGTCGCTCAACGCCAGCGCATAGCTGTGGACGAAATACGCATAACCGCCATCGGCAATACCATCCAGCAGCGCGCACGGACGCCGCACGTCGAGAGTATTCCATCCCATGTGCGGCACCGGCCGGCCGGGCGCCTCGGCGAATCGCGTGGCGCGGCCGGGAATGACGTTCAAGCACCGGGCATCGCCTTCCTGGGAAGCCTCGAACAGCAGCTGCATGCCGAGGCAGATCCCGAGCACCGGTTGCTGCAGCGTCGGTATCAAGGTATCCAAGCCTTGCACCCGCAATCGCGCCATGGCGTCCGCGGCCGCGCCGACCCCGGGAAGAATCACATGGCTTGCCGCGCGAATCCGCTCCGCATCACCGCTGACGAGCGATGCCACACCGAGCCGCTCCAAGGCAAACTGCAACGACGCAATATTCGCCCCACCGCTCGCCACGATCACCACCGCCCGCCCCCTCACGCCGCCTCCCCACTCAAAAAATTCGCCCCATCCATAAATCAGCGTCCCACCCATAAATCGGCTCACTCCCGCCTCCTTCCGAGTACCGACCCGTGAATCGGTCCATCGCCGGTGCCAGCGGGTACACGGAGCCTTTTGGGCAACTGCTCCCCCCGTTGCCCAAAAGGCTCCGTGTACCCACTGGCGCTGGAGCGGTACCCCCATTCACAGCGAACCCTTGGTGCTCGGCAGATCACCGCCCTCGACCCGAATCGCCTGCCGCAGCGCCCGCCCCACGCCCTTGAAACAGCTCTCGATCATGTGATGGCTATTCTCCCCGCGCACACTGATGTGCAGCGCCGCGCCGAGCGTCTCGGCAAGCGATCGAAAGAAGTGCGGCACCAACTCGGTCGGCAGTTCGCCGACTCGTTCGCGATTGAAGCGTCCTTCCCACACGAAGAACGGCCGACCCGAGAGATCGAGCGCGATCTGGGCCTCCGCCTCGTCCATGGGGAGCAAGAACCCGTAGCGCGCGATCCCGCGCTTATCGCCCAGTGCCTGGCGCAGAGCGGTTCCGAGCGCGAGCGCGCAATCCTCGATGGTGTGATGCTCATCGATGTGCAGATCGCCGGAGCATTTGAGCTCGAGAGCGAAGCCGCCGTGCTTGGCGATCTGTTCCAGCATGTGATCGAAAAACCCGAGCCCCGTTGCAATCGTACTCGGACCGTCGCGCGATAAATCGAGGTCGATGTCGATGCGGGTTTCCTTGGTCTCGCGATGCACCTGCGCGCGGCGCGCCTGCGCGAGAATGCGCGCGGTGATGGCGGGCCAGGTTTCATCGCCGGAGCCCTGCAGCCGGATCCTGATGCCCTCGACGCCGATATTCGCGGCAAACTCCATATCGGTGTCCCGGTCGCCGATCATGAAGCTGCGCTCAGTATCGATGGCGTTCGAGGCGAGGTACTCGCGCACCATGCCGATGCCCGGTTTTCGGCACTCGCAGCCCTCGCGCTTGAAGTGCGGGCAGATGAACACCGCCTCGAATTCGATCCCCTGTGAGCCGAGCAGCTCCAATATGTGGCGATGCGCCAGGTCGAATCGCTCTTTAGGAAAGCTCGGCGTGCCGAGGCCATCCTGATTGGTCACCATGACGAAGGCGAAGCCCGCGCGCTTCAATTCCAAGAGCGCGGGCACGACCAACGGCATCAGCCGGACCTTCTCCAGGCTGTCGATCTGCTCGTCCGCCGTTTCCTCGTTCAAGGTGCCGTCGCGATCGAGAAATAATATATGCCGGCCGCTCATGAGTTTTCCGCCCTATGCTCCTGGTCCATGTCCCTGGTCTATGTACCTAGTCTAAGTTCCGGGTCTATTTGCGAATGCTATGCAGCAAAGCGTCGTTTTGCGCTCGGGTTCCCACCGACACGCGCAGCGAGCGCGCCAGTGCGGGATGAGAGCGCAGGTCGCGAACGATGGTGCCGCCGGCCACGCTCGATGCCATGAACCGCTCGGCATCGCGGCAATCGATGAGCAGAAAATTGGTGTCGCTCGGCCAAACTTTGTCGACCCATGGCGAGGCCGCGAGTCCGGCCGCAAGATACTCCCGCTCCGCGAGTAGCTCTTGCAACCGTTGCCTCGCGGCGGAGATTTCCGCCGGAGCGAGTGCGCGGAGCGCCGCCTCGATCGTCGGCTGCGCGAGGGAATAGGGGGGGATGACGCGCTTGGCCAATTCGATCAGGCTCGGGTGTGCGAGCAGCGCGCCCAAGCGTGCGCCGGCAAGCGCATGCGCCTTCGACAGCGTGCGCAAGATCGCCAGCGTAGGAAATCGTTCCAGCCAGGGGGTGACGCTAGGCGAACGGGAACACTCGATGTAGGCCTCGTCGATCACCACGATCGCCTTGCCGTCGAGCGTGCGGCACACATATTCCACCGCTGCCGGGTCCAACGAATTCGCGGTCGGATTATTCGGCGAGCACAGGTACACGAGTTTGAGCGTCGGCCGCCAGGCGGCGAGCAGCCGCTCAGGGTCGAGAGCCCAACTCCGCTCGCGCTCGAGCGGGACGTCGATGACTTGGGCGCCCTGGATGCGGGCACACACCTGATACATGCCGAAGGTCGGCGGGCACTCTAATATCCCATCGACGCCGGCGCGCAGAAAAATGCGCGACAGCAGGTCGATGGCTTCGTCGCTGCCGCGTGTCGCAAGCACGTTCGAAGCCTGCACACCGTACAGGGCGGCCAAACGCTCGATGAGCGCCGCCGGTTGCGGTTCCGGATAGCGGTTGAGCCCGGCCGCAGTGGTGTCTCCCGCGGGACGCCAAGGCGCCTCGTTCGCATGCAGGCGCGTCAGCGACGGCAACCACGCCGCGTGCGAATACGGCTTGAGTGAGACGATCTCCGGCCGCGCGAGTGAAACCACGGCGCTCAAGAGATTCTCGTCGACGTCGCTACGCCACCGCCCGGCGCGATGCTACCGCCCGGCGCGATGCTACCGCCCGCGCCGGCCACCGCAGTGGCTGGCGCGTCGGCCGCGTGCCGCAGCGCCGTCAGCCGGACCGTCACGGCCGCCGCGTGCGCATCCAAGCCCTCGAGCTTCGCCAGGATCTGCGCAGTCTCCCCCAGGCCTAGAAGCCCCGAGGGACTCAACTCCTGTACCGTGATGCGCTTTTGAAAATCCTCGAGCGACAGTCCGCTGTACGCGCGCGCATAGCCATAAGTCGGCAAGGTATGGTTGGGGCCGCTGCAATAGTCGCCCATCGATTCAGGCGACCAGTCGCCCAAGAACACCGCGCCCGCGGCGGTGACACGCTGCAGCCACGAGCGTGCGTCTCGCAACTGAATCAGTAGGTGCTCGGGCGCGTAATCATTCGCGATCGCGAAGGCGGTTTCCGGCGTGTCGACTATCAGCAGCCGCATGTGATTCATGGACTCCGTAAGTATGCCGGCCCGTGACAGTGCCTTTGCCTGGCGTTTGACCTCGCGCGCGACCGCCTCGGCCAAGGTGGCCGACGGCGTGACCAGTATCGATTGCGCCTCGCCGCTGTGCTCGGCCTGCGCCAGTAGATCGGCGGCGACGAACTCGGCTCTCGCTCCATCGTCCGCGATCACCATGACTTCGGTGACCCCGGCCGGCAGGTCTGCCGCCGCGCCCGCGGCGTCCTCGGCCACCTGCAGCTTGGCCGCGGTCACGAAGGCATTGCCCGGGCCGAAGACCTTGTCGCACTTCGGGATCGTGGCCGTGCCGTAGGCCATCGCGGCGATCGCCTGCGCGCCGCCGACTTTGAAAACGCGCTCCACGCCGGCCTTGCGCGCCGCCACCAACACGGCGGCGTCGGCGGCGCCGTCGCGGCCGGGTGGCGTGCACATCACCCGCACCGGACAGCCTGCAATCGCCGCCGGCACCGCGAGCATCAGCGCGGTGGAGGGCAGAGGCGCGGTGCCCGCCGGTACATACAAACCCACGGCGCGGATCGGCACGCTGATGCGCTCGCAGATCACGCCCGGCGCGGTTTCCACGCGCAGCGGCTGCGCCGTCTGCGCCGCGTGAAATTTTTTCACCGTCGATATCGCGCGCTCGATCGCGGCATGCTGGGCGGCGTCGAGCGCCGCATCCGCGGCGTCGAACTCCTGGGGCGTGACGCTGAGCGAACGGGGGCGTACCCCATCGAATCTTTCCGTGAGCGCGCTCAAGGCCGTATCGCCGTCGCGACGCACGGCGTCGATGATCGCTCGCACCGCTGCTCGCGTTGCGGCGGCATCGCGCTGCGCGGGCCGCTCGAGGGCCTTGAGGCGTTGCGCCGCGGTCGAAGTTTGCCAGTCGATAATCTGCATGATTGCTTCGATATCCTATGACCCAATAGTCTGTGCGCCCAGATTCCGTGCGGCAGGCCGGCGCTCAGGCGAGCATTTTCTCGACCGGCAGCACCAGCACCGAGGTCGCGCCCACACCCTTCAATTGTTCGAGTGTTTCCCAGAAGACGTTTTCGCGGCATACCGCGTGTACCGCCACCCGGTCGCCGCGGCCCTCGAGCGGAATGACGGTGGGCGCTTCGCTGCCCGGCAATAATTTCGCGATGGCGGGCAGGGCGGAGCGGGGCGCATGCAGCATGATGTACTTGCTGCCCTTGACCTGTTCGACGCCGTCGATGCGCATCAGCAGCCGGCGGGTCCACTCCTGCTTCTCCGGCGGGATGGGCACCGGCGTACGAATCAGCACGGCCTGGCTGTCGAGCACCGTTTGGGCTTCGCGCAAATGATTCGCGGCGAGCGTGGATCCGGTCGAGACGAGATCGCAGATCAAGTCCGCCCGTCCGAGCCGCGGCGCGATTTCCACCGAACCTGAGAGCACGACGACTTCGGCGCGAATGCCGCGCTCCGCCAGAAACCGTCCGAGAATATGCGGGTAGGTGGTTGCGATCCGCTTGCCTTGCAGCGACTCAGGCCCCCGATAGTCGAAGTCGTCGGGCACCGCGATGCACAGCTTGCAGCGCCCGAAGTCGAGCGGCTGCACGATGTCGAACAGCGGCGCGAGCCCTCGGCCCTGGAAAGCCAGGCGCTTCTCCTCGACCACGTTCAAGCCCACCAGCCCCAGGTCGCACACATCTTCTTGCACCAGGTCCGGGATGTCGTCGTCGCGCACGAACAGCACATCGAGCGGCATGTTCTCGCCGTAGCACATGAGTTGGTCCTTGCCCCGGCTGTACTTCAAGCCGCAGCGCGCCAGGAGTTCCAGCGAGCTGTCGGTGAGACGGCCGCTTTTCTGGATGGCGATTTTCAGGCGCAGGGGATCGGGGGGAATCATGGCTCGCACACTGATGAGTTACACGCTGAGTTTCAGGCGCTCGGTCACCGCGCGATACCCGCCGTTACCCAAGGTGAGGTAGCGGGCGACGCGGCCGATGGTGGTCACGCTCACCCCGGTTTGGCGGTGGATCTCGCGATAGGGTAGCCCGCGCTCCAACAATTCGACCACCGCCCAGCGGTCCGCCATGGCCTGCAGTTCCGCGGGTGTGCACAGGTCGCGGAAGAAGCTGCGGCATTCCTCGACGCTGCGCAGTGCGAGGATCGCGGCGCACAGCGCGCGTTCGTGCTGCTGTTCTTGGCGCAGCGTGACTGGGCGATTGGTTTTCATGATTGCGTTGTTCTAATGTGATAGTACGTTAATACATTATTAGGCGCGACGCAAGCGGTCGTGCGCGCACCTCGGCAGGAGCGCGCGGCGCAAAATGCTTGACGCAAAGCTGGACGCTGCCTAAAATTGCGCCGGCTTATCTAGACCGGCTGAGGGAAAGGCCCTTAGAAGCCGGGGCAACCACCCGGTTCCACTGGACGATCACCGATTTGGGCTATGCACCACTCGGGTAACGACATGGGAACCGCGAACGGTGCCAACTCCTGCGGAGGAGGGTGAACGCCCGAATCCGGTAGATAGGCGGCTGATTGCGACCGTTCCATCGTGAAACGTCGGCAATGAGCTAATAGCGCTGGCGCTTGCAGGGGTTTAGGTAAACCTCTTCGTGGAGCGAGCGTAAGTTGGTGGATCAATCTTCACACCCGGTCGATGAAACTCTAAGTCTGCGTGATCCCTTCACGCTGCACTACGGCGACGTCTTGCCTGACGCCAAAGTCGCCTTTCGCGTCGTGGGTCCGCAGAGCGCGCCGGTGATCGCGGTGTTGGGCGGCATTTCCGCGCATCGCATGGTCGGCGGCACGGACGGGTGGTGGCCGGAAATGGTGGGGGCCGGCCTCGCCGTGGACACTCGCCGCTACCGCGTGCTCGGCCTCGACTATATCGGCGGGCGCGGTGGCAGTTCCACGCCCGAGAGCGGCGGCAAGTTTCCGCCCATCAGTTCCTATGACCAAGCGCAAGCCTTGCGCGCCATCCTCGAGCACTTGGGCGTGAAGTCGCTGCACGCCATCATCGGCGCCTCGTACGGCGGGATGGTGGGACTGTGCTTCGCGGAGAAACATCCCGCGTTCGTCAAACACCTCATCGTCTTGAGCGCCGCCGACAAGGCCCAGGTGCTCTCCACCGCCTGGCGCAGCGTGCAACGGCAAATCGTGCGCGAGGCGATTGCGCGCGGCGACGGCCCCTCGGGCCTGAAGCTCGCGCGGGCGCTCGCGATGGCCACCTATCGCAGCGCCGTGGAATTTCAACTGCGCTTCGGCGCCACTCCGGTGCGCACCGCGGATCGCTTTCGGTTTCCGATCGAGGATTACCTCTTCGCGCGTGGCGATGACTATGTGCAGAAGTATCGCGCCGAGTCGTTTCTGACGTTGAGCGAATCCATCGACCTGCACCAGATGGACGCGACGCTGGTGCAGACGCCGGCGACGCTGATCGCGGTGCGCGAAGACCAGCTGGTTCCGTTCAACGACATGCAGGCGCTGTCCGCCCGTTTGAACGGACCGCGCCAACTGATCGAAATCAATTCAATTTTCGGGCACGACGCCTTCTTGAAGGAAGGCGCGGCCCTCACACCCATCATCAAGCAAGCCCTCGCGGAGTACACGACATGAGCAGAAAACTGCAACCCAAGAAACACATTGCAACGCGATCGGTCCGCGCGGGGCTCGAGTCGGATGCTCAGCATGGCTCCGTCGTGCCGCCGATCTACCTGTCGACGAATTTCGCCTTCGAAGGCTACCGCCAGCCGCGCAAGTACGATTACACTCGGTCCGGCAATCCCACCCGCGATCAGCTGAGTCAGGCGCTGGCGGATCTGGAAGGCGGCGCCGGCGCGGTGGTGACCTGCACCGGGATGGCGGCGATTTCGCTGGTGCTCGCGACCCTGCCGGCCGGCGCACGGGTCGTTGCGCCTTTCGACTGCTACGGTGGCACCTATCGACTGCTGAACGCACTGCACACGAAGGGCAATCTCGTGGTCGACTTCATCGACCAAGCCGACCCCGGCGCCTTGCAGGCTTCGCTCGCGGCGGGTGCGCAGCTCGTCTGGATCGAGACGCCGAGCAATCCTCTGCTGCGGGTGGTCGACATCCGCGCGATCGCAGACGCGGCGCATGCCAAGGGCGCGCTCGCGGTGGTCGACAATACGTTTCTCTCGCCGATCTGGCAGCAGCCGTTCAAGCACGGCGCGGACCTCGTGATGCACTCCACCACGAAATATCTCAACGGCCACAGCGATGTGGTGGGCGGCGCGGTGATAGCCGCGACGCCGCAATTGCACGAGAATATCGCCTGGTGGGCGAACGCCATCGGCGTGACGGGCGCGCCCTTCGACAGCTTTTTGACCCTGCGCGGGGTGCGCAGCCTGCACGCGCGCATGCGCGTGCACGCCGAGAACACCGCCGCGGTGGTCGAGTTGTTGAACGGGCATTCCGCCGTCGATCGGGTGTATTACCCGGGTCTGGCCGACCACCCCGGTCACGCCATCGCGCGGCGTCAACAGAGCGGCTTCGGCGCGATGCTGAGTTTCGAGCTCGCCGGCGGTGAACCCGCGGTCGAGGCGTTTCTGTCCGGACTCGAGTGTTTCACTCTGGCCGAGTCGCTCGGCGGGGTCGAGAGCTTGATTTCGCATCCCGCGAGCATGACTCATGCCGGCATGGAGGAAGCGGCGCGGCTGCGCGCGGGCATTGGCGCCGGGCTGCTGCGGGTTTCCGTCGGTATCGAAGATGCCGCGGACCTGGCGACGGATTTGACCGCCGGCCTGGAGCGCGCCTCTAGAGCGCAGCCAGCACCGCATCTCCGGCGGCACGCGTCGTAACGCTTTGCCCGGCGGGCGCGAGGTCCGCCGGCAGCGCGCCGGATTCGACCGCCCGCGAGACGGCCGCCTCCAAGGCGCGCGCCTCGCTCTCGAGCCGCAGAGAATGCCGCAGCAACATCGCCGCGCTCAAGATCGCGGCATAGGGATTGGCGATGCCGCGCCCGGCGATGTCGGGCGCGGAGCCGTGGATGGGTTCGAACAGGCCGCCGCGCGCCCCTTCGCCGATCGATGCCGAGGGCAACAGTCCCAATGAACCGGCCAGCATGGAGGCCTCGTCGGTGAGGATGTCGCCGAACATGTTCTCGGTGACGATCACATCGAAGTCCCGCGGCCGCTTGATCAAATGCATCGCGGCGGAGTCCACCAGCATGTGTTCGAAGCTCACCTCGGGGAACTCCGCCGGCAGGATGCGCTCGACCGTCGCGCGCCACAGGCGGGAGGTTTCGAGCACATTGGCCTTGTCCACCGAGGTCAATTTGCGGCGGCGCCCGCGCGCCAGTCCGGCCGCGAGACGCACAACCCGCTCGATCTCGAGCAAAGTGTAGCGGCACACATCGACCGCCTCGGTGGCGGTGCGCGTCTTCTCACCGAAATAAATGCCGCCCGTGAGCTCGCGCACCACCATGATGTCGACGCCGTGCAGCAACTCGGCCTTGATCGGCGAGGCCTGCAGTACCGCGGGGTGCGGCACCACCGGGCGCAGATTGGCGAACAGCCCGAGTGCCTTGCGCAGCTGCAACAGGCCATTTTCCGGGCGTACGGCGGCGTTGGGGTCCGACCACTTGGGTCCACCCACGGCGCCCAATAAAATCGCGTCGGCGCGCTCCGCCAACCGCAACGTGGCGGCAGGCAGCGCTTCACCCGTCGCATCGATGGCGGCCCCGCCGAGCAGCGCGGATTCGAAGTGAAAATCATGCCCGAAACGCGCCGCCACCGCGGTGAGCGCGCGCACCGCCTCGGCGGTCACCTCGCCGCCGATGCCGTCGCCGGCGAGTACCGCGATCAGCGCCTGCATCAGGCCGCTCGCATGCGCACGTCAGCCATGCGCCGCTTCGTAGCGCTCGATGTCTTTCGAGTGGCTGCGCAGATAGCCGAGCTCGTCGATGCCATTCAACAGGCAATGGCGCGCGAATGCCTCGAGGGCGAAGGCGACGCTGACACCCGTCGGCAAGGTGAGGCGTGCGCTGCGTAAATCGATGTCCACCACGGTGCCCGGATGCTCGAGGAGCCATCGCGAAATGGATTCTTCCACCACGATGGGCAAGAGCCCGTTCTTCAGTGAGTTGCCGCGAAAGATGTCGGCGATCTCCGTGCTGATGACGGCACGGAATCCATGGTCGAGCAGCGCCCAGGGCGCATGCTCGCGCGAGGACCCGCAGCCGAAGTTACGGCCCGCGACCAAGACTTGCGCACCCACAGCCTCCGGACGGTTCAGCACGAACTCCGGGTTCGGCGTACCGTCGGCTCGATAGCGCCAATCGGCGAACAGCTGCTTTCCCAAACCGTCCTTGGTCGTGGTGGTCAAGAAGCGCGCCGGAATGATCTGATCGGTATCGATGTTGCTCGACGGAATCACGACCGTCTTCGAGTGCACCCGCACGATCGGTTCCATCACAGCATCTCCCGCGGATCGGCGATGATGCCCCGCACCGCGCTCGCGGCCGCCGTCAACGGACTCACCAAGAGCGTGCGGGCTCCCACACCCTGGCGGCCTTCGAAATTGCGGTTGCTGGTGCTGATCGAATACTGACCCGCACCCACCGTGTCGCCGTTCATCCCTAAGCACATGGAGCAGCCCGACTCCCGCCAGTCCGCGCCCGCCGACTTGAAGATGTCGGCCAAGCCCGCAGCTTCGGCCTGGCGCTTGATTTCCTGGGAGCCCGGCACGATGAGTAGGCGGACGCCGTGCGCCACCTTGCGGCCCTTGAGAATTTTCGCCGCCGCTTGCAAATCCTCCAGCCTTCCATTGGTGCAGCTACCGATGAACACCACGTCCACCTTCTTGCCGAGCATGGCCTCGCCACCGCGAAAGCCCATGTAATCGAGAGCCTTGCCGAACACCTCATCGCCCGGCTTGTCGGGGATGGAACCGCCGATGGGTACCACCATGCCGGGATTCGTACCGTAGGTGACCATGGGCTCGACCATCGAGGCATCGATGTCCACCGAGGCGTCGAAACGGGCGCCGGGATCGGTCGAGAGGCTGCGCCACCGCGCCACCGCGGCATCCCAGTCCTTACCCTTCGGTGCCCGCGGCTTGTCCTTGAGGTAGGCGAACGTGGTCTCATCCGGCGCAATCATCCCGGCGCGTGCGCCGGCCTCGATCGACATATTGCACACCGTCATGCGTTCATCCATGGACAGTGCGCGAATCGCCGCGCCGCGGTATTCGAGCACGTGGCCGGTGCCGCCGGACACCCCGATCTTGCCGATGATGCTCAAGATCAAGTCCTTGGCGGTCACCCCAGGGCCGAGTTTCCCGTCGACATTCACGGCAAAGGTCTTCGGCTTGCGCTGCAGCAGCGTCTGGGTCGCGAACACGTGGCCCACCTCTGTGCTGCCGATACCGAAGGCGAGGGCGCCGAAGGCCCCGTGCGTGCTGGTGTGGCTGTCGCCGCAGACGATGGTCATCCCGGGCTGGGTGGCGCCGAGTTCCGGGCTGATGACGTGCACGATGCCGCGCCGCGCATCGCGCATGCCGAACAGTTCGATGCCGAAGTCGGCGGCATTCCTTTCGAGTTGGCGTACCTGCTTTGCGGCCGCGTCGACCTTGATGGGCGCATTACCGAACACCTGTTCGGTGCTGGTCGGCGTCGAATGATCCATGGTCGCCAGCGTACGGTCGGGGCGCCGGACCGGCAGACCTAAGGTCTTCAAGGTACTGAAGGCCTGCGGCGAGGTGACCTCGTGCGTGAGGTGCAAATCGATGTACAGGATCGCCGGCGTGTCCGGCGTTTCGGGCACGACCTCGTGGGCGGCCCAAACCTTCTCGAACAACGTGCGCGCGGCGCTCATGGGCCTCAGGCCTTGCCGGATTCCAACCATGGCATGCGGGCCCGCAACTGGGCGCCCACCTTTTCGATCGAATGACTCAGGTCGGCTTTCAGCAGCTTCGAGTACTTGCGCCGGCCCCGCTTGTTCTCAGCGATCCATTGACGGGCGAATTTCCCTTGCTGGATCTCGCCGAGAATCTTGCGCATCTCTTTCTTGGTGGCCTTGTTGACGATGCGTGGACCGCGCGTGAGATCGCCGTACTTGGCCGTCTCGCTGATGAAGCGATGCATCTTGGTGATGCCCCCCTCATGCAATAGGTCGACGATCAGCTTGAGTTCATGCAGACACTCATAATAGGCGACCGCAGGCTGGTAACCGGCCTCGACCAGGGTTTCATAGCCCTTGACCACGAGTTCCGTCGCACCGCCGCACAATACCGCCTGCTCGCCGAACAGATCGGTCTCGGTCTCCTCGGCAAACGTGGTCTCCAGCACACCGCCGCGCGTGCCGCCGATGCCGTCCGCATAGGCGAGCGCCTTGGCCTTCGCGTGCTTCGAAGGATTCTGGGCCACCGCAATCAGGCACGGCACGCCGCGGCCCTGCTGGTACTGGCGGCGCACCAAATCGCCGGGACCCTTGGGTGCGATCAACACCACGTCGAGATCCTTGCGCGGCTTGATCTGATTGAAGTGGATATTGAAGCCATGCGCGAACAACAGCGTCGCGCCCGGCTCGAGCACCGGCTTGATGTCGGCGTACAAGGATTTCTGGGTGAGGTCGGGAACCAGCATCGCAATCAGCTGCGCGCCCTTGACCGCGGCCGCGGGCTCCATCACCTGCAAGCCGTCTTTCTTGGCCTTCTGCCAGCTGTCGCCCTTGCGCACGCCGACCACCACGTCGAAACCGCTATCGTGCAAGTTGAGCGCGTGCGCACGTCCCTGGCTGCCGTAGCCCAAGACCGCGATGCGCGCGCCGCGCAGCGCCTTCTTGTCGACGTCCTTTTGTGAATACAAACGCATGCCGTTCCCCCAAAGATTAACGTACCGAAACGTACCGAGTGCAGCAGCGACACATGACGCCGCCTAAAAAAAGACCCCCGTCAAAGGATGACCAGGGCCAAAAATGCGAGACCCCGCTACCTCAAGGCTGCTGCAGCCTACGCGGGGTCGTTAAAACTCGTGCCGATGTAAACTAGCCGTAAATAGCACCACAGAATCTCTTATGATGCAAGAGCTCCCTAGGCTGGTTGCCTGCGTCGAGGATTCATGTCGATGACCGTCGAAGCCCAAGTTCCGATTCCATTGTGGTTGCTGTACGAGGATGAAGTCGATGCATGGCGGGCGGCGCAAACGCCGTTCGTGAAGGCCTGGACGGCCGAACAGAACTTCAAGGCGGAACGACATCGCGTCGTCCTGGTGCCCGACGCCGGCGGTGCGCTGGCGCATGCGGTCTGCGGCTTGGGCCGGCGTCACGGGTCATTGTCGCTGTGGCATTCGGCGGGCATCGCCGAACGCCTGCCGGCGCGACGTTTTCGTTTGGCGCAAACATGGAGCGCGGAAGAGGCCACGCAACTGTGCTTGGGCTTTGCGTACGGCGCGTATCGCTTCGAGCGCTATCGATCGTCGAAGAGCGATGCGGCGACGCTCGAGCCGCCTGCCAATGCCGATATGGGCTTCGTCACCCTCGCGGCGGAGGCGTCGCGCATGGCGCGCGATTGGATCAATACGCCGGCGGAGGATTTCGGGCCCGCGGAGTTGGCGCAAGCCGCCCGAGCGCTTGCCGAGCGGCACCAGGCCTCCTACCGCGAGTGGGTGGGCGATGACTTGCTGAGCGCCAACTTCCCCGCGATTCATACCGTGGGCCGCGCGAGCGGCAGCGCGCCGCGGCTGATCGAAATACGCTCATCGCCGCGCGCCGGCGAAAGTTACCCGCGCTTGACGCTGGTCGGCAAGGGCGTGTGTTTCGACAGCGGTGGCTTGGACATCAAGTCCGGTTCCGGCATGGCGCTGATGAAAAAGGATATGGGCGGCGCGGCCGTGACGCTCGCGCTTGCGCACATGCTCATGGCCGCACGGCTCCGCGCCGAGCTGTGCGTGCTGGTGCCGGCGGTGGAGAATGCCATCGGCGGCAACGCGTATCGGCCCGGCGATGTCATCGCCACCCGCAAGGGATTGCACGTCGAAGTGGGCAACACGGATGCGGAAGGGCGGCTCGTACTCTGCGATGCCCTGGCCCTGGCCGATGCCGAGCATCCGGACTTGATCGTGGATCTCGCGACGCTCACCGGGGCGGCGCGGGTCGCACTCGGACCTGAATTGCCCGCGCTGTTCGGCAATGACGACGAGGTCGTGCAAGAATTCGCGGCCGTGGCCGCCGCCGAGCATGACCCGCTGTGGCCGATGCCGCTCTGGGCCGGTTACGAGGACGAACTCAGCAGCAAGATCGCGGACCTGAATAATGTCGCTTCATCGGCGTTCGCCGGCGCCATTTTCGGCGCCTTGTTCTTGAAGCGCTTCGTCAGCGAGTCGACGCGCTGGTTGCACATCGACCTATACGCCTGGAATCCCAAGGACCGTCCGGGCCGCAGTGTGGGTGCCGAGGCCCAGGCGCTACGGGCGGCGTTCCGCTACTTGGTGAAGCGCTACGGCACCCTGTAGCACCCCATAAATTGGCGTTGCACCCCGGTAACGCGGATGTTTATGCTGCCGACCGCTCGTTCCCGTGACGATCGCCATTCAAGCTCAAGCTAAAGTCCAAGGTCATGCCGAAAAAATCCTCTCCCGTCGACATTCGCCGTTACTCCCGCCTCGTGGTCGATGGCGTGAAGCAGACGCCGAGCCGCGCCATGCTGCGCGCGGTCGGCTTCGAAGACGCCGACTTTCATAAACCCCAGGTCGGAATCGCCTCCACCTGGAGCAACCTCACGCCCTGCAATATGCACATCGATGAACTCGCCCGCCTGGCGGCGGCGGGCGTCGACGCCGCCGGCGCCAAGGCGATTATCTTCAATACCATCACCGTGTCCGACGGCATCTCGATGGGCACGCCGGGTATGCGCTATTCACTCGTGTCGCGCGAGGTGATCGCCGATTCCATCGAAACCGTGGTCGGTGCCCAAGGGTTCGATGGCGTGATCGCCATCGGCGGGTGCGACAAGAACATGCCCGGCTGCCTCATGGCGCTTGCGCGCCTGAACCGTCCCGCGGTGTTCATTTATGGAGGCACCATCCTGCCCGGCGCCGACAAACGCGACATCGTCTCCGTATTCGAGGCGGTGGGCGGCTTCGCGCAGGGCACGATCTCCGAACACCAGCTCAAGTTCGTCGAACGCACCGCGATTCCCGGACCGGGCTCTTGCGCGGGGATGTACACCGCGAACACCATGGCGTCCGCCATCGAAGCCTTGGGGATGAGTCTGCCGAACAGCTCCGCCCAAGATGCAATCTCTCACCAGAAGCGCGACGATTGCACCCGCGCGGGCGCCGCGCTGGTCAAGTTGATCGAGGCGGGCCTGACCCCGCGCCGGATCATGACCCGCCGGGCCTTCGAGAACGCGATTACCGTGGTGGTCGCGCTCGGCGGCTCGACCAACGCCGTGCTGCACCTGTTGGCGATCGCATCCTCGGCGAACGTGAAGCTCGGCCTGGATGATTTCACGCGCGTCGGCAAACGCGTGCCCGTGCTGGCGGATCTACGCCCGAGCGGACGGTATTCCATGTCGGAGCTGGTGTCGATCGGGGGAATACAGCCGCTGATGAAGACCCTGCTGGACGCCGGTCTGTTGCACGGCGATTGCCTGACCGTGACCGGTGCGACGCTCGCGGAAAACCTGCGCGACGTCGCGCCTTACGAAGACGGCCAGCAAATCGTCCGTCCGCTCGCCGACCCTATAAAGAAGAGCAGCCACCTCGTGATCCTGTACGGGAATCTCGCACCGGATGGCGCGGTGGCGAAGATTACCGGCAAGGAAGGCCTGCGCTTCAAGGGTCGGGCCCGGGTCTACGATTCGGAGGAGGCTTCTCTCGAGGGCATCCTCGGCGGTAAGGTCAAGCGCGGCGACGTCGTGGTGATTCGCTACGAAGGACCGAAGGGCGGCCCCGGTATGCGCGAGATGCTGAGTCCCACCGGCGCCATCATGGGAAAGGGGCTGGGGAAAGAGGTCGCTCTGATCACCGACGGGCGGTTCTCGGGCGGCAGCCATGGTTTCGTGGTCGGGCATTTGTCGCCCGAAGCTGCGCTCGGCGGCCCGCTGGCGCTGGTCGAGACCGGCGATGAGATTACGATCGATGCGGAGCGGCGCGAAATTACCCTGCACGTAGGAGCGGCGGAACTCAAGCGCCGGCGCAAATCATGGTCTCCCCCTAAGCCCTATGCGCGTCGCGGTGCGCTGGCCAAGTATGCAAGTCAGGTCAGCAGCGCATCCTTGGGCGCGGTCACCGACCTGGAGGAGCCTGCTTGAGTATCCCGCGCGCCTTGCGCGAAATACTCAAACCCGAGCCTACACGACATCACGCGGCGTGAAGATGACATAGTGCCGCGCGCGGCGTTGCAGCCATTTATTTGCCTAAAGTCGCGCTTGCAGTGCAGGCGGGATATGTGTCAGTCTCTTTACTCGCCGGAAGGGAACTCGCTCGAGGGCGCCGCGAAATTTCCACCGAGGATTTTACGGGGCGTGAGTTCGAGACGCATAACACCGGATGCGTCTCACTGGCGGGAACCACAGGCAAGTGGCGCATCTATAGGCGCATCTGTAGTAGGGAAATTAAAGTCTAGGGGTAGGGTCGCAAGCAAGCCTTATGTACAAATACGAAGAGCCATCGTTATTTTCCGGCAAGCGAGGCGCAGCCTTCATTGCCGTAATCATTCTTCATATCCTCCTCGTTTGGGCCTTCTACACGGGGCTAGCCGGCAAGCTCGTACAAAAGATAATTCCGCCGGTGGAAATTTCCCAGATCGACAAGCCGAAGGAAGTCGATAAACCCCCACCGCCGCCGCCCAAGCTCGAGGAAATCAAACCGTTCGTTCCGCCGCCGGAGTTCGTCGACATCCAGGCGCCGCCGCCCCCGGAGACCATCACTCAAACGACCCAGACCAATGCGCCGCCGCCGCCCCGGGTAGTGGCGGTCGCGCCCCCGAAGCCGGGCACGCCGCCTCGTATGGATCCAAGACATCCTCTGAAAATCGGCGAGGATTATTATCCGGACGCATCGAAGCGCGCCAATGAAGAGGGTCGGTGCACTGTGCTGATCACGGTTGCGGCCGACGGGCGCATCACCAACGAATCGATCCAGACGAGTTCGGGTTTCCCGCGTTTGGATGAAGCGTGCTTGAAAGGGGTACATGGTCAACGATTGGTGCCGGCGACCGAAGACGGCAAGCCAGTCGAGAAAACAATCGCGCTTCCGATCGTTTGGAAGCTCACGAACAAATAGCGGTCGATCATTTGAATTTGAATTGTGATTTTTCTTAACTCGTTACATAAGCTTTCTTAAAGAGGAAATCGGTCCAATGGAAGATAAAGTTATTGATAACCCTTATGGCCTTGGTGCGCTGATCGCACAGGGCGATATCGTTGCCAGGTCGATCCTCGTCATCCTGCTGGTGATGTCGCTGCTGACATGGTTCATCATGATCACCAAGTTCTTCGATCAGCGCCGCCAGCGCTTGATGGCCATCGAAGCGGAAAAGGAGTTTTGGAGCTCCACCAGCCTCACGGACGCCATCGGTAAACTCAAAGGCAATGCCAACCCGTTCCGCGCTTTGGCGGAAACCGGCAAGCAAGCCTATGAGTACCACGAGACCAACAAGACGCGGCTGTCGAGCGCCATCGGTACCAGCGAGTGGATCACCGAGTCGCTGCAGCGCACCGCGGATGCCGTAATCAGCCGAATGCAATCCGGACTGCCCGTGCTTGCCTCGGTGGGCGCCACGGCGCCATTCGTCGGACTGCTCGGCACCGTGATAGGCATTTACCACGCGTTGATCGCCATCGGGGTTGCCGGCCAAGCGTCAATCGACAAGGTCGCGGGACCCGTCGGTGAAGCGCTGATCATGACGGCGATCGGCCTGGCGGTCGCGGTGCCGGCGGTGTTGGGATACAACATCCTGCTGCGTCGCAACAAGGGCGTGCAGGAACGCGTCAGCCACTTCACGCATGAGTTGCACGCGTATCTGATCTCGGGCGCCAAAATGGGACTCGGGATGGACAAGTCCACCGCTCCGGTCATGAAGCCCGCTTCCGCGGCCGCCCGCTAGGAACTAGGCGCCCATGGCGATCACTATCGGCGGTGACAACGAAGGCGAGTCGATGTCGGACATCAACGTCACGCCCTTGGTGGACGTGATGTTGGTGCTCCTGATCATCTTTATCATCACTATTCGGGTCATCATCCAGCAGGTACAGGTGGAACTGCCGAAGGCGACCAATTTGCCGACGCAGACCAAGCCTGAAAACATCACCATCGCCATCGACAAGCAAGGGACCATTTATTGGAACACCAAGGCGTTGAGTGGCACGGATGAGCTGAAGACGATGCTGCGCGGTGTCGTGGGTATCGATCCGCAACCCGAAATTCACATCCGCGGCGACGCCAACGTGAGATACCAGTTCGTGGGTCAGGTGCTCGTGGCGACCCAACAGATCGGTATCCGCAAGGTGGCGTTCATCACCACCCCCGATCATTTCGGCCCCGGAAGTTAGGCCAGGAAGCTAGGAGAGAACACGCATGGCCATGAATGTAGGCGGAGGCGGCGAGGGCCAGTCTTATTCCGATATCAACATGACGCCGTTGATCGACGTCATGTTGGTGCTGTTGATCATTTTCATCATCACCATCCCCAGCATGACGCATGCGGTGAAGATCGATAATCCGCAGCCGCCGCCGCCGAACTTGACGCCGCCACCGCCGCCCGAGGTTATCGATTTGACCATCGATTTCGACGGCACGCTGTTGTGGAACCAGACGCCCGTCGATCGGGCGACCTTACAGAGCTATATCAGTTCGGAAGCGGTGAAAGATCCCCAACCGGAAGTGCACATCAACGTCGATAAGTTTGCGAAGTACGAGATCGTGGCGCAGACCTTGGCTGATTTGCAGCACCGCGGCTTGAAGAAAATAGGGTTCGTCAACAACGACTATTTCTGATCGGCAACCTGAGGAAGCCTGATTACGGCGCGTCAGCCCCTGAACGGCGGTTGACGCGCCGTTTATTTAATCATTCGGGCTGCGTTTTTTAACTGCCCGTTGGCAACTGCGTGGAATCGACGCAGAATAATTTCAAGACTTGGTATGGAGCGAGGTTTGCTAATGACTCATTCGATGCGCGATATTGGGCGCCGGCCGGCGAAATCCCTGATGGGTAACTTGGGGCTGGCCGTAATGCTCGGGCTGTTGTGCCTTGTGTCGGTGCCTAGGCCCGCATGGTCGGCCGACAAGGAAAAGGAACAGCAGATCAGCCGCGTCATCGCCAAGGAGATGCAGGCCGCGTACAAGGCGGCTCAAACCAAACAGTGGTCGGACGTCGTCAAGAACTTGGACGAAGCTCTGACCAAGTCGGGACTGACGCCCTTCGACCAGAAATCGATCTACTACATGCGGGGTGTCGCCGACGTCAATCTGAAGGATTCCAAGAGCGCTCAAGTCGATTTTGAAAAGGCGGTGGCCACCGGTGCGGCGAGCGCCGAGGAAAAGGTCACCATCAACCGCGCACTCTTCTCGATCGCCGCCAGCAGCGGCCAGTACCAAAAGACCATCGACTATGGCAAGGAAATGGTGGACAACGGCACGGCGACGCCGGAAATCGTCCTCGCCATCACCCAGAGCTATTACCTGTTGAAGGACTGCAAGAACGCGATTCTGTGGTCGGACAAGGCGGTGGCCGCCGCCCGCAAGGCCGGTGAGGCGCCCAAGGAAAACTTGTTCTTGTTCAAGTTGCAATGTTATTCCGACGCCGGCGACAACGCTTCCATGGTTCCGGTCCTGGAGGACTTGATCCGGCTCACCGGCAAGGCGAGCTATTGGAATACTCTGCTGCGTATCGAGCGCCAGGAAGAGCGCGACGACCACAACACCTTGATGGTTTACCGGGTCATGCTCGATACCGGATCGATGACCGCCGGCACGGATTACATCGAGATGGCCCAGCTGCTGGGCGACGCGGCGCTGCCGGGCGAGGCCGAGACCGTGCTCGAAAAAGCTTTTGCGGCCAACCTGATCAAGGACGACCAAAAAGAGCGCACGACCCGCCTGATGAATTCCTTCAAGACTCGCGCCGATGCTGACAAGAAGGGCCAGGCGCAATTCGACGCGGAGGCTACCAAGAACCCGGCGGGTGAACTCGACGTCAAGTTGGGTGAAGTCTACTTCGGGTCCGCCGAGTACCCGAATGCCGTGACCGCCATCAACCGCGGACTCGGTAAGGGAGGGATCAAGCATCTGGACGAGGCCTACGTCTATCTAGGCCGTTCGCAGGTCGCACTGAAAGATACGGCTGACGCAAAGAAGGCGTTTGGGAGCCTCAAGAGCGTGCCGAATATCAGCCCACGCGTCCTCATGCTGTGGGAGCTGTACGCCGAAACGCTCCACTGATGGAAACCGATTCACTGATTGAAGCGAGGGAATGACCATGACCATCAAAGTCGGTGACAAGATGCCCGAGGGCTCGTTCACCCGCATGACTGCGGATGGACCGCAGAAGATGACCACCCAGCAACTGTTCGACGGCAAGACCGTGGTGCTGTTTTCGGTTCCCGGGGCGTTCACTCCGACGTGTGACGCCAAGCATTTACCGGGTTTCGTGGAAATGGCGGATCAGATCAAAGCCAAGGGTGTGGACACCATCGCCTGCACGGCGGTCAACGATGTGTTCGTGATGAACGCCTGGGGCAAGGCCGGGGGCGTCGCCGACAAGATCCTGATGCTGGCCGACGGCAATGCCACCTACGCCAAGGCCTTGGGATTGGAACTCGACGGCACGAAATTCGGAATGGGCATCCGCGGCCAGCGCTTTGCCATCCTGGTCAAGGACGGGGTCGCGACCCATGTCAACGTCGAGGCGCCGGGTGAGTTCAAAGTGTCCGCGGCTGATTACGTCCTCAAGCAGCTGTAGTGCGTCGATAGCTGCGGCAGATTCAACGGTCGTTTGAGCGTTGCCGTGCTTGCCCTGCGGTCGTCGCCGCCATCGTTGAGTGCTGGGGAGGGCGAGCGCATTGCGCGCGACCTCTATGGGCTCGCGATGTCGATGCATCCGCTGCCCGGCGAGCGTGACCGCAATTTCCGCGCGCGCACCGCAGAAAACCCGGGCGCGGCGGCGGGTGACTTCGTTCTCAAAGTACTCGACCTCACCGCCGACCTCTCGAGTGTCGATTGCCTCGTCCAGGTATTACGGCATCTGGCGGCAACGGATCCGAGTTTGCCCGTGCCGAGGCTCATCCCCACGGAGCAGGGACACGACGTCGGCCGCTTCGAGCACGGTGGAATGGCCTATGCAACCTGCCTGGTCACCTTCCTGCCCGGCAGGCTACTGGCCGAATCGAGTCCGAATTCGGTGCTCCTGCATGAGGTGGGCGCCGTGCTCGCACGGCTCGATCGCGGCCTGCAGGGATTTTTTCACCCTTCATTGAACCGCCGCTTGGCGTGGGACGTGAGGCGGCTGCCCGAACTCATCGAATTCGCCGGTCACATCGAATCCACATCGCTGCGGCAGGCGGCCCTCGACGTGGCCCGTAACCTTGAATCCTGCCTGGCGCGCTTGCGGGGTCTGCGCGGTCAAGCCATCCATGGAGATTGCCACTCCGGTAATTTGCTGGCGGACGTCGATGGCCGGTCGATCAGCGGCATCCTCGATTTCGGCGACATGATTCATGCGCCGCGGATATTGGAGCCCGCGGTCGCCATGGCGGAGCTGTTGGCGCACGCCGTCGTGCCGTTGGCCGGCGTGGCCGATGTGCTGCGCGGCTACGCGCGCGCCCAACCCTTGGAGTACGCGGAAGTCGAGTTGCTGTACGAACTCGTGACCGCCCGTCTCGCCGTTATGGTGTTGGTGCACGCCTGGCGTAGCCGGCACGACCCCTCCGGGGCCCGGCTGCTGGATGACTCGGCGCTGCACGCCGGCCGCGCACTCGAGCAGCTGCTCGCGGGCGACCGCCATGCGCTCACCCGGTCGTGGCATGGCGCGGCGGGAACTTCGCCGCCACCCGCTTTCGCCGCGCCAGCCGGCGGCCCGGTCGCCGGCGCCGTGCCTGCTGCGAACCCGGCGGCGGCTGTGCCCGCTGCGATCCCGGTGGCTGAGAGCAGAGCATACGCGACCGTCCTCGCCCGGCGGCATCGCTTGATGGGAGCGGGCGCCGAGCTGTTCTACGAGAAGCCCCTGCACATCGTGCGCGGATCCGGCGTCTGGCTCTACGACCCGCTGGGGAACTCGTACCTCGACGTCTACAATAACGTGCCACACGTCGGCCACACCCATCCGGCCGTGGTGGAGGCCATTCAAAGACAAACGGCGATTCTCGCGACGCACACGCGCTACTTGCACGAGACGATTCTCGAATACGCACATGCGCTCACCTCACGCCTGCCGGCGCATCTCGATACCTGCATCTTCGTGAATTCGGGGAGCGAAGCGAACGACGTCGCCTGGCGCATGGCCCGGATGCTCACCGGTAATCGCGGCGCCGTGGTGATGGAGCACGCGTATCACGGGATCACCGAGGCCACGGCGGCGCTCACGCCGAGGCGGGGCGAGCCGCGTGACCCGCATGTCGTCACGCTCGCGGCGCCGGCGGCGCCGCTGCGCGCCGACGGGGAGATGGAAAGTCTGGAGTTGCGTGCCGCGGCCGAGGACGCCGATCGGGCCATCGCCGACTTGCGCGAACGCGGCTTTGCGCCGGCTGCGTTCTACGTCGATACCGGGATCACCAGCAGCGGCATTTTCGATCCGCCGCCCGCCTGGGCCGCGACGGTCCAAGACCGAATACGGTCGGCCGGGGGCCTCATCGTCGCCGACGAAGTGCAATACGGATTGGGACGG
>Ga0116227_10004791_pt1 | contig 29091 bp, 13 predicted proteins | sample S1TSphgellanicum_FD_89693 | JGI IMG/M metagenome (GOLD analysis project Ga0116227, IMG submission 89693) | Host-associated microbial communities from peat moss isolated from Minnesota, USA - S1T2_Fb - Sphagnum magellanicum MG | ecosystem: Host-associated > Plants > Peat moss > Unclassified... | reverse complement strand
GGGTCTTAAATTTGTTGTAAGTCACTTGCCTTTGAAAATTTAAAAAATAATAATATTATATAGGGGAGCCTCCCAAGTTTGGGGGTTTTAATTTTTTGAGATGAGCCAATCAGAATGGCTAATTTTCACTATAATTTCAAAAAAAACTTCCACCTGAATCTATCACCAACTCACATGCAAACAACATCATCCATACACCACCGGTGTCATCCAAACTTCTAAGTTCCCAACTGAGATGAGACTTACTGGCCAATGACATTCCTTCATGCACACACCAAACATCATTTGGTCCACAAACATGTCCAAAGGAACAACTTTTTGTGGGTGAATTTTCACCATGACCAGTGGTGTATTTTTTTAACAATGTGGCAAATCATCCATAAATGATTGAGGCAAATTTGGCTATAAATATGGATTACGAAAATTTTAAAAATATATACTTATCCTTCTATCCTTTTTGTGACCTAGTGGAATGGTATATAAAAACCAGGCAATTTTTCTCATTTTCAAGGAAAAAAAATGGCAACAGAAAAACCCCTAAAGCCACTTTTTTTGAACTAATTTTTCATTCAACAAGTGGCGAAATGTTGCTCATTAAAAAGGCTGACAACCACCTCTTTGAACCTTAGTCTACCAAATTTGATCCGGATGAGGTCCTCAAGAATGCCCAAAACTTTTGACTTTGGGCCTAGAACAACAACCCCTTGGAAAGTTGGCCCACAATCCAACTTTCTTAAATCTCCGAACTAGTGTATCCTTTACTTGATGTTGAAAGTTGCCTTTTGGCCGACCAACGAAATGCCACACAAAATAGTGATCTCTAGGCTATGTCCACATTGGTGTGGGAGGGAAGGGTTACGGAGAGACACTCTAAGCTCAATTGAAGAAAAAAAAAAAAAAGAGCAAAAAAACCCCTTTATTGACCAATTGGAGCTTTTAGATCACTCCTATTGATCTTTGGATTAGTTACACTTGTTCTTTTGCAGAAAAGGCTTGGATATGCTTTTGGTGCCCGCCATATGGGTTACAATCGCACCATTGAAAATGGCATAATTTCTTCAACAACTGACAAGATGTTGTGGTAGATGAACTAAAATTGATGACAAATGTGTCAAAGTGGCTATTATGCTTTTGGAACAATCTTAGGCAAACCAAAGCTTGTGCACATTGTGCATATGGTGGAAGTGGCCCGTTACAATTGACTAGGTAGTCAATATTGCTCTCTTGTTTGTTAGCTTATAAAAAGTTGTCAGGGTATGTTCCGTCGTCAATGTTCCATTTGTGTCATTTTACACTATTACGACACCAAACCATAGACCAAGGTCAATCAATATCCTTCAAGGCTTTATTTCACCAATTGTTCGCCCCATCTAAACCCTATAAACTAGTGTTTTTTGGGTCTAGTTTTTAAAAGAAAACCTCTAGTCTTTGTTCCTGCTAATTTTTCAATTTTGGCCAAACATCCAGATTGAGTCCCAATTCGTTTTATAAAATCCAATTCTTGAACTGATTTTGTGATATTAAATATTTTCAAAAAATTAGCAAATTTCGTAGAATTTACACAAGGAAAAGAAGATTCCAAAAAATTCTAATTTCTTTTTTAAAATTATTTTTTGTGGAAAAAAAATCCACCACTTGCAACCTTTCAAAATAGTATAATATTTATGTGCCTAAAAAATTTGCAAAATGTAGTTCTGTGCTTAAATATAATATCCTTTATTATAAAATGGTGTTTGCAGCCAGGTTTGGATTCCAAGAAGCCTGGTTCTACTAGGTTCCAATTCCGAGGCTGATTCCAAACTTCTGAAGGGCCAGAACCATCATCCTCGGCCCAGAATTTGCATCTGGGCCAAACTAATCAACCCTAAACCTTTAGAATTGTTCTAGGAATATTTGGAGGGCACCTGACCCTTCATAATTTGTTTCGCTCATTAGAGTATGGCACCTTACAGGTAAGTAAGGTTCTTGATCTCATCCACAAGCGAATCACAACCATTCATTCATTCATAAAAGAGAAATCCTACCGGTCCTTTACCTGATCCTTTTACACCTGTTAACGACTTCAAACTGGGTGTTCTGGGAATTCAGGTCCCCACCACACTTGACTAGGGCATTGTCGTGCCGGACCCTCATTCCCAGAACAGCCCCATTCCCACTCCTTACCCTACACGTCAGTAACGCCCTTTTTGTCATCTTTCCCCCATGCCAAGTCAAAGAGTTCGCTTTATCCAAAGCATGAACGGGTGACAGGTACCCCATCCCAAAAGATTTTGCCCTCATAAGGTAATTTTTAAACAAAGGGGTGTGTCACACATTGGCCTTGTCATTTACATTAAAAAGTATCTTAAGGCAAAAGAAGAATTACAAAAACTCAAATATTTCACCATGCAAAAATATAATCTTCAAAAAATCCTCCAAAATCCTTCAAAATATTATTATAACTCTATAATAACTAATCTCAAGTTTCAACACAAGCCAAAATATCATCTTTCAAAAATCCTCATATAAAAATAAATAGACCTATTATTATTATTACCTAGGGGCCAAAATCCCTTAAGCTACTATACTCTATAATGAATCTAAACACAATATCCTTGCCCTCATAGGCAAGGCCAATAAAATTCAGCTCTCCCAAAGAGCTGACCTAGTACAAGTATTTTCACCTTTCATACCCATATTTCCACCATCCCTCCCCCATCTACCCAGGCCTCCTCCATAAACTAGCACCTAAACTGGTACCTTCACGTTCTTGAGTGAGGCCTCTTAGTGGCCATCTTAAAGCCAAGTAATGTTAGATTTGGACTCAAGAGACCTTGATTTAGTCTAAGTATGAGAGTTTTATAATAAAATAATAGCACCTTCGGCACTTTTAGTGCTCAAGATTTAATATATTTTCTCCTAAGTTTCCAGCATAACCATTAAAAAAATTATTTTAAGTGTACTTTTTATTTGTAAAGTAAACATTAATAATTTCTCAAAATTCCTGAATTTTTTTCCCTCCTAATTATTTTAGTGCTGTGCCTCCTGCTAAGTTAGCACAGTATTTAGAAGCAATTTAAAAGAAAATTTGGATTTGTATCATGGTACCATTGTAGGGGCTGGTTCCCCACGCTGGTTGGTACCATGGTAAAAACTGAAAACCCTAAAATTCATTTAAATTATTTCTAAATATTACAAATGTCCCATGAGCTTTAGACTACTACATCAGGCTCTCTGAGTCCAAATCTAACATTGCTTGGGTTTAATTTCACCACTAAGGCACCTCCGTTGAGAAGGTGAAGGTAACCAGGTTGAGTGTTGGTTCACCCTGGGTCAGGGTGAATCAACACCCCCATGGACTTACCTTGACCTTTTCGAGTTAGGTCTCTTAGTGACCATAGGAATCCCCAAAAAATGTTAGATTTGAACTCAGAGAGCCTGATGTAGTAGTCTAAAAAGCTCATGGGATATTTGTAATATTTAGAAATAATTTAAATGGGTTTTGCGGTTTTTAGTTTTTACCATGGTACCAACCAGTGTTGGGGGGGGAATCAAGCCCCTACACTGGTACCGTGGTTAAAATTCAGATTTTCTTTTAAATTGCTTCTAAATACTGTGCTAACTTAGCGGCAGGTTCTGCACTAAAAATAATTACGAGGGAAAAAAAAAGGAGGAATTTTGAGAAATTATTAAGGTGTAGTTAACAAATAAAAAGTAGACTTAAAATAATTTCAGGCAAGGCAAGGCAAAGGAAACTAAACTAGTCTTCTCCGCGTGCTATGATTTTCACAGAGTTACTTACCTACTAAATAACAACTTTCACACAGCGGCACCTACAGCCTACGCGTAGTTGACGGAAATTGGACGAATTTTGACGACCGCGGTAATAGGAATAATAATGGAACATAAATACATACCTACCTTGGCTGTCATAACGCCGTGTGTTTGGTCCCCTGTTTTCTTTCCTTCTATAAAACTCCCTCTCTTCCCTTGTTTGCTTTGCTATTTGTGTCCTTTGCTCATTCTTCTTCGCTCCCCAGTCTCGCGCTTCTCCAAGTCCTCAGCCTACGTCTGCTCTAAAGTCCTTCCCCTCTCCAAGTCAAGGTCTTCACCCAAAAAAAGAAAAAAGAAAATTCCATTCCTTAAGTTGTGCTTCCTGCTCAGGTCTTCTCTTCATTCCCCTTATAATTTCTGTCTGCCTCTCTGGAGCTGAAGTTTTGTTGTGTTTTTTGGTTTTTTTTGTTTTCCCTCTCAGAGCTCAAGTTAGTTTTTTTCCGCTTTAATATTTGTAGGAGCTAATTTGTTGCGAAACTTTTTACTCCCAGTAGCGCTTCTTCTTCACGAGTTCAAATTTCTTTGTAAATTTTGTTTTGGCAAACACTTGTGTCAATACTCAAGCTCTGCAAGCAAGCTCCATCAAATTTGGTGGCAATACATATAATATATTCTCATGTGTGGTGGATCTGTGCTGCTCTTATAATTCGAGTGCTGTTGTTGTTTTTGGCTTCGGATTTTGAATCATCCTCTCAATCTTTGGGAATTTCAAGGGTTTGTTCACCTTTGCAATGGGAATAGGCGGCGGTGGTGAGGTCCGGAAACATGTGTGTGTGACGGGAAACTGGGGTCTTTTGAGCTCATGGCTTCTGCGTTCCTTGCTAGAAAGAGGTTACAATGTGCGCTCCGCAATCCCTAAAAGCGCAGGTGCTGCCAAATTCTAATTCCAGACCCTCCCAGTGAATATGCAGATCTGTTATAAGCTTGTCTAGAATTTGGGATTTTTAGAATTTCTTTTCCTGTGCGAAAGCTTGAGTGAAGAAGAATTGTGCTTGCTGGCTGGCTGGCTGGCTTGCAGATGAAGCTGCGGAGCTCATGGCACTGCCAGGGGCGGAGGAACGATTGGAATTGACCCAATTAGCAGCTGATCTGATGGACTACGGAAGCTTGGTGGAAGTATTTAGGGGCTGTGTTGGTGTCTTCCACACCACCTCACCTAGTGACCTTGTTTCCAACTATCCTGTAAGAAAACCATCTCTCTCTCTCTCTCTTCCCCAATTCCGATATATTCCACCCACCTCACCATGTACAAAAGCTTCCGAGCTTTGAACATGAAGATGCTGCTCTGTCGAACTGGGTTTCCAGGAGGCTGCCCAGTAGTGTTTTCAGAATTCAGCTGCTGGGAAGCGAAGCTGGAGTGATCTGAAGAAATTGTTTTGTAATTGTGGGTGTGTACATATTTAAATTCTTCTTCTGTTCACGACAATTACAGCCGGAGATGATTGACTTGGAAGTGAGAGGGACGTTGAACGTGGTGGAAGCTTGTTCCAACGCTGCAGTGAACCGACTGCTACTCACCTCGTCGCTATCGGCTATGGTGTGGGATCAGCACCGGAATTCGGAGACTGTTCCAGCTGCTGGCGCGTGTATAGACGAGAAATGTTGGAGCAATTTGGATTTCTGCCGAAGCAAGAAGGTACTGGAGTACTAGTACCATCTTCATCTCCCCGACCACGCCCCCCAATATGCCCTTCTTCTTAAACTTGTTCGAAATTATAGGAAATTCTTGAATTCCTTGCGCATTTAAAAAATTTCTTGGCTACAAGTTCCGCCATAGCTCTATCACAATCTCTCTCTCTCTCTCTCTCTCTCTCTCGTGAAGTTCAAAAATGTGAGAACAGGAGCCGTCGCGCAACCGCAATCCTCGAATGCAAGCGCACCAGCGTAATGGCCCGGCAATAGGCCCTTACGCGCTGAGCACCTTAGAGCATGCGCAATGGTAGCCCTCTACTAGTATTTACCACATCCAGTGTGCACTGTTTAGTTTCTGCCCCCATCTGCCCTTCTTACCCATGAACCCGAAAAGATGAACTGTACACAAAGGGAGTGAGAGACTATTTATCTCTCACCACCTGGGCGAATCATTGTAGTTGGCCAATGAGAAATAATCATTTATTACTGAGAAACAGTCATTTCCTGCTGCTGCTGGCGCTCTAGTCTAGGAAGGCCCTAGTAACATGTGCTCTGATCTAGACTCCCAAGCAGTTTCACAGTGTTTTCCTGCAAATCTTCATCCGAATAGTACTGTACAGGGTCATTTTAACTGCTGTTGTTCGGCATGCTCTAAGGGCATTTGCACAATGCTCTGCTACATGTCTGGGCATTACTTTGGTTCAAAGCCCCAAAAGGGGCCCTATATGCAGTTGCCTTAGGATGTATGGAGGTACCTTATAGTGGATAAGGTACAGGGGAAGGCTTTGCTATCAGGGCCATCAGGCCAGGGGAACCCAGGAATGGGAAGTCCAAGAGATAGGGGGGTCTGTCTTTGGATATACCATGGTATACTTACCCTGATGGGTAGGGAGGATTCCCTTAATACTCTCAGAAGTCAAAAGTCTTCTGCTCTACCCTATTATGCAGGCCTTTCTTTCCCTTGGTCAAAAATGGTACCAAGACCATGGTTATCATTTTGGATTTGAAAGTCTGAAAAGTTGAACAACCAACGTTTTTGCTTTTTTAATTCTAGGCAACATTCATGCAAAAACTCTTCCCCATTTTCTCTTATGGAGAGAATCTACCTTTTATGTGGCCAAAGCACCCACCAATGCACCATCCATGGAAGGGTTTACCTTAGGTATCCAACCATCCACAGAGAGGTGAATGGACCTGACCTGAGTTACAGGCTGATAGCCTATCTTGTAAATCCTCTGCTTCTCCCTTCCTCTACCCATGTTAGTGGGTAAGTACCTAAGTACCATAGGTATTAGGGTTTAAGGTCTCAACCCTAGGGTTTATGATTTGTGGGTTGGGTTGTACTGGAATGGCTTGAGATTCGCACACCCATCTTAGAAGGCTTATTTGGTGAAACTCCACAAGTTTTGTGTGATTTGAATTTCGTAAATAGGGAACGGAAGTGATTATTATGTAAGTAGGTAAGGCACTTGGTGGCTGCTAGTTAAGTAGATGTGTTGCGGATGGTTGGTACCTAAGGTAACCACCATGGTTAGCTAAGGGACGGGAATACAACAGAAAAGTGGGTCCTGCCCACACACCATCCATCCTTCATGGTGTGTACTGGTTCCCTCTAGGGGTGAATCTAGTAATGTGGAATGTCCAGTGAAGTAAGTTCACTTCAGCCATTTGGATGGAGGAACCATCCTTTGGATGTGATTTCATCACTAACTCTTCTCTGGTGCCATTCCAAGGGGCAAAATAGTGTTACTATGTCCAAGTGATTGCAACAACATGGTTTCACATTTCTAGTTGGTCCAATGACTTAGCCTTTCAATTCTTCTCTTTAGAGACTACTCATCCAATTGATGCTGCAGAAATCAAATAGGATTGATCAAGTTTCAGGGTGGGTTCTTTTTGGCAATAGATTTATCCGCTAAGTCTTTGGGCACTAGTTTGACCCTGTAATCCTTGTTTCATCCCCAATTTGAGTGTAACTGCAAAGTGAGCAAAACTTGGTACCATTTAAGGAAACTAGGTATCAGTTCACAAGATTTGCAGGATTTTATTCTGACAAAACTTGAGATTTAATGAAGAATATGAGCAGCAGCACCGAAGGCAAATCCAAAACTGGGGGTGAAACTCCTGTCAGGACCAATTTAGATGAGACAACTATTTTGATCCCCTATTTAATTCCTGTGTACTGTCTTCATCCTGACCTTTTAAAAAAAATTCATCCATAGTTTTGGCAAAACTGGGGCCCAGTATAGGGCCTAGTATCCCCCCACTTTGGGGTACTTTACAGATAAGTCTAATGCTGTTTATCATTTTTGTGCACATGTGTACAGCTTTGGGGTCCTGTTGCAAAGACAATGACTGAGAAAGCAGCCTGGGCCCTTGCCAGAGACAAAGAGCTGGATATGGTGGTCATCAACCCCGCAATTGTCTTGGGTCCTAAAATCACAACCTCCAGAGCATCTATCATGGCCTACCTTAAAGGTGTTGTTGCATCACATTCCTTTCCAAGCCCAAATTGCTTGATTTTTATGACTTAATTTTTGTTGCACATTTAGTGATTTTCTATCAAGTGTAAAAGATAAGTATGTTGAAATCAAATCATTTATTAATGCAATTTGTTTTTTTGTTTTGAACCACTATTTTAGTTTCCTAAAAATGTCAAGTAAATTGGTGTGATCACTAATTAAGCTTCTTCGTTCACACATCTTTTGATTAAAATGTTGTGCCACCACATTGCCAAGTTCTTTTACCCTTGAAAGCAGAAGGCTGAAATGAACTGGGAGTGATAAAGAATGAAGGAGCTTTGTATAGATTACTAGAGTGTTCAGAAACTGATACTATGGTTGCTTTTGCTGTAATTGGGAACAGGGGTTAAGGAGCTGCCACAAAGTGGTTTATTTGCCTATGTGCACGTGGAGGATTTAGCACAGGCTGAAATCTCCGCATTTGAGATACCTGAAGCATCAGGCCGCTACATTTGCTATGAAAGAGTTGTGAGTGAATTGGAACTGGTGGATATTATTCGCAAACTCTACCCTCACCGATCTGTGCCCTCCAGGTACTAAAACCTTAAACACTTCACAAACATGCCTGTGTCCACAATGTGCCTATTCTTCAACATAAAAGTAACAAAATATTAACCCTAATAAGTACAAGGCAAACCAGTTGAGAAATTTGGGCTATCTTCTTCCTTGAATTCTAAACTTGAAGAGCAGCTCCACCCATGCTCATTATGTCACCTTGCAATAGTACTTCTAGCACATCCAAGATTTATTTTATTTTTCCCAACCTCGTTGATAAAACTAAAATTGGGGCTGTAAAAGGTCAGGGACCCACAAGTACCAGCAGGTGTTAGGCTTTGCTATGGCTTTTGCAGCCTCAGCATCCTGTGCAAAAAGGCTGGGCTGAGCCAAACCAATATGTTTTGACTTTTCTTCATCCAAAATTTGCTATACAGTGCATAAGTTGCTCTAAGTAACCACTTTTGTTTATGATGTTTTATATGGTTTGCAGGTTCTCTAAGTCAGGGAACCCCCATGTATTGACCAATGAGAAGTTACGGAAGCTGGGCATTACATTCCAAACAAGTGAACTAGTGGACTGCTGATGAGGGGACCAGCTGAAAACTTTAGAAAGCAACTGAAGCTTTACAATTGCTCCTCAGATGCACCACCCTGTACATTACATTTTGAACAACCTTGCAAAAAACAAGAATGCACCTATCATGTTTTGAACTTGGTGAGGAGTACGGAGTGAGTTTTTACCATTGTTTGCCATTTCTTAGTTTTCGTATACTCAGCTGGGCATTTGTAATTTTCTTTAATATGTCACACAAGGTATCAAATAATGGGGGTTTGAAAAAACAATGGACCCGCCTGGTTTCAATTTCAATCTTAAACAATACCGTAGATTACCAATTTTGCTGTGTCGGCAATACTACCCATTATGCATAATGGTCAGTTTTTTTGAATATCTGACCTGAGAAACCCACCCATTACCAACTCACTAAGCAAAAGGGTCAATTTTTCAAAGATACCCTACTTGAGAACAATCATGCATTGTGTCAAGACACATTTTAGGGTTTAAATAATTTTATCATGGTACATAGTTTTTTCTATGCTACATAAGTTTTTCTTTTGTATTACATTGTACTATGTTGTTCATGTGTTTTATAAGAAACGACATAATATCATAAAAAAATCTTGTGATATGATTTGAAAACAAATCAACCACAAATCCTTCTCAAGAATTTGAACCTATGGGGTTCATGTCAAAAGTTGCACAAATAAACAAGAAAATGGGTTGTATTGTTCTGAGCTCTAAAAGCATGTCCAGTGGTCTTCGATGTGAACTTTTCAAAATAGCACATAATTCAAGGCAACCCAAAAATGAACCAGAAAGGAAAAAGGGCGCAATTGCTGATCTAGAGGACTGAGATATCACAGACGAGATTAAGCATTCAAAGGAAAAAAGGGTTTAGGGTTAAGAGATAAACTGACTTGGATTAAACACATGTTGATGCATTTGAGTATAAGTAAAGTATCAATTTTTTTTCAAAGTGATACTAAACCAAATGGGTCTTGACCAAGGTTAATGCTATCAAGGAAGGGTCACCACCCAGTTCTCTTAAAAAATGCTATGCAATAGGTTAATTTTTAATATCCTACACCTGACATGGGCCTCTATAGAAGCCACATTCCCTGCAAGCTCATGGCCTAACATCCAAGCATGGAAGTGCAAAAATCAAATTATCAATCCATAAGCTTTGTCCCCGTCTCCTCCCTGTTGCAGTTGTGCAAGTTTTCACCCCAATTGAGCACATGATCTGAATAATCCTAGCATTTGATATACACTTTGGCACCCGCGCAAGAAGCTTCTCCAAGAATTGAGAATTTGAGAATTCCTCCACACTTTGTAACATTCCCCCAATATTCTGAAATTTGGGTCAATAATTAAAACAATCTTATTTTGCCTAGTTTACACATGTTTTGGTCCTCATACCTCCTCTACCATTGCAATCATTTGGAACTAAGCATTGAAGACACTCCCCTCATCTCCATCAACATGAAGGCCAAGGAAAATCCCAATTTCCAAACAAATAGATTCCCCTTTTTTAAAACCCTAAACCATAAACTACATATTTGAAGGTTTTCTCATGAATCGAGAGGAGTGGAGGTATTCATCATTTGTTCTTCAATTTGCTATGTACTTAGATGGTTGAGAGCTAAAACACATGGCATGAAGGTGGTAGCTCCCGTGATGAGCATTGAAAAATGATGAAAGATTGAGAGCCCTACTTTTCTTTGGCATAAAAGCCTTACCCTAATCTTTAGAAGACATTTGCTTCCACCATGAAGGAGTTATTTTATTTTGTAAGATCTTAGAAGATGGTCAATTGGTTTTTACACCTAACAATGATCATTTAAATACATTATAAAAACTAGGGCATGTTTTTACATGATATCGAACTTTTTCAGGTTCAGCATAAATTAAATTACTTATTGACCACCTAACCAGAAAAGCACTAAATTTCTCTTCTACTAGTGCTTGGTTATAATAAATTTAATATAGAGTGCCAAAGTTTTCAAATTTCAAATTTTAACTGTTGAACTAAAAATTGAAAATTAAATTAATTATTCGGCACCCCAGTGCCGAACCTAAAAAGGTACTATGGTAGTGTAAACAGTTTTTTCAAAAACGTATCAAAACAAATTATTGTCATCAAATGTCATTTGTTGCAAATATGATTAACATTGATAATCATCATCAATAACATAACATGTAATTCAATCATAATTTAATCATTGTTCATTTGTAGTTGATTCATAATTTCTTTAGTAGTTCACTCTTAATTCACTCTTAATTAAAAAGGTTTTGAAGAAGCTTCCTTGTACAATAAGCATATGAAAGCTTCTGTGGAAACTTATTTGAACGAGGTCCCAAAAGAGATATAAATGAAATAAAACTTCCCATTACCTTTAATCCCTTTAAAACCAATATGAAGTACAATCTTAAACCATAGCCCTATTTGTCTCATTTTATATTCATGTTTGTATATATTATTAAAATAAGACTCCATTAAAATTCTTGTCTTGCATATTTCATGTTTCTATGTTTGATTTTCATATTTTATGTTAGTTTAAACATATTTTTCCATAGTTTGTATTGGGTTTTGTATATTTTGGAAATCTCTTTGCCTTCATAATTTTGTGTTTGTGACATTGTGTGTCATTAAACAAATTCTTGTTATCACAATTTTATCTTTCATGTGCCTCTTTCATCTTCTTTTGTGCACATTCATCATTGCTACAAATCTTCCATGCATTTTTTGTGTCTGTATGTGTTTGATTTGGGTTTCTAATAATGTTGCAATATATCTTTGTTAATTAATTTTGAAGATGCCATTTTGAAAAGTTTCCAAGCCAAGACAAAAACACAAGGAGCTCTTTGAATATAGTCAAGTGAACAACCAACTTGCGAGATCTTTTTTTGATGTTGCCATATATGATTTTTGATTCATTTGCAAATTGAAAAAAAAATCACATAATTACTTTATCAATTACATCTACATATATACACAAACAAACTTCACATACACATTTTTTCAATATTTACTCCTCAATGATTTGTGATCATCTCCACCAAAAACAAATTATAACCCCATCCCCTAAAAAGTAACCTTCAAGGTTTTAACCATGAAGAGTAAAAAAAAAAAATTACAAAATTACAATGTATATAGATAAATACCACATAAACACCAAAATCTTTCATACTTCAAAATTTCAAAATTAGCAAATACCAAAAGTAAGACCAATCCTCCACATTGTTATGGAAAGACATAAATCAATGCATTAACCAACACACATGCACTTCAGAAAATCTTTCAACAACAAAACATTGATTGTAGGCACACTAAACACAAAGAATCTTACTATAAATGAAATAAGTTTGTGATTGCGAATCCAAATTAAGAAAATGGATTAGTGAAGTATTACACTAATGTAAAATTGAAATGTAATTCATTAACCAAAATCATTATGGGACTTTAAAAAATGAAATCAATTCACCCCACCTTAATCATTTCACCTTGGCTAAAGTTATGTCATCATGAAGATAGGTTTGTTTTGATGTTGTTATTAAATAGCTTGCAAGTAATTGGAAAAAGATAGTGTAAGTAGGTTATATGTTATTAAGTAGGTAAATAGGTATGTATGTAGGTAGATCTATAAATAGTTATATTATAAATAAGTAAGTAGGTACTTTAATAGGTAAGTAGGCATGTATGTAGGTATATCTATAAGTAGTTATGTTGTAAATAAGTAAGTAGGTAGTCGTTAAATAGGTTCCTATGTAACTTATGTAGGCTTTAGGTATCCTATGATAACTTTTAAATAACATGTAGAACCATTGGGGCCCCTAGGTACGTTACATAGCCCCTACCTAGCCTACCTAGCCCCTATGTAAGCGTACATAACCACTAAGCTAGTTTATGAAGCCCTAATGGTAACCCCTAGGTAGCTTGTAGTTACCTATTCATAAACCTTGAATTGGCCTATGTTGGCATTAAGTAGTTCCTTAAATAAACCTAGGTAGACCTATGTTGCATTAGGTATGCGTAGGTAGGGCTTAAGCAGGCCTTAGGTTAACCTAGCTTATTTAAACTTACCTAAGTTAAAGGTAAGTTAATTAAATTAGGTTGAGTAGCTAGACTATTTAAGAAGGATTTTTTAAATGTTCATTAAAATGTGATGACAAATTATTTAACATACAAAAAGTTGGTGTAATGGTAAGGAATGTGTCCCTCAAAGTGAAAATGAAAAGATCAAATCCCAACTCTTGCAATCTAAGTTAGGTAACTTAAAGGCCTAGATTAGATTGCTTAAGACCCATCAATTTAATTTAAATGGCCTAATTTAGGCTCTTAGCTTAGTCTAGAAATTGAAAGGTTAACATAATGAATTAGATATTAGTGAATTTGCAAAAAAAAAATTGTGAATACACTATGTATATGGTAACTATACCTTATTCCCTAAATGGTTGGCCATTTTTACCAAGGCAAATTTGTTATGTTCACTTGAATTGAATGAACACAAAGTGAACTTGGATTAAGAAGTGGATTAATGAATAATATGAAATTCATCTAGATTAAAAAAAATGGACTAGTGAAATAACATTAAGTTACTCTGGATTAAGAATATGAATTCCTGAAATATTATTAAATTAATCTAAATTAAGAATATGAACTAATGAAATATAACTAAATTATTTTGGATCAAGAAAATGACTAGTGAAATATTAATAAATTTAACCTATATTAAGAAAATGAATTAACGAAATACTACTGCATTAATTTTTAGTGAAATGTTTAATAACATGCCTTACTAAAATGCTTGGTAACATGTCTTCTTTGAATTGGTCATTTGTGTTTTGGAAGTGGAAATAAATGTATCACATTTTATTGAAAGTTTAAATTGCATTTTAAAGTTTTTATTAAGAACATAGAATCAAGATGAATGATTTAATCATTTTATTAGTTTAAATTTAAAACATATTACAAACTTAATGAAAATATATGTAAATGGTTGTATGGAACAATGTGGAACCTTAGTTGGATTTTTTCAAAAGATGATAATTATGGTTAAATATCAAAATTGATTTTTAATTTTTTTTTAAAACCATGATGATGAATCCTAAGAACTATTTTGGTAATTGCTAGGGGTATGTTCTAGTGTTGTTTGATTCTTGATTTCAAAAGGAACCTTCATTTTAAATTTAATTTACATTTAATGGAACCTTTGGTCTGGTATTAAAACCTTTTTTTTGGATTTTTAAAACGTTTGATTTTGTTCATTTTCACAAAGAACTCTGAGTCTATCCAATTTAAGACAAGGTACAATTCCATCTCCATCACACACAATTAAACCCAAAAAAATTGTGTAATATTATTTTTTTTATTAATACACACAATTCAAAATAAAAATCATGTAATATTACTTATGCATGACCAATCAAATTCAGTAACTTGCTTAGAATGTAAAATCAAATTTGTATTTTTTTTTCACAATATTATATTCATGTATTTAGAAAATCCAAACTTATTTAGAGAATTGGGTCGTTATAGTTTCAATCATAGTTGCTAAATTTATGGTCAACCAACATCTTTTCCTTCTTGAAACCTAAACACAAACTAATAACAACACCTTCCTTTCTAGCAACACCTCAAAGTAAAATGCAATCTTTTACCACCCATAACATGGGCATGTTTTCCTCCTTTTGAACAACTCATTGAACAACAAATGGTTTGATTTCAAGATTCCATCTTGGAACATTTCCACCATCATACCTTTTATAACATGTTTTTTGACAAAATATTTGAAACCCATCATGCCTGAATTTTATCATGTTCCAACCCTAGATTGATTATTTGGTTTATAATTTAATGAATATTCCCAACTTTTCAATTATCTTCTTTAGTTTCTTCACAACACTTTGGACACCACTAGGATTATCACAACCTTCAATTGCAAGCTTCTTCAATGTGTGTGCACACATCCCATCAACCCTATGAATATCCATCTTTTATGTTGTGCCCATGGCAACGAACACATAAAAACCCATGATGTAGTTCATGACACTTTTATTGTTATTACACAAGATACTAAATTTCATGTGGGACAAGAACAATTATATTTATTTCACTAAGCCACATTCAATTCCTCCCATTAATGAATTGACATTGTGTTCATAAAAAATTGAATTCACACTCTAATTGATGTTGTCATAACAAATTCAATGTGTGCAAATTTATTTCCTTAATTTTGCACAACTCAAACCCTAACACAATTCAAGTAAAAAAAAAGGAGCTATTATGGTTGACATTTCAGTAATCAATTTCTCCTTTTAGCAATTGAAATATTTGAATGTTTTCACAAACAAGTTGATGTGTTTTTACACGATTGTGCCAATGACATTTAAAGCTTCAAAAGGTGTCGTGCATGTATGCATGGCCTCATACATGACGACCAGTTATGAGCATGCCAATCATGCATTTTAAGGTTAATGTACATTCTTAAGTTATTGTACGTTATTAGGTGTTTTAGGGTTATGGTTTGTTTAGGGTTTCAGCTTGTTGACAGTTATATAAAAAGTCAAGCTCTTCCTTTCTCTAGTTAGTTTTTCTAGAATTTCTTTGTCATGGAATGTTTCTTCCATAGTCAGACTAGATTTCTAAATGTTCACGACGGCTATTACACATTCACCGTTCATATACACTATGTTTTTTTTTTCTTTGCAATTTAATACATGAGAATTTCATCTCAACCTCCTCTTATGCATTGTATATATATGTGCATGCATTTCTTTTTCATTAATTAGTTTCTGCCTTTGATTGGTTTTAGTTTTTTTGTTCAGTAGAGTTTGCTATAGATTTACATCCTTACAACACCGTATGTCACGACCCTATACATCACAACAAAGGCTAGAAGACCTTCCCCTTTCTGCCTTAATTACCTTTTTTTTTGTTAGAAAATTTCAATTACATTGCAAAAGATGCAAACATCCTCCCTCTAAAATCAAACAATAACAATAAGCCTAACTACTTCCCAACTTCCGCCCCTTCGAGACACACCATAACCACGGCCGACCTATTACAAGTAGTTGATTGTTGAGATGACAAGTTTTTAACATCTAGTTTGTGCTACCTTGACATCCTTTAAATTTTTCCTTGTTTATAATACTTTGTACATTTTCGGAATAAATGGTGTGTATATAAATAAAGATTTGCAAGGTTTTGAAGATATTTAAAATGAGACAACAACTCCTGGTTCAAGTTTGAGTTCAATTTAAAAAGTAAGCTGATTCTCCAATTAGGTTCCAACAACAATTCCAAAAAAATTGGGAACCCTTAGATCCAGCAACCCTAAAACTTGACCTAGAACCTGGACCTTTACCTGCTGTAATTCCCAAAAACCTGCCCACAATTGGCATGTTCAAGTTTCTAATAACCGCCCAACACTGTAATTTACACACGTTGATTCTTTTTCATAACACCATGCAACATCACACAAACATTCTCAAATCCCCTTAGGATTCCAGCAAAGGAAAGAGGGGAATTCCTCAATGCATCTAGTAGTTCCTCCCCTTCCCATCCCCCACACGTGCCCACCAGCCCTTCTTCTGCATGTCGTGAACGTTCTTATATATGTTCTCTGAAATCTGAAATGCTGGTTCCGCATGCTTTTCTTACTTAAGGTTTCAAACAAGTGTAAAATCATCTAATCCCCAATGGTCGTCAAGTTGTATGCTGGTGGGATTCGTGTTCTTCGTGTGTTGAAGAGGGGTGATGTATTTATAATAATGCTGATCATGCAGTAGTTGGGTTGTTGATGATGATGACAATCCTGATGATGATGCAGTTGTTGTATCTGGGTGCTCGAGTTTTTGATATTAGTATATTTGTTAGATCAAAGGAGGTGGTGGGTCCTTCTGAAAGTGGGTGAACATAACTGCTGCTGCTTTCTTTTCAAAGGTTTTACAGTGTGTGCAAGCTTTTAAGATATATTGGCACAGCAAAGAAGATGATGGGTTACAACAGTTTGGGTCAGAGGACTGCAATTTGTCACTGGAAGAAGTATAACACTCTACTAGTCATTTTAGCAAATATCAGCTGCTGCATGCTAATTAGAATGATGCTTTGGAATCCTGATGGAGTTTGTGGGAACAATTTTGATCTGTTACAACAACATCAGGGCTACCAGATTACATCAATCCGAGAAATGTCGGATGGGAATGGGATTGTTGCACAAATGAAACTTCTCAGAGGAACAGAGATTTTTGGGCCAGACATTGAGAATCTCAAACTGAGTGTCAGGTATGTTTGTATCGTTTTTCCAGACTTTGGCTCCCACTACTAGAATCAAGCCATGATAGTGCCAGCCAACTTTGAGATCAATGTACGCGCCTCATGACTTTAGACTGTAGGAACTGAGAACCCTAAACCCTAAACCTTGCCTTGCCTTCCTTCTACAGGTACGAGGAAGGTGACCGTCTGCATGTGCACATAACGGATGCGATTGAGCAGCGTTGGCAAATTCCTCAGCGAGTGATACCACGCCCAGTGATTGAAAACAGCCATCTACTACCGGAAGAAAGTACACCAGAACCAGGCACCGAGCACAGAATAAGGAACCCTGGCAGACTGGCCACTGCAAGTACATTAGAGCTACTATATACAGTGCAACCATTTGGGTTTGCCGTGGTACGCAAATCCAATGGAGCAATTCTTTTTGACACCAGACCTGAGGGATCATCACAGGGAGGAGCTGCTGCTTCTGCTAATGAGGCACCACCGCCACCTGGATCTACCATAACTTGTCGTCCTTCTTCCTTCAAGAGAATTGTTTTCAAAGACCAGTACATTGAGGTGGCAACAGCGTTACCAAGCAGTTCAGCCATCTATGGGCTGGGAGAAGGAACGAGACCAGATGGGATGCGTTTAAGGCCTGGCAGGAATTACACTCTGTGGGCAACTGACGTTGGGAGCTGGAACATTGACATTGCCCTGTACAGTGCATACCCATTTTACATGGACGTGAGAAGTGGTGGATTTGCACACGGGGTGTTGCTCCTCAACAGCAATGGCATGGATGTGGAGCACACTTACCAGGGTTTGGTGTATAGAGTCATCGGTGGTGTTTTGGATTTTTACTTCTTTGGTGGTCCTTCTCCTTTGGCTGTTATGGATCAGTTTACCTTCCTCGTAGGCCGTCCTGCTGCCATGCCTTACTGGAGCCTCGGTACGCAAATGATGCTTTACCCTCTTATAGTGCTGCTCATTCTCTTGAAGCCCCACTCAAGAAGCCACTTGAAACCCCCTCCACCCCATTCCTCAACCTGTTCCACCTAAAGTGGAACAAGCACCCTACTGGGCCTGGTGTTCCATGGTGTGTAAAGAACCAGTAGAATTTTTCTACTGTATGTGGCAGGTTCCTTTAGCTCAGTAAAATTTCTGCCTCAATAGAACAGGATGGCACCTTACACATGAGGCTCTTTAATTTTGAGGAACCTTACATGTAAAGTGCCTTCTTCTCCTTTCAAATGAATCACAGCCATCTGTTTATACAAGTGAAATTCTACTGGTTCTTTACACCAGGTATTGACCAAGAATGGGATTGTTCTGGGAATTTGGGTCCCACACTTGGCTTCCACCTTGTGCGGGGCCCTCATTCCCAGAACAGCTCCTTCTTGGTGCTGGGAATTCAGGTCCAATACTCAGCTCCAGCCTCATGTGGGGCCCTCATTCCCAGAACAGCCCCTTCTTGTTGGTCCTTACCATACACATCAAGGTGTCTGCCTTTGTGAAATTACTGATATCTTCAAAGCCTTAAAAGACTATCACTGATTCAGCCTCCCATCTATTTGTACTAATAGGTAGACAGGGCAGTGATGTACCACCAGAACTTTGACACTTCTTCACTGATGTGGTTGTTGTTATGCAGGTCTCCATCAGTCAAGGTATGGATACAAGAATGTGGAGGAATTGGAATCAGTGCTGGCAAAGTACAAACAGGTGAACCTGCCAATAGAGTCCATTTGGTCAGACATCGATTACATGGATGGCTACAAGGATTTCACTCTTGACCCTGTGAACTACCCTCCGGAGAAATTGCGCCCATTTGTTGATCAACTGCACCAAAATGGTCAAAAATTTGTCATGATTCTTGATCCAGGTCCATATCTATATCTCATTCTATATCATAACAATATGTGGTAGCTAACTCTAATTCTTATTGGAAATTACTCTCTCTCTTCTTTAATCTCCCCCCTTGTAAATTCTAGCTGTTGAATTTACCTTCTCTTCCCGGTGGTAATATTACCGCCATGGATTTCAACTACTCAGATGGAAGGTTGGCCACAAACATGTGGCCCAAAAGTATTTCAGTATTGCCTTCTTTCATAAGAGTTTGTCTCAAAGTCGATGGAATGTGATGAATCTCACACTTTGCTTGGGGTGTTGTTGGCACTCATTGCAAAAAGGGATTAAGATTGATGACACATACAAGACGTATGTACGTGGTAGTCAGCTTGATGTGTTCATTATGAATGGGACACGCCGTTACATAGCCCAAGTCTGGCCAGGTGCAACAAACATGCCAGATTTTCTTCACCCAAATGCACAAAAATGGTGGTCGAAGGAAGTGGTTGAATTTCATGACCTCATACCCTTTGATGGGCTTTGGCTAGACATGAATGAGCCTGCAAATTTTTGCTCAGGCCCAAATTGCTACTTCTCCCCTGATGTGAAATGCCTACAAATCGACGAATGCTGTATGGTATGTGATAATACAAACCTCTCAAGATGGGATGATCCGCCTTATAAAATCAATGTCCTCGGAACACATGAACCTATATACACTCGGACTGTGGCCATGGTAGCTGAGCATTATGGTGGTGTGCGGGCTTATGACGCTCACAACATCTATGGCACAACTGAAACGATTGCCACATATTATGCCCTCAAAGAGGTCAGTATTATCATTTTTCCCCCATACACCAAAACATGTTGTTGGCCACGCACAATTAGATCTACACCATTGAAGTTAACATCTGCAAATTTTTTTTTAAATGGAGCAAATGCTCACCAACTTTGAACAATATGCTTTAATGAATTTGGTGCATTTTTTCACCAGCGTTGAGATGTTAGTTTTTTTGAGGATGTGCTGGTTTGTTGTGCTGGGAAATTTATAAGGCAACGAAGAAGAGACCGTTTGTGTTGTCAAGGTCATTGTTTGTGGGAGCTGGGGCTTATGCTGGTCACTGGACTGGTGACAATGGGGCTACATGGCTGGACCTGCAATACTCAGTTGCAAGTATACTGAACTCGGGACTGTTTGGAGTGCCCATGATTGGTGCTGATATCTGTGGGTTCTATTTTGAGACATCTGAAGAGCTTTGCCGGCGATGGACACAAGTTGGTGCATTTCAACCATTTGCCAGAGACCACTCAGACATCCACAGCGGACCACAAGAGCTTCATCTCTGGAAATCAGTCACTGATACAGCAGCACAAGTCTTCTATTGGAGGTATCGCCTTTTGCCCTTCTTTTACACCCTGCTTTATGAGGCACACAATACAGGTGCACCAATTGCAAGGCCTCTTTTTTTTGAATACCCAGAAGATGAAGAAACATGGTCCATTGATGAGCAGTTTCTCCTTGGAAATGCTCTTCTGGTTTCTCCGGTTCTGTCACCTGGCCAAGATGCTGTAACTGCTTATTTCCCGAGGGGAGTTTGGTATAAACTCTTTGATCTTTCAAAAATAGTCATGGCAGTGAAGCAAGGGATGTATGAGCATCTAGAAGCTCCTGCGGACACCATTAATGTCCATGTGCGTCATGGATCTATAATTCCAATGCAAGAATTTGCAATGACGACTGCCGCCACTCGCAAGACACCATTTTCACTCCTAATTGTATTTTCACCTGTATTTGATGTTGCTGCGTTCTGCACTATTCCATATTCCATAGCCTGCCAGGGAATTTATATGGAGTATGCAACTGGCCAGATTTTTCTCGATGATGATGCACAACTCCGCATGGAAGTGAGCCCAGGTAAAGGGACCCTAATCAAGTTAGAGGCAACAAGGAAAGATGGGCACTATGTGTTGAAATCTTTGGTCACAGAAGGGTCTTATGCAGCAAAGCAAAGGCTCATGCTTGACAGCATATCTGTCTTGGGTGTTGCTTCACAACCTTATAGTGTCCGAATAAATGGAAAGTTAACATCAGCAAAGGTAAAGATGAATGCAACAACGAATTTGATGGAGCTTTCTGGGCTGAATATCCCAATTGCTAAAAGTTTTGAACTTGCCTGGAAGACTATGCATAGTGAAATTGGTGCTCCAAGCTAGTTAATGCCTGGGGCAGCAAGTCATAAAACCAGAACACACAGGAATTGTGCTTAAGCTTTGTAGAAATCAAATGCCATCTGTGTATAAGATATCCAAGCTGTTATGAGAAAAGTATATGCATGGGAAACATTGTTTTAGAAACCTGAATTTTGAGGGAGCTGAAGGGAAAAAGCTTCATCTCTTTGTCCAAATCAAAGCTTTGTGATAAAAGGACTCGTAACTATAGAATAATGCAGAAAAGCTGAATAGCAGCTTGCTTCAAGTGATCTGCATGCTTTGCCATCAGTGGTTTGCTTGCTACCTGCACATCAGAGAAACTCTGTGATGTTCACCATCAAGGTTGCCTAACATCCAGTCTTTGATGTCTCTTTATCTCAGTTTATGTGCTGCATGAAAATGCCAGGATTGACACATACATGTGAATCTAGCTAGAATGGGCAAAAAGATAGACAGAATTGTCACTGGTTCTTACATTTTGCAATGTCCTCATTTTCACAGACACCTTAAGTAGCTCCAAACCCCAGCTGCATTGCACATTTTCCCAATTGTGGGAACCTGCATATGATCCATGTTCCCACAATATAAAAAACTGAGCAATTGTGTGCTGATTACATTTGGAACTACAGAAACCCTTGGAGCAAATTTGGGGTTGTAGAGCATTGGGATACTAATATTATAATATTAATGTGGAGTCAGCACCAGAAACTAAAATGCCCCTCCACTGCAATCTCCCTCTCCTTTGTCCTGCATTGCCAAGGTCACTAATGCGCAGGGCCAAACAATGGACATTCTAGCTTGTCTTCAACCCCCCACTTATCTAGTTAAGAACTAAAAATTCACCACATATGTGCAATGTGAAATTTAACTTCACTACCATTAAATGCAAAATTCCAAACTCGTAGATTGAAGAAAAAAGAAGGGGTGGCTCTCTGTACAAGTGTAAATATAAACCTAATCAGAATCCAAAATCTGAAGTCCTGTGCTGCATGTTCTTATCAAGAAAGATTACAACTATGTATTTTATAAACTTCTGCACACACAAGCACTTTGGATACAAGATTGTACATTGAATCTGCAGTCCTCTAGCTAGCTTGGGTCTTTCACTTTTCCTCCACTAATGTCTGGAATCCTGCAACAACACAGAAGACACACCTTTGAATGCAGAGTCTTCCAAACATTCAGTTAAGACTCTGTACAACAACATTTCACCTTACAACTCAGTCACAACACCTTTCAGGAAAAAAAAGTTAAAAAATTTGTGTCAAACTCAAGAGGTCAACAGTTCAGCTTGAACAGGGAAACAATCTAAACTACCAACGAATTATATGCAATTCCCTAAACACTAAACCCTAAACACCAACACGTATTCTACAGAGTACTTGATTAGTCTAGGAGAGCGTGAAGAGATATGGGTGAACCTGTGAATCAGCTATAGCACGCTTTCTCTCTACATATGCCAGCCGATCTGTCTCCATCCTTAGTGCGGCAGCTCTTGCCTGCAAAGTCACATGTCATTCCAGATCGACAGGAAACTATAAAAACCTAGATCCCCCAAATCCCCCTCCCCAAAGAAGAAGAATTCCGAAATCCCGCCGGAGATTCTGCACTTTAGACAACCAGTTTGGCACCATTACTGGCGGAAATTCAACCAGCCTTCCTTTAACCACAAACCCAAAAGCCTAAAAAACCTGTGATGAGTGCATGGAATCAATCCGCTGCTTGGAGATGATGGTGGTAGAATTGTAACGCACCTCCTGCTCTTCCTTGAGATCCCGCTCCGGCTTAATCCACAGATAGTAGGCCACAACCCCCGCCACCCCCCATGCCGCCAAGTTCTGAACTCCCATCAGCCCCCCAAAAACTTTCACCACTCTTTCCCTAAACTTCCCCGATGGTAAGCCCCGCGCCATGGTCCCCACCCCCGTCCCCCTCCTCTCTCTCTCTCACACACACAACACGAGAAACCTCGACTGACAGGATCTCTCCAACCCAGACCAAACTCTCAACCCTAATTTTTAGGAAGCAAAGTTGGGTAGTTTTTCGGTAGACATCATCAAACCTAATGGCATCTTCAAACCAGTGTTTTTGGCGGTTATTAGAGGGAACAAACAAAATCCACCAAACTCCCACTCCGGGTATCAAGACGGTTCTCATTGTTCATCGTCCATACCCACAATCCCCCCATGCCAACTACCCGGTTCTGCTTTACAACCACGGTTATCAAAGCTCTCAATTCCGAAATACCGAGAACCGACGATTCCTTGATCCTATTTTTCAAATACCCGGAACTGGCAGTTCCTCTTCGATTTCGAAACCAAAGTTAAATACCCAGAATCAATGGTTATTAAAAAATCAAAGAACTCCCCACCCCCCACACCATTGGACGGTTATCAAAAACGAGAACAGACCCACAGCGGTTATCAGGGTGGTTCTTAGGGTTCGTAACTGCAATTCTCAGAAAAAAATCAAAGAACCGTGTAACCACCATTCTCATACATTTGGGAAAAATTAGATAACCGTGTTTAGGCATGTAAGGGAGCTGAAAATACAAAGGAAAAATCCAGGCAGTGCTTTACGGGAATCAGAGAACTGCTTATTCTGGTTGTTTTAGGGGAGCCAAAAAAGAAAAAAGAAAAATCAGAATCAAAGAACTGGTGGTTTTCATCAAAGAACCATTCAAATAAGTAAGTACTTCTCCTCCATTATTGTGTCTCATTTGTGTTTATTATTGTTATTGTTTTTGTCTTTGTTTTGTTTGGTGTCATCCTTGAGGTGTATATGGAACTAGATGCGTAGCGTTGAAGTTGTGTTGCAGCAAAAATAGATTCCCATTGTTTTAAGGTTTTCATTTTGAATTGTGAATTCTAAAGTTCATTAAAGGAAAACTTTTATAATTCACTAGTGTCAATTTGTAAATCAGATTTTAGATTTTTTTTAAAGAATTCATCGTAAATCAAAATTCAAATGATAGATTAGACTAAAACATTAGTTTGAATGTGCATATGCATGAAGGTTTTGATTATGATGATGTTCACTTGGAATCTAAGAACTTAACTAAAGATTCTAGGTCAATAGTTGGTTCGATTTCAATGCCAATTGAACCATTTGCATCTTAAAACATTGCAACATCCAATGATTTAAATGAGGAAATAGAAATTACATGGGAGGTTTTGAAGGTTCAACTCATCCTAAATCAGAAAACATGGGTCCCTCGCCATAGGTTGTCTCTCCCTTGCCATTTTTTTGTGGTGAATGATGGTAGTATGCCAAATCTTATTTTGCCTCAAACTATGTGTTGTGTGATTTGCCATTATGTTTGCTAAAATTATAATGTTGGTAATACCATCAAAAGGAGGAAAGTTATGATTTCTTACAACTAGCAACATGATAATACTTCTATGAAAAAACATATCTTGGGTGAGCATCCAGCTGCTTGGGACAAGTGGAAAAGTGTTAATGTGGCTTTTGATTTAGAGGAATTGCATTAAAAAATGTCAAGAAGAAATTTGTCATTAGTTATGGAGCCATCACATATCATTTTGGGAATGGTGATCTTTATAAAAGGATGACGCACAACAACAAATAATTATGGAAGACATGTTGTTTGTTATCAAAGCCTATATGCATGTTTTTGTTGTAGAAAGCTAGTGGCTAAGGTGTTTGGTCATGTGTTAGAATTCCCAAGTTGTGTTTCCAAACTTCAAGCAAATGGTTCGACATGTCATCCCTTCATTGGTGGCTAAGACCATGGAATAGTATGTAATTCTCATTTTGGATTCATGTGTTACAACAATAACCTCTTTTGATTTATGGATGTCTAGATCTAGACATGAAATTTATGTGATTAATTTCATAAACTCATTATGGGTGCCTTGTGATGTGACAATGGGACTTTTTGAACCCACTAATACATTTAGAATTGCAATGGCAACACAAGTCAAGGATTTCCTATCATTATACAATTTATTTAACAAACTAATTACCTATGTGAAGGTGAGAGCGACAATTTGTCCACCCTTGCACAAGCTTTCATTTCAAATTTTAGTTGTGGTCTTTTAGCTCTTATAATTCCTTGGCAATGATCATGTTTTGGCCATGTTTTTAGCAAAACATGCCAATATGCTTTTAATGATATTAAAGTTTCTATTGGTTTCGAGGAAACTAGCTTGAAGCCCATTCAATCTAATGTTGCAGAAAATAATTACATGGACTAAAAAGTTTAGCAAAGGGCATAACAAATAGCATATGGCATGCCTTGATGTTGGGTTCTCCTATTAAAAATTAAAAACACCAATGAAGATTAGGTTTACTAGCAAGGTGATTATGTTTTAGGAAACCTTGGAGTATCATGATGCATCAATCTATGTTATGGGAGGCAAGAAACTCAAAAATTATAAGGTTGTGTGCCGGATACACACACATGGGCAATTTGTAAAGTGGTTGCCAAAACTATGTATCCTATTGTGAAGCAAAAATCCTCAATCAAACCTAAGGATATTGGTTACTTTTTGATGCCCTAAATGTTGCCCTTTCAATTAGTGTTGTATGCAAAATCAGATTTAGCAATCTAAGATTACCCCCCTCAATTTTCTGAAGGGGATTTTGAATTTTAATTAGGGGCATTGTGAATGCATATGATGGAAAAAGTTTAGGTTGTATTAGTTCCATTTCTGGCATTTACATCTTCTTACAATGCTAATAAGGCTCACAACATGTTGGCATTCATGTTGGACATGTGTTTTAAATCCCTTGATGTGGTGAAACTATTTTTTGGATAGGCAAATGTGATACAATTTGTGGTTAAGTATGATAACAAAACTCTAATGCCATTGTTGGTGGTTGCTTTTCATTTTCTAACCCCACCACTAACGATTTGACTAAAGCAGCACCAACTGATGATGATTCCATCTTTGGGATAATGACCTTAAGTGCAACCACTTTGCATGAGTTGTTGAAAAATAAATTAGGCTTATTTTGCCATTTGCATGTGAAACCAAAAGATTATTTACTACTCCTTGACTTGGTGGAAATCTCATGAAACACAGTTTACAATTTTTTTTTCATGATTTGATAGATTATGAAAATTCCTAAATCCTAGATTAAAATTGAAAGAATTTTTAGCATAACTTGAGTGTTGACAAGCCTCTAGTGTTGTAGGTTGGGAATTGACAAATTGGACAAGCTAGTGATGATAATGAGAAATTGATCAATTGATGCAAGATCAAATTACCCACAATAATGGTAGTCCATTAATGAATTCCTTATGGAAGATGAAAATGATACACTATTGAATGCAACTAGTTATTTCAATGTTGATGATGAATTGAAATGATGGATGTGAATGTTGATGAGCATTTTGCTCTAATTTTGGTGGACTTGCTTTGCCATTAAATGGTTTTTTAAAGTGTTAACCCACATGGCTAATTGTATTGGTTAGTTAAGCTAGCTATTTTTAATTATGTATGGGATCATTTTCTTGTTTTCAATTATCTAGGAATTGGGTAAAATGTCCAATGTCCCAAACACATTTGTTTTGAAACTTATTATACTAGTTGTTAAATCTATTCAATTTTTTTGTTCTAACTAATTGTGTGCAAATGTGGATTTCATAGTTATTAGCAAGTGGAACTCTTTGGCCAACTTTGCCTTTACCCTACATGTAAATAATGGCATACCATTGTATCAATGGACTTCCACTTCCGTTAATCTATGGTTTAATAAGAATTACAATAGTTGAAGTGATTATGTTATTTTGGCAAGTCTGCAAAGTGGCCATCCTCAAGAATCTATCATGGTTTTTGATATGTTTGGGGTGAAGTTTCAATACTCCCTCACTTGTATTGTCAAAGAACTCACACTACAAGCCATTGTGGGGTCAAGGAATGTCCAAATCACTTATGGAAAAATGTTTAACCTTCATGACTTGCTTTTATAGGATCACACACAATTGGTATCATTTTTTTCTTTTTAGATCACAAGATCATGATAGAAAACCAAAATCTTGGAACATGAAATGTGAAATTCAAAAATGTGAAAAAATGATAATAAGAAAATAATAAATGTGAAAAAATGAAAAAAGGATAGAAAATTGTTTTTTAAATTATTTTTTAATAATTGACCTAGGCACGATATTGGTTGATTCTCAACAGGGTCTTACAAAAACTAACCCATATGCATATCAACCAATTCTTACATGTAAAAAAACAAATAAATTGATACCTTTATTGGTTGATTATTTCAACAAGTTGATTTTAGGCAAGTAATAAAAAATTTGAAAAATCTTAATATTTGATACCTTGTGTGGAATTGAAAAAATAAGTTTTTTGATAACTGGTTCGGTGGATATTGAAAAAAATCAAGAACCGGCCAACATTGATTATTATTACCCACCTGCCTATTGTTTAGGTTTTACCTACCTAAGAGAGAAATGGATTTTTATGACAAGCCTATGCAATTACTTTTTAATCAATTACATCATATGTAATTGAAAGTCCATCAGTAGCCCTAAACAAATTGCATGTGTCCTTATTGCAGATGACAAATGAAGTAAAAGTCAACATATATAGTTTCATCCATATGTGAAACATATGGTTTATGCGATTGTTATGCAACTAGTATGCGACTAAATTGGTTGGGCCTCACATTGTGCCATGTGTATAATTAACAACAAATCTCAGTATGACACATGGAATGTTTATTAACATAGGGAGGCCTAGCCTAGACTAATAAAATGTAGTTTTAGTAAATTAAAAGGTGACACATGGCAATTTATAGGTGGTCTAAGGAGGTGTATGGTACTTAAGCCTAATCCACCTAGGTAGGTTAGTAAATTGGCCTATTTATTTTCCTACCTAGCATAGGTAGGTACGTCTAGGCTAGGTAGGTAGTTAAGTAACCCTAGTTTAGGAAGTAGGTTAGGTTGTTAAATCCCATTTTATTTCAAGTTTAGCCTTTAAAGGTCAATCCTATTTGATTGGCTCATCCCAAATGGCATTTGGTGTTTGATGTTCTTTGTGTATTTTCATTGTTATAATGCACTTACTTATATAAATTACAAACTTGAAAACAAAAACAAAAAATATGGGATAGGTTTTTGGTTGCAACCTAGTTGCTTGTATTAACAATTATATATTAATTGACAACTACTAATTAACTAACTAAATTAGGTTAGGCTATATTAAACTACGTATTTAGGTCAAGTTAAAGTATGTTAGGCTAAATATTTATGTTAGATTTAAATAAGTTAAGTTAGGTTTAAAATAATATCTATGGTTGTTGTCATAAACATGTTATGGTTGTTGTTTTCATTGATTTGCATCTGCAGCCATGACATGATTCTGTACTGCAATAGCCTCCAAGCTCTTCACAACCAAGTTCATGGACAGGCAATCAACTGATTTCAATTCCATCCAGAACTGGTTTTATAGTTTGCATTGGGTCTAGTGATGCTAGTACCATCACAAACTTGCCCCTTCTTTGTATGAGTGCTTTTGCAACACCTTAACAATATGTTTAACGTTCAATGTTGATACAATCATTGATATGATGTTAAAGTGACATTGTAACAACATGTCTTGAAATGACATTGATATAATACTAAAACATTTAACATCTTATCAAATATTAAATCAATGAAAAAAATATGACCAACATTGGCACAACATACATTAATAAGTCATCAAATTGATGACTATATGTTGAAGATTCAATGCTAATATGGTCATTGATACAATATGTTGATG
>Ga0116227_10004790_pt1 | contig 29093 bp, 23 predicted proteins | sample S1TSphgellanicum_FD_89693 | JGI IMG/M metagenome (GOLD analysis project Ga0116227, IMG submission 89693) | Host-associated microbial communities from peat moss isolated from Minnesota, USA - S1T2_Fb - Sphagnum magellanicum MG | ecosystem: Host-associated > Plants > Peat moss > Unclassified... | reverse complement strand
GTTTTTTTTATTTTTTATTGTTGTGTTGGAATGGGGAAGGGGGAGGAGGGGGAGGGGGGGGGAGGGTAGGGGTGTTCTTGATTATACATGCACAATGGCTAGTGATGGTTTGAAAGTAGGAAACTCCAGTGAGGTTCCTTGTCCTACTTTTGGACTTACAATGAAGAAGACTCTTTGCTGTTGTCACTTGTTTTCATTTTGTTTGTCATTTGTTGTCTTTGTATGCTTTGTGGGTGTTAAGGCATCAGACTAGACATGTGTCTCTCTTTCCACAAAGCACATATGTGCATGCAAGAGTGTGAAATTATTGACAAGAAAGTGATGTGATTACCTGGTGTATGTGGATCTTTGATCATCTTCATCTTCTTAGGAAATTGTGTCATTATGTATGTTATTGCTGGGTACTTCAGGTGCTGCTGCTTCAAGAAAGGAAGTTTGCATTTATGGACGTGTCAAATGATGACAAGTCTAGCTACGGCTTGTGATGGTAATCATATTTGAGGTATGTTTACTATAATTTAGTTGGGAAGTACAACTCAGAGTTTGCTTGGATCATGTGTCTAGGATGAAAACTCTGTATCATGTCACTATTGTTGCTTGATCAATAAGCCTCCTTCCTCAAACCACTTTCTTCTGAGAAATACTCCAGTGTCACCGGCAGCAGTATCTGTGGATAGATATGGTTTCATTGAAAAAGAGGAAACACAACCCCAAAGAACAGATCTTGGTCTGAGATTACATGATTCTTTATTCTCAAATACTTATTTTGTTTGTTCTTGTCTCATGTGTTTTGCATGGAGATTCGATCAGAAAATTGAAAAGAGGACTCTTCAAATTGTCCACAGTGGAATCCTATGCCTGCCTTTGTCCTCTAATTTTGTTTTTCTGTCTGTCTTATGTGATCCTTTTCTTCTATGTCTGCATGTTTGTGTCATCTATAAAGTCATTATTTTTCATCTTTTTTTTTTGGAGTGCTGCTGGAGGTGCTGGAGATGGTCCTGACCATGTTTTTGTTGGAGGATTGCCTTAATATTTGTCAGAGGCCCAGATCAAGGTGTTGCTCAAGTGATTTGGGCATGCAACTGACTACCAGAACAAGTTGCTGCTGTGCCTTTTCTGATTCTTTTCTTGTTAGGTGTTAGTGTTGTTATTCGTTACAATAAATCCAGGTGTTGTTTGAGCTGTTAGGTCTTGTTCGGTTGAGTGCCTGTTGCCTGCTAGCCAGCATCATTGCTGATTCTTCCTCTTGCTTTCAGAAACTTGACAGAAACTCAGGATGCAGATGTTTGTAGAATGGTTTGCCTGGAATTTGGGGCTGACTAATATATACCTATGTACACCTTCTGTCAGGAGCTGATGAAGTCAGTTGGGGAATCATGGGAGCTCATCACTGCTATTCACGATGAAGATGATGGTCTGACATGTCATGATCAACTCTCATGAGGTATGATCTCTCAATCATTGTCAGGCTACCTTCCAAAGTCTTGTTGTGCAGTTTTCTCCACAATCTTATAGATATTGTATTATGTGTGTACTTTTCTTATACCATGTTTTTAAGGTTTCTGCAACTTTTTTGAAATTGCAGGATCCAGTTATAACAGACACTGCTATTGCAGCACAAGACTTTAAAAATATGTGACATGCACTTAACAAGACTTGTGTGTGTCATGCATCTACCAGGAGGGTTGCAGCATAGTTGCTCTCTTGCAGCATTGTGGCTTTTCCTTGTTGGTCCAGTCTGTGAGGACCTGTTGTTTGTTGTGGGTTTTCTTCCTGCACAATTGAGGCCGCAATTGAGGGAATGATGAGAAACTAATGATGCTGCATCAATGCAGGAGGGTTGGTTTTCATCTGGTCCAATGCCCAAAGCTTAACTTTTGCCCTGCGTAGTTTTGCATGTTGATAAGATCTGTGATAGACTTTGATCTGATACCACAAAGACACTTAGTAGATATGCTAATGTTCAACATGAAGGTATGTCAAGAGACAGATCATCTATGCAGGTACTTCAAGAGACAGAAGCATAAACCTCTACCTGCCAAAGTTTTATGCAACTGTATGCTGTACTCTAGAATCCAAACAAAGGTGTAGACAGCAAAGCTGCCTCAAGGAAGGTCCCTTGAAGTTTGAGCAATCTGAACTGTTCATATGCACTGAAGAGTTCCCGCAACATCCAAGAGTCCTTTTCAATTGAAACTTACTGGAGCCCAAGCTTTGTTGAAATATTCTGATGAATGTCTAGTTACTTCTGATTCATCCTTGCTAACATTCTATATCGTGCACACAATATAACATAGAACAGATTCCATTGTAGGAGGTTAGGTCTAGGTATCTCTGTGATGAGTGTGGACATTTTAGAAAAGTTTGATAAGTCTTTCTAATAGTTGCTAGAATATTTGGGTGCTGGAGATCCAGGTATCTCTGTGATGAGTGTGGACGTTTTAGAAAAGTTTGATAAGTCTTTCTAACAGTTGCTAGAATATATGGGTGCTGGATTTGGTGATGCAGGAAACTTTACAAAGCTCATAATTCTCAGACCATTTGAGGGAGTCCCTGTTTGCGGCAAGGTGTGTATACTGTATTCAATCCTCTCACTTTATTGTGGGAGCTTTGCCTGTCAAGATTATTCTAGTGGTGTTGTAAATTAAGAGATGGGAATGTGTGCAAATTCTGAGCATTTCTTGGTTCTTCCTTCCTGGTAAACAGTTCTGTTCTGAATGCTCTTTTAAACTTTAATGTCTTTGTGATTTCGAGTAAAGATCGACCAGAAATTTCCTAGTGTATTTGGACATGTTATAACACAGTTTTTCCACAGGCAGCAGAGTAGACATTATGTATCTTGGAGCTGGCTGTTGTGACTTTGGAGCGGGCTTTACAATTTTGTGTTGTGCCTTGTGAAATCTGCCTATGCTTAAAGAAAATTTCTGGCAGATCTTTACTCTGGGTAAAGCCCTTGGTCAAGGGGATTACCAAAATTGGGCCTGTGCTCAGCAGTAGTGGGCCCTTATTTGGGTAATGCCCTTGACCTCAGACTTTATTACCCTAGGCTTAATGTTTTGCACTCCTACACACTACTGAAACTACTCATTGCACCGTGCGCTTCTAAGGTAAATGAGTGTTGTGTGGACAGCACTTCACTCAGACTGGTTGTTTCACTACCATTTGAAGGATTGTCATTTTCAAAATGTTCAGGCAATTGTCTAGCAAGTAAAAGGCTTGTACCCCATGGTTAGTGCCTTTAAAGTTTAGCCTGGATTATGTGAATATGGAGATGTTGTGCTTTGATCAAGAAGAATAAAAACCATGTTGCAACATTATGGCTTAACTTGAGTCTTTTGAATAGAATGTTAGAAGGAATTTGCATATATTTTGTGCCTCATTAAAAAAAATGGTGATATTATTAAGCAAGAGATTTAAAGGGTGTCTTCAGATGAAAAGAGAAACGAGGCATTTCAAAAGAAAAAAAATCAAAAGAAAGCTCTTTTTGTTTTTTTTTTTAGTTGATATAAAAAGTTATCCTTAAGTCATCCCCTCCTTGGCCTGTAGTTTGATCCTCAAAATCTTATTTCATTTTCAATTGGAGTGTAATCGGAAAGTGAGAGAATTTGGGTAATGAAAATTTAATGAAACTGAGTAAGTGAATGAAGTTGGGTATTTTTTTCTGAAACTGGGTATCACTTCAGAAGGGTTTGATTCTGGCAAATATTTGATTCAATGAAGAAAATATAAGCATTGCAGGTGCAAGGTAAGGCAAATAGAAAACTGAGAGGAAACTTGGGAGAACCAATTTAGGTGGGGAAAAAAAAATAGTCTCCTTTTTTTTTTAAAGCACTTTTTTCATGCTCACTTCTGATTTGGTCCCCAATTTTGACCAATCTATGAATAACTGTATTATGAGCAATGTTTTCCATATATGAATTAAGGTTTGTGTAATTTGATAAATAGCATAAATCACTTGCTATTCCCTCAAGTTATAATCCCTATGGAACAGAAGGATAGAGCATTTTTACCCTTATTTTTGTACCTATATAATAGAAGCAGTGCAAATACATTGCTGTTTTTTGTTGGGAATGCTTGTCACTATTTTTTTTCCTGATTACTTAAATTACTCAAACGACAATGAACCTAAAAAAGAAACAGTAGCTGTGGAAGGAACATTAAACACACACCAATGCTGCTTTGGCACTACCAACCATAAGTACCATGGCAAGTTCAACATTCCAGTGTCGAATACTTGTTTTATTTTGAAGCTTCCATGTTGAAAAGTATAATATTTCAGAAAAAAAAAAATTTCTTTGAAAAATTTTCTGTTCTTTGAAGAAAACAAATTGGTTGAAAATTTCAACATTTCTGAAAATAATATAATTAGTGTGGAAGCTGCCAAGGTACTACAATATTTACTAGAGAAACACTGACAGTATATATATATCTTCTAGAACATGTATTGTCACTCTACACACCAACTTCTCTAGGTTCTGCCAGGTAACCCTACTAGGGTGAGCATGCCTTGCTATGACCAAACCCTGCCCAGATGCACCTGGCACAAGCCAGTTCACAAGTAAATAGATCAAAGAAGAAAGGTTGATGGCAGAATTGACACTGAATGCAGATTCTGGCTCCAAATACGACCACAACAAAGCTAAATCAGCCACCCCTGCATTACAGAACGGATAAGCCCTAAACTGTCAGGGCAGACCAATTTGGTTCACTTTTCAGTCTATAATTGTCTTTCCCTTAGGGTCAAGGGCAATCGCAAACTGGAGATATTCTGAGATTTGATTTGCCTATAAATCAGCAAAATTACATGTTGAAATACACATGAATATACCAGTGTTAGGCAGTTATTAGAAACGGCAACAGACCCCCCAATGGTTGGTTATCAGGGTGATCCTTAGGATTCATAACTGTGATTCTCAGCAAATCAAAAGACCCAGTTCTGGTATATAGCCATGGTTCTCAGATTTAAAGACTGGGTAATTTCATTGCGGGTTCTTTCATGAAAGCTGACGGTTCTTTTAAGGTTTTTGAAATAACCATATTTGGCAGTTCTTTGATTCTGTTTTCACAAAGAACAGGAACAGGAGGTTCTCTGATTCTCAAATAATTTCATAACCAGAACGGTTCTTTATAATTTCAAACAATTGCACAACACTGGAATCTACATACCCAGAAAACAATAACTTAGCTACAACTTTTCTGAAGGATAATGTCACAATCTCTCCAGACAATAATACTAGCTACCTATCCATGGAGTAATATTGGAGCTCTGAAATAGCTACTACACATTCTAATTGGCCATAACCAGCTTTCCCTCTCAATTTGCCTCAAGAAAATTTATACACAGCACAATGAATGTGTGAAACACAAATTTGCATTACAGGAACTGGAAGCTCAAAAACTAGAACTGGTCCCTACTCCCAACATGATGGACCCATCTCATAGCCCTACACAATGACCCTTACTTGGACATGGCAAATTGAGATGGTGATGGGAAGTGGGTACCACATGTCAACCCAATAATGTTGACTTTAACATGGCATAGATGGTGAGTTAGAATGAGATAGTCACATTCGAATTATTTGCTTTCAGTTAGGATCAAGCCAAAATTCAGTTTATAGATGTTTTCTTAGCTAATATCTAATTGCTACCCCACAACACAAAAAGGTAGTTGCAAGAAAACATACGTGAAACACCTTTGCCGTGCTTATCCTTCAATGAGGGAAAATTTGTTCAAACTATCCCAATTATGCGGATTAAGAGATGAAATAGTGATGGTGTAACGTTCACAAGAGATAGGCTAAATTTAGCTCAATGGACAACATAGTCATTTTCAATGATGATGTGAACTACTATCACAAAAAGAAGGTTGAATTTATTTCAGTTCCCAATGTTTTCATTTAGTCATGTCTGCAAATGATAAGGTGTTGAAGTTCAACCATCACACTCACAAGATAACCTCCCATACTGAAATGAACTTGACCTGGACATAATGGTCTTTTGAGTAACTATCCCAACACAAAATTATGATGGCCCACATTTAGACAACTACATGAACAAAAGGTCATGTGAGGGTTCCATTTGACACAAGCAAATAGGTGGTTCAATTGAGAAGGGTTTTAATGACAATGATATATCCAAAGTCGTTTCATTCTATCTATATATTTTTACCAAGAGTTACAGTCTATCTCAAATTATGCTTGGTGTTATCTCATGAGTAATTTCAGCCTTTTTCTACAATGACTCTCTGATGCTTTGCACATCATATGCTCCATTTAGATAACCTTGGGGTAGAGAATTAAAAGGTTATAAACTCCAACAGTTAGCTGAATCTACTTAACAAGTTCATTGATCTTATGTCAAGGACATTTTTATTTGTGTTTTTGATGTGGTTCCTTTATCATATCAGCTTGGACATGGCAATAGGTTGAGAAAATACTCCACAATTTTATTATTGAAGAAAAATGATGAATACCTCAAAATATTCTAGATAATTGTAAAAATAAATAAAAATCCCAAATTATAGTGGGATGCAAGAATTGTGGTACCTTAATATTGACTACTTATAAACGTAATTTTTGTGGGGGTATTGGGTTAAATCCAATTCCCAACTCAACATAGGAAAACACAAAGTGAATCCCTTTCAATAAATTAGTATTATAAACAACATCAATATATTAGCCAGAGTGCCAGGGACTCATTAGTGCACGCTCCAATTCTCTAATAGGTCATGATGCTGAGTGTTAGTTACAAACCCAACTATAGTATGATCCAGCAAGGAGTCGTTTCATTATGGTTGATGTTGACCTAGAATCAGTACAAAACTGGAAAGGAGCCCATACCATTCTTCCTATCATACCTTGGTAGCCTATCCTGTAAACCCTACTACTTCCACTTCACATTCCTAAGCAATTACCAGTATACACTTTGGCAGGTGAGACCTGTCAATTCTGGTTAGTAAGAACCAAACTGGAACAGGGTCTGATTTTCAAAACCGGAACCAGATTAAAAGAAAAGAAAAAAAACTAGACCTAGAATTGGGTTCTCGGTTTTATTTATGTGTGGAATCAGAACCAGAACCAGAACCATAATACATGTCTTTGAGAAAGAAAAGTGATTAGAATCAGGGTTAATCAGAGGTTAGATGACAGTTAATTGCTGATTCTGGTTTGGGTTAGTAAGGAACCGGATCTAATTCTAAGAACTGGAACTGGATTTTTCGGGGTGAAGGAACTGGACCTAGAACCAGATATGGGTAAAGTGGGTATATACGGGTAAAGTAGGTAGGGAATGTAATGTAGGTAGGTAACGCAAATGGTGGCTACTTGGTAGGAAGATACATGTCCAGATGGCTAGCTATGGGACAAGAATACAATGAAAAAAAGTGTTTTCCTGTCCAGATATCATCCATCCTGAATGGTATGGTGGTCGGTGCTGATTTACTCTGGCCTTATTGCCTAATTAGTTGTACTTAATGACATCTCATTTGGGCTCCACATGTGTTACTTTGCACTACAAATGACGATTCAAAACTAGTGGAAACAGACCCTAATTTGAAGTTGTGTGCTTCAACAAAGGACTGGGTACCTAATTTAAGGAAAAGACAAGTAGCACAAAACAAACACTCAAAATCCAAAACATTAAACATGTCTATAATAATCAAGATGAAGATTGGAAACATAACAATAGCCTCAAAGTTCACAGAAGAACATTTAATGTAATCATTGGGCAACTTTTAATCATGGTAGCTTTGATGTCTACCTAAGAGAGAGAATGCAGAGAACTAGGAGACAATAAAGGCCTAAACCCTAAACCAAAGAGGTAATGATCTGGAGTTTATAGGTGTAACCGAGAGCTGCTTTCAAGTGGAGATAGGTAGTATAATCACCTTGCTTTGGCACTTGCCCTTTACAACCTACCACATCGATCTGCTGATGATAATAATGATGTTTTGATGTTGACTGATAATGTACAATAATACTAACCCTAGAAAATATGAAGGTCTCTGACTCTCCCATACTTCTTAAATGGGTATAAAATAGCTTGCAACTCAAAGGAAGAGAAACCCAAAACAGATTTGTAGTACATTATGTTTTGCTTGCTACTACAGCTTTGTAACTTGCTTGTTCAGAGGACTGCCTCTTAAGAAATGTAGGAAGGTACTATGCCATAGATATTGGGTTGCCTGGGTATTTTACTCAGGCATCTCACAAATAATTTGTGTGCTTTTTAAGTCTCAGATTGTCTGCTTCTGATGATGGTATGTTTGGCTTGCCTTATAAGAAATGACCAGTTTTCATGCTTACAGTCCATGCTGCAGATTGCCTTGTAGAGATTGTGGTAAATAACTACACATTTGATGGATGCTCCAAAGAAATTTCAGGTACCAGATTCCCTCACAAGTAACCATTCCCTCAGGAAATTGAGCTTGATCTACAGTTCCATGAATGACTTTGCTATATTTGTCTGCTACAATGATCACAAATTCTATTGTTGAACAAGATATGTTCTATATATTTCCAAAGATCAATTGGTCTGATATGATGGGTGAGGGTGGGGGCGTGTATTCAGGATTGGTATACCACGATCCCATCAGAGTGGAGATGCATAAATCCCAACTTGTGAACACTGCACAAAGTGTGCTGACAATGAGGTTGCAACGGTGTTTGTCATGGAGTTCAACCCTCCAGGACAATGACAACAACCAAAATGGATGAAACCATCTCACAGCTCATGTCAGGAGCTTCAAAACTTTTGATCTGTAGGTCGCATGCAGAATTAAACAAAAATTGCATCAGACTAGACCTGCTGCAGGTTGTAATGAAGGTTATCTTGAAGCAGTTGTTGCCCACAGTTTAGAAATGTTGAGAATGGGTCAGGTTGTGTGACTGAGGTATGAACCCTAGTATTCTTTGGAGCATAAATCAAGTATGTAGTTATATACGCTAGCTCTATGAAGCGTCCTGCAATGTCGACAGTAACCACGAGGACTTTTGTATTGGGACGTCTGGTAGTCCATATACCACACATGATAGCATACGGTTAAGTAGGGTAAACATGTATGTATCTGTGGACATGTTTCTTCTTTTATAAAGTCCTGGCAAAACTTAGGCAGCAGGCTCAAAAGATGTCAGAAGCTGTACAAACGTTGACTATAAATGCTCACGTATTGGGTTGATAATTTCTCATGTGTGTTTCTCTTATATTTTGCAGATGTCCATAGCAAATTGCTGAAATTTTTTATTGCAGTGTATAATGTTTATGCCAACAAATTGAAAATGCCATGGTCCATCATAAGGTAGAGAAAGTTCCACCCAATGGAAGGAATGTTATGCTACTACTACCTGGAGCTATACAGTGAAGCGATCTAATTAGAAATGGAGTAGGACACATTTTGAAAATGTTTAAAATTAGGGGCATGCAGTGTAAGAAAAATGCTGGAAGTTTGAGATATGTTAGATATCTAGGGTGCCACATGGTGTGTCCGGGGGATTGACACTTCAGATTCTACCAACTGGGTACCAAGTTACTGGAGGTGAATGTAGGGTATTTTAGGGTTAGGGTTACACAACGTATTTCTTGACATATACTTAGAAACCTTTGAATCCATATATAAAAAACGTTCTGAGAAGGGAGTATGGCATCTTTTTGTAACACTGTGCACACGTAAGTTGAAGAAGGTCTTGACAGCGGGCAGAGTACTCACATGTGTGATGTGAACAGGCACGTTGCAAGGATGTTGGCTGAACACATTACAGCAGGATATAAACATGCCCACAATTAGAAAACAGTTCTTTAAGCAAAATCACAGCATTACATGCAGAAATTGAATAACACACCTGCGTGCAAGGATCGGATTTACGAAAACAGGGATCATGAGTTGTCTAAATGGCACAAATCCGATCACAGTTTCAAAATGGAGTAACATCGTGCACTTATACAAAACTTAACCATCAAAATTTCCAAAGATTTAAAGCAAAGAATAGACGAACACAAAACCATCAACCATGTATTGGTAACAAGCAATCTGCCACTACAAAACTTAACCATCAAAATTTCCAAAGATTTAAAGCAAAGAATAGACAAACACAAAACCATCAACTATGTATTGGTAACAAGTGGCTCTGCCACGAGAGGCTGTGTCCTTTTATAAATTTTTTTATAAAAAAAACATGACATTAGATGAATGGAGATAATATTGGTTTAACATGATTTTTTAATGATATGATCACTATAATATTTCAATTGTTAGTTTTTAAATAAAAGTTTTACTAGTTCCTAGCCAAAGTTTTTCTTTTCATTTTTGTGAAGTAGGTGGGTTGGTGATCCCCCAGAATAGGACTTAGCCAAATTTGATGAAAGGTGAAAAAGAGAAGTAAAAACCTTTGGGCTTCCCCCCTTAGAAAACGGTGAGTTGTTAGAGCCTATTGTGTAAATATGGTGACTTCAAACCTTTTTATCCTCGTGATGTGGTGGTCCCTGGCCCGACTAAAATCTTATTGGACTTTTTGGATTTTTTGTATTTTTTTCACATTGTGTTACATGCATACAATTGCATATTTTGGCATCTCTTTCCATCTTCCCCATATTTTGGCATCACTTTTCATCTTTACCATATTTTGGTATCTCAATATGTCATTTCCATTGATATCTCTTTCTAGTCGTTTTTTCATTTTGGCATATGTTTCCAACTTTTCCCACATTTTTCCCCATATTTTGCCATTTTTTCCCATCTCTCCCATATGACCACAACACAAAAGGTTTTGTCTTTTTATAAAAATCAAAAAATTAAAATGACATTAGAGGAATGGAAATAATATTGGTTTGTTATTATAAATTGGAGGTGTGCATGGTAGTTTGAATGCCATATAAATAGGTTTATGAAAATCTAGCCAATATGCTTTTGAAACACTTGATTTGGATTCATTCCTTAGCACATTTGACCGTATATGGTCTAATTGTGATCCAACTTTTGTTGTAATATTTATGAATTGGGATTTTAATTTTAAGTTATTCATAAGGATTGTTATTTCTTGTTTATTGTCCTTATGATTACTATCATCGAAATTGTTAATATTAAAATCTCTTGAAACAATGAATGGGTAATCATTTGGGGACTTTTGAATCAATGTTTTTAATGTGTTCAAAAACATAAAAATCAAAGAAAAATGACTTTTATAAACAAATACTATATGAATTGCTCTTCGAATTCTTATATTAAATGTAGCTAATATATATTTTGATCCATTACATGTTGTCGTGTAGTAAGAATGTAAGAACATTTGTGCACTATACATTGTTATCAAACCATGACCATCATAAATTGAAATGTATGAATATTTTGATGTATTTATGAAATTATGTACATCATTTGATGATTGTATTCTAGTTTCCAAAATGCAAAGAACATATGATACTTGTAGGTTGGGGTCACGATTTATATCTTGGTGATGTTGTTTTAAAGAATTTTTGTTGAGAGCTTGTATAATAACATGTGAATGATAACAATTTTCAAATTGAAAAACAAAAGTTGTCCAATTTGCAAAAGTTTTTAATCTATTCATTTCTTCAACTACACGTTGATCAATGTGAAAGTTTTGATGTTGGAATGGAGTTAACAAATATAATCCTTCTTTTGTTTGAATGCGAGAAAAAATAGTATATGATAGTCCATATTTTCTTACATTGGTAGGATCAAAAGCTAATTCATCTAATGATAATCCTTGTGATCAATGAATGTTTTTTATTGATGTTAATTGAATTGGAAATTGAATTCTTGTTATAATATGAAATTGATTTTTGCTAGTTTTTGTGTCTTTAATAATTGATTCAATTGGTGTCCAATTTGACTAAATATTGTTTGTATAAAGATGGGTAGACTTTTCTTTAGCTAACATTCTTATTTTTGGATTTGGGAACAGTATCCAAACTATGGTTTTGTTATGACAAGATGTTGATATTTTGAATACACCATCAACTCCATTAACAAGGCCATCATATGTTGCATAAAATTTCCAACACACAATTCAACTACCATATTTTGTTTAATACAAATTATAGTATGTAAGCATGCAATTTTACTTGGATCATTTGGAAGTTTATATGATGATGGGCATGAATGATGATGAATGTCTATAGCTTCAAAATTGAGTGTTGGGCCAATTGTTTTGTTAAACACAAATTTATTATGTTTTTACACAAAAATATTTGTATAAAATAAATGTGGTGTAGTTAAAATGTTTGGTATTTTTCGACAACAACTTGAAATGGTATATTGGATGTTTTTCAAAGTTTGTGTGCACACGTGAAATTTGTTCAAAGTTTTTATAAATTATGTATCAATTTGTCATCTAATTAAAGTTAATTCATAACATTTAACATTTTTTTCCAAAAGTTTAGTGCTCATGCATTTATACTACCATTAAGGGAATAAAAAATCCAACAATCTTAAGCAAGGGTGTTTAATAAAAGTCACTTAACATGATGACATCTAGATTACCAAAAATTTTGTTTTGAATATGTTTTATTGCCCTTAATTGGTGGTCTATAACATTAAACATTTTAAACCTATAAGAAATATTTCATCTATTACAACTAATTGCACCTATTCATATTGACATGTGAGTCTATTTCAAAAATCTAATGATAAATTTGATAGATTTGTTAATGTTTGTTGCATAGGTATGCTCAATGTTGAATGTATTATTTGACCATCAATATTAAATGTAGCTTTACTTGTAGATACCATAAGTAATGCTTTAATTTTTGTTTGGTTTGATGACAATCCTTATTATATATTTGTAATAATCCTTGAATAAATAGTTTTAAAGTAAAAGTTTTATTAGTTTTAACACCTCATGTCAAAAATATATGTATTGGAATATTTAAAGGATACATTTGTTTCCTATACATGATATCGTTAAAAAAAATATAAATTCTTCATTTAATTGTTTAAGCATACTTCAATATTCTAATTCATCCATTATCATAGAATTTGATGATATTGTGAAACTATCATTTTCAAAATTTTGTGTTTTATGATCAAATGTATTGCATGATTTGAATGATGAAATCATTTTTCAAATCATATTTTTTCAATATTTAATGTATTTGTGATGGGGATTAAAAGATATGTGTCACCAATGTGATCATCAATGTGATCATTCCACATGTTTTGTGGATGCAAGGATTTCGATTTTAAATTCATATAATCATTTTCTTCATTTATATGTTTGTTTTGCATGTTGTAATTGAATTTGGATCTAATTGTGGATATTTTTTCTTTTACTTAATAATAGGCATCATGCCACATAACATGTGTTCTTAACAATGAATTTTTAGAATGTGTGGGGGGGGGGGACACTCATTCCATGACAATTTTCTTGAATTGCTTAACATTGTTCATGAAAATGATTTCATAAACAAAATTTTAAAAATCATTTTGGTCCCATCATCATATTTTCCCCTACTAACATAATTTCATTATCCATCGTTATCAAATGACATTCAAGTTTGAAATATTAATATATGTGGACAACAAATGAGGATGGATATAAATAATTTTAAATTTATTTATCTTTCAATCATGGATGAATTTCATCTAATGATTTATTTATTTAATCCAAATCATAAATAAAATTCATCCATGCAAAAATGACATTAATCTATGGACATATTCATCCATGCAAGTGGATTAAAATCATATTGAACTAAGTTCCAAGTTCAAACTTCATGTTCATGCACAAGCCATCTTCCTTTCTATTGTTCCTTTAAAGCCTTTTTACATAGCCAACAAGAACACAATGCACCAACACCATTTTGTGTACATAGAAAACTAAGATCAAGCCAAAAACAAGAACACCTTACAAAGTAAGACACCCACAAGTATGCAAAAAACTAAGATCAAGTCAAGAACGTGAACACGAAATGAAACCCTGTTGTAGGTATATGTAAAAAAAAGTGTAATACAAGAATTTGCATCTACCACCCATCTCCCATCCATCTAAACAATTTGAATAGTGAATGCATCACTTCACATGCTTTCACAATTCAAATATTAGGAATAAGTGCATAATTATAATTGAAAGGATATATATTCAATTTGGATACCTACCTCCTGGTTTACCATATGTTTAATGTTTAGTCCTTCTAAGGTCATTTTCTATTGAATTAGGTCACAAATTGTCCCAATTTTTTTATCTCATCACATATAGCCCACATAACACCACAACCTAGATCCGCATGTTTCTTGATTTGCTTATACTAAACAATTAAATGATTGGTATCTTATAATTCACAACATCTCTAAAATGCAACCATTTTCACCACTATTTTTTATTACAGTTTAAACCTTGAATAATATACAAAGTTAAGTAAAATATTTTCCTATCAAAAGGCCTAGAACAAAATTGCACAATACACCCCTTGATTCACCTCACTACAATTATCTATCTCACTAGAACCATAACATTTTGCTTCATACTAGACCACTAGTGCTTTAGTAGCCAAAAGAAACCAACTTTCTCATTTTTTTTTCATTGTTTTACTTTTGACCATCATTTCATATGAATTTTTTTTAATGTATGTCTTCTATTGTTGGAAAACTTCATGCCACATTTTCCATTTTACATCTCTTTACTTTGATTATCTCAACTTTGAAATGAAACTAATGATTTATCCCTAAACATATTTTTTCATATTGTCCTTATGCGTCTTTTTCCCACCAACAAAGGGCCTCAAGGCCTTAGTGGCTTGTTTTTGATACCTCAATCAAGTGTGGACATGTTTCATGACTAACTTGTGGATTGATAACCCACAAAATATTAGACCATTATCCCCCATCACCATGAATTGTAGTAATTAACTACCATTATTCCTTACATTGATTTTCAATTGTACTTTGGCCACCAATAGTGGGTGTGTACCCCCCAAAAAAGGCTAGAAGTCAAATGTATATGAATGAAAAAAATTAACACAAGCCCACATAAAAACAAAATTTTATTTCATTTGACTGACCTACATTCACACTTCGGAATTCTTAACAAAAAGTAAATTAAAAACTACAAGCTTGGGGAATCATGTTAATCATATTTTTTTCTTGATGAGTGAGCATTGGTATGTGTGTGACAACAACTAAAACCCTCCCAACCAAAACCCACATCCCTTGCACAAAAAAATCACCCAAAAGAGCATTTTGCAAAACCTCACTTCATGTTGAACAAAACAAGTCAACTTTTGGAACCTAAAATTTTGTACCCAAATCTCAATTCCCACAAATCCCTTAGAGATTCATTGGCAAGTTCTTCATGCTCAACACAAATGGAAGTCCCACCTAGATTACAAAAAACACAAATCCCCACAAATGCCATCAAACCATTCACAAACCCTTGGTGTTTTCATCATCTTCCCCAATTGGCCTCTAACAATTTAAAAAAAAATCCCATTATGCAATGTTTTAGGAACCTATGTAATGGAAATTAGACTTCAAAGGCAAAGCCAACGAAACCTTCTCCTTAGGCATTCCTCCCACAAAAACAACATTAAATTTTTTCTAAAAAAACCTCCCTATTTCCAACTCTTGTAATCTATTTTTTAGAAACAAAAGAAAAGAAGAACTGCCTTCCTTAAAATGCAAACTTGCTTTAAGAATTCATTTGCTTGACCTCCTCACCATTCACAACCTTATCCGCAAAATCCTTTCATTAATTGCAATAGAACAAAAACATCCATGCAAATCCTTCCTAGCAAATGAGGCTTCATTTTTCATTGCAATCAAATCTCCAACAAAACAACAACATTCAAGGCATTACCATGATCACTTGCAAAATGTAAACACACAAAACAAAGCTCCATCTATTCTAGAGTAGAAACAAAGTGACAACCCTAATCTTAGATTAATCATGTCATGACGTTGTGATCCTTACAATTGCACTTCTATTGTCAACCCCAACTATTTTTTCATCCGTTATCACTTTAGTTCACATGTGTAGGTAAATGCATAAAAATATGTTTAAGCTCAAGGGCATCTAGAATCATTTTTAAGAATTGTGCAAACCATTTGTGAGGTTTTTGTTGCAAATCTAAAGAAACAACCCAAATTGACATTTGGATTTTTTTTCCTCAAATTCCCTAACAATCCTAAAAAAGTTACCATGTATACTCAAAAAGATATTTAATGTATTTTTTCATTCGTTATCACTTTAGTTCACATGTGTAGGTAAGTGCATAAAAATATGTTTAAATTCAAGGGCATCTAGAATCATTTTTTAAAATCATGCAAACCACCTATGAGGTTTTTGTTGCAAATCTAAAGAAGCAACCCAAATTAACACTTGGATTTTTTATCCTCAAACTCCCTAACAATCCCTAAAAAGTTGCCATGTATACTCAAAAAGAAATTTAATGTAATCAATAATTTAGCTCATGATCAACAAAAGAACATTAAATCATGTAATGTTCACATGAACAATGGACAAAAGCAGATAACCTAATGAACAAAAGTCCTAGTGATTATGGTAGTAAGTTAGTAGTGTCAAATCAGAGCAAGAGCAAGATCCCTCAACCTATGCCAAAAATGGGTCCTCTTTGTTAGATCAAATGTTTTACCATATACATATTCTCATTTAATTCAATTCCAAGCACCTTATTTTCATACATATATATATTTTTCCAATAACAATTTTTTTTCTCATGTTATTTTTTTTAATGAAAAAACTTCCCCTAGACTTACCTACACTATGAAAGTGGAATTAATGATGGTTTCCAACTCAAATGAATGAATTCAAACTCTTTCCAACTAATACAATTCTAGCAATGAAAGAAAGAAAAAATTCTTGGAAATCACTAACATCACAAAAATAAAGTAAGAAAGATAAACTTAGTTTGAAATGTTAAGTCTTGGGCAAGAAGTTCAGGATTGATAGTCGGTGGAGTGACACAACACATGATGGGCAATGATTAAATCTAAATTTTTTTTGTCCCAACTTACTAAACCCAATCATGGTAACTTCCTAGGCCAAGTTTGAAGTCCATATTAGAAATGTATTTATTTGGGCCAATTTTAGAATCCACATCAAAAATGTAGTTCTTAGGTCAACTTTGATATTCACATTAAAATCAAATTCTTGGGTCAATTTTTGGACCCATATGGAAAATGTGGTTTAAGTGATGGGCTAAAGTGTTGTAAGAAAATAACTTCATTTCTATGTATTTTTTTCTTTCTCTTTGTCCTTTTCTTTCCTCTCCCTTTTCTCTCCCCATCTTGTCAGTTTCAACAATTCTTCTCTTCCAACTTTGCCATGGATAAAGATATATTTTCTCCTTCTCATCTTACTAATTCCAACTCTTCTCTTCATGTTTCACCACATCTTATAATAAATTTCAAGGACTCTTTTCTTCAAGCCTTGTCACGGATGAATACAAGCACAAATGTTTTATTTTTCTTGTCTTCTTCAAGGTATTCATTTTAAAAAACACAACCCTTCATGGGATGATGTGCAATTATTGCATAAAATCAACATTAAATGACAGTAGTCATATTCATCATTAAAAACTAAATATTTACTAAGATGACAATGTCATAACATCATTGACATTGACATTGTGCATTTTTTAACAATCAAATCACAAGTAATTACATTGAAAAAATATTTTCAAAACACACAAGGCTAAGTCCAAGTTCATTGTTATTTACCATGGTACCTTGGCAACTCTAACACTAATTATATTCTTGTAGAAATCTAGAAATTTCCAATAAAATAAAATAAAATAATATAAAAAATTTTTGTGAAGGAAACAAAAAATCTTTGAAAAATATTTTACATTTTGACATGGAATCTTCACAATGAATTAATTACTCAAGACATGTGTTGATGTTGCCCTTGTATTATTGTACTTATGCAAATTATTTCTTTTCTCATCTATTCAAATGAATACATTGATCACAAAAACATTTTAGCGCTACCATTTTCAAAGTTAGGTTTTGGTAATACACGAGGAATAAGTGACAACTTGTATGATGTGGTTAGAAATACTACTTATTTAGTATCAAGAGTTTCTTATGCAATAATTTGAAACCGAAATTGAGATTGTTCGGTTTTTAAAACTCATAAAAATGATCATAAAATGCAATGACAATAAAATAAATTATGTGGGTTGTTTCCTAAGGTGGCATGATGAATCATTATGTCAAAACTCTACTTAAACAACATATGTATAATTCATAGAGTAAATTATAACAAAAATTGAGCAAAACCAAAAAATAAAATAAAATAAATTTCAACAGGTGTGTCATTACCAAGGAATGAATATTTTCAACAACCAATGCTAACAATGAAACATATGATCATGACACTATTACAAAATCATGTCTTTTATGTCTTTAGCATTGTGACTCCAACTATTAACATGAATAAGTTTACTTATTTGATTGACTACAAAATATTTTCCCATCAATTTTGCCCTTTTGAAAAAATAAACATATCTTATTTGGCTAGGTTGACTAAAAACTTTAATCAAATCAGATAATGTTGATTACGTATAGACCAAGTCATGCACATCTGGCATTAATGTTTATTATGGTGTGATTAATTTTAATCATTTCACGAGCAACATAGTTTATTACATATTATAGATGTGAAATGTTAACCAATGAAAGTGCTATTTACATATATATGTGCCAACTATATTAAACATGTAAGCCCTTGGGAATATAGGTAGGTAGGTTGGAAATTATAACAGATTTAGGTTTAAGTTGGTAAAAGGTAGATACATAGTTGAGTAAATAAGTAGGTAATAGAATAAATAACTAGTTACCTAAGAGGTGAGTATGTAGGTAATATGTAAATAATAGGTGGGTAATTTGTAAATACATATAACAATTCATATTTATAAATATGTTGCTTGAAGTTATATTAAAATAATTCTATAATGTGTGACATTCAAGATGATTTTTTGTTTATATTTTTTGTTATGAAAATATTTGTTATCACTTGAATTGTTAGCTACCCATCACCAATCACTACCTTATGATCAAACACTTGTCTAGATCTTTGTCATTTGTGCTTCATTTTGAGTGATTTAAAATGTTATGAGAGCGCTACCTCAAGTTTTAAAAATCATCTTTGAAGTGCAAAGGAAAAGGAGTTATGAAAAAATAGCAAGAAGAAAATAAACTTTTCAATTTACAAAACATGTTTATTTTCTTATTTTTTTTCTTTGAACCCCTCCTACTTTCGAAGCTTCTAACTTTCTCATTTCTTGTTCATTTAAAACAATTTGAAGTGTTATAGGAGAGCCATCTTCAGTTGTACAAATCATCTTTGAGCTATAATAGCAATAGAGCAACATAAAAAGAATTATTTGGGTGTTTGAGAAACCAGCTTTGTAATGTTCTACGATTTGTTTTTCTCAGTTCTTAAACCCCTCTATTGGTGAAGGGGTAACTTTCTAGTTTCTAATCTGTTTTCGAAAAAAATTAGTGTGTTGGATGCACCAAGAGGAGGCATTCAAGTTTTGTTTGGACAACAAAAACAACGAAGCCCTTCCTTTGGATCTGGCCTACCCTAAACACTTAAGTGTTTGTTCACCGACCGTTTTACCCTATGAAAGTGTTCAAATTTATCTTGGGACATTTCTATGCACTACCAATGATGATTTTTCTTCTTATTATGTTCTCATATGGCTAATTTATAACTCATCATTATTTATGTCAATGTCAAATTTAATTTTAATAAATATAAATATCATGGACATGAAAAGTTAATGTGCCTTTTCATGTCCATATTGATGGGTAAGGAAAGAAATGAAATAGTTATATAGATAAGAGATAGTTATTAGGAAAGGAGTGAGATAATTATAAGGATAAAAGATAGTTATTATGAAGGAAGTGAGATAGTTAGGCTTGGAAATGAGAAAGTTATACTTGGAAATGTCTTTGGAATTGTTCAAGTGATGACCATATGAAAGATTATGCAAAATCAATAAGAAGCCTACGAAAAATTTATAAAAAACCACCCATATGCCAATTCCTTGAAATTCTCATAATTGGAATTTGACATCAATTACATGGTTAAACCCACATCTATAATGGGGGTAAACATTATCAAAAAACCAATTGTTGTGATTGAAACAAGCTCACATGGGTTTCTTGTTCAAACAAAAGAAATTTCTTCATCATTTTCATTTCTTTCCAATAGTTGTTGTATCCTCTCTTTTCTTTTCTTTTCACATAGACCCATTCCACTCATTGCATTGTTGAATCAATAGAATGGTATGGAAATCACAATCTTTCCATTCGGATAGATTGTGAGAAAGTATCAAAATGTTTTACTTGTTTTCCATTCCATTCTTGCAAATTGTCCAATGGATAGAATGGTAGGGAAATCACAATCTTCCATTGAGATAGATTGTGAGAAAGTATCAAATGTTTTTACTTGTTTTCCATTCCATTCTTGCAAATTGTCCAATGGATAGAATGGTAGGAAAATCACAATCTTCCATTGAGATAGATTGTGAGAAAGTATCAAATGTTTTTTCTTGTTTTCCATTCCGTTCTTGCAAATTGTCCAATGGATAGAATGGTAGGAAAATCACAATCTTCCATTGAGATAGATTGTGAGAAAGTATCAAATGTTTTTTCTTGTTTTCCATTCCATTCTTGCAAATTGTCCAATGGATAGAATGGTAGGGAAATCACAATCTTCCATTGAGATAGATTGTGAGAAAGTATCAAATGGTTTAGGGTTTAGGGTTTAGCCTTGTTTTCTCCATTGCCCTTCAACTACACTACAAAAGCCCACCTGGTGCTCATCCTAGCTGATCCATTCATCTATTCACTCCTAACAGTGGTTGGATGACTATTTCTTGTTATTCATTTACATCTTCGCTCCAAACGGTTTGGATGACTAATTTCCTGTTCCTATTCATTCGTTCATGTCTGCACTCCCGGACAGAGGTTGGATGACTACCTATTTCTTGTTATTCATTCATTCGTTTGGTCATGTCTTAACTCCAAAATAGTGGTTGGATGATTAAAATTTGCTTGAAAAAGAGGATGATAGTATGAGCCACACATCTGGTGGAGATTTTCATCCCATCTGGTTCTAAGCTACCTGATCATGTTATTTCATTCATTCATTCATGTCTTCACTCCAAATCGCAGTTGGATGATTAAAATCTTCTCGAAAAAGAGGATGATAGTATGGGCCACGTGTTTTGTCATCCACTTCTGGTGTAAATTTTCATCCCATCTGGTTCTAAGATTAGTTGCAGACCAGTCCACGTGGCCGACTCCCATTGACGGACTGTAAGACTGTGGATAGTGCCCGCCCACAGTTCGAGTCTCGTCGCTCCTCTCCTCCTCCTTCTTCCTCTTCCGTCTCCTCCATCTCCATCGTGCTCTCCTTTTGCCGATTGCAATTTCTGAATTTTTTTTTCCTGTTGCGGAAAATCCAGGGATCGTGAAGCCGTTCTTGTTGTTGTCAGGGTGCGAATTTCTGCCTTTTTTTATTTTATTTTTTGGGCACCGTCCGCAGCAAATTATCATCACTATGGCAACCACATCCTGTTCGCAGTCTTTAGTTTTCGCGAGCTCACATGTGTCTTCTTCTTCTTCTTCTGCATCTTCTTCTTCTTCGTCGTCGTTGTCTGCTAGAAATGCTCTTGTGAATTGTAGTACTACTTCGGCTACAGCTTCGTCAGTGCGGAGAGCTTCTTCGACAAGGGGGCGGCGTGGTGGCGGAGGGTTTCAGAAGGGATCACATCTAGGAGCCACGACGTTCGTGGTGCGAGAATGTCGTCGCGTAGCGCCTTTCAAGTACCGGGCGGGAGGGTTAGTGGTGGAGGCGGCGAAGAGAGTGGCATCCGGGCGGAGTTATGTCTTGAGCTCCACCTTGAAGATTCAAGAGGGGAATGAAGAGGAAGTGAGCAGCTTGTGCAAAAGCATACTACAATGGGCTGTCGAGAAGCAGGTACGATGAACAATTTCCCCTGCTTTTTTTCACTTGGCTGCGGAGAGTCTCCAGATGCACACAGTCCCTCTTCTCCTTGACACTTTCAAACATTGATGCGGCACATGTATGGCACATGTTTGTGTTGTTGTACTTCACGAACAAAACCGAGCAAAAAATTACGAACTTGTGGAAAGTTTGAAGACCTTAACCCTTTCATGTTGAATGGTAAAGACATTCTGATGGAGAACTTTTAGGAGCAAGCTGTCAGTTGGCTCAACTCTTCTTCTTTGGCCACTCCAGAATTTAGACTTTAAAGGGGTTGAGCAATGCATTTAGCATTAGTGTTCATGACTTGTGGACAGCCTTGCTTGCAGCTCACCGGTGCTGCCATTCTTTGGAGCTGTTGAAGTCAGTGGGAAATAAATGGCAGCTAGTCCACTGCCATTTGTGATGAAAGTGATGATGGTATGGTACTCTGCAAGCCAGGGACACTCACAAGTTTATGTCTACACATGTTCTTGTCATGTCTGATTTGGTTTGACAAGAACAGAGACATTTTAACAGTAGTTATCTTCAAAGTGCTTCTGTGGAGTTTTCTCTGCAATCCCATAAAGATACCATTTCTCTTTGTAAGGCAAGGGAAGCATATGGTTGTATGTTGTGTATCCTGTACTTGTCATAGTTGTATTTTCCAGTTTCTGTAGCTGTTAAGAAATGTTTTGATCTATGTGCTGGAATTGGGGTTGACTTGCCATTTTCGTTGGAGATTACAGTTAGGACACACTTCTGCAATAATCATTTACTCGCAAACTGTTTGTTACACCAATAACCATCTGGTTGCCTCTACCTATGACTCTTCCTTAAAGCATTTGGGGCCTGGGCTCTACTGTTGGATGGCTTTCTTTTCCTGTATTCATGAGAGCATCCAGGGTTCATTTTATTAAAGTTTCGAACTCAAATTGAATGTGTACTTTTTGACTTATGTTCAAGCTTGCAAGGCAAGTAATGGGTTCTAATTGACCATATGTTGGAGTTAGATACCTTGAGACTGCACTGTCAACCATAGGAATTTCTAAGTGTAAATGCACTACTTAGAGAAGCATGATCTCTTTCACAGTTTGAGAGGCATACAGGATATAATAGTGATCACCCAATAATTGTTACATAAACTCACTTGAGTATTACTCTTGGTGGCATCTCCAGAATTTCTTGTCCACTAATCTGGCTATCTGACAACTATTGGGGTGATTGGTGAACAGACAGATAAGAAATCAGGCATCCAATGCTTTGAGTGCAATGTGGATCCATTTGAGAAGAACGTATTTCATTTCTGGGAACGATATGAAAGCTTTCAAGCAATGAATGATACACGTGCCTCTCTTGAGCATACCAAATTCATGACTGATGTATGTATACACCTATCTCATTTTTGTCTTGTATGACCACATGCTGTCCATCTAGTCCAGGCAGTTCTTTTGAGGGCAAGTCATTTTGCCAATGAGTATCAATTGAAGTGTGTTGTGGGCTTGTAGCAGCTATCCTAGTGCTGAGAGTGTGGACAGATTGAAGCATGGGAATGTATTTCAGGGATCTGTAGCTATCCATACTTGTAATAGAACATGTGCAAACTTGAAGAGCATCTTCTGTGTTAGTCACCAATATGTGGAAATCAATTGTGCCTGTCTTCACTGGTTGGATATGCAAGAGGATATGGTGTTCAGTTGCACTCCTCATACTTCCCCCCTTTCTAGTCACAGACATGGCACAAGCAGCTTGAATGGCCAACATGAGACTCTTCTTGAGAACCTGGAAGAGAAAAGTGTCAATAGACAAGTATTTTGATGTTCTACTGTCATAAGACATAGCTCTTTATTCTATAGAATGAACTTAGCATAAACAAAGTTGGATGTGGATGCAGGTGAGGCCATTGCTGACAGGACCCATTGGTCTTGCTGTATATGAGTACAAGGACGGGCAAATTGGACACATGATGAACCCTATTGGTATGTCTGCCCCCACTTTTCCATTTTGTGTTCCTCAAAGTCCTAGCAGAAATTTTGAACAGATTCCATATCCATCAATTTATGATTATCAAGGCTTGTGAAGATTGTTCAGGTCTGCTTTTATGGCATACTTCACACTAAGATGTGTGGCCTGTAAATTGTAGGTCCCAAGGGAGAAGGAGGGCTGGATGATGCAACAGGGCAATCAGGCAGCAAACAACAATCATCAGCTATGAATCAGGGCCTTGGGGATACTACTGATAGGGAGCAATGGGGCCTGCAGTCCATGCTAGATAAGGTCATTGGAAAGGAGAAGCAAGAAAAGGCAGAGAAGGCAGAGAAGGTGGAGGGCTGGAGCTTGAAGACATTGTTCGGAGTTGGCAAAAAGTGAAGAGGCTCTTCAACCAAGCCCTACTGGCGAAGAACAATAGAGACTTTCTCTCAATGAAAATTGGTTTACTGTAGGTGAAAAAGGAGTGTGATTTTTTGTCAGCATCAGTGGGGAGGACATAGAGACTCATCTTCAAAGGTATCTTCACCATCTTAGAGAACTTTTCAACACCTTTCTTGTTGTGCAATAGTTGAGGATCCTAGTACAGTACAAGCATCCAGTGTAGTTTAACTGTAGTCATTAGTTAGACAGATGGGTATCAAGCCAAGGATGTTGTCCCATGCTTTCTTTTTGCAGGTCATTGGCCTGTAATTATGAATGCCTCATGCTCACAAATAGGAACAGGATCTGGGAACATTCCTCAAGCTAGGACAGTGTGACAAGGTAGTTCCCTGAAGTCTAGTTGCCAAAACCATGTAGATGTGTGGGGGAACATCATCTGCATATTGATGCCTAGTGACTGTTTGATAGAAAATGAAAGCAAGAGAATCCATGGAAGTTACTCACAACAGAAGCTCATCTGCAACCTTCACTTTTGGAGGGGTGCGAGCTTGCATCAAATGTCTGCTCAGGAGAGAATGCACAAGTCTAGAAAGAGATGGGAATGAATGGGAGATAAGGATCAATAAAAAGAGGTACTAATTGTAATAAGCATACAGAGCTTAAAGTAGATGTGGTTACAAAGTCTGAATTTCTCAACAAGACCTCCTTTCGTTGGCTTACCTCTTTAGTTTTATCTGCCCACTAGTTTCTCAAACCTTGTCCCCAAAGTAGGTTGTACAATCACTCATATGTTATGGGTTGCAATGAACACACCAATAGATGGACATCTTCAACATCTTCCGAAATCCAGCTAGTCCTTAGTCCTTACCATTTGAGCATCAAACTCAGGATGATAGGCGGTTGCTAAAACATAATTTTGTTTCCAAAAGTTTTGAACAACATGGCTCAAAAAGCACTATTCAAGTGAGTTTTAATTCACAAAACGTAAGTCTGAATTTCAATAGCTGAACCAATTGCATATATTCACACATGCCTTTTTTTCATTCTAAGATTGAAATATTTTATCCTAACTACAAGATAGGTTTTGTAAACTCTCGAATGCCCAACAAGAGGACATTGTGTCAATCATATCATGCATGCTATACAATCCATAATTTCCCATTTTAATGATGCAAAGTCAACTGTTATTTAGTGTGTGAAAGGATCTTCCAACACAATTTTTTTGCCCATACATTTTGAATCTTTCATGCACAAAACAATGCTTCAAAAGGTGTAACAAAATACACACTAACAATGCATTTCCCATCATTTCATGAGGTAGGCGATCTTTCAATCAATTTGAACATCATTTATGTTGTTTACATATTTTCTTTTATGTATATCCCTTGTGATCCAATCCAAATTTCCTAGTGCATATAAGATTTCTTAAAAATCATTGTCAAGGGTCAATGTTTCCTGAGATATTGAAACATCAAGGTAGGATAATAGTTTGCCCATGCCTAATCAATTTTATTAAGAACCATGATATTTTGTATACATGACCTCATACATTGAAAGTGGCATCCACCCACTATCATAGGTTTATTATAAGAAATCTTCTTCATAATAATTTCAATTGATGATGCCTTCATGCCCATATCTTCAAGAAGAACATGGTTGGAGGCTTTTTTTTTTAGGCTTTTAATTGGCATGTATTCCACTCGTTGAGAAGTAGCAATTTTTTTATGGTGCAAAATTTTGCCAAAATGTGAATAATAAAAATAAAAAGGGAATATTGTCTCACTATATTCCTTTTTTCTGGAAAAAATCACCATATTTTGAGAAAAAAATTGAAGTTTGATAGCATTTTTTACTATTTAGACAAGTTCCAAAAACTTGTCACCATTTAATGTTAAAGTTTTCTTGGGATGCTAGCCAATGACACAAGATAAAAAAATTATTAGAAAAAAACATCATTGTTGAGAAGGGGTTAGGGCACACTCACATTGCAAATTGCAAACCATCTTTCCACAAGCCTTTTAGCATTGTACTACATCTAATAGATCAAAAAGTATTTTTTGGTTGAGACTTGCAGAGGATTGAACTTTCAAATTAATGTTGTAGGATAAGATTAAGACTTGCAATTCACATGCTTGTTGTAATTTGGATTTCATGGTCTTGACACAAATTGATTTGACAATGGAATGTGTGACACGATTGAATATTCCCAGCACAATAGTATTTTCCTAACAAACTTGGCCACTCGTTTACATTAAAGGACATATCTAATTATGCAATGCAAAATAACAACACAATTTCAATTATTTTCATGAGGTATTGATTAAAGGGCTATTCAAACTCCTTTTATATGAAAACATGAGATATAGAAATTTTGTATTTGATTGGAGCAATTTAGATGGTAAATGAAACAAAAATTGGTCCTCATGTCAAAAATGGTAACTTGCATGGATAAAGAAAATCGTATTGGTTGGTGAATATTATTGTATTGTGCATTGGGCAAAGGGTCTTTTTTCTTTTCTTTTCTTTTTTTCAATTTTTTGATATAAAAAATTATTCCATTTTTTAAGGAAAATTAGCTAAATTACATAAGGAAAAGAGTCCCCAATTTTGTTGTTGAAAAAACAAAATTTCATCAAAATAAAAATCACTAAATGGGTGTGGACAATTGGGTGTCATGCGTAAGTTAATGACTTCACCCTTTTGTGAGCCTTGGATGACGCGCTCCCAAGTCACGGGGTGAAACCCACTGGAGGGTTTCACAAAGTCAAGTTGCGAAAAATTGAGACTTGGTAGCATGCTCCCGGCTTCCAACTCTAGAAAGGGGTAGAGAGTCGAGTTGCGAGCCCCAGGATTAGAGTAGGAAGAGGGACTAACTTAGCTCGTGTGAATCTGCATCCAAAAACTAACCAAATCGGGTTAGTTTAGCATTCGGGACACCCTTGGGTGTTGGGACTTGCCACGGGCACTTGGACACACAAGACTCATCACGGCCCGGACTCGGGGGAAGCCACCACCTTCCCCCATATAGTATTCTCTGTGGCTAGTCGCGGAGGCTACATCCGAATGGCACAAATTCCCAGGACTCCCGAAATGGAGTCCCGAAATTATCCCGACGGGACTCTCGGAACTTTGAACCACCATAACTCCCGACTGCAGAGTTGGATCGTGTTGAGGTCTAAACCAAAGTTGTAGCCCTCGTCGAGTTCTTTCCAACGCCATGTCGCACACTCAAATCGAACGTCAAGAAGAGGTCGATTCCCGACTTTTAGTGGTCGGGAGTCAAATTGGCAGTTTGACTCCCGGCCCTTCTTTTGCCCATAACTTGGGCTGCAGATGTCCGAATTGCCAATGCGAGGCCATTTTCGATATCTACGTTTCAAGCCCTTTCCAATGACACCAAGAACACCCCAATGCGAGATGTTTTGCCCCTTGCTGTCGAGCTCTGAACATTCGGGAGTCCCGGAGAACTCCAAATCCCTAACTTTTCCAAGTGTTAGGCTTCACCCCCACACTTGGCCAAAGTAGGGGTGCGACATTGGACATAAATGGAACATAGTCCCCTTTAAAATATATGTATTTGCAAAATTTTAAATGTAACAATTAAATGCATTTGGCAATCCTTAGTCAAAAAGTTAAACTTCACCACCCAATAGATTTAATCATCTTTGAAATGTCGTAATGAGATCACTTTCCTTTCAAGAAAAGTCAAAAAATCCATGCCTTTCATTATATTTTAGAAAAAAGGCCACAAAGAAACCTTGTTGACTAATTAAAATGAAAAATCTTCAAATATTACCTATGAAGCAAAATACTTTTAAAACATTTTTTCGTATACCAATAGTTTTTGATGATTTTAAGCAACACAATGCGAATGAATATTCAATGTTCAAAACAATGTCAAGAATAGAAGTAGGATCGAATTGAAAATGAGGCTACCAAGATTATGCATTGTCAAAGACATGGATAGTCTTGATTCCATAAATGACTTTCAGAATTAAAGTGAACACACACAACTCTTATACAAGGATTTTTTTCCTATTTTCATATCTTCATTATTATGGTTGGCTTCACATTTATCAACTTGTAGACTTTGAGATTCAATGCAATTTAATTATGTATGTGTCGCGACCCTAGCCTTGGGCTCGCGACCAAGGCAGAGGGCTTGTAAGGGTGTGGGCCAAGACTAAGTCCGGGAGTTGCATTCTCATGCCCGGGAACACAAAAGAATGTGAGGGAAAGAACCTTCACACTCCCAAGTGAACTCCCATGTTGGGAGTTGGAATCTTGATGGACTCCCGAATGTTCAAAGAGTGATTGCAAGGGTCAAAACCCAATGGCTTGAAGAGTTCTTTATATCATTTAAAAGCTATTGAAGCGTAAATGTGTAAAATGGGCTTGCATCACCCATTTGGATATCTGAAACACAAATTATGGTCAAAAGAAAGGCCGGAAGTCAAATTGACAATTTGACTCCCGACCACTAAAAGTTGAGAATCGACCCAATTTCCTTGCGCGCAGGTAGCATGCCACATATCATTAGAAAGCTCTCAATGAGGGCTATAACTTTGCTTCAGACCTCATCTCGATCGAAGGTCTACACACAAAGTTATGGGGTTCCAAAGTCGCAGGAGTCTTGACTTTGGCAATTTTGGGACTCCCACTTAGGAGTCCCGAGACAAAAAGCCATTTGGATGTGGGCCTCGTGGAGAGGCACAAAGTATACTATAAGGGGGAAGGTGGTGGCTTCCC